>Ga0105248_10001858_pt1 | contig 23422 bp, 22 predicted proteins | sample KBSS34metaG_FD_81524 | JGI IMG/M metagenome (GOLD analysis project Ga0105248, IMG submission 81524) | Switchgrass rhizosphere microbial communities from Kellogg Biological Station, Michigan, USA - KBS S3-4 metaG | ecosystem: Host-associated > Plants > Roots > Rhizosphere > Soil | place... | reverse complement strand
TGCAATTGTCGGGCAACCTCACGGTGACGGGTTACCGTTTCCCGACACCGCCGACGAACCTCAGCCAGCTTGATGCCGACGACCTCCTGGCGTCGGGGCCAGCGGTCCTCGTCAATACCGACGTCACTGGTGGCATCGAACTCACCTCGAGCGCTAATGTCCGCGCACTTGGCGGGACCGGTCTCGCAATCGGCACGGGCTCGGGCCCGGTGACGATCGGGCCTGTTTCGGGAAGCAACGGCTTTGGCCTCGAGGTCGACGGCTCGCTCCTTAGCGACGGCGTCTATTCGGGGCATGAATCGACCGGCATCCAGCTTGGCGCCGACGGCGGCGGAGCCAGCATCGCGGGCGGCATCCGTGTCACGGGCTCGGTCACTGCGCGGGCAGTAGGAGCCGACGCGACGGCAGTCTCCTCGCTCTTTGAAAATGTGACGACACCGCAGATCCGCAACGACGGCACCATCAGTGCGCAAACGACCGGCGCCACAAGCTCGGCGCGCGGGATTCTCCTCAACGAATTTGGCGGAACGGGCTCGATCGCGACGATCCGCAACACGGGCACGATCCAGGCGGTTGCCACCGGCGGCCGCAGCGCGACCGCGATCGAAGGCTCGTCCGATAGCTTCAACCTCATCGTCAACAGCGGCACCATTTCGGCAAGCGGCGTTGCAGGCTCCGGCAGCAACCGCGCCATCGACGCGAGCGGGAACAGCGCCGACCTCGTCGTCCGCCAGATGCTTGCAGCGCCTGGCGCGGCAGCGCCGCGGATCGTAGGCGACGTCATTCTTGGCCGCGGCAATAATCTCGTCGACATCCAGGCGGGTACCGTTGCCGGCAGGGTACTGTTCCAGAGCGGCGGCGCCGACCGGCTCCAGCTCTCGGGGACTGCTGCGCTCACCGGTGCGATCATTGCTTCTGGGGCGACCGGCGGCGGCGGCTCGATCGACATCGCGCTTTCGAACAGCGCATCAGCAACCGGCGACCTCAGCCTCCTCGAGCAAGCGAACTTGAGCCTCAAAGATACGTCCAAGATCACCGGCAACGTCACTGCGGGCAGCGGCGCGCCGGTGACCATCGCGCTTGCCAACGGAGCGAGCCTTAGCGGCCAGCTCAACCTCGCTAGCGCCGGAACCAGCGACATCAGCCTTGCCGATAACGCCAAATATGCGGGCAATGCCCTGTTGAGCGGGGGCAAGGATGTGGTCACCTTGTCGGGGAGCGCCGGCTTCACTGGCCAGCTCTCGACGGGCGCTGGCAACGACAGCGTCCTGCTTCAGGGCAATGCAACGCTCAATGCGGCCAATGGCGGGATCGATCTTGGTGACGGCAATGACGACGTCGACCTCGAAGACGGTTCGACCGTCGCTGGCAAAGTCAGCTTCGGGAACGGCGCCGGGACGCTCGGTGTGTTCGACGGTGCAAAGCTCACGGGCGACGTCAGCTTCCGCGACGGCGGCGATACGATTGAGCTCGATAATTTGGCTTCGCTCACCGGCAACGTCCTCTTTTCAGGCGGCAACAACAGCCTCGATGTCGCCGGGGCCTCCTCGCTCACCGGCAACGTGACCTTCGGGAGCGGAACGGCGGCGATCACCGTTAGCGGCGCGTCGCGCCTCACCGGCCGGCTGGACCTTGGCGGCGGCAAAGATTTCCTTGGCATCTCGGGAACCGGCCGCTTCACCGGGACGCTTGCCGGATCCCAAAACACGGACTTGGTGGTGAATGGCGGAACGCTCGATCTCACCGGCATCCAGAACGTCCCCTTGAACACCCTTCAGGTCCTCAATGGCGGGACGCTCACCGTGAATATCGACGCCGCTGCACGGACCGCGACCCACTATCTGGTAAGCGGCGAGGCGCGCTTCGCGGCGGGCTCGAAGCTGCTCTTGCGCCCGACCGGCATCTTCACCGATTCAGCCCATCTTGCACTCATCACCGCGGGCTCGATCACGGGCGGCGACAACCTCACCGCCAACGACATCGCGGTCCCGATCCTGTTCTTGCCGGCAAAGCTCACCAGGACCGCGACGGAGATTGCGCTCGATATCGTCCGCCGTCCGATCGCCGACCTTGGCCTCAACGATGCCGGCAAGACAGCAATCGATCCCATCGTTGCGGCAGCTGCAAGTGACCCCAAGGTGGGCGCCGTCCTTGCCAATATCCCCGACCCGCAGGGGCTTCGGCGGGCGGTTTCGAGCCTCCTTCCCAATTATTCGGGCGGCCTGTTCGAAACCGTGACCGCAGGCGCACGGGCGTTTGCCCGCGGAACCGAGGGCGGCGGAACGCCGAGGATCGATCACGATCGCTGGGCGATCTGGATGGATCATGTTTATTGGAACTCGAGCAAGGCCAGCAACGAGACCGCTGGCTACCGCGCAACCGGCTGGGGAACCGCCGGTGGTGCCGAAGCCAAGACCAGGGCCGGGAACTTCGGGGCCTCGATCGGCTATCTTCGTGGCCGCGACCGCGACACCGATACGGAGCATAATGAAGTCCGCACCAAGCAATATGAATATTCGCTCTACTGGCACGGCGACTTCGGGGCTTTCCATCCTTACGCTTGGGCGTCCGATGCGGTCATCCACTTCAACAGCCGCCGCCAGTTCGCCGGCTCGACAGGTAGCGAAACGATCGTCCGGACCTCGAACGGCCGCTGGCTTGGAAACCTCATCTCGCTCGAAGGTGGCGCAAGCTATGAGCAGGAGCTCGGCGGGATCCGAGTTCGCCCGAACCTGTCGCTCGATTACAATCGCCTCCACGAGGACAATTTTGAGGAGCATGGCGGGGGAAGTGCCGTCGACCTCATCGTGAACAGCCGCAAGAGCGACGAGCTTGCCGGCAATGCGACCCTCAACCTTGGTATTGGCAGCGTCCGGCCGGAGCGGGCCTGGTTCACCGCGGAAGTCGAAGGCGGCCGCCGCGAGATCCTATCCGGGCGGCTTGGGAACACCACCGCGCACTTTGCCGGTGGGAGCCCGTTCACGCTCCTGCCCGAGGACCGCAAGGGCGGCTGGGTCGAGCGAGCGCGGGCCAGCTTTGGCCGCGGCGCGGGCCGGATCAGCGGCGAAGTCTCGGCCGAGCAGCACGAGGGCCGGACCAATGTCGCGACCCGGGTCACCTTGCAGGTCTCGCTCTGAGGCCGCCTCCGCCTCCACTATCCAAGCGCTTCTTCCCGGCGCTTGGATACCGGCGGTTCGGTACTGGAAGAGCGCGCGCGATCGTCACCAACGACTGGCTCGGCGACACGCAGAGCTGGCTCGCGACCGAGCCCTATCTCGACGACCGGCTCGTCAGCTGGGTCTTTGCTGACCTTCGCGGTTATGGGCGCTCGATGACGGCCGGCGGTCCCTATGACGCCCCGCAGGCCGCCGCCGATGTCATCGACCTCGCTGAGAGCTTAGGCTGGCAAAGCTTCACCTGGGTTGCGCATTCGATGAGCACCGTTCCGGCGCTGCACCTTGCGTGCTGCGCGCCAATGCGGGTCGAGCGCCTGGTCCTCATCGGTCCGCCGCCACCGGGAGGCGGCGCTTCGCCGGGGCTCATCGAAGCCGCCAAGAGGATCGCTTTTGGTGACGATGAGGAGCGGATCAAGGCGTTGCAGCAAATGTGGGGCAGCCGGCTTTCGATGAGCTGGATCAGCCTCAAGGCTCAACAGTGGCGGGAAAGCGCGGAGCCGCAGGCGGTTGCCGACTATGTCGACATGTTCGCGCGCGATGGCGTCCCCGACCTTGGGGGGACCGTCGAAGCGCCGGTCATCGCCATCGCCGGCAACGAAGATCCGAACGAGCTCATGCGGCCGGGAGCGGTGCGGGCCGCCCTGCAAGCGCTTTGCCCGCGCCTTACGGTACGGAGCATTGAGAATTGCGGGCACTACCCGATGCAGGAAGCGCCGCCGATCTTCGCATCATTGGTCGAACGCGCGGTAACCGGCGCCTTCGATCGCCCGTGAATGCCCGCCACCAAACCGCTGCATTCACCAGGCTCGGAACGGAATTCCGTTATTTCTGACCTTTAATACGGAATTCCGTTACAAATTTGAAAGCATCCGGCGAAGCAGCATCCGGCAATCCGGCAGCCCGAGTACAGTCCGATGGAACTTTACCAAGGTCAGGCATTAGCATAAATCAACAAGCGCTCGGATCAGCCCTTGGGGGGAAGTGAGGTGCAGCAATGCGCCGCGCAGCGGGCCAAATTCCGATCCTTGCGGCGATCGCCGCTTTCTTCTCGGTGCCGGCGGGAGCGCAGCCATTAGCACCGCCGCAGCCGCTCGCGTCGGCAGGAGCGCCCCATCAATGGGTGTTCGCCTTCAAACTCAACGGGCAAAGCTTTCCCACCAAGCCCGTGCAAAGCTGCATGTTCGGCGGCAGCCCGCAGGCCAAGCGCGCAAGCCTCGACTACGCAACTGCAAACAGCCATCTCGCCGCGCTCCTGCAGGGAATGGGCCTCATCGGCACCAGTCTCGCGGACCCGCTCGGAGCGACCTTCAGCGAAATCTATAACGGCAACCTCAACTTCGTCGTCTGGAACGACCAACTATACCGCCATCCTGCGATCAGGGGCTGCGGGGACAGTTGCGGCGGCCCCTGGGGGCATTCGAAGGGCATCATCGCCTGGGATGGTTCGGGCAATGGGCTGATCCTCCAGGTTACAACGCCGTCCTGGCCTGGCTCCGGCACAGCCGCGGCCCCGCGCAACGGGTCGGGAAACACGCTCGGCTGCATCGCTAAACCCAACGACATCCTCTACAGTCAGCACTTCTTCGCGCTCCAGCTTTCTCCTGCCGACACGGCGCTGCTGCTAGATGCGCTGGCCAACGCCTCGGTCGTGACCGATGTCGCCAACCCCCAGCTTGCCCGCATCGGCGGGCCGAGCGAACTTCAAGAGCGCGCTCGGCGCCTTGGTGCCAAGTCACCCTCGACCAGCCTCATCGAGGCCACGCTCTCAAGCGGCGTTAGGCTGATCGCCAAGCCCTCCGCGCTTCATGTGCCACCCTGGCAGATGGTGTCGGCAAGGCTCGGCGGCACCGGCCTCCGGACCGCAACCTGGTGGGCGGCGCCCCGCATCCCGACGACGGTTCGCGGTCGGCAGATTGTCTGCTGGAGGAGCGACCTCGGCGAGCCCGGCCCCGTGGAAGTCGCCGTAACCGGCAGCTGGAAAGACAAGACGATCAGCCTCAAGGGCGGCGGCAACCATGCCAAGCTTGGGGTGTCTATCGAGGGAAACCACCCCTATGTAATCTTCGGCGACCTTAACCAGCAGGGCCGTCTCAGCAACAATTGCGCAAGCAGCCAGAACGGGCGCGGCGGGCTCTTCTTCATCCTCGAAGATGTCCAGCTCCATGCAGCGCTCGCTCAGCTAATGACCGGCGAGATTGCGCCGACCGTCATCAGGGCCAAACCGCGCAAAAAGAAGGTCGGCTGAAATGGCGCGCAAACTCGTCATCTGCTGACGGAGCGACAACTGCCGCCTGCTTTCTGGCGGCGATCCTTCAACCCCCGTTCCTCGCCCCGCCAACCCGATTAACCAAAAAAAGCGCACGCCCGGGAATAAACCAGTCGCTCGCGCAGTCATGGCCTTCGAGTGCTTCACGAAAGGGCCTGCGATGCTTGACGATATGGAAAACGACCGGCGCGGTTTTTTGAAATGCATGGCCTGGGCCGGGACGGGCGCCTTGTTCGCCTTCGACGGCGGCATTGGAAGCTCGATCGGGCTCGATGCGGCGTTGGCGGCGCCAAAGCACAGCGGAATCGCCCCATTCACCTTTGCGCAGATCAGCGACAGTCACATCGGCTTCAACAAGCCCCCGAACGCGGATGCGCGCGCCACCTTCCGCGAAGCCATCGCCAAGTTGAAGGCGCTGCCACAGCGGCCGGACTTCGTCATCCACACCGGCGACGTCTCGCAGCTCTCGCGCGACGAAGAATTCGACGATGCCGAGCAGATGCTCAAAGAGCTCGGGCTGCCGGTCTTCTATATTCCGGGCGAGCACGACATGCTCGATCCGGAAGGCGGCAAAGCCTTCCTCAGGCGGTTCGGCAAGGGCAGCAAAGGGGCGGGCTGGTACAGCTTCGACCATCGCGGCGTCCATTTCATCGCGCTGGTCAATGTCGCAGACCTGAAGCCCGGCGGCATGGGCAATCTTGGCGCAGAGCAATTGAAATGGCTCCAAGCCGACCTTGCCGGCCGGCCCTCTTCAACCCCCATTGTCGTCTTCGCACACATCCCGCTCTGGACGGTCTACGCGGACTGGGGCTGGGGCACTGACGATGGCGCCCAAGCGCTGAAGATGCTCGCGCGATTCGGGTCGGTCACCGTGCTCAACGGCCACATCCACCAGATCACGCAGAAGGTCGAAGGACGGATTGCCTTTCACACCGCTCGCTCGACCGCGTTCCCGCAGCCGGCGCCCGGCACGGCGCCCTCGCCAGGACCGCTCAAGGTCGCGCCCGAGCAGCTCCATTCGATGCTGGGGATCACCGACGCGCTCTTCGTTCCGGGCCGGAAAAGCATCGCCCTCATCGATTCCACCCTCGCTGCCTGATTCAAGAAGGAACCTCACATGACCCGCGCTTTCTATGGCTCGATGATCCTTGGCTCGGCCTTGGTTGCCGCCGCGAACCTCTCGCTTCTTGCCGGAGCCGGCATCGCCGCTCCGGCTGGAAGGATGACCAAAGCGGTCCCGGCCAAGCCGGCAATGGCGAAGCCGGCGGCGGCTGCAGTTGCTGTTCCAGCCACCGTCCAGATCGGCAATTTCACGTTCAAGAACCAGGTCATCACGGTCAAGGCCGGGACCACGGTCACCTGGACCAATGACGATGATATTCCCCACACCGTTGTCGCCAACAACAACATGTTCCGTTCCAAGGTGCTCGATAGCGGTGACAAATTCTCGTTCACCTTCGCCAAGGCCGGGCAGTTTCCATATTTCTGCTCGCTTCATCCGCACATGACAGGAACGGTTATCGTCAAAGCGTGACCAAGCTGACCGGCAAAACGAACGTGAAGTATGACCCTCCCCCGCTTCACGGACGTACCGGAAGGCAACGGTCCGGCACCGGGCGCTGGAGTGCCCGGTGCCGGCAATGCCGAGGATTTCAAACGGCTGATTTTGCCTCATATCGACGGCGCGTATAACTTGGCGCGCTTCATCACCCGCGACGAAGAGCTTTGCCAGGACGTCGTCCAAGATGCGATGTTGTCGGCTTACCGGGCGCTTGGCCAATTTCGCGGGGGCTCCGAACGCTCGTGGCTGTTCACGATCGTCCGCAATTGTGCGCGCTCGGCCGTGACGAACAAGCGCAAGTTCGCAGCGCTGACCGTCTTTGAGGGCAACCTCCCCGCCGAGATCGCCGAGGAAATGCACGGGACCCCTGACCCGGGGCCAACGCCAGAAGAGGATTTCGCCACCAAGTCGGATGTTGAACACGTGCGCAGAGCAATTGAGGCAATGCCGGAGCCGTTCAGGGAAGTGGTTGTCCTTCGCGATCTTGAGGAGCTTGCTTATGCCGAGATCGCGCAAGTAACCGGCGTTCCAATCGGCACGGTCATGTCCCGCTTGTCGCGGGGTCGGGCCATGCTCGCAAAGGTGCTGCTCCCGGCGGCAGGTAGGAATGAAACGAGGAGCTCGAACAATGAGTGCCTGCGCTGACAACGAGCTGATGCTCGGCGCGCTGGTCGACGGCGAACTTGACGCGCTCAACGCCGCGATCGCCGAAGCGCATGTCCTTCGCTGCGAGGGCTGCCGCCAGGAGCTTGAACGGCTGGAAGCGGTCCACGGCATTCTTGGCATGCGGGGTGTTCGGCACGTCGCGCCCGATGCGCTCGTCGAGAGGATTGCGGCCCATCCCGAGCTCAATGATCGGCGAGCGGGGCGCCACTTGCTCCCGGGATGGCTCGCGCCAGGCGTCGCCGGCGCGCTTGCCGCGTCGCTGGCGCTCGTTACCCTCATGCCGCTTTCAGCCGGAAACCTGGTCGACGGACAGCTCGTTTCAAGCCACGTCCGCTCCCTCCAGCCGGGGCACCTTATCGATATTCCGACCAGCAACCGACACGTCGTGAAGCCGTGGTTCAACGGCCGGATCGACTTTGCCCCGCCCGTGCCTGAGCTCGCCGACCTCGGATTCCCGCTCGCCGGCGGCCGGCTGGATTCGATCAACGGCAAGACGATGGCCGCTATCGTCTATCACCGGCGCCTCCACACCGTGAACGTGTTTGTCTGGCGCGGCGGCGAGGAAGTCAGCGGAAGCGAAACGAGCGACGGCTTTGCAGTCGCCAAATGGAGTGACGGCGACCTGAGGTTTGCAGCCGTGTCCGACATCCCCGAGCCCGAGCTCCGGCAATTCGAGGCATTGTACCGCCAGAGGTCGGCCTGAACCAAAGATCCATGCACTTGCCGGCAGCAGTGAATTTGAGCGGGGAACCAGGCCTCAGCACCGATCGGACCGATCACCTGGCTTGAGCTCCACACGTGCAAAGCCCTCCTCCATGCTGAGAGTGCCGGGCATTACATCGATCGGCTTTGCAAGCATCGGCCCATCCCAAACGAAGCTGTGGAATTCGCCATTTTCCCCGCAAGGATCGACCCCTGCCGGCAGGTCGCGGAGGAACTGCAGGTCGTAGCGCCGGCCGGCAAACTCCGGCTCGAGGGCTTTGAGGTCGATGCAGGCGATGTGAGCCTCGAGGCCGGCGCCGATCATGGTTCGGGCAAGCTTGGCGGTATCGACGCCCCACAAGGGGAACGAGGCTTCAAGGCCCAGTGGGGCGAGCTGGGCTTCGCGGTAGGATCGGATATCCCGAAGAAATAAGTCTCCGAAAATGCAAACGCTCGCGCCGAGGCTCTTGGCCTCGTCAAAAGCCGTTCCCATCGCGGCCTCATAAGCTGGGTTCGGGCAAGGCCAGGACAAGTTCGCGAAGATCGGCTTAAGTCCCGCAGAAGCGAGCTGCGCTTCGATGAGGGCCCGCGATACGCCGTGCATCGCGACATTGCCGGCCGGCGCCGCGAGGCTCGTCACTGCCGCAACAACCTCGAACGAGCCTAAGCGGCGCACCTCGTGCAGCGCCCATGCGCAATCTTTGCCGCCCGACCAGCAGATTACGGCCTTGCGCGCCATCAAGCATTGCATCCAGGCCCGCCGGCCTTGATCCAGGAGCGTCCCCGGTGACCGAAGTCGAAAATCGACGGGTGGAGGATTTCGGCGAGGATCTCCGCGGATTCGACAAGCCTGGGTCCAGGCCTGCTGAAGAATTGTCGTCCGTCGGCGATGAAGAATTTTCCTTCGCGGACCGCCCGCAGCTTCTGCCAGGCCGGCCGGTCTTGAAGGCGCTCAAGATCGACAAGGCTTCGCTCGATCGAAAAGCCGCATGGAATGATGAGAATGAGATCGGGGTCGCTTGCCTCGAGCACTTCCCAATCGATCCACGGCGAATGCTCGCCTGAGCGCGCAAGGAGACTGGTTCCTCCGGCGATCTCGACCAGCTCGGGCACCCAATTGCCGGCGACCATCAAGGGTTCGATCCATTCGATCGCGGCAAGTTTCGGCCGCTTGCCGATCGCTGCCGTCCGCCTCCTTAGCTCCTCCATCCGGTCCTGAAGCCCGGCCAGCTTGCGAAGCGCTTCGGCTTGCGCACCGAGCACATTTCCGACCTGCAATAGGTCGTGCCACACTTCGCCAAGGCTTGCCGGCGCGAGCGACAGGAGGCGCGGCGCCTGCCCGGTCCATGCACCGAGCGCCTGCTCGAGGTCACCGGGCGTCACTGCACAAACGGCGCATTGCGACTGGGTCAGGATAAGATCGGGAGCGAGATTTCGAAGAAGGCTCGCATCCACTTCATAAACCGAAAGGCCTTGCCGGATGATCTCCTGGACGCGCTCCTCGATCTTTGCCGAGCCAAGGCCTCGCTCGACCTTGGATGCCGTCAATGACGGCACCCGTCGCACGGCTGCGGGAAAATCGCATTCGTGCGAACGGCCGACAAGATTGCCGGCAAGGCCGAGGAAGGCGACCATCTCGGTCGCGCTTGGAAGGAGGGAGACGACCCGCAAGGACTTTGCCTCAGGCGATGGCCGGTAGCATGAGCGCGCGCCCGAACCAGGCTGGCGCGGCCCTGACGGCGATCAGCCGAACGATCAGGAGGCCGATGAGCCAAGCGCCCTCGTTGACGGCAATGAGGCCAATGATTGCGGGCGTGAATGTCTCGGTCCCACCAGCAATGAGCGCAAAGCCGAATAGGGATAGCTCATAGGCCGCGAAACTTGGGAGGAATGCGAGGAGCAACCTTGGGACTGCCGCCGCGGGGACCGGGCGCAAGGAGCTCCGGGCAACGCCAAGTGCGAGGAGCGCCGCAGCGCCTTGGGCAAGGCCCCAGGACAGGGAATAGAAAGTCCAAGGATAGCCAAGAATGAAAAAGCCAAGGAATTGGTTGGCGATAAAGGCGCCGGCGATCGTGGCGACGGCCCGAGCGCGGGTCATCGTTGCGGCGGTCACTACTGCAAGGGCGACGAACGGCATCATGCACGAGGAGGCGAGTGTTCCCCCGATGGCCGCGAAGGCAAGCGCGGCAGGCCAGGGGGCGCGCGGAGCCCCCTGTTCGTCCAGTGAAAGTGGCTTGGTCATAGATGCTCCTTTGTCAGATTCTGGCGCGCAGCCCGGCGATCGCCGAGCGCCCGGGATTGGTGAAGCTGAACACCTGCTCGTAATGCTGGCCTGCGAGATTCTCGACGCGCCCAAACAGGCTGAGATGCCGCGAGATGGCGATGTCGCCGTCGAGGTTGAGGAGGAGGTAGGGCTTCAACCTGACGCGCAAGGGGATGAAGCTTGGATCGGTGAAGGCAAGGTCGTCGCTCGCACCCGTGTAACGCGCGACAAAGGTCAGGCCGCTCGACCCGTCGCGAGGTCGCCAATCAATCGCAAGACTTGCGACGTGGGTTGGGCGGCGAACCTCGGCCAGCCCCTCCTCGCGGGCCTTGAGGAAGGTGTAGGAGCCATTGAGAGCAAGGCCGTGGCCAAGCTTCCCGGTCGCTTCGAGCTCGATTCCGTGCTGGGTCGATCGGCTGTCCCGATTAAGGGTGGTGGCGATGAAATCGGGCGGCGGAAAGACGGTAAAGATTTCGCCCTTGAGCCGGCTCTGGAAATAGGTCGCCGAGAGGTTCAGGCGAGCAGCGGGAATTTCCTGGTCGATGCCAGCTTCCCAGCCAACCGAACGCTCGGGCCGAAGGTCCGGATTGCCGATGAACTCGCCGTCGATGAATCCGAACAACTCAAAGAAATTCGGGTTTTTCACACCGGACCCGGAGGCGGCCCGAACACGAGTATAGGCTCCCAACCGGTAGTTGCCTTGCACCCGGTAGGTGAGCGTGTCGCGGTAGCGATCGTTCACATCCTTGCGCAACGCTGCGCCAAGCACGGCGCGGTTTCCGAGCTTTAGCTCATATTGCCCGACAAGCCCGAGGTTGGAGGCGTGGCGCCAGCCGGTGAAGGCAGTTCCTGTGGGGTCGTCATTGCGGAAGCGCTCACGCTCCGCATCGAGCGCAACAGTGATCCGGTGGACAAGGCGCCCGTCGCCAAGCGTCACTGTGCTCACGTAGGATGCTTTCAGCCGCTGCCCATCGTCCCCGAAACTGCGTTCGTCCGAGCGGAAGCCGTCGCGATCGGTGCCGGCGAACTGAAGTGACAAAGCGTTCTTCCAGCGATTGCCGGCAAGGTTCAGCTCTCCCTTGAGAAGGCCGAAGGCCGAGCGGTTGACGAAATGGGTGCCCGGCGTGTCGACGATGAGGCCGAAAGTCGGACTGAGCGGGTCGCTGTCGCTGTCATTGAAATCGCCCTTGGTTCGGCCGATCCTGGCGACCGCCGTCACGAGAAAATTGGACGCTGCGGACCAATTGGCCTTGAAGGACGCCGCTTCGCTATCGCGTCCAAGGTCGCGCGAGCCATTTCGTGCATTGGGAGTGCCTCCGGTGCTGACGAGGCTTCCGGTCAAAGCATAATCGAGGGCGCCATCGGCCCCCGCCAGCCGAGCGGCGCCATTGAGAGTCGAAAAGGAACCGCCTTCGATCCGCGCGCTTGCGCCCGGGCGATCACGGCCCGAGGCAGTGATGTAATTGACGACCCCTCCGATCGCGTCGGACCCGTAAAGGGCGCTCTGTTGGCCGCGCAGGACCTCGATCCGAGCAGCTTCGTCGGCGATCAACGTGCTGAAATCGAACTCGCCGGTGAAAGGATCGGAGACTTCGATCCCGTCGATGAGAACGAGCACGTGATTGGCCTCGGTGCCGCGAAGACGGATCTGGGTCTGTCCCGGAACCGAGCCAACTGCGACACCGGGAACGTCCCGAAGAACGTCGGCGACATCCCTCGTTTGCCGGTTCTCGATCTGATCGGGGGTGAGGAGGGTTGCCGACCCGCCATTCTCGTTTGCGGGCAAGCCTTCGCTGGCGCGCGAGGCAGCGACGATGATCGTTTCTGAAGAATCGTTCGCGTCCAGCGATGAAGCTGGTTCCCCCGGAACGAGCGAGGCTGCTGCCAGGGCAAAGGGAATTATGGTCATGGAGAATTCTCGCGAGGCGCCGAGCAACGAGGAGCCGGGCTTCCGCAAGAGCGGCCACGCGAGCGGACGAACGGACGCCTCGCGTCCACCCGCTAACGGGTGCGGCCCGGCCGCGATTCGCCGCTCAGACGAAAAACTCCTTCGCGCCGGGCCATCCCCTGGACCGGGCAAGAGCGACTCGCGCCGGCCGGTCTCCTGGCTCACGGGTCATCGCTCGGTGCCCGCCTTCCCAGGCTCCTGCCGTTTGACAGTCGCCCAGTGGCCGCGATCCCAAAGGACCGCATGTGCACTTCGCTCGCCGCTTACAGTTGCAGGGACAGCCTCAGAGTTGAGCGTCTCGACAAGTCGCTCGCACTGTGTTCCCGTTACCGTCGCGATACAAATGGCGGCCAAAAAAGGCCGCCGCTGGCGTGTCTAAACGAGTGTGGGCGTGCCGCGCAATGGCGTGAATGCGAATGGGAAAGCTGGCTGCCAGGACTTTGACCTTGGGGTCCCGATCGCTAAGGCGGTCCCGCGGCCATCGTCAGCAGAAAACGACAAGTGAAGCAGGCTGGAGCAACTGATTGGCCGTAAGCGATCGGCGCCGTGTGACGGCGCCAGCCGATCAAACAATTTGGAAAGCTCATCGCGAGCATCTTGCTGGCCTTGACCGGCAGGACCGCCTGCGAACGCTTGCGAAGTCTTCCGGGACCGACTTCTCATCCAATGATTATCTGGGGCTCGCAGCTTCTGCCCGGCTTGCGCAAGCAGTGGCAAGAGCATCAGCCGAGGGCGTCCCGGTCGGCTCGAGCGGCTCCCGGCTATTGCGGGGCAATCACCCCGAGCATGAGGCCCTGGAAGCCGAAGCAGCAACGCATTTTGGAAGCGCGACCGCTTTATTCTTCAGCTCGGGTTATGCTGCCAATTCGGCGCTGTTCAGTACCCTTCCCCAGCAAGGGGACCTCATCGTCCACGACCTTCTCATTCACGCCAGCGCGCGCGAAGGCATTAGGTTGTCGAGGGCGAAAGCGATAGCTGCTGGGCATAACGATCCGCAGGCAATCGACGATGCAATCGTCAGCTGGCGAAAAGATGGGAACACCGGGCAGCCCTGGATCGCGATTGAAAGCCTCTACAGCATGGACGGGGACCGCTCGCCCTTGGAAGAGCTCGCGGTCATCGCTGAGCGACATGGAGCGATGCTGCTGATCGACGAAGCTCACGCGACTGGAGTCTTCGGCGAGCGCGGGCGGGGCCTGGCCGAGCGTCTCGAGGGCCAGGAAAATGTCATCAGTTTAAGGACCTGCGGAAAGGCGCTCGGATGCGAGGGCGCGCTCGTCTGCGGTCCCCGAACGATGCGCGATTTCCTCATCAACCGCGCCCGCCAATTCATCTTTTCAACCGCGCCTTCGCCTTTGATCGCAAGCGCGGTCCGCGAAGCGCTCAAAATTCTCGCCGACGAGCCTGAGCGGCAAGCGGCGCTGCACAAGCTCATGACTTTCGCGCGTGACGCGTTCACGCGATTGGGGATTGAATGGCCGGGGTCGCAGATCATTCCCGTGCCGCTCGGTTCTGAAGCAAGCACCCTGGTGGCAGCAAGCAAACTTCAGGACGCAGGCTTCGACGTTCGCGCAATCCGCCCGCCAACCGTGCCCGAAGGAAGCTCGCGTCTTCGGATTTCACTCACCCTCAACGTCACCGCAGACGATGTTCGTGCGCTCGCGGGTGCGCTCGAGGCGGCGCTTCCATGAGCTCCCGCCCGATCGTCGTCACGGGAACCGATACCGATGTCGGAAAGACCGTTTTCTGCGCCGCGCTCGCTCAAGCGCTCGATGCTTATTATTGGAAGCCCGTACAGGCCGGAACCGAAGGCGGGGGCGACAAGGAACGGGTGGCCATGCTCACCGGCCTTCCTGAAGAACGCATGCTTCCCGAGGCCTATCGGCTCGAAACGCCTTGCTCTCCGCACCGCGCCGCCGAGCTAGCGGGCATCGTCATCGATCCATCCCGGCTTTTGCCGCCCGCTGCCCGGCCGCTCGTCATCGAGGGCGCCGGCGGAGCGCTGGTCCCGCTTGCGCCCCGCCTGTTGCTTGCCGACCAGATCGCGAGCTGGGCCTTTCCGGCAGTGATCGTCGCAAGGACATCGCTCGGGACGATCAACCATAGCCTTCTTACCATCGAGGCGCTTCGGGCGCGGAACATCGAGCTTCTCGGCATTGCGTTCGTCGGCGATTCGAATACCGATTCGGAACAAACGATCGCGAGGATCGGCCAAGTCCGGCGCCTCGGCCGCTTGCCCTGGCTGGATGCGGTGGACCCCGAAACTCTCCGGCGCGCATTCAAAGCATCCTTCCGGCTCGAGGACTTTCGATGAGCGCATCCTCGATCTGGCATCCCTTCACCCAGCATGGCCTGAACGAACCCATCCCGCTGGTAACCGATGCTGCCGGCGCAATCATCCATACTGCCGACGGACGGCGGATCATCGATGCCATCTCGTCCTGGTGGGTAATCACCCATGGCCATCGCGAACCGCGGATTTCAGCGGCGATCGCGCGGGAGGCTGACCGCCTCGACCAGATCATCTTCGCAGGATGGACTCACGAGCCAGCGGAGCAAGTCGCAAGCGCCTTGCGCGAGATCATGCCGGAGGCACTAACCCGCATCTTCTTTTCGGATTCGGGTTCGACCAGCGTTGAAGTCGCGCTCAAGATGGCACTTGGCTATTGGCGCAGCCGCGGCGAGCCGCGCCACCGGATCCTGGTTCTCGAGAACGCTTATCACGGCGACACGATCGGCGCGATGTCGGTCGGCGCGCGCGGCGTTTTCAACGCCGCTTATGCGCCCTTGCTGTTTGACGTCGAGACATTGCCCTTCCCGGCAGGAGACGGCCAGCGGACGCTCGACGCACTCGAGCATGCAGCGCACGCCGGCGCTGCGGCCTTGATCGTCGAGCCGCTCATTCTCGGCGCCGGCGGGATGCTCATTTATTCCGCCTCGGTGCTGAGCGAGATGAAGCGGATCTGCGAAAAGCATGGAGTATTGTTCATTGCCGATGAAGTAATGACCGGATGGGGCCGCACGGGCACGCTTCTCGCCTGTAATCAGGCCGATGTAGTGCCGGACATTTTATGTCTTTCCAAAGGATTGACGGGAGGCTCCCTGCCGCTTGCGGTGACCATGGCGAGCGAGCCCATTTACGAAGCGCATCTGTCCCGCGACCGAGCCAAGATGCTCTTTCATTCGTCGAGCTATACAGCGAACCCAATCGCCTGCGCCGCGGCCGTGGCCAATCTTGAAATCTGGCAAAACGAGCCCGTGCTCGACCGGGTCGCAAGCCTTGCTCGCCGTCAGCAGCAAAGGCTGGCCGGCATCGCCAGGGTCCCCGGGGTGCAAAACAGCCGGTCGATCGGAACGATCACTGCGGTCGAGCTCGGTGGCGAACAAACCGGCTACCTCTCGAGCCTTGCGCCAACGCTTCTGGCGAGGTTTCGCGAGGCAGACCTGCTTTTGCGGCCGCTCGGCAACATTGTGTACGTGATGCCACCTTACTGCATCGGCGATGCCGATCTCGACCTTGTCTATGCCGGAATCGCGGCCGCTGCCGAAGATTGCTCGGCTTGAACATAGCAAGCGAGCCTCCTCAAGCTTCAGGTCCCGAAGCGGCAAATCGCTTCACCATTGCCAGGCGTGATCCTCCACAAGGTCGAGAAAGGCCCTGACCTTGTTTGAGAGCAAACGGTTGGTCGGGAAAATTGCCTGAACCGGGATCTCATCCGATGCATGGCCGCGCAGGATTTCGATGAGAGTGCCGTCGCGGAGGGCGCCGGCGACCTGGTAGCGGAAGACGGAAGCGATACCGCCGCCGCGCAAGGCATGATCTATCGCAGCATCAGCGCTGTTGGTTGAAAATCTCGGCGCGAGCTGAACGGAGATCATGCCCCGCTCAGGATCGGCGAAGCGCCACTCGCGCTCGGGAGCTGCAGTGTGAAAGACGATCAGCCGATGTTGGCTAAGATCTTCGGGCCGCGCCGGAGCTTCGCGCCCCTCCAAATAAGAAGGGCTGGCAACCAGGATCCTCCTGGTGCTGCCGAGCCGCCTTGCAATCAGCCCTGAATCGGCGAGCCGGCCGATGCGGAGCGCAACATCGACCCCCTCTTCGATGAGGTTAACGATACGATCGGTGAGGCCAAGCTCGACCTGCACGTCAGGATAAAGGCCAAGGAAATCGGAGACGAGCGGTGCAAGATGCATTCGCCCGAACAGCAGCGGCGCTGAAACGGTAAGCCGGCCGCGGGGAACGCCCCTCTCCTGCTGGGCAGCAAGCTCCGCTTCTTCCACCTGGGCCAGGATGGGCCGGCAGCGCTCCAGGAACCGCGCTCCCGGGTCAGTCAGTGCAATCGCGCGCGTCGTTCGCTGGAGTAGGACAACGCCAAGGTCGGCTTCCAGCGCACCGACCAAACGCGTTACCACGGATGGCGCGACGCCGAGCCGGCGCGAAGCCTCGCTAAAGCTCCGTGCATCGCAGACCGCGAGATAGGCGCGCATCTGGCGAAGACGGTCGGCCATTCACTCTCCATTGCTGAAATAGCAATAGTAATTTGCCAATTTTACGAATTATCACCTGAACGAGCAACAAGTAACCGGGCTGGCAATCGTCGAAAGGAATTGCTCATGTCCCGAATTCCAGCTCTCGACCCGGCAAGCGCGCCGGAGCCCGCCCGTTCAATTCTCGCCGCCGTCAATTCAAGCCTCGGCGTCACTCCCAACCTGTTCCGGGTCGCTGCCCAGTCGGGCGCTGCGCTCGACGCTCTGACCGGCCAGGTCGGTGCGCTTTCCAAGGGGGCACTGGATGCTCGCTCGCGTGAGGCCATTGCCCTTGCCGTGGCCGAGGCCAATGGCTGCGATTACTGTCTCTCGGCCCACAATGTGCTCGGCGCAGGCGCCGGCCTTTCGTCTGCCGAAATCGGAAATGCACGGGAAGCGCGCGCTTCCGATCCGAAGCTCAACGCAATCCTCGCTTTTGTACGCAACCTCGTCATCAATCGGGGCCATGCGACCGACAGCGAGCTCGAGCAGCTTCGCCGCGTTGGCGCGAGCGAGGCGGAGATTGTCGAAGCGGTTGCCAATACCGCCCTCAACATCTTTACCAACTATCTCAATCACGTCGCCGGCACCGACATCGACTTCCCCGTCGTCAAGGCGGGCCAGCCGATCGCCGCCTGAGGCGATAAGGGTGGCTCCGCCGGCCCCGCGGAGTCACCCTTCCTGGATGATGGAAATGGACGAGGAAATCCGCCCGCCGCTGCCGCCCTTCTCCGCGCACGCCGCAGCAAAAAAGGTGCGCGCGGCCGAAGATGCCTGGAACAGCCGCAACCCGGAGCTCGTTGCCAGTGCTTATACCCAAGGGAGCCGGTGGCGAAACCGTTCCCTCTTCTTGCAGGGGCGCGGCGCCATCGTTCGTTTTCTAAACGACAAATGGTCGAACGAACTCGACTACCGCCTCGTCAAGGAATTGTGGGCTTTTGGCGACAACCGGATCAGCGTCCGCTTCGCCTATGAGTGGCGCGACGGCGCGGGCCAGTGGTACCGAAGCTATGGCAACGAACAGTGGGAATTTGCACTGAACGGTCTCATGGCTAGGCGCGAAGCATCGGTGAACGATGTGATGATCGAAGAGACGGAGAGATTATTTCGCTGGCCGCTTGGCCGGCGGCCCGATGATTACCCGAGCCTCACTCAGCTCGGGCTTTGATCATGCGCCTCGCCTTCCGTCAGGTCGATGTATTCGCGCGAAGGCCACTGGCGGGAAACGGCCTTGCCGTCATCAGGACGGACGAGCCGCTCGAAGCTGCACTCATGCAGGAACTGACGCGCGAGCTTCGCCAGTTCGAGACTATCTTCCTGACGCCCTCGGCGGACCCTGGCTGCTTTTGTGCGCGGGTGTTCACGATGGACGAAGAATTGGCCTTCGCCGGCCACCCGGCGATTGGGGCTGCGGCCGTTCTCCACGAAGCATTTGGCGGCGATCATTTCGATTTAAGGCTTGCCCTTCCTTCGAGGATCATCCCGCTCACCAGCAAACTGGAGGGCGAGAACTACGAGGTCGCCATGAACCAGGGAACGGCCATGTTCGGGGATGAAATCCCTTTCCGCGATCAAAGCGAATGGCTGTCCTGTTTCGGGCTTGGCCACGAGCATGTCGGCGTAGGGATTCCGATGACAATCGCTTCAACCGGACTTCCCTATCTCATCGTTCCCGTCACCGCTGAAGGGCTCGAGCGGGCCCGCATCTCCGTTCCGGATCTCGAACAGCGCCTTGCAGCTGTCGGCGCCAAGTTCGTGTATCTCTTCGATACGAAGAACCGCGAAGGACGGACCTGGGATAATCGGGGCCTCACAGAGGACATCGCAACCGGCTCGGCAGCCGGGCCGGTCGCTGCCCTTCTTGTTCGCCACGGTCTCGCTCGAGCAGGCGAGGACATCCTCCTCCGCCAGGGGCGCTTCACCGGCCGGGCGAGCGAGATGAAGGTAAGGCTCATCGGCTCACGCGATCAGGATCAAAGCGAGGTGATGCTTGAGGGAAGCGTGGTGATGGTCGCGCGCGGTGAGTTCGATGCCCGGGTTGTCAGAGGTCTCGGACTCCCTTCTTAATAATGCCTCTGGTAGGTTGCGCGGTAAGCCTGGCTCCTCGTAACCCTGAGACCCGCCATTCCTGTGCGCAGCATGGCCTGCCGCCAGCCGGTTAGTTCTTCCATCGCCAGCTTGTAGCGTGCGCAGGCGTCATCAAACGAGAGTAGCCCACCCTCGACGGCGGCGACAATCTCCGCCTTCCGACGAATGGTCCAGCGCACGGTGTCGACCGCGGGAAGATCGTTTAGCGTCAGTTTTTCGCCGAGCGGACCAACAACGTAGCGGACGCGATCATCGATTACGCTCACCTCCGCAGAAGGCTGTTCATGATGATCGGAATTGGCAAACGTGAGTGACTTCATAAGGCGCGCGGCTCCTTCGATGACGGCCGCAACGCGAAGCCGGCGCTAGCTTCCCAATCGTTGACAAAATCCTAATGACTTGGCTCGGCAACTTCCTTCCAGCGTCGGTATTCGTTTCGGGAGTTAGGCAGGCCACCGCGGCTCTCCTTCGCACTCGCCGTGAGATGCGCTGATGCCGCCGACAAGAGCCGGTCACTCGGCATTCGCACGCTGCATCTAACGGCAAAAACTGTGACCCCCGGCGTCTCCCTGGCGAAAGCAGGAAACTTGCTGACGAAGAAGGAATCGATCGATGGACGGGACAGGCTTAGCGCGGCGCGCACGGAGAAGGGAGCGCAGCGAAAAAGGGATCGTCCATACAATCCGCCCTACTGGGCCGGCCGACGGCGACACATTAGTCGAGATCTGGCGTTCATCGGTACATGCAACCCACGATTTCGTATCGAAACAGGATCTCGCCGAGATCGAGGCCGAGGTTCGAGAGATCGTTGCGCTAGAGCCCCTGTGGCTCGCGCTCGATGCAGCGGGCGAGCCGCTAGGTTTCCTCGGCCTGTCGACCAATGCGGTCGACGCGTTGTTCGTTGCGGCCGAGCATCGCGGAACGGGCGTTGGGCGGGCGTTGATCGATTTTGCCAAGTCGCGGCATTCCTGGCTGATCACCATCGTAAACGAGCAGAATGAGCAGGCGCTTGGCTTCTACGAGCACGCCGGCTTTCGTCCAGAAGGACGAAGCGCCGACGACGGTCATGGTCGACCCTATCCTGTGCTTCACATGCGATGGATTGGGGCACAGCGAGGTGGCGGATAAGGGGCTGGTGCTGAGGGGCGCTTTCGCCTCAGTAGCCGGGTTTCGAACCGCGTCAGTAACATCAGCGCGGCCAGGTTTGTGCCGCGGTGGGTTACGGTCGTTCGGCAGCGGAGTTCACGGCGGGTTTTTATTGCCGTTGTTCAAAACGCTGGACGTGTATATCGAAAAGGGTCCCCCGCAACGCAGGTCTACCAAGGAGCCTTCCTTGGCGATGTACGGTCAATAGCTCGTCCATAATCCCGGATAGGATGATTTTAAGCGGACGAGCTTCGGAAGATCGTTGACGACGATGTAGGGGTTGTCGGGATGTCGCGCTAGGAAGCCTTGGTGGACGGGTTCAGCGGGATAGAAATGGCCAGATTCGATCCTTGTGGCAATCTTGGCATGGCCCTCCCGCGAGCGTGCGAACTCAGCAATTGACCGCAGCGCCTGACTTCGTTGCTGAGCATTCAGCGGAAAGATTGCCGAGCGATAGCTGCGTCCGACATCCGGCCCCTGTCGGTCGACCTCGGTCGGATCGTGGGCAACCGTGAAAAAGATGGAGAGTAGCTGGGAGTAGCTGACCTTAGAGGGATCAAACTTGATCATGATGGCCTCGGCATGGCCGGTGCGTTCGCTGCTTACCGCTTCGTAATTGGCATCTTGCACGCTCCCGCCGGCATATCCCGACACCACTTTTTGAACGCCCCTTACATGCTCGAAGACCCCTTCCATCCCCCAGAAGCAGCCCCCCGCAAGAACCGCGGTTTGGGTCGGAGCACGGGCCTCAAGTGACGAGCCTAGCGATGTCGCCAAGGCAAGAAAGACGGTCCATCGCGCTATACTCCACGAGACCGGAGGGGGCTTTATCATCTGAGCTATCCTTCCTTGCTGCGCGGTCTGCTCGGCGAGCCAGGAACCGCGACGTGTCCCCACGGAGACAAGAATTCGCCCGCTGCTGGAATACCCAGTTCAGAGCGAGGGGGCGCGGGACCCGCAGGAACCATTGACGCAGGTCCCGCGCCCCCTCTTCCCGACTGCCCGCACATTGTATGGGGATCGTGCGGACGAACGACTTCATCCTCCAGTTGCGGCACATGGAGAACCAGCCGTTCCTTGCGGGAGAGCAATTTCGAAAAATCCAATCGACTGACGAACAAACGGCCAAGGCATCGAGGCTGAGGCATTGACATCGACAAGCAATTCGCTCGCCAGGAGCGAACGGCTACAACCAGCCCGCGCCGGGGCGCATCCATGCGGCGCCGAGGCCGCTGGCTCGCGTGAGGCACTTAGCTGCCTGTAGCCCTCTGCCTTGGCCACCGCGAACTAAGCAGCGCGCGATACCGTGATTTTTTACGGCGATGGAGGTGATACCGAATGGATGCCAAGCGGCCGCTGTTGATCGACCGGCACAACATGACGGGCGGCGATGTCGCAATCCTCGAGGGCCATCTCGACGAATACAATTCGGGCCAAACCGGCTGCCGGGATTCAGCCTGGCTCGGATTCCAGCTGGTGCTGGACAACGAACTTGTTGGTGGCATCGCTGGATTCACGTGGGCGGGCTTTTGCGAGCTGCGTCAATTCTGGATCCACGAACGTTTCCGCGGCGCAGGATATGGCAGTGCTCTTCTCAATCGCGCGATCGACGAAGCTCGTGCACGCAAGTGCGCGCATGTCTATCTCGCAACCTACTCGTTCCAGGCGCCGGACTTCTACCGGCGCTTTGGCTTTGAAGCGGTCGCGATCATTGAGAACCGGCCGCCGGGGCACCGCGACTTCATCATGCGTCTGGCGCTCTAGCGAACTCGTAAGCCCGATCACCCGAGGTGTGACGGAAATGCTAGCTCAGACGAATAAGCCTATGACATCCAATTGGGATCCGTCCTAGCATGACACGTCCAATCTTCCGATCTCGCCGCGAGCTCCTTGCAACAGTCCCGTTCGGGCTCGCTGCAATATGGATCTTGAGTACGCCTGGCGCCGCGGTCTCCGGAACCCGGATTACGAAGACGCCCGCCGAGTGGATGCGTGAGCTCGGCCCTGCAAGGTTCGAAATCCTGCGTGAGGCGGGCACCGAGCCCCCCTTTTCAAGTCCGCTCAATCGCGAGCGCCGGCAAGGGGTCTTCAGATGCGCAGGCTGTGCGCTACCGCTCTTCTCGTCTTCAACGAAGTTCGACAGCGGCACGGGCTGGCCGAGTTTCTACCGCGCTCTACCGGGCTCGGTCAGCACGCGCCTTGACCACAGCCTGCTCATGGAGCGAACGGAGGTCCTCTGTTCGCGCTGTGGCGGTCACCTCGGCCATGTCTTTCCTGACGGACCCAAGCCAACGGGGCTTCGTTATTGCATGAACGGGCTCGCGCTCGAGTTTGCGCCGAGGGCGACGGCCTGATGCTCTACTTCCTGCTCGCCTATCTCGGCGGCGTCCTCACTATCCTCAGCCCGTGCATCCTGCCGGTGCTGCCGTTCGTGTTCGCACGCGCGGACCGGAGCTTCGTCCGAAGCACGCTCCCGATGCTTGCGGGAATGGCGGCAACCTTTGCGATCGTCGCAACGCTCGCAGCATTTGGCGGCGGCTGGGCAGTACGTGCGAATGCCATCGGGCGCTTTGCCGCGCTCGCGCTTCTGGCACTGTTCGGGATAGCGCTGCTCTTGCCGAGCGTTTCCGACCGGCTGACCCGCCCGCTCGTCGCGCTCGGCTCGCGCATGTCGGAGCGGGACCCAGGCCGGCAAGAAAGCATCTGGTCGTCGATCGTGCTGGGCATTGCGACCGGCTTGCTCTGGGCTCCCTGCGCGGGGCCGATCCTTGGCATTATCTTCACCGCCGCCGCGCTAAATGGTGCAAGCGCCGGCACCACCTTGCTGCTGCTCGCCTATGCGCTCGGCGCAGCGACATCGCTCGCGCTCGCATTGCTTGTCGGCGGCAGCGTTTTCGCGCGCATGAAAAAGTCCCTTGGCGCAAGCGAGCGCATTCGCCAGGTCCTTGGCGCGCTCGTGCTGATGGGTGTCCTGGCGATCGCACTTGGTCTCGACACGCGCGTGCTCGCCAGGCTGTCGAGCGCTGAGACAACGGGACTGGAAACTTCACTCGCGCAAAAGCTCGGGATCGCCTCTTCG
>Ga0105248_10001854_pt1 | contig 23431 bp, 16 predicted proteins | sample KBSS34metaG_FD_81524 | JGI IMG/M metagenome (GOLD analysis project Ga0105248, IMG submission 81524) | Switchgrass rhizosphere microbial communities from Kellogg Biological Station, Michigan, USA - KBS S3-4 metaG | ecosystem: Host-associated > Plants > Roots > Rhizosphere > Soil | place... | reverse complement strand
CCGGATCGTCGCCGCCCAGGCCGTAGCCGAAGCCCGCCGTATGGCTCATCAACTGGCGCATCGTCGCCGGCTTTTTCGGCGCGGCGAGCACCGCGGCGCCGTCGGCGCCCGTCACGACCTTGCCGTCCTTGTCCCAGGTCAGCTCTTTCAGGCCCGCGAGCTCCGGCGCGTACTTCGTAATCGGATCGTCGAGCTGCCACTTGCCCTGTTCGTAGAGCTGCATCATCGCGACGCCGGTGATCGGCTTCGACATCGAGTAGATACGGAACAGCGAATCGAGCGCCATCGGCTTGTCGGGCGTCTGCTGCCCGATGCTGCGGAAGGCCGCGACCTGGCCGTGACGGATCAGGATGTAGGTCATGCCGGCGGTGTCGCCGTCAGCGACCGACTGCTTCAGGCGTGCGTCGAGTGCGTCGAGGCCGGCCTTTGTGAAGCCGAGCGAGGCCGGATCGGCAACCGCGCTCCGAGGCCAGGCTGGATCGGCTGCTGGAGATTTCGACGACTGACCGTGCAGATGACCGGTGAGGGCCAGGCAAAGGGCGGCCAGCCAGAAGTGAGTGCGGTAGTGAATCGTCTTCACGGCATTCCTCCGTGGATGAGGCGTCGGATACGGTGTCCGACCCCACATCCGAGGTCGTTGATGGTGGAGAAGGGGTCGGATACGGTATCCGACCCCCACTGCGACACGAAGGATAGGCGGACAGCCGCGTAATTGCAAAGACGAGAAACGTGCAGGAATCCCGCTCGTCAGCGGTCTGAAATCGTCGCAGCCGGGGCGAGCGACAGCTTGAACGCGACCATCTCCTCGCCGTTGCGAACGAGCAGGCGATCGCCGATCAGCACCGGGTGGTTCCACGTCTTGCTGTTGAGCGCCGGGATGCGCGCGAGCTCGGTGAACTGGTCGGGCGTGGCCTTGACCAGCGCCAGCTCACCGTCCTCAGACGTCACGAGCAGCACGTCCTGGTCGGCTAACAGGACAAGTTGGCCCGTGCCATAGCGTCCGCCTTTCCACTTGCGCTTGCCGTCCTCGAGGTCGATGCACGCGAGGATACTGCCGTCGAAACCGTAGGCATGGCCCTTGTGGACGACGAAATCGCTGTAGTACGGCTTCAGTCCATTCGAGGTCCAGCGCTCTTCGACGGTCCATCCGCCGGTTCCACGCGCGACTGCCAGACGCCGCGTGGCGATGCCGCCCATCGCGCTCATCGCGTTGATCAGAATGCCGCCATCCGCCATGAGCGCCGGCTGCACGATCGCGCCGCCTTCCCATGTGTGCTCCCACAGCAGCTTGCCGTCCGCCGGCGAGACACTCACGACGCCTGGCGCGCTCAACAGCAGGATCTGCGCAACGCCGTCAATCGTCGCCAGTTGTGGCGAGCTGTAGCTGCCGCCGTGCTGCGGACCGACCCATCGCGGTTTGCCCGTGGCTGCGTCGTAAGCCGCGAGCGTGCCGGACACGGCGACGATCACGATGTCGTCGACGACCAGCGGCGAGCTCGTGAAGCCCCACTCCGGAGTCTTCCGGCCGGTGTCGGTCGCCGCATTGTGAGACCACACGACTTTGCCGGTGGCGGCGTCGAGCGCATTCAGCAACGCGGTCGCGCCCAGGGTGTAGACGCGACCGCGGCTGAGGGTCGGCGTCGCACGCGGACCGGCGCCGCCGTTCGATTCATAGAAGCGGATCGGATCGCGGTGTCGCCACACCGGCTCGCCGGTGCTCACCCTGTAACAGGAAACGACCTCGTCATCACCGCGCTGCTCCTGCGTATAGAGGAGATCGCCGTGCACCGCGAAGGATGACCACCCGGGTCCGATAGGCCGGCGCCAGATCTCGACGGGCGGAGAGGTGGACCAGTCGGTCTTGATCTGCACGCCGTGGATGATGCTGTCGCGATTGGCTCCGCGAAAACCCGGCCACTCCGCCGGTGTATCCATCGCGGCCGAAGCGGGTGGAGTCTCCTCTGCGGCTGCCCGCGCGGTTGCCGCTGCGGGCGTCACGCTGGCAGTGGCGGCTGCCGGTGTTTCCTTGGCAGTCTCGGCTGGCGCCCCCGGTGAAGCCGCTACTGCCGTTGGCGGCGGCAGCGGCTTGGGCTCGTCGCCGCCCTTGGCCAGCAACAGTTGCTCGGGAGTCGGCGTCCATCGCCAATGGAACTCCCCGCCGGCCCCGCCCTTGATACCGGCCGTCCGGATGGTGTCAAACGGCGCGCATGCCAGGAAGACCGCGGCCACCAACGCCGCCCGGCGGACGCCATCGGCGAGATGACGCGTGGTCACGGCCCACGCGACGAGAGCAAGGGCGAGGTACGGCGTCGGCAGGAAGTAGATCATCATCCCCTGGCCAGCCCCGACCATCGATGCGTGGGCGACAGCCCGGGTCGCGAACACCGCGGCGACCATCAGAATGATCGCACCGACACGTTCCAACCATGGCGCGCGGCTGAACAGCAGCCACCACACCAGGATCGCCAGCGCGCCGACGACGCCCCCGAGCATGCCGATGAGCGCGCCGCTATCCGGCGCGACCAGCGGGACGCCGAACATGACGAGCACCTGGACGATGGCGATGACCACGGCTGGCCACAGCCGGAGCGGCTTTGGAGAACTCATAACGTGTGTTCCTTGGGGTTGATGTCGAGGGGCATCTCGAAGCGCTCTCGCGCTGCGATTGATGGGGGCGTGCCCTTGCGGCGAATCCGCCACAGCCAATACAACATGACGGCGACCGGCGTCAGGACCGGAATCGGAAGCACTGCGGGGATGTGGATGATTTCAGGCACTCTGCCCGGAGGACCCCAGAAGAACGACGCGGCGGCCACCCACATCGCGAAACACATCCGCCACAGGTGCCTGCTGATGCGTCGCGGCCCTTGGATGCCGCGCGCACGAATCATGCGCAGGTCTCCCGCGGCGGCCAGCAGTCCAACCGCGCCGAAAATGAACATCGGACCCATCTCCGGCCGGCCGCCGGCCGCGAGCTCGAAACCGGTCTTGAATGCGAGCAACGCGACCATCAGCGCAAACAGCAGCGCCGCCGTATCGATCCACTGAGGCGCCTCGCGGTGCCGCCGGACCGTCAGCAGCGCGGTGGTCACGAAATAGAACGTCAGCAAACCGGCGATGACGGAGACGGACGACGAGTTGACGAACGCCGCCAGCGCACCCGTGAGCGACAACGTCACCATCGCGAAGACGAACAGCGTTCCGCTCCGGCGGTGCAGAGCGCCGCCTTTCGCGGAAAACAGCGCGACATAACCAAACACGAGCCCGAGGATGCCTCCGAGGATGTGCACCGGCAGGATCAGCGGGGCGATGCCTTGGGTGTGCACGGCCCTATTCCGACCGCAGCGCCTGCAGCACGTCCACGCGCGCCGCTCGGGCCGCCGGCATCAACGAGGCGACGATCGCGGCGGCAATCAGCACGGCCGTTGCGCCGATCAGGGGCAGCGCACCGGGCACCTGGACGCTCGGGAAAAATCGTACCGCGACGCGTGCGAGCACGAATCCGCCGGCCGCGCCGACCGCGATCCCGATTGCCGCGATGCGCACGCCCTCCGACAGGACGCCAGCCAGCAGGTGCCGCGGCGCGGACCCGATGGCCAGGCGCACGCCGAACTCCCGCGTGCGCGCGCTCACCGAGAACGCCAGCACACCCGCCACCCCGACCACGGCAATCAACAGCGCGATGCCGGCAAACCCCGAGAACACGAACGCGTTCAGCCGCTCCGGCGACAGCACCTCCGCGCGCACGTCCTCGAGCGTGGCGGCGCGCTACACCGGCTGCTCCGCGGAGATGTCGCGAATGACGCGCGTCACCGCCGGCACCAGCGCGTACGGATCGCCGGTCGCGCGAATGAACAGGCGGCCGGCCACGCCCAGCTGCCATACCGGCTGGTAGATCGTCAGCGATGGTCCAGGCACCACGTTTTCGTCGTCGACGTCGGCGACGACGCCGACGATGCGTGTCGGCGTGGGCTTGCCGTAGATGCTGAAGACCGGATCGGTCCACGTCAGGTGCCGGTTCACGGCGTCGCCATTCGCGAACAGCCGCTGGGCGACGCTCTGGCTGACGATCGTCACCGGTTCCCTCCCGCGCCGGTCTTCCTCCGTGAAGTCGCGGCCAGCGAGTATCGGGACGCCGAGCACGCCGAAGAAACGAGGTGCGACCATGCGCATCCGCCCGCGCGGGTTTTCCTCGCCGTCCGCCGGCGAGTAGCCCTCGACGGTGAATTGGAAACCAGGACCCATGCTGCCGGCATCACGCCAGGGGACAAAGCTTCCGACCGCGGCGCCCTCGACGCCGGGCAGCGTGCTGATGCGCCGGGTCGCTTCCTGAAAGAACGCAATCGCCTTGGGATCGCCGAGGCCCGACACGGACGCGGGGATGTTGACCGCCAGGACCTGCCGCATGTCGTAGCCGGTGCGCGCCGTCTGCAGGGCGACGAGGGTGGCGAGGAGCATGCCCGCGCCGGCGAGCAGCAGAAAAGAGAACGCGATCTGCGTCGTCGCGAACGCCCGCAGGCGGCGGTTGGTGCCCGGCGTGATCCGGACACCGCCGGTCGCCAGGCCGAGGCCCGCCGGCGCGTGCGCCGACGGCAGGCGCGGGACGTATGCCAGCAGCACTGCCGCCGCCAACGCCAGACCGACGCCGACCCACAGCACGCTCATGTCGACCGTGACCTCGAGTGCGCGCACGGAGAAGCGAGCGGCATAGCGGGCAACCAGCGCGACGAATGGCCGCGCCAGCACGAGGCCCAGCGCGGCGCCGGCGCCGCAGAGCACCAGGCTCTCCGCCAGCAGCGTGCGCCGGAGCGCGCCGGAGCCGGCGCCGAGCGCGGCGCGGACCGCCAGCTCGCCTTCGCGGCGCACCGAGCGCGCCAGGATCAGATTGGCGACGTTCGAGCATGCGATGACGAACACGACCGCGGCCGCCGCCAGCAGCACGAGAAGAATCGTTCGCGCCGGTGCGGCGATCTGATCGCGGAGCGTGGTGACTCGCAGCTCGACGCGAGCTTTGGGCGAATAGGCCTCGGGGTGCTCGCGCACGATGGTGGCGTGCATTGCCGTCAGCTCGGCGCGCGCCGCTTCGAGCGACACATCGGGCGCGAGGCGGCCGAAGAGCTCGGTCATGCGGTGCGTGCGGCTCGTGACCATCGTGGCGCCGAGGTGATGCGGGCTCGTCACCACGTTGGCGATGATCTCGGTGCGGGCCGGATAGGGAACCGATGGCTCGAGGACGCCGATCACCGTGGCGGTGCGCGAATCGAGCCGGACGGTCTTGCCGATCACGGCGGGGTCGCTGTTGAACGCGGCGGACCAGAACGCGTAGGTGAGGACCGCCACGCCCGGCGCTTTCGGCCCATCGTCCTCTGCGTTGATGAGACGGCCGAGCACGGGGCGAAGGCCCATCACCTCGAAGAACGATCCGCCGACGACGCCCGCCTTCACCACGCGCGGTTCGGTGCCGAGACCGATCATCGTGAAGCTGACGGTGGAAAAGTCGCCGAACGCGCTGATGGTGGTGGCGCGTGATTTGAAGTCGTCGATCTCAGGCACCGAGAACGTCAGATTCTCGGCGCCGATGCCCGGACCGCTCTGGCGGATATAAATCAGGCGATCTTCGTCGCGGTTCACGAGCGGGCGGAGCAGCACGCCGCGGACGACGCTGAAGATCGCGGCGTTGGCGCCGATGCCGAGCGCGAGCGTCACGACGACGGTGGCGGCGAGGCCTTTGACGCGCATCAGCGCGCGCATGGCGAACCGGATGTCGCGTCCGAGGCCCTCCGCGGCTTCGAGCCAGCGATGGCGCCAGATGCCCTGCATCGAATCGCGCGTCAGCGTCACGTTTCCGAATTCCTTCAGGGCCGCCAGGCGGGCGGCTTTTGGATCCTCGCCCCGCTCGATCCGCTCCTTGATGCTGATCGCGAGGTGGCCGCGGATTTCGTCGTCGAGGTCGTCGATGTCCGGCGCCATGTGCTACTCCCTGCTTGCCGGCGCCGGGTTCATGACCCGTCCGATGGCGTCGACGAGCTGAGCCCACCGATCGCGCTCGCGCAATAGCTGGGCCTTACCCGCCGTCGTCAGCTGGTAGTATTTCGCCCGCTGGTTGGCTTCGCTCACGCCCCACTCGGGCTTCAGCCACCCCCGCTTCACGAGCCGGTGGAGCGCGGGGTAGAGAGAGCCGGTTTCGACTTTGAGCAGGTCGTCGGATTGGGCCCGGATCGCCTGGCCGATGCCGTGGCCGTGCTGCGGCCCCCATTGCAGAGTCCGCAGGATCAGCATGTCGAGGGTGCCCTGGAGAAGCTCCAGGCGCTGTTCATCGGGCTGTTTGGCCATAGTCGTAGACGTTCTACGGCCTTAGACGTAGGACGTCTACGGCTGGTTCCGTGCCGGTTCGACCCTCCGGATATGAGATAGTCCCCGCCATGACGAAGACGCAGGCCTCGCTCGCGGTCGGCATCCTCTTTTTATGGTCGGCGGCGTCGAGCGCTCAGAGCATCAACACCCTGACCGCGCAGGACGCCGCTCAGGGATGGCAGCTCCTGTTCGACGGCAAGTCGCTCGCGGGATGGCATGCATCGCTGCCGCCGCAAGGCCGCGGCCGCGGCGCCGGCCCGACGCAACCGCCGCCGCCCGGGCAGATCGGATCGCCAAAACCGTGCGTCACGACGCAGGCGCAAGCGGCCCCGGAGGGCGCATCGCATTGGGAAGTCGTGGACGGGTTATTGACGGCTTGCGGCGCGCCGGTCGGCTACTTGACCTCCGATCGAAGCTACAAGAACTTCGCGCTGTCGATCGAATTCAAGTGCGGCGCGGACACGAACAGCGGCGTCTTCGTGCGCTCGCCTCAGGAAAGCGGCGGCTACGAAGTCCAGATCTGGCGGCAGCAGCCCGCCGGCTACAACACCGGAGCCATCGTCGGAACCGCGAAGACCGCGCGCGAGTACACGTTCAAGGCTGACGACTGGAACCGCTACGAGATCACCGCGAATGGCGATCATCTCGTCGTCGTACTGAACGGTGAAACGACGCTCGACATTCACGACGCGAGCTTTGCCGAGGGACAGCTGCGGCTTCAGTATCAGCAGTTTCCGATTGCGTTCCGGAACATCAGGATCCGACCGCTGCCCTGATGTGGATTCTGTCCGTGGGGATTCGCGTCCGACGCAGCATGGATTGAAATCGCGCGCGCAGCAATTCGATGGCCACGGGGCAGAATGCGATATCGGCCGATCGTGCCTGGCGCATGCGGCGGCCGAGGTTGGTTATGATTCATCGTAGGAAGACGTGACGGTTCTTGGCATCAACGCGGGGTTCGGCGAGCCGATTGCCGGCGAGTTTCCGTTCTTCGAGCGGATCGGAGCCGCGGCCGTGCGCCAGGATCTCTTCGCGCACGGCGACACCGCACCGATCGAGGCGCTCGTCGCCGAATTCTCGAATCGGCCGATGCGCGCGCTCTTCATGCTCGCCGGCGGCAAGATGCAGGCCGCCGACGGGCCGGATCGGATCGAACCGCACGTCCTCGCCGCCCGCGCGCGGCGCGTCGTGGAGGCGGCACGAGCCGCCGGTCTGCAGCAGTACGCGCTGGAGGTCGGCAACGAGCCAGACATCGCGCACGACGGCTATGCGTCCCGCCCGCAGGATTTTGCCGAAGCGGTCCGGCAGGTCCATGCCGTCGTCAGACCGCTTGGATTCGAGGGCGACATCATCAGCGGCGGTGTCTCGAACCTGAATGAGCGCGGCCTGGCGTATCTGCAAGCGATGTTGTCGGCGCCGGTTGTTCCCGCGGATGTCGTCATCGGGTTTCATCGATATCCCGAAGCGGGGCGGGGGGCCGAGGTACCTCACCGGGGATTCGAGTCGCGCGCCGCGGAATTCGAGGCGCTGGCGGCCCTGGTCGGCGGCCGACGCGTCGCCTGCACCGAATTCGGCTACCACACCGCCGAAGATCGCGTGGGCACGTTCAGCCGCCGCCGTCGCAGCGAGTCCGACGTCGCCGATTCGGTCCAATGGGATCTCAACTTCTTCGCCGAACGCAACGTGCTGCTGGCGGCGATCTATCAGCTGAATGACGGCACGCGCGATGTCGCCGAGGAACGATACGGCGTTCGTCGGCTCGACGGGACGCTGAAGCCGGTTGCGGAGATGCTGTCAGCGCGCCGCCCGCGCGAGTCCTAGGCCTTCGCGGCCTATGCCATTCCCGAACGGCGCGCCATGCGCGTGCATCCGATCGCGGCGCTCCGGTACGAGTGACGGCGACTGACGTCAGAGCGCTACAATCGCCGCGTCAAGGAGTACTGAGATGTACACAGGACGCCAATGGACTGCGGTCGCCGTCGCCTGGCTCGCGATTCCGGCGCTCGGCGCGGGGGGCGCGTCGCCCGATGGCATGTCTGCTTCGCCGCCCGCGCATGCACAAGCACCGGATGCGTCCGACGTGGCTGAAGGGATGCGGCTGTACCTGCAAAAGGGCGATTGTCAGTCGTGTCACGGGTGGGCGGCTGATGGCCACAAGATGGACAGCCAGATGCCGGACGGCTCCAACCTGCGCGAGACGCGACTCGATCGCGCCCGGCTGATCACCACTATCAAGTGCGGACGGCCCGGTACCGGCATGCCCGCGTTCGACAAGTTCGCCTACACCGACGGCCGCTGCTTCGGCATGAAAAAAGCCGATCTGAAGTCGCCGATGCCCGACCCGCCGGCCACGTTTCAGCAGCGCGAGATCGAGCTCGTCACGGATTTCCTGATGGCCAAAGTCGTGGGCAAAGGGCCGATGGATAAGGCCAAGTGCATCGAGTACTGGGGCTCGGAAGTAGACGCGTGCAAGGTTCTAAAGTTCTAAGGTTCTAGCGTTCTAAGGTGCTGAACTCTAGAACCTTAGAACTCTAGAACCCTAGAACCCTAGAACCCTAGTTGAGCGCGAACACGAACAGATAGCTCGAGTTCTCCAGCTTGTCGAACTTCACCGGATGCAAGTGGCGGCCGCCGGCCTGCACGGCCAGATACTGCTTCGGTCCGATGGCGTATGTCACCGGCGCGCCCTTCAACGGCGTGCCGACGTTGAAGCGCCACAGCTCCTCCAGCGTCTCGTCGTTGTACGCCACCACCCACCCGTCCTGCAGCGCCGTAAACATCAGACCGCCGGCGGTCGCTGTCGCGCCCGAGCGGACCTCGATGTCGGTCGCCACCTTCGCGAGCGTCTTGTGGCCAATCGTGTCGAACGCCGTGATCGAGCCGTAGTACAAGTCGCTGCTGTAGGTGCGCTTCTCGCTGCCTTTCTCGTCGATCCCGCCATCCGGTGAAAGATATTTGACCGCGGCGCCGTTCTGAGTAAAGCAGCCTTCGATGCCGACGCCGTAGGCGATGTGTTTCACCGGGTTGTAGGCGGTCGGCTGGTGCGCGATGCCGCCGTGCCATGTCGGACAGCTGCGCTTGGCGCCGTCACCGCGCAGCGCGCGCGCCGCGGGATTGTAGATCTGCACATCGAGCTTCGGATCGTAGTCGAGCGGCTTGCCGGTCCTGGGATTCAGCCCCTTGGTCCAGTTCAGATCGTTGACATACTGGCCGCCCAGGAGGAACTCGCCGTTGGTGCGATCGAGCGAGTAGTAGAAGCCGTTGCGCGCGAAGTGACCAACGACCTTGCGGCTGCGGCCGTTGATCGTCGCGTCGTACAGCATGTGTACGCCGACTTCGTCGAAGTCCCAGGAATCGTTCGGCGTGTATTGGAAGTACCAGGCCAGCTTGCCGGTATCGACGTTCAGCGCGATGACGGAGTTGGTGTAGAGATTGTCGCCGGGTCGCGCCTGGGGATCGTAGATCGGCACCGGGTTACCCGTGCCCCAGATGGTGAGCTTGGTCGCGGGATCATAGGAACCGGTCTGCCAGAGGCCGCCGCCACCAGTCTTCCAGGCGTTGTTCGTGTCCTTCCACGTCTCGCTGCCGGGATCGCCCGGCTTCGGCACGACGTACCAGCGCCAGAGTTCCTTACCGGTTCGCGCATCGAGCGCCGCGACCCAGCCGCGCGTCTTGGCGTCGCCGGCGCCGTTGGCCACGATCACCTTGCCGTCCGCGGCAATCGGCCCCGCGTTGAATCGCTCCCGCGCGCCGAACTCGTTCGCCGTGGCGACCATCTTGTCCCAGACAAGTTCGCCCGTATCGCGGTTGGCCGCGATCACGCGGCCGTCAGGCAGATTCGCGATGACGAGATCTTCCCAGAGCGCGATGCCGCGCGTGCGCGGCAGATTGCCCTGGTGCTTCACGCCGGGATCGGTCACCCACGCGAACTCGCCCTTGGTGGGATTCCGGCCGTCGATCTTGTAAAGCGTGCCCCAGCCATCGCTGGTGTAGAGGAATCCGTTATCGACGAGCGGATGAATCTCGCTCTCCGGACCGTTCTGTCCGACATCCTGCATGCCGCCGAGCGCCAGCGCCCAGACGAGCCGCAGGTTCTTGACGGTGTCTCTGTTGATCTGCGTCAACTTCGAGTAGCGCGTCGACGCATAGTCGCCATTGGCCATCAGCCAGTTCTGCGGCTCGTTCTGGGCGTTGATCAGACGGTCCCGGTTCACCGTCATGTTGTACTGCCCGGCGACCGTAGCCGCCGCGAGCACGGCAATTGAGGCGCACGCCAGAGCTGACAGGAAGGGGCGTTTCATGGCGCGAATTGTAGCGCACGGCCAGTAGCAGCTAAGGCATACTTGACGCGGATAGGCCCAGAAATGCCAACACGCCCGGCCCATTCGCGAGTACTTCCCGCTTTGTTGGCCCTGTTGGGGATCGGCCTGGCCGGAGCGCGGTACGTAAGCGCCCGGGCCGTGCAGATTGCCGCGACCACCGCAGGGCGCGAAACATCCCCGCTCCCCACGACCGACGCCCTCAACAAGTACTGCGTCACGTGCCATAACAGCCGGCTGAAGACCGCGGGTCTGCAGATCGACAGCCTGGACGTCAATCGCATTGCGGCCAACGCGCCTCAGTGGGAAAAGATCGTGACGAAGCTGCGGACGGGCGAGATGCCGCCGCCGGGCCGGCCGCGGCCGGACGCCGACACGTATCGCGTGGTCGCGTCAGCGCTGGAACGGGAACTCGACGCGGCGGCGGCCGCGACGCCACACCCGGGCCGCGTGCCCGTGCACCGCCTGAATCGCAGCGAATACACGCACGCGATTCGCGACCTGCTCGGTCTGGAGATCGATGGCCGCGCCCTGCTGTCGGCCGACGAAGCCGACCAGGAAGGTTTCGACAACATGGCGAGTGTCCTGTCCGTTTCGCCGGCGTTGCTCGAGAATTACCTGTCGGCTGCGCGCGCGATCAGCCGCCTTGCGGTTGGCGATCCCGGCCGCCATCCGGTGGTCGACACCTTCAAGATTTCCAAGGCACTGGTGCAGGACGATCGCCTCAGCGACGACCTGCCGTTTGGCTCCCAGGGCGGCGCGCTCATTCGCTACCACTTTCCGCTCGACGCCGAATACACGATCAAAGTCCTGCTGCGGCGCCAGGAGTACGACTACATCATCGGCATGGGCGAGCGGCACCAGCTCGACTTCCGTCTCGACGGCGTCCGCATCAAGCGGTTCACAGTCGGCGGCGACGCGAAGGGGATGACGACGCCGGAAAATTTTGCGGGGAACACGCAGGGCGATCCCGAGTTCGAAGAATATATGCACACCGCCGACGCCCATCTCGAGGCGCGCGTCGCGGTGACTGCCGGACTGCACGAGGTCGGCGTGTCGTTCGTCGGCAGACGCTGGGAACCGGAAGGCGTGTTGCAGCCGCCGCAGACTGGTTTCGGCCGCACGACCAACGAGTACTACCACGGCAATCCGGCCGTGGAGATTGTCATGATCGGTGGTCCGTACGGCGCCAACCTCGGCGCGGGCCGGGGCGAACCAAGCTCCAGTGGGTCTCCCGCAGCTCGCGCCATCTCTGGCGGGCGAACGCGGGGCGACTCGGGAAGCCGCCGTCAGGTGTTTATCTGCCGGCCCACGGATGCGGCCGCCGAGGAGCCGTGCGCGAAGAAGATTCTGTCGACGCTCGCGTCGCGCGCCTATCGGCGGCCCGCGACCGAGCGCGATGTCGAGACGCTGCTCGGCTTCTACCGTGAGGCGCGGGAGCAGGATGGATTCGAAGCTGGCATCCAGCGGGGGATCGAACGGATCCTTGCCGCCCCGAGCTTTCTCTTCCGTGTCGAGCGCGAGCCTTCGGCAATCGCGCCCGGCGCAGCGTATCGCCTGGACGATCTGGACCTGGCGTCGCGATTGTCGTTCTTCCTGTGGAGCAGCATCCCGGACGATGAACTGAGGGAGGCGGCGGTTCGGGGAACGCTGAGCGATCCTGCCGTCCTCGAACGCCAGATCCAGCGCATGCTCCGCGACCCGCGGTCGGACGCGCTGGTGGACAACTTCGTGACGCGGTGGCTCGAGTTGAGCAAGTTGTCCGGCGTCGTGCCCGACACCGAGCTGTATCCCGAGTTCGACGAAAACCTTCGCGCCGCGATGGAGCAGGAAACGCGCCTGTTCGTCGCCAGCCAGATGCGCGACAACCGCAGCGTGGTGGAGCTGCTGACGGCCGACTACTCGTTTCTGAACGAACGGCTGGCGACCCACTACGGGATTCGGAACATCTACGGCAGCCATTTCCGCCGCGTCGCCTTTGCGGACAAGACGCGCGGTGGTCTGCTTGGCCAGTCGAGTCTGCTCGCCGTCACCTCGTATCCGAATCGCACGTCGGTGACGATGCGCGGCCGCTGGCTGCTCGCGAATTTGCTGGGCGCTCCGCCGCCGCCGCCGCCGCCGGATATTCCGGCGCTCAAGGACGCCGGCGTCGATGGTCAGCCGCGTTCGCTGCGCGAGCGGATGGAACTGCACCGCAAGAACCCGGTGTGCGCGTCGTGCCATCAGCGGATGGATCCGCTGGGGTTTTCGCTGGAGAACTTCGACGCGGTTGGCAAGTGGCGTACCGCCAGCGACGGCGTGCCGATCGATCCGTCGGCGGTGTTCCCCGACGGCACGCGGTTCGAAGGCATCGCCGGACTGCGCACGCTGCTGGTCGCGCACCGGGAGGATTTCGTCCGCACGTTCAGCGGGAAACTTCTCGCCTACGCGATCGGCCGCGGCCTCGACCATCATGACGCACCGGCGGTCCGTCGCATCGCGCGCGACGCGGCGCCCGGCGATTACTCCTGGTCCGCCATCATCACCGGCATCGTCAAGAGCACGCCGTTCAGCATGGCGGTGGCAGCGGGAGAGGCGGGCAAGGCGACGGCTGATGGGCGCGAACGACGGTGAAGTAGCGCAGCTCTTTAGGGCTGCCGGCAGCTCCGATAGAGCCGGATAAGAGGTATGTGATGGTCATCTCCAAAATGGCGATACCGCGGCGCACGGTGCTGCGCGGGATGGGCTCGATGCTGGCGCTGCCGCTCCTCGACAGCATGATGCCGGCGCTGTCCGCGCTGCAGACATCCGCAGCCAGACCGATCAACCGGTTTGGCGTGATGTACGTACCCAACGGCATGATCATGAAGAACTACCTGCCGTTGACCGAGGGGCGCGGCTTCGAGCTCACGCCGACGTTGAGCGCGCTGGCGCCGTTTCGCGAGCAGGTCCTCGTCCTCAGCGGGCTCGAGTGCGTGCCGACGCCGGGGCGGCCGGGCGGCGCGCACGCGAAAGCGAGTACGCGCTTTCTGACCGACGTGTCTCCGCCGTTGAGCGAAACCTGGCTCGACGCCGGCATCTCGATGGATCAGATCCTCGCGCAGGAAGCCGGGAAGCGGACGCAGATCGCCTCGCTGGAGCTGGCGATGGAGTCCGGCGAGACAGCAGGCGCGTGCGACACCGGATTTGCCTGTCCTTACACGAACACGATCAGCTGGAAGAGCCGCAACACGCCGTTGCCGACGCAGAACAACCCGCGCGTCGTGTTCGAGCGCCTGTTCGGCGACAGCACCAGCACCGATCCCGAGGTCCGGCGCACCCGGCTGCGCCAGCAGCGCAGCGTCCTCGATTCAGTCGGCGAGGAGGTCGCGCACCTGCAAGGCAGACTGCCACAGAGCGATCGGACGAAGCTGTCCGAGTATCTCGAGGCGGTGCGCGGCGTGGAACAGCGCATCCAGATTGCCGAGGCGCAAAGCGATCAGCAGCTGCCGCTCGTCGATCACCCGGCCGGTATCCCCGCGACCTGGGAAGATCACATGAACCTGATGCTCGACCTGCAGGTGCTGGCGTTTCAGTGCGATCTCACGCGCGTCATCACCTTCATGGTCGGGCACGAACACAGCGGCATGACCTATCCGCAGATCGGCGTGCCCGACGCCCATCACCCGATTTCGCACCATCAGCAGGAGCCGGAGAAAGTCGCGAAGGTGGCCAGGATCAACGCCTACCATGTTCAGATGTTTGCCCGGCTGCTCTCGAAGCTTCAGGCGACACCCGACGGCGACGGCACGCTCCTCGATCACGTGACGATGATGTACGGCGCCGGCATCGCCGACAGCAACAGCCACTCGCCAATCGACATCCCGATGATTCTGGCCGGTGGCGGCGCCGGCTACCTCAAGGGCGGACGGCACGTGCGGTTCAAGAACATGCCGCTCGCCAACCTGCACCTGACGCTGATGGATCAGTTCGGTGTGCACCAGGACCAGATCGGCGACAGCACGGGACGGGTCGATGAGCGGATCCTGTCGCTGTAGCGAGCGCCGAGCATGATTCACCTGTTGATCGCCACGAAAACACCCTTCGACAAGCTCAGGGCGGGCGCCTGTGGTGAGCGCAGTCGAACCATGCTTTCGTGCTTTCGTGGCCGTAGCCTCGGCGGCCCTGAAAGGGCCGCCCTACACTGGATCTGCGCGATCGCCCTCAGCAGCCTCACTCTTGATGCCTCGACCGACCGGCCGCTCATCCAGGCGGTGAAGAACAAGGACATCACCGCTGTGCGCGCGCTGTTGAAGCAGCGGGTTGACGTCAACGCTGCCGAGGCGGACGGCACGACCGCGCTCCATTGGGCATCGCACCGCGACGACCTGGGCATCGCGGACGCGCTGATCCGTTCCGGGGCCCGCGCCAACTCCGCCAACGACCTTGGCGCGACCCCGCTGCACCTCGCGTGCACCAACCGCAGCGCGCCGATGGTCGAGCGGCTGCTTGCCGCCGGCGGCAACCCGAACGCGTCGCTGTTGAACGGCGAGACGGTGCTGATGACCTGCGCCCGCGCCGGCGACGCGCGTGCCGTCAAGGCGCTGATTGCCCGCGGCGCCGACGTGAACGCGAGGGAGCGCGAGCATCAACAGACCTCGCTCATGTGGGCGACCGCGCAGCGTCATCCCGCAGTCGTCCAGCTGCTGATCGAAGCCGGCGCCGACATTCGCGCCCGCTCCCTCACCTACCCGCAGACGGTCGTCGGTGAACAGACGCAGCGCGCCGGCCGCGAAGAGCTGAACTACACCGTACTGCGCGGCGGGGCGACGCCGCTGCTGTTCGCCGCGCGCGTCGGCGACGTCGAGTCGGCCCAGCTGCTGCTGAAGGCGGGAGCCGACGCGAACGAGTCGCAGCCGGATGGCGTCAGCGCCCTGGTGCTTGCGGCCCACAGCGGCAACGGCCCGGTCGGCGCGGTGCTGCTCGAGCACGGCGCGGATCCGAACGCGTTCGGCAGCGGCTACTCAGCGCTGCACGCGGCGATCCTCCGAAGCGATGTCAACCTGGTGAAGGCGCTGCTCGCTCGTGGCGCCAAGCCGGACGTCCGGATCGCGAAGGGCACGCCGATGCGGCGCGACACCACGGACTGGAACCTGCCGGCCACGCTGATCGGGTCCACGCCGTATCTGCTGGCGGCCCGATTCCTCGAGCCGGTCATCATGTCGGCGCTCGTGGCTGGTGGCGCGGATGCCGCCGCCACGCTGGCGAATGGCGCGGACGCGGTCATGCTGGCCGCCGGCATGGGATCGAGCCGGAACGCGAGCCGCCGCGGCATCGAGACCATCGATTTCGGCAAAGTGGAACCGGAGAGCCGGGTTCGCGAGACGGTGGCCGCCGCGGTGGCCCTGCGCGGCGACGTGACCGCCGCGAGTCAGACCGGCGACACCGCGCTGCACGTCGCCGCGGCCCTCGGCTACGACACCGTCGTGCAATTCCTCGTCGAGCACGGCGCGAGCCTCACCGCCAAGAACCGGCGCGGCTTCACCCCGCTCGTCGCGGCGATGTTCGGGTCGACGGTTGGCAGAGGCCGATCCGCGGCCCCCGCCGGCGCCGATTCGCTGGGATTCGAGCTGCCTGTCGAAGTCGCTCATCCAACGACAGTGGCCCTCCTTAAAACGCTCGGGGCCACCCAGTAGCGCGAGCGAGCGGCCGAGGACACAAAGGCGTGCAAAGGACACAGAGGACAGACCGCGTGGATCACGCCGCAAGAGTTCTCGCCACCGCCATGACAATCGCCTGTGTTTCAACCGCATCTGCCACGGCGGAGCAGCAGACGTTCACCGGCAGATTGTCTGACGATGTCTGCGCCGCCTCTCACCAGTCAAAGGCGGCGTCGGCGCAGCTCACCGATCGCGCATGCCTGTTCGCCTGCATCAACGGGCTGGCTAAATACGTGCTCGTGGATGCCGACGGGCAGGTGCTGCCGATCGCGAATCAGGATGCCATGGGCCTTCCTCTGTACGCCGGGCGGCCAGTCAGGATCACCGGCGAGCGGAAAGGCGACGCCATCATTGTGGCGAAGGTCGAGGCGATTCCCTCGCACCTGCACATCGGTCACGTCATGACGAACTGGCGAGACACCCCGGGAACACGGGGCTTCTTGCCGGTCGCGATTGACGAAGCGCGCGTGGCGGTCCTGCACGCCGGCCTCGCCGCCAAATCCGCGAGCCTCGACGACATCCGTCTGCACGCCGGTCACGCGCTGCACGCGCTCGATCCCGCGCTCGAGCCGAAGGGTCCTGGCGCTGGATACGGCGTGAAGAAAGCGACCGCAGGCGCGCAGCAGCATCTCGATTTCGCGGCCAAGGCCGATGGCGCGACAACCATCGTGACGACGCATGCCGCCGGGGTGTCGTCATCGCTTTCGAGCGCCCTGACATTGCTGGGGGAAGCGATTGCGCTCGCGCAGCGGATTCAGTCGGCCACCGACGTCGCCGACGCCAGGCGATCCGCTGCCGATCTCGCCTCGTTGACGCAGCGAATCAGCGACGAGGGTCTGCAGCCGGCGCAGACCGCGATGAATGTGATTCTGAAGGCCGAAGGCCTGCTCGGCGCTCCCCGATAATCCGGCGGCGATGTGATGTGACGCGGACTCAGTACAGAAGCGTCGCGATGACTTTTCGCGCTTCGTCAGCCCCATCGAAATCGGTGCTGAGCCGCAACGCGGTCTGCAGGGTCTTGCGGGCGATCTTGTCCTGGCCTTCGAGCGCATACGCCATCCCGAGATGGTACTGATGCACCGGGTTCCCCGGATCCAGGTCGACGGCGCGCTTCAGCGCTCGAATCGCCATCGTTGAAATCTGCTTCTTGTAGTAGACCCACCCCAATGTGTCGTGGAATTCGGGCTGCGACGGCATCGCGGCGGTGGCAGACTCCGCCAGCTGAATCGCAAGATCCATGTTCGTCTCATGCGTCGCATAGAGCCAGGCGAGATTGTTCGCCGCGACGGCCGCCGCGCGCCATTCGATCTGCACAGCCTTTTGGTACCACTCGATCGCCTTGGGCACGTCGTTCTCGGCTTCCGCCAACAGGCCCATCATGGTGTGGGCGGGAACCGAGCGCGGCCGCTGCTGGAGGACGCCGGAGTACTCCTGCTTGGCGTCGCCGATTCGCTTTTGGCCCACGAAGATCTGGCCGAGCAGCCCGTAGGCTTGCAAGTCTTGCGGCGCGATCTCGATTGCGCGCTTCAACGCCGTTTCCGCTCCCTTGAGGTCGCCGGCCGCCAATCGCACCTTGCCGGCTAGCAGCAGCAGCGGCTGCCGATCCGGCTGTGTCTGCAGCCGGGCTTCGACGAGGGCCCGCGCTTCCTGCGGCTTCTTGGCGACGGTCAGCAGCGCGGCCATTCCGGCCAGCGCATCGATGTTATCGGGATCGAGCGCGAGGGCGCGCTGCCAGGCTGCCCGCGCGCCGGCATTGTCGTGCGCGGCGAGCGCCAGCGTGCCGACCATGTTGTGCACCTGCGCGGCTTTGGGAGCCTTTGCGAGCAGTGTTTTCAGTATGGCTCGGGCGCGTCCGAATTCGAATTGCGCGACCAGCCCCTGGACGAGCGTCAACTGAGCTTCGATGTTGTCCGGATCGGTTTCGATGGCCTGCTCGACGAACTCAATCGCGGTGCCGACTTCGCCGCGCTGCAGGTGCAGCTTGGCGAGCTCAATCTGTGGCTCGACGTTTCGCGATCCCAGCTTCACCGCTTCGTTGAACGCGGCTTTGGCATCGTCCACCTCGAGGCGGGCGAGGTGTGTCTTGCCAAGCAGAATGTAGGTTTCCGCTTCCTTCTGGTCGGCGCTGACGGCTAGCGTAATGGTCTTCAGGGCCTCGTCGGTTCGACCTTCAGACAGGAGGAAGCGAGTTTTGACGGCAAGCGCCGGAACGTGCTTCGCATTCAGCTTCAGCACATCCTCGAGCAGCTTGTAGCCGTTTGCTTTCCGGCCGGAGGAGAATTCGATCGCCGCCAGCCGCGTCGTCGCCGACGCGAAGCCGTCTTTGAGCGCCAGGATCCCCTTGAGCACCTCGACCGAATCGGCCCGCCGTCCGATTCCCAGATAGAAGTCGGCAAGCGACAGACCGGTCTCGACGCTCTTGGCCTGTTCGTAGGCCGTTCTCAAGTAGGGCTCGGCTTCGCGAGCGCGGTCCGCGTGGATGAGGAACGACGCCATCGCCTGGTTCGCCATGATGTGGCGCGGTTCGATGGCAAGCGCCTGACGAAGCACCGCTTCGGCCTGATGGGCGCGACCGGAGATTCGATACAACTCGGCAAGCGACAGACAGGCGCTGACGGATTTGGGATCGACTTCGAGCGCGCGTTTGAAGGCCTTTTCAGCCAGGTCGACCTCGCCACGGGCCAGTTGGAAGATGCCCATGTTCCGGTAGAGTCCCGATCTCTGTGGCTCGAGCAGCGCGGCCTGCTGACTGAGTTCGACGGCGCTTTCGAGATCCTTGAGACCTGCGAGTGCATTCCCGAGGAGGACGAGCGCAGCGACGTTCTTGGGGTTCTTCTTCAGTGCTGCGCGCGCCCGCGTTTTCGCGTCCTGATACTTGCCCGCCATCAGCAGGAGATTCCCCGCCTTCAATTGCACGGCCTCGTCGTCGAGGAGACTGTCGGCCGCCCTCAGAAACTCGGGATAGGCGCTCCGAAGGTCGTCGTTCTTCACGTGGGCTTCGGCGAGCCGCAAATGCGCCTCGCCGGAGCGGGGCGAATAGGACAGTGCGGTGCGATATTCGATGATGGCTTCGCCGTATTTTCCCTCAGCGAGATAGCGATCGCCCCGCGTGACGTGCCGTTCGGTCAGAACCTTGGGATCGCTGGTACAGGCGAAGACCGACAGCGTCAGGATCGAAAGTACGCCGAGGCGGCCGGGGCGCGTAAACATGATTGTGTGAGGAGGACTAGGATGTGAGCAAACAGTTCTCCTACCAGGCCGAGGGCGCGGCATTCTCGCTAACTGTTGCAATAGCTAATTGTTAGCTGGCAACTTCGATTTCGAAGATCTCGAAAGGCGGAGATAGACCGCTGGCAGGAAGACATTCGTCGCTGCAAGCGAGCCCTTGTGGAAAGTGTTGAGACCTATCGACGGCGGAGGCGGTAGCGCTTCGCGACGAGCAGGAGCCCGGTGCCGCAAAGCAGCAGACTTGCCGGTTCCGGTGCGGTCGCTGTCCCCGTCGTTGTCGTGGACCCGGGCACCCACCATTCTTCGAAGCCCGCCTGCGACTGATACTTCTGGCCCGATCCGCTGCCACAGGAGAGTGAAGCGGTGAATGTGCCCCCGCAGCCGAATTCGGAATAGAGGTACACGTACTGATTGGTGTGAAACGCCGCGCTGTCAGGGACGTACAGCACCATATCGCCCCAGCCACTACCCCCGCCGATCAGGAGATAGTCGAGGTTCACGAAATTATCGGCGCTACCGTTCGGTTGGCCCGATTCCATGTCGTACACCTTGGAGGCGCCCGTTAGATCGCCCCAGCCGGGCGCTCCAGATGTATGTGTGGTCAGGCTAGCCGTATTCGACACGTAGATTTCGACCTGATCGAGGGTCAGATAGTTCGGTCCGGAGCTGCCTGGTTCGTTGATGTCGAGATAGAACGCCCGATAATCCGTGCCGCCAATGTTGACGATAGGAACCGAGGACGCCAGGAGGTTTCGCGTAAAATTCCCGTCGGTCTTGTCATCGCACGTTCGCAGGTCGCACGTCATCGGACGCGCACCGGTATTGAAGCCCTCCTCCGCGCCCTTCTGCTGGACACGCAGGAACGAGTCGATGACACCTGTGCCCGTCGGATGGGGGCCCACCACGTTGTAGACGCCGCCGTTGAACACGCAACTCGAGGTCTTCGTGAACAAATCGCAGCCGGTGGCGGAGGCGTCAGCGGCGAAAAACAGCACGCCAGCAGCCAACCCCAGTGCGACAGTGATGCGGCGAAGCAGGCAACCCATTTGGCTCGTTGTCCTTCCGACTATGGAAACGCTCTCGGCTCAGCAAGAAGTCGTCCAGATCAGCTCCAGCTGTTAACTATTGGAAGATCAGATGTTAGGTGAGTTTGAATCAATAAAAACTTTCATAAAGTCCGCCCCGACGGCGAACTTGTTCGCCGGACGCGCGACGACGGCAGACAAGGTGCGTCCCTGGGCGCGGTCTCTGTGGGTCGCCACCGCGATGCCGAGAGTTAAGATGGCCTGAAATGGCCGTGCGCGGCGAAACGATCGGCAGCCTGCTGCGACCGGACTATCTCCTCGACGCCCGGCGACGCCTCTCGCAGGGCGACCTCACCGCCGCGGAATTCAAGCGTCTCGAAGATCGCGCCGTCGACGAAGCCGTTGCCCTCCAGGAATCCGCCGGGCTCGACATCATCACCGACGGCGAGCAGCGGCGCTACGCCTTCTTTGGACACCTCGTCGACGCGCTCGAGGGCTTCGACAAATCGGCGGGATGGGCGATCACGTTCCACGACGAGCAGGGAGGGGAACTCACGCTCGAGCGTCCGGTCGTCGTCGAGAAGCTGCGATGGCGCCGGCAGATGAGCGTGGAGGACTTCACCTATCTCCGCGGACGGACGAAGCGGCCCGTCAAGGTCACCTTGGTCAGCGCGCAGCAGGCGGCGGCGTACTACGATCCTGACAAGTCACGCGGCGCTTACGCCACGCGCGACGCCTTTCTCGCCGACATCGTCGACTTCACCCGCCGCGAGATCCAGGAATTGCGGCGGCTCGGCTGCGAGTACGTGCAGATCGACGCGCCGCAGTACGCCGCGCTGCTCGACGAGTCGATTCGCGAGGGCTATCGCAAGCGCGGCAGCGATCCCGATCGGATGCTCGACGCCTGCATCGAGCTCGACAACGCGATCATCGAGGGCCACGCCGGGATGGTGTTCGGCATCCACATCTGCCGCGGCAACTATCGCAGCATGTTCTACGCCTCCGGCGGATACGATCGGATCGCGGCGCAGGTCTTCCGGCGCTCGCGCTTCGATCGATTCCTTCTCGAGTACGACGACGAGCGGTCGGGGAGCTTCGAGCCGCTGCGGCACGTGCCAGACGACCGGACGGTGGTGCTCGGCCTCGTGAGCACCAAGAAGGGGCGGCTCGAATCGACGCGCGAGCTCGAGGGGCGAATCGTCGAGGCGGCGCGCGTCGTGCCCTTGGAACGTCTGGCGCTCAGCCCGCAGTGCGGGTTCGCGTCCACGTCCGAAGGCAACCGCCTCTCGTTCGACGAGCAGCGCCGCAAGCTCGACCTCGTCGGAGAAACCGCTCGGCGTGTGTGGTCGACAGACGTCGCACCGGTCCGGTAAGGTACCAGGCAACCCTGAATGGCTTGTGGCCGGCGTGTCCGTCCTCTTTGTCGATCGCTGGCGCTCCTGACCGTTCTGGTCGTGCCGCCGGCAACCGCCCGCGCCCAGACCCCGGCGCAAAGCGCGCCGTCCGCGCCCGCCCCGACGTTCAAGGTGGAAGTGATCGAGACGACGCCGTTGCCGGGTCTCGATCTGAAGCTCGAACAGATTCCGGCGCCGGTGCAGGCAGCCGTCAGCGCCGATCTCGAAGCGAGCGGCGCGCTCGATCTCTCCGACTTTCTGAACCGCCGCTTTATCGGCGTGTTCATCAACGAGATGTCGGGCAATCCACTCCAGGCCGATCTCAATTACCGCGGGTATACCGCGTCGCCGGTGCTCGGGACGCCGCAAGGATTGTCGATCTACATGGACGGCGTGCGGCTCAATCAACCCTTTGGCGACGTCGTGAGCTGGGATCTCATTCCCCGGCTGGCGATCGGGTCGACGACGCTGATGCCGGGCTCGAATCCTCTGTTCGGTCTCAACACGCTCGGCGGAGCGCTGTCGATTCAGACGAAAGATGGCCGCAGCTTTCCAGGCACGACGATGCGCGCGACTTACGGCAGCGACGTGCGGCGCGCAGTGGAGTTCGAGCACGGCGGCAGCCGAGCGAGCGGCCTGCACTGGTATCTGGCCGGCAACCTGTTCGCGGACAACGGCTGGCGCGACGCGTCGCCGTCACGGGTCGGACAGCTGTTCGGCAAGGTCGGGCGCCACGACGCGAAACACGACACGGCGCTGTCGGTCGGCTACGCTGACAACGTGCTGAACGGCAGCGCACTTCAGGAACAACGCCTGCTGGCTCGTGACTATGCCAGCGTGTACACGAAACCCGACGAGACCGACAACCGCTCGACGTTCGTCAATCTCACAACCAGGAACGATCGAAGCCCCAGGCTGACGTTGAGCGGCAACGTGTACTACCGCGACATCCGGACCAACACCTTCAACGGCGACATCAACGACGACTCGCTCGATCAGGCTGTGTACCAACCGAGCGCGGCGGAACAGCGTGCGCTGGCGGCCGCTGGCTACAGCGGGTTTCCGACGAGCGGCGCGACGGCAGCCAACACGCCGTTTCCGGTCTGGCGCTGCATCGGCAACGTCCTGCTCAACGACGAGCCCGGCGAAAAATGCAACGCGCTGCTGAACCGCGGGGACAGCGTGCAAAGCAACGTCGGCTTGTCGGGCCAGCTGACACGGCGCGATTGGCTCGCGCCACGCAACACGCTGACCGTCGGCGCGGGCTACGACCACAGCCGCTCGGCGTTCCACCAGTCGACGGAGCTCGGCTACCTCAATCCCGATCGCAGTGTGACCGGACTGAACGCCTTCGCCGACGGGGTCGCGGGAGGAAGCGTCGACGGGGAGCCATTCGATAACCGCGTGGACCTCGAAGGCCGCGTGCACACGGG
>Ga0105248_10001852_pt1 | contig 23445 bp, 23 predicted proteins | sample KBSS34metaG_FD_81524 | JGI IMG/M metagenome (GOLD analysis project Ga0105248, IMG submission 81524) | Switchgrass rhizosphere microbial communities from Kellogg Biological Station, Michigan, USA - KBS S3-4 metaG | ecosystem: Host-associated > Plants > Roots > Rhizosphere > Soil | place... | reverse complement strand
TCCCTTGCGGTATGAAACCCGGGCTGCCGGTTTTCACTACTTCGTTGAACCTTTGTCTAGTCTGAATTCGATTGATTTCATCCAGCGCGTCTTCCGGAAGAGCTGTAATATCGAAATTCTCCCGCGCGCGTGCCGCCGTCCTCGGCGTGGTAAGCAAAGCCGTGCCGCGCTGCACCGCCCACGCCAACAGCACCTGCGCCGGCGTCTGGCCAACTCGTGCGGCAATCGCCGAAATCACTGGATCTTCGATCGGCCCCGGCCTTATCCCGTGACCCAGCGGCGCAAAAGCCAGAAACACGATGTCGTTCGTTTTGCAGAATTCCAGAAGTTCCGTTTCCGGCAGATACGGATGTGCTTCCTTTTGGACCACGGCCGGCTTGATTCTCGCGGATTCGCAAAGGGGCAACAACCCGTCCAAGCTGATGTCAGACAGTCCGATGGCCCGGCATTTACCACGGTCCACCAGACTCTCCATCGCCCGCCAAGTTTCGAGCAAAGTCACGCCGCGGTCGTAAAGGATGTTGCCGCTTTGATCCCGCGGATCCTGCTCGTCCCCCGCTTGAAACGCAAACGGAGTGTGAATCAGATAAAGATCCAGATAGTTGAGTCCCAGTCTCTCCAGACTCGCCTCGAAGGCCGGTTCGACACGCTCCGGCCGGTGATTGGTGTTCCACAACTTTGTGGTAACAAAAATGTCTTCACGCGCCATCCCTCCAGCTTGGAGCCCTGCATGCAAGGCTCCGCCCACCTCACGCTCATTCCGGTATCGTTCCGCACAATCGAAATGTCGAAATCCAGCTTCCAAGGCGTATCTGGTCGCGCGTATCGTCGCGGCTGCCTCGGGAATCAGGGTGCCGAAACCGAGTACGGGCATCTGGCCGCCTCCCCCCCTGAGCGGCACTCTCGTAGTCCGGAAATCGGAAGACCCGATCATGATGACGAGGCGTCTTCTCAGTAGCTCGCGGCGGCCGCAAGCTGGCGAATCGGGCGCGCCCTCGATGATCGGCGTGTTTCAATTCCAAGTTTTCGCATTTTGTAAATGAGGGTAGTGCGCGGCAATCCAAGCCGGTCGGCCGCTCCGCCCTGTCCTCCGATCATCCAGTCGGTTTGCTTCAATGTTTCTAGAATATGTTCCCGATCGGCGTCGGCCAGCGTGCGTGCAGCGCTCTCCGAGGTCTGCCTCACCGTCCTCTTCAAGTCCAGGGGCAAACGCAGCACTGACCCCGGCGAAAAGAGCACCGCGCGCTCGATGAAATTCTGTAGTTCGCGAATATTGCCGGGCCAGTCGTGCGCTTTGAGGACCGCCATCACTTCATCGGGGACTAAATCGATGGGCTTGTTGAGGCAGGCGGCAAATTTTTCTACGAAGAACTCCGTCAGCAACGGGATGTCCTGAATGCGTTCCCGCAACGGAGGCAAGCAGATGGGAATGACGTTCAACCGGTAGAATAGGTCTGCCCGAAACAGCTTCCTGCTCACGAGCTGCCCCAGGTCCTGGTTTGTCGCCGCCACCACCCGCACGTTGACCCGGACCGTCTGGGTGCTGCCCAAACGATCGAACTCCCGCTCCTGCAGGACTCGCAACAGCTTGGGTTGAAGTTCCAACGGCAAGTCGCCGATCTCGTCCAGAAAGAGCGTGCCCTCATCCGCCATCTGAAATCGCCCCTTGGTTTGCGCCCACGCCCCCGTGAAAGCGCCTCTTTCGTGGCCGAACAGCTCGCTCTCGAGCAACGCGCTCGGAATCGCTGCGCAGTTAAGCGCCACAAAACGTTGATTACGCCGAGGGCTAGCCTCATGAATGGCTCTAGCAATCACTTCTTTTCCAGTGCCCGTTTCGCCCTGGATCAAGACAGCGGAGTCCACCGGTGCGACCCTCGCCACTTCTGTCAACAATGCCCGGAATTTCGGGCTGGATCCGATCAGATCTAAAGTAGTCATAGCCTTGCTCCCTTATGAATGCGAGATGTGTTCCGCTTTTGCCTCTCATCAAAATCAGCTCCCGCTACGTCCCGCTTCTTTATATCGTGATCCTCGCCCGGACGTCGATTCCCCTTCACCCTTTTGTGCCCGGCTTTAGTTGTTTCATCACCCGCCCCAAAAACTCGACCAGTTCTTCCGGCGTTTCGAACACTGTGTTTTCTCCGGACATTACGTGCTCTGCTCGTCCGGCGAAATGCGCCGAACCCGGTTCTGTGGGGTCGCGAAACTGAACGACGAAGACCCTATCCGGCGAGTTCTTCGGCAATTGATCGCACTTTCCGGTTTCTTCCTTCTGTCTTTTTTTGGATCCCTTGCCGTTCAGCACTGGTTCAGAATAGGGCTGAAATCCGTTTCAATCCATAGAAGGAGCGTGGAAGTTCCGTAGAACTTTCGTTAAAGTTAAAATTAGGACTGGCCCACGAAGGCCATTGGGAACACAGTGGCATTCGATGGCTATGTTTGTATTCTCACCGTTTCGGCTGGACACCGGGAACGAACGACTGTGGCGCGATTCGAACGTAGTGAACCTACGGCCGAAGACGTTTGAGGTGTTGCTGTACCTCGCGCAAAATGCCCAACGTTTGGTAACCAAGCGGGAACTGCTCGACAGCGTCTGGGCCGGCGCCAGCGTAAGTGATGAATTGCTTAGAGGATACATCCGGGAACTGCGCGACGCGCTTGGCGACGATGCCAAGAAACCCCGCTTTATCGAGACGGTTCCGACCCGTGGGTATCGTTTCCTACCTTCGGTAAGTGACGAGTCCTCCCGTCAAAGGCCTTCGGATCTTAAGCCGGCGAGGGCCCCACAGGAGTTGCGGGTGGGGATCCTCCATTCCCTGACCGGCACCATGGCGTTGACAGAAAGCCCAGTGATCGACGCCACGCTGTTAGCGATCGAGGAAATCAATGAGCGCGGCGGGATCGGAGGCCGTGAAATTCAGCCCGTGGTGATCGACGGCGCCTCGGATGAACGAGCGTTCGCCCGTCAGGCTGCAGCCCTGATCGCCGAGGCGAAGGTTTGCGCGATATTTGGCTGCTGGACTTCCGCCAGCCGCAAGTCGGTGCTGCCGATCGTGGAGCAGCGGGATCATCTGCTGATCTATCCCACGCAGTACGAAGGCATGGAACAGTGCTCCAATATCTTCTACACGGGCGCTGCTCCTAATCAACAAATAATTCCCGCGGTCAGCTGGGCCGTAGGCTTCCTGCGAAAAAAACGCTTCTTTCTGGCGGGCTGGAACTCGGTCTATTCGCGGGCAGCGAATGCGATCATCCGCGACGAAGTGGAGGCCTGCGGCGGCGAGATCGTTGGAGAAGAATATGTGCTCCCGGATAGCACTGAGGTAACGCGTGTCATTCGAACCATCGCTCAAACGGAGCCCGACGTCATTTTCAATTCGCTCGTCGGAGATATGAACCTGTTCTATACGCGCTTGCTGCGCGCCGCGGGAATCACGCCCGAGAAGATCCCAACTGTTTATTTCAGTGTCGGCGAAATCGAGTTGCTGAGTCTGTCGGCGCGAGAAATCGTGGGCGACTACGCCGCTTGGAATTACTTTCAGAGCCTGGACCGGCCGGAGAACCACGCTTTTGTAAAGAGGTTTCGTTCTCGCTATGGCCGCCAACGCGTGGTTGCCGACACCATGGAAGCCGGATATTTAGGAGTGCACCTATGGGCTCAAGCCGCCCACACCGCCGATCCCGATGACGTGCCAGCGATCCGCCAAGCACTGCTGAATCAGACTTTTGAAGCTCCTGGTGGCCGTGTTCGAATTGATGCCGAGAACCAACACACCTGGAAAACCATGCGCTTGGGGAGGATCGTCGAGGGCGGGCAGTTCGAAATCGTCTGGAGCTCCGAAAAGCCAATCCGCCCCGAACCCTATCCATCCTCACGTTCTCCAGATGCCTGGAAGGACTTTTTGAATCAACTATACGAAGCCTGGGGCGGTAACTGGACTAAATCGCAAAGCGTCAATTCTCAGGTGGACGGCTCCCCTTCACAAGAATGATCGACACTTGGAGGTTGCTATGGTTGAACACCGTGTCGGCCGCGTCTCCGAATTATGGCGCTATCCTGTGAAGTCGATGCTGGGGGAGCGCCGAGACCAGATGCCGATCACGTCCCGTGGGGCTCTGGGGGACCGCGCCTGGGCTCTTCGTGAGACCGCGTCAGGGCGGATCGCCAGCGCAAAGAGGTTCCCGCAGTTGCTCGCGTTCCAGGCCCGCTATGAAGTGGAACCGACGCTCGCGGACCCTGGACGCATCCTGATCGTTTTGCCGGACGGACGAACCATTCGCCCGGACGACTCGGATGCATCTGCGATCATCTCCGGTTTGCTCGGACACAGCGTGCGCCTGGAGAATCAGCCGGCCAGTGACGAAAAGACGGGCATCGATCGCGCCACGGTGTTCGGCGATGTGCCCGTGAACCAAATGAAAGCGGACTGGACCCCCGAATCCATGCCCGACTATTTCCAGCTGATGACCGGTACCTTCTTTGAGATTGGATCAGTGTTCATATTAGCCAGCGGCTCCGTAGAGCACTTGCGCAAACTCCAGGGCGGTACGGCGCAGATTGACCGGCGCCGGTTCCGACCCAACATCTACATCGAATCGGAGCCCGGATGGGGCGGTTTTGTTGAAGACTCCTGGCAGGGCGGCGCGCTCAACATAGGTGGAGCGCTAAGTGCCGAAGGCTTCCAGCCCACCGTGTGGTGCGTGACTTCAACCCTCGCCCAAGAAGATCTGCCGCGCGACTTGAGCATACTTCGAACGGTCGCGCAGCACCATCGCGGCTGCCTCGGAGTCTATGCTACCGTGACCAGGTCAGGGGTGCTCCAAGTCGGAGATGCGGTGCACCTCGTGAATCAAGAGACCGATACAGCGCGTTCCATGTCTGAGTCCGCCTGACCTGATAGGCCGAATGCGAGAGCCGCCTAAGGTTCTATGGCACGCGGCCCAGAACTTCCCGGCGAAGTCCCGCAGCTGTATAAACGTTGTCCAGCGGCATTACGTCCGTAATGAGCGCGATCGATCGCTAAACCGGACTATTATTACAAGCGTGATCATTTAGTCGCAGGGCTCTGGGCGAAAACCGTCGTCATCATAGACGCACGGAAGACGTTCTGATCGAATTGCTATCTACTACGCAGCGACTCGGAGTGGATTGCGCGTTTACTCGGACGTTTAGAAATCCGATTGCTGTCGCGAAATCCTCTTCGCACCACCAAAGTCCTGAAGTCGCTCTAAGTGGTCCGCCGGATTAATACCGAGAAACGGCTTGGCTTCGCCAATCAGTCGCTGGTTTCTCGGCAACTTGGAGAAGTGGACGGGACATCCCCGAGTTCTAGCCGGATTGCGATCATGACGCTACCGGTGCGGACCTTCCGCGAAGTCTAAAAGGCTCTCAGCATGTTGGCGCTAAGGCAGCCACCTTTCAGGAACTTGGATTTAGGTGCTGGTGGTGCCAAGCGCGGACTTTGAACCGCCGACGCCAGCCTTTTTGCGGCCATACCTTTAATTTCTTCTATTCGATTGAATATAAATACTTTATCTTCCGGAGAAAAGTATCAGATTCGGTGGGTGAAGGTAGCCTTCCGCACCCTAAATCATTGATTGGAATGCGGTGGCCAGGGACGGACTTGAACCGCCGCCGCCAGCCTTTTCAGGGCCGCTAAGCCAACGTAGCAACGTGTTTAGAATCTGCATAAGCAGCGTAGTTCCAAACGGTTAAAAGAGGCCGGTTTTGTGATTGGCTGGGCTAATGTAGGATGTTTTGGGATCGTCGATGTACGTTATTTGTACATTGATGTTTGCACGTCCGGTCGCCCACGTCGGAAGGTTGTTTGCGAGGTTATGATGCGCTGGCGGAACGAGCGCCGGAAAACATCGGCCGCGATAGCATCGGCGACTTACCCGTGACAAGCCGACTTCCCGTACTAATCCGGCTAAACTTCCTCGAACGCGTTTTCTGGCTCACTGCGACCCTCCACTTCTCAGAGTTGTATTTCGTTCCCCTGCGCTGTCGTCAAGTCGCACGAATATCTTCGGATTCTCCTTGAGGATCGACGGATGATCGGACAGTGATATCCACAGTTGGGATTGTCACGGCAAATGTACTGCCTTGAAGGAGTTCACTTTGAACGTCAATTGACCCGCTGTGCTGGTCGACGATCCATCGTGCAATCGAGAGCCCTAGTCCGGCGCCGCCTACTCCCCTTGATCGAACTTTATCGGCACGCCAGAAGCGGTCAAAGATGTGAGCAAGGTCGGATTCGGAGATCCCGATTCCGGAATCAATTACCTTGATGGTGGCCCCGCTATCTAGTGCTTGCACGCAAACTTGAACCCGTCCGCCTTCCGGAGAGTACTTGATGGCGTTGTCGATCAAGATGAAAAACAGACGTCGCAGAGCTTCGCCATCGCCACGCACCACAATCGGTTCGGAATTCAGATCGGCTGTCAATTCAATCTGTTTCTCTGTGGCCAAGCTTCGTCCTTGCTCTATCGCCTCTCGAATGCTCGTCGACGCATCGGTGAGTTCGTGCTGCAGTCCGCCCCCGCCGGAATCAGCTCTCGCCAGTAAAAGAAGACTTTCGATTAGCTTGCTAGTCCGCTCTGCCTCAGTAAGAATCTGGACCATGTCCTCGTGATACTCCGTGTTGGTTCGTCCTTCCTGCAATGCCAGTTCAGCAGTCGTTCGTATCAGGGAAACGGGGGCACGGAGTTCGTGTGACGCGTCAGCGGTGAGTTGCGACATTCGTTGTACTGAAGCGTCCAGTCGAGTCAACATCCGGTTTAGGGTCTCTGAGAGGCGTTGTAACTCGTCAGAGGTCTTGGGAACCTCCAGCCTCTCTGACAGGTTACTGATGCTTATGGATTCGGCAGCGGTTGTAATTCGATCGACGGGTTTCAACGCGCGGCGACTGATTAAATAGCCGCCCAAACCGGCTCCGACCATGAGGAGCGGCACCGAAAACCAGAGTATGAGACGAAAGCGTTCCAGTGCCTCGTAAAACTCATTGAGCGGCGCGGCTACCTGAATAGTGTATGGGTGATCGTTCACGACGACGCGACCTGCAGCAGAGCGCACGGGGATGTTTTGGACACTCATATTTTCGTAGACCGGCTGGCCTGCGAGTTGGTCTGGAAGTCGGATGGGTACTTGGCTATTCTCAAGGACTGCGGAACGATACAACCATTGGCCCCTCTCGTCGCACACCTGAAAAAGGTCACCGCCAGGCCCGAGTACCGAGTGTTCTCGAAATTCGTCGCGGATCTCTACAGGTGACAGCGATGCTATTTGAAGTTGCATGAACTTCTCAACTCCACCGATTCGGTCTTTCAATTCGTCGTCGATTGCATCGAATGCGCTCGCACGCATCGCGAACCAACTGCCGGTGCCGAATACGCCGAGCCCGAGCGCGAGCATCACTAGATACCAGGCGGTGAGCCGAACACGAATCGATGCGAAATTCATCAGTCCTCGGTTTCGCGCATGGTGTAGCCGAATCCGCGTACGGTTTGAATCAGGCGACGGGAGCTACCGGACTCAAGCTTGCTTCGCAGCTGAAAAATGAAAACGTCCACGGTGTTGTTCCCGACTTCTCGATCAATCCCCCAAACTTTCTCTATAAGATCGTGACGGGATACCACCCGGCCAGCTTTGCGCATGAGATGTTCAAGGAGCGTGAACTCTGTTCGAGTCAGGACGAATGATTCTTCTCCACGATGTACTTCGTGCGTCGCGTTGTTCAACGTCAGGTCAGCCACCCGCAGAACAGACGCCGATTCTGTAGTCGTGCGGCGGGCAATGGCCCGCAGCCGTGCCGCGAGAACATCAAACGAAAAGGGTTTGGTCAGGTAGTCGTCGGCTCCCACGTCCAGACCGCGTACAATATCCTGGGCCGAATCGCGGGCTGTGAGCATCAAGATCGGTGTGCGTACACCGCTTGCGCGAAGCTGCCGAGCGACATCAAGTCCGTCGACGCCAGGTAGCATAACGTCCAACACAATTACGTCAAACTGCGGACTCTGAGACTTATGTAGACCCTGACTCCCATCGTGGACGATTTCTACGGTGTGACCACGCCCGGCCAAGCCTCTCCGCAGCAACTCAGCCATCTTGGCATCGTCCTCTACAACCAGAATCCGCATGTCTATTCGCGCTATTGTCTCATCAGATTCACGACCCGCATCGTTAAGAGAAGAGTCTTTTAATCCTGAACCGTGTAGATTCGGACTTCTGCACTCTGCCCGCCGCGAGCGGGAACCGCTAGATAAAACCGATCGAAGCCCTTCCCCTGTTTTCCGTAATAGTCTTCGCGCCGATGGCCGTCGGAATTTTGTCCTGATAATGGTCGGGATCGGTCATTTGATACACCTGAATGTAACCCTCGCCTCCCGGAATGTAGACCGTTTGCGATCGGCATCGAAGTACAGATCGTCGCTGTCCTGGGGATTTGAGACCGCTGCTGCCATTCGCCCCGAGTTCGTGTCGAACACCGCGAGTCTCGGCGGAACGTGGACTCCTATGAACAAACGGTGATCCGCCTCATCGAGTGCCATGGGAAAGTTGCTTTCCACTCCGTTCAGCGGCGAACGTGTGATCTGCTTGGTAGCGCGATTGATCACCACGATCTGTTTCAGATCCGGAACGTTCACATAGATGTTAGGTCCGGATTTTTCCAATTGAAAAGACTCGGGCTCGCCACCCAGCATGTAGTCTTCGGCGACCCTCTGATTGGTGATGGCGTCGATCATCGCTATGGCTCCGGTTTTCTCGTCATCGCCGCAGCCTACATAGACGCGCTTGGTCGTCGCGTCGTAGCCCAGGTTATCGGCTCCCCCTGGGAAATCGACGGTCGCGATTGCGTCGTAGGATTTGCCATCGTAAATGTATACTTTGCCCCGGCCACTGGCCACAAACAGCTTATTGGTTTCCGGCGAAAACGCTACGCCTTGCGGATTCGGTATACCCGTGATGGTGTGGTCGAGGATTCGCCCACCAACATTGATTACTTCGACGGCATTGCTTCCTAAGGCGGCAACGAATAACCTGCCTCCTCCCATAGCGAAGTAATCGAATCGCCCTTTGGCGTTCTCAAGCGGGATGGCTTCGGTGAAGACTAGCGGCTTTTCGCGGCTCGGTGCAAGGCTCTTCGTTGTGGCAGAACTCTTTTTAGCGCCGTCTCGCACGGCCGGTTGCCCACCCGCCAGCATCGCAAGTGCCGCAAGCAGTACCAGGGAAAGAAGCACGCGAAAAATCGTTCTCATGTTGTCCTTAATGAATTTGACCAAATGGCTCTGATCGCAGCATACCGAATGAACATTAGGATTTCCTGAGAGAGAACTAGGCGAAAGGAGGGTTTTCGGTTTGCGGCGTTGGCCGAAGGGCATTGGATTGCACGCGTATTCAGACAACCCTAAGATTAATGGTTTACAATTTGGCGATCGATGACCCGAACGCTAATAGCACTTTTGCTTGTGGGCTTCTTCGCGCACGCAATTCTGAGTGCTCAAGACCAATCCTGTTACCCCCTCTCTGGACAGTGACGGACCCCCATCAGGCAGGAGTTCTCGGAGCAAAAGTCACGCTTACGCGATCGGATGGTACAGAAGTCCAAACTACGAGCGCGGATTCCAAGGGAGCCTTTCGATTCGAGGGGGTGCCATCCGGTAATTACGACGTGCAGATCGAACACCCGGGCTTCAAGCCTTCGGTTTCACGGGTGCGGGTTGGAAATCAACCTCCACGGCCAATAAATGTCGCCTTAGTTCTGGCCGATGTTCGGCAGGAGGTGACAGTTGGTGCAGAAGCCACCCAGGTCAGCACAAATGCGTCCGACAATCTTGACACGGTCACAATGGACCGCTCCGCCCTGGACGATCTTCCGATTTTCGACCAGGACTTCATTGGCACGATGTCCCGTTTTCTCGACGCAAGTTCTGTTGGGACGAACGGTGTCACTCTAATCGTGGATGGCGTCGAGGGCTCGCGAGCCGGGGTTTCCGCGTCGGCGATCCAAGAGGTAAAAATTAACCAAGACCCCTACTCCGCAGAATATTCGAGACCGGGCCGTGGCCGAATAGAAATCATAACCAAGCTGGGCTCTGCGCTCTTTCCGGGCCCCCTTGCGGTTGGGCCTACGAACGTCGTCCGTTTAGATCCTGGAGTGAAGATCCCCTACACGCTCCAATACAGCACCAGCGCGAAGCGCCAATTGGGAAAGTCGACCACACTGACTCTCAACTACACCGGCATACGTGGAGTTCATCTGTTCCGGTCACGCGACCTAAATGCGCCGCCGCCACCACTTTACGTCGCACGCCCAGACCCGAATCTCAGCGTCTTGCGGCAGATCGAATCCGCTGGAGACCTAGAGGCTCATTCCCTCGAAATTGAGTTACGAGGTAAGGTGACGCGATACTTCACTGGCATGGTGCAGTATACGCTAGGCCGTGCGTACAACAACATCGGTGGGAGCACGACCAACGGCAACCGTAGTACCGCAGGTATCAACAATTGTCCCGCTAATAACTACGATCTTTCCGGCGAGTGGGCGCGGGCCGATTTTGATCAGCGAAACCGATTCAGCTTACTGGGCACTGTGACGCCCGGACGATATTTCAAACTTGGGGTTTCATTGTCGCTGTACTCCGGCCAACCCTACAGCGAGACTAAGCGACGCGATGACAACAACGACGGGCTCGCAAACGACCGGCCTCTAGGCGTGCCGCGCAATAGCTTGCAGGGACCCGGCTATGCGGATCTTGATCTTCGCTGGTCGCGCGATTTCTTCCTGGCCGCCGCCAAAAAGGACAAGGGGCCGACCGTGGCGCTTGGGTTCGACGCCTTCAATGTTCTGAATAGAGTGAACTATGTCAGCTATGTCGGGGATCTAAGTTCTCCCTTCTTCGGCAAGCCGATTGCCGCTCAACCGCCCAGGAGAGTCCAGATTTCCTTCCGCTTCAGATTTTGAACTGTCTTCGTTGAGCGTCATGGGCTACTAAGGTAACCCTAATCTTCTACTCAGGTAACCCTAATCTTAATGGTTCAGAATGGTGTTGCCACATAGGTATGAAACACTCCCCCCTCATCGCGATCCTACTTTCAGCTACAGGAGTCTGCTCCGCAAAAGTGATCAACTTCGACGATGTGAGACCGGGGGCCACACCCGCTGGCTGGACCGTAGCCATGACACATAATGGCGGCGCCCCTAAATGGGAAGTTCGGATAGACGAGTCTGTGCCCAGCAAACCACATGTCTTTGCGCAGGTTTCCAACGATACGACAGCAGGACGTTTTCCATTGGCAATCTGGGATAAGGTCAGCCTCCAGGACGGCACTGTCACGGTGAGATTCAAAACCATATCGGGCAATGTCGACCAGGGAGCGGGACTCGTTTGGCGCTACCGTGATCCGGGCAATTACTACATCGTGCGGGCCAATGCACTCGAAAACAATGTAGTGCTTTACAAAGTAGAAAATGGCGAGCGAAGGTCTCTCGCGCCAAAGGGATCGGCATCCAAGACATACGGCGTGAAGCATGACGTTCCTAAGCAAACGTGGAGCATGTTGAGCGTGAGCTTTCACGGAATGCTCTTCACTGTAAGTTTCGACGGGCATAAGCTTTTCGATGTTGAGGATTCAACATTCACCGGTGCCGGCAAGACCGGTCTCTGGACTAAGGCCGACAGTGTCATTTACTTCAATGACTTTCAGGTCGAATCAAAGTAGAAAGTGAGGAACAATTATGCAACGCACAATTCAAATCAAACGGAACTTCGCAATGCTATGCACGATCGCTGCGGGACTCTCTGTGGTGCACGGTCAACAGGTGCCTGCGCAATATGACCAGGCGATGAAGACCATCGGGAAGCAGGGAGACTTCAAGGACAATGTTCTGAAGGTCAATATCCCTCGCAACGACCTGAAAGTTACGATCGACGGAATCGCTACACCGACGCCCTTTGGATTCGGCGGATGGCTGGCGATGACCAAGGGTGACGGCGGAATGGATGTAATGATGGGTGACCTGGTGCTGACAGAGGACGAGGTCAATCCCGTCATGTCGGCCCTCCTCGCCAACGGTCTTGAGGTCACAGCCGTCCATAATCATTTTTTCTTTGAGAGTCCACGGGTTTTTTACATGCACGTACACGGGCACGGTAAGCCTGAGGCCCTGGCTAAGATGGCGAAACCCGCCGTGGATCTGATCGGACGGGTGCCGTCCCAACACCAGAGTTCGGCAACCGGCGGGACGTCTAACGTCACTGCTGGGCAAATCGACACAGCGAAGATTGCCCGGATCGTCGGACACGAAGGTGAGCAAACCGACGCGGTTTATAAGATCACGGTCGGTCGAGACGATCTGCAACTGAAAGAGATGGGTGCCGGTATAAATTCACGCATGGGACTGAACACCTGGGCGGCGTTTTTTGGCGGCGATGCCAACGCCGAAGTCGCCGGGGATATTGCCATGCTGTCACAAGAAGTGACTCCGGTTCTCAAAGCACTCCGGTCGAACGGACTAAACGTGGTCGCGATTCATCATCACATGACTGGGACGCAACCAGCCGTTTACTTTTTGCACTACTGGGGCACCGGCCCGGCGGAGAAACTTGCTTCCGGGTTCAAAGCCGCTTTGGATGAACTGGGCAAGAGTAAATCCACCAGTGCTAAGGCCGGGGAGCGCCACTAATCCAAGGACACGAACCGAATTGGAAAGCGAGTAGTGGCATGAAACCAATAGCACTATTTCTTTGTCTTACGGGGATCATCCCGGCATTGTCGAATGCACAGGATCGAGATCAACGTATCGCAGACTTGGAACGGCAGCTTTCGGAAGCTAAGGGCAGTGTCGCTGCTCTCCAAAAGACGATCGAATCGCTTTCCGCGGAAGTTCAGGCACTGCATCAGCCGGAGCCTAAGTCGGTAGCAGCTACAACGGGCGCCAAAGAGGGCGCCCCCGAGAAGACCGACGCAGCTCAAGATTTCACTGCACGGATCATTGGTGCCGAAAATGGGAGCAATGAACATGACAGCGAGTTGAACGCAAAACCGGAGATCTTTATTCAGACTCGATATTCGGTTGCTCCTATCAAAGGCTCCGGCACAGCATTCGATCCGAATCTTCGGCTAAGCCGTGTGGAAAGCCGCTGGGCAGGAAAGATCACCGATCGACTTGGGGCTGGCTTTGAAATCCAGTTTCAGGAGTCTGTCGAAGGTAGTCCGGAAAAGCTCATCAATGATGCGTTCGTGGAATACTATGCGACCGATCACGCTACCATGCGTGCCGGCCAGTTCATTGTGCCATTTGGCTTCGATATGCAGCAGTCTAGTCAGCTGCGCGAATCTCCTGAACGAGCCATTTTCTCGGGCTACTTCTTTCCCGGCGAGAGAGACCGTGGAATCATGCTCTTCGGTGACTTCGGTTTTCTCTCGGCTCCCGCTTTTAAAGATCTCCAATATTATGTCGGAGCATTTAACGGTAACCGTTTTTTCAACGACAGCAATCGCCAGGTAAATTACATGGCGCGCATCCGCAAGATCTTCAACAAAGACAAGCTGGCTGTGGGAGCTTCAGTCCTGCTCGGTAAACAGCTCTTGCCTCCCGGAGTCTCGGGTAACGACAACCAGCGCTTACTCGGACTTGATTTCCAATTCACTACCGGACGTTTCGGCTTGCGCGGTGAAGCCATGACAGGAAATAGGCCGTCCACTGCCGCGACCATCGAGCCAGTGTTCTTTCCTGCGTTCCGGCCAGGATCTCATTCGTCGGCTGGTTCACTCCTGACGACCTACCGCGTGGCGGGCCCACACACCGTCTATGCTCGTTACAACCAGTTCAATGGCGACCCAGTGACAGGGCTGAATATTCGGGCGTTCAACTTCGGGTATTTTTTCCCGCTCGGTCAGCGTTCGCGGCTAAGCTTCGATTACCAATTCAAAAACCATCCCTCTTTCGAGGATGACGAGGTAAATGGCCGGTTCCAGATCACATGGGGAGTCTTCGTGAAATGAATAAATGCCATTGGCGCGCGACAACGGAAAGGATTGAACATGAAAGCATGGAAGGTGCTTGTTCTCGCGGTTCTTGTGGTCGTAGTTGTAGGAGCCATTGGGCTGGCGCTATTGATTCACCGAGGATTTCGCGCTACTACAGAGCCATCCAGACTTGAGGCAGCGGTTGCGCGAACCGTGCGCGATTTTGCAATCCCCACGGAAGCGCGCAGGCGGAAGAACCCTCTGGAGCTCACATCGCAAAATCTGAATGATGGCAGGGATAATTTCCTCGCGCGATGCTCGAATTGCCACGGGCGCGACGGTAGCGGCACGACGGCGTCCGGACAATCACTTTACCCGCGTGCACCGGACCTGCGCGCCACAAAATCTCAGAATCTCACCGACGGTGAACTTCACTACCTCATCGAAAACGGCATCGCCCTCACCGGAATGCCCGCCTGGGGCAACCTGCATCAGATGCCGGAGGACGACAGTTGGAAACTGGTTCTCTATATTCGGAGTCTTCATCCACTCACGAACCAGGAGCAGACTCAGCAGGCACAAATTAAGGGTTCAGCCCATTACGTAGGGTCTCAGTCGTGCGCCAAGTGCCATGAGCAAATTTATGAACACTGGCAGAAAACACCTATGGCCAACATCGTTCGCGACCCTCGCCAGCACCCGGATGCGATCATTCCGGACCTCGCTACTAACAACGTATCCAAGTTTTCGAAGGACCAGGTCGCGTTCGTCTATGGAAGCATTTGGAAGCAGCGTTATTTTACAAAAGTTGGTGACGATTATTTTCCCTTGCCGGTGCAGTGGGAAGTTAAGAACCACAAATGGAGCAAGTACGTAGTGCCTCAAACAGGCGGTGACTGGTGGGGGGCCTTCTATCCGCCGGACAATATGCATCGCCCCACTGGTCCTCTTTGTGACGGCTGTCACTCTGTCGGTTATGATATTCACACGAAGCAGGTGGCCGAGTGGAATGTCGGCTGTGAACGATGCCATGGCCCTGGTAGCGAACACGCGGTGCATCCCGCCCGCGGCAATATTCTAAATCCCGCCCACATGGATTACGTGGCGGCCAGCGACACTTGCATTCAATGCCACTCCCAGGGACAGCCGGTCTCGAATCCTATCGAAGGCAAATACTACGATTGGCCGGTCGGCTATGATGTCGGGACGAAACTGCAGGATCATTGGAAGTTAGAGGAACGCACGCTCGGTGCACCGACCAATTTCTTGTACTACTCGGACGGCACGGCGCATAAAAACCGCATGCAGGGCAATGATTTCGTTCAAAGCATCATGTACAGGCGCGGAGTGACCTGTTTCGATTGCCATGATGTGCACGGTACAGGAAATTACGCGCAACTCCGGAAGCCTCCCGATCAGCTCTGCCTCACCTGTCATGGCCCATCCTCACCGAATGGTCCGCGCACAGCTACTATCGAGCAGCATACGCATCACAAGGATGGTAGTCCGGGCAGCCAATGCGTCTCTTGTCATATGCCGACGATCGAAACTGAAGGCCCGCCCGGCACCCTTGTTCACGCGCATACTTTTAACTTCATCACCCCTGTGATGACAGAAAAGTACAAGATTCCTAATCCCTGCACTTCCTGCCATTCAGATAAGAGCACAGCATGGGCTACTGACGCGATTCGGTATTGGAATGAGCGCTCTCCGTGGCGGATCGAATGAAAGCTTAATGTACTACCCCAGGTCTTGTGTTTATTTTGTCTCACCTTTCCCGCTGATGGAATCAACCTTCACGATGTCGCCGTTGAGATTTCCCGTGACAGATGCATGCACGTCGCCATCATGATCTGCCTTAAAACCTCCATTCTTCGGGTTGTTAATTGCCACACCACCCCGCATTTTCTTTCTCCCGATGATGGAGGTGCAGAGGCTGCGTGCCACGTCAGGCAGACCCATGATGCAAGAAAGGAAAATGCCTTGCGGCTCAAGCAAGTGTTTGCGGCGGTCGAAGGTGGTTGCGCCCACGACGTCAAATATCAGGTCGTAGGTTTCCGAATTCTTCGTGAAATCCTCCTTGGTGTAATCGATCACCTTGTCGGCACCTAAGGATTTCACTAGCTCCACATTCGCGCCACTGCACACCGCGGTCACCGTCGCCCCAAGATGCTTAGCCAGTTGTATACCGGCCGAGCCAATGCTCCCTGAAGCTCCGACGATCAAAAGCTTGTGCCCATCTTGGATTCTTCCCAGGTCCTGAAGGTAATACAACGCGGTGTGGGCACCGAAAGGAATGGCAACTGCCTCCTCCCAGCTCAGAGAATCTGGTTTGATCGCCAAAGCTGGTTTCCGTCATGTTTAATGCCGCCGGATCGGTCGCGCTATCGGCGCGCGCCACTTTGGCTACCACCGACGCGACTTCTGGAAACTTCTCGATGATTTGATCCTGCCGTAGCGCGATTTGCGTATTTTCGCCCAGCGAAATGCTGGGATCGGCGATCGGCATAAACATCAAATCGCCTTCATTCAAGGGCGGCATGAACTCGCTGCCGATTCGCGTGCTGAGAAACACGGCTCCGGAAAATAGGGCCAATGCAATCCCCAGCGTAATCGCCCGATGCCGCAATGCCCATCGCAATACCGGCCGGTAGATCCATTGCAGAGCCCGCATCACCGGGTTGTCTTGCTCGCGATGGACCTTGCCCCGCAGCAATAGCGTGCAGAGCACCGGGACTAATGATACGGAGATCACCGTTGCACACGCCATCGCCGCTGTCTTGGCGAAGGCCAGCGGTCGAAATAGTTTGCCCTCCTGGCCTGTGAGAGCGAACACGGGTATGAACGCCAGCAGAATAATGGCCATCGAAAAGAAGATAGGGCGGCCCACTAGTTTGGTCGACGCCAGCACCGTTTGCCACACCGCAAGCCGGTCGCGCGGATCAACGCCTGCTTGCTCTATATGCCGGAAGGCATTTTCGGTAATTACAATGCCCGCGTCCACCAACACGCCGATGGCGATGGCGATCCCCGCTAGCGACATGATGTTCGACGTAACATTCAAGTAATACAGGATCAGAAATGAACTCAACACCGCCAGCGGCAACGGCAGCGTCACGATCAAGATGCTGCGGAAGTGCGCCAGAAAAATGATGTGCGCAAGCGTAACCAGCAAGATTTCCTCGATCAGCGCCCGCCGCAGCGTATCGATGGTGTTGTCGATCAGTTCCGATCGGTCATAGAACGGCACGATTTTGACACCAAGAGGAAGTCCCGCTTCCAAGTCCTTAATCTTGGCCTTCACCCGATCGATGAGCTCCCGCGGATTCACACCCGACCGCGCAACCACCACGCCCCCCAATCCTGCAGCGTGCGTAGCTCGCGTAAATCGCGCCCCCCACCTTCCACCGTGTACCAGAAGACATGACCCACACCCGTCGCGTCCGCACCCAGCGTAGGCACTACCCCCGGGGGCATCTGTTTGCTCACCAGATTCAACCGCTCTAGCACGCGAGTACGCGCGAAGTAGAAATCGACGTTATCCTCGAAGATCACAAAGATCATCGAGAACCCAAACGCCGAGCTCGACCGGACCACGCACACCCCCGGTAGACCCTGCAGGCTCGTCGTCAGTGGATACGTGACCTGGTCTTCGACCTCTTGCGGACTCCGCCCTGTCCAGTCCGTAAAGACGATGATCTGGTTATCGCTCAGATCCTGAATCGCATCCACCGGGCTCTGCGTCAACGCCCAGTATCCCCACCCTGCGATACCCAAATAGAACGCAATAACCAAAAAGCGATTTCGAAGTGAAAACTCGATCAGACGATCGATCACGGACTCTCCTCCCGCACCAAACACTACGCCCAAAATTGGATTGTGGAGATGAGGAGAAGAACTAGATCAGCAGAGCTGCACCGATGACAGGAATGTCGGGCGGCGATCCTGCTGTAGGATCAAACTCGATTGCCGCTCTCGCTTGGCTGCGTGCGAAATGGATGATATCGGCGACAGGGATGGTTGAAACTTCCATAGTCCACAGCGGCGTCATCAGATTGGAACAAGAGTGCACCGCCGAGGATAGTTCGAGCGGCATGGTCTGGCAGTCTTGCGGCGCTGTTTTGGTCGGCTTCTCAGCGGTTTCTTGCAACGTTGCGCTTCGCAGCAGTGGCCTTTACTCCCCGGCAACATGAAGAACTACTGGCACGATACACACCCACCCCACAAGTAGCTGACCACCAGCAACAGCGACCAACACGAATTGGGAAAGGCGCGGTTCATTCGCAGTTCCAGTTTCAGCGTACCGGAAACTGCGCTCCAAAAGCAAAAGCCTCCCGCGTCGTGCGGCTTTCCTGTAATCTTCTGACGCTCAGGATGCGCGAGTTTCGTGGATTGGTGGTCTATTTAATTCCGCAGGCAACCCCAAACACCAGCCGGAAGCACAGAGTATAAGTGTACGTCTAATGTACTTCAGGGTTGGAAGGGAGGTTCTTGCTCGCTGCTAAGTTCCTTTTTATTGTGGTAATCACACCCAATGGAACCGCCGGCGCCAGCCTTTTTGCGGCCGTACACCCAATTTCTTCTACTCGATTGAATATAAAAGCTTTATCTTCCGAAAAAAAGTGGCGGCTTCCGTGGTGAAGGTACACTCCGCATCCTAAATCATGGAATATAAAGTGGTGGCCAGGGACGGACTTGAACCGCCGCCGCCAGCCTTTTCAGGGCTGCTTACCGACAATGCTAAGTGGTTCGGAATCAGTGCAGGTGATAGTTGCAAAAGGAGTTTCGGGAAAGTGACTTTAGGACTGATTGGGATGATTTAGGCTGCTTTCGCCTCGCCGATGTTCCCTTATTGTTCCCGCATTCCATTCAGCGCTTAATAAGGTTGTCAGAGAATTTCGTCGGTGCCTGCTCACTAGCCTTCCACTTCGCCGACCTAGATTTCGACCTAGCACGTCGACGTCGAAAGCCAAGAAGCTGCCAGGCAGTTTCAGCCGCAGATCCCATCGGCTTCCCCGCGCGGGATCTGCCCTCAGTGGCTGCCCCGACCAGAAACGAGGGCGGCCGTGACACCCGCCGCGGTCCTCTCGGCTCGTGCTGCCGCATTCGAACGGATCAAGAGGCTAGTGCTCGACACGCTTCCGTCTCCCGAGAGTAAGCGGGCATATGGAAACGCACTCGATGATTTCTTCCGCTGGTGCGAGGCCGCGCGGCTGTCGGCGAATTTACCAAAGCCACAGTGAATTCCTATCGGGTAAACCTCGAAGAACGGAGCTTGTCCTCCACAATCAACCAACGTTTATCGGCCATTCGCAAGCTCGCGATGGAAGCAGCCGACAACGGACTCATGCCGCCCAACATAGCAACGGCTATCTCGCGGGTGAAGGGCGCCAAACAAGCCGGCATCCGAACTGGCCAGTGGCTGACACGTGAGCAAGCCGAAGACCTGATCTCAGCACCGAATGTGACAGAGAACAAAGGTAAGCGGGATCGAGCTCTGCTCGCGGTTCTGATTGGTTGCGGGCTCCGGCGCCGTGAAGCCGCTTCGCTTACCATCGGGCACATTCAATTGCGCGATGCCCGATGGGTGATCGTAGATCTGATCGGCAAAGGAGGGCGAGTCCGCACTGTTCCGATGCCGAGTTGGACCAAGAGCGCCATCGACTCTTGGATCGCAGCTGCGGACATCAGGGATGGATTAGTATTCCGCGCCATGAACAGAGGCGGTCGGGTCATCGCAGCGAGCATAACCCCTCGGGCAATATGCCAAGTGGTCCAACGTTTCGGTGACAGGATTGGCGCACCGAACCTAGCCCCCACGATCTCCGACGCACGTTCGCAAAACTCGCGCACAAGGGTCGTTCGGGACTAGAACAGATCCAACTGAGCTTGGGACACGCTTCGATCACAACAACCGAACGCTATTTAGGCGTCAGACAGGATCTTGCTGACGCGCCCTGCGACCATCTAGGTCTGACAATTGAGGTGCCTCGGTGATCGCCCCTAAGGTAGCAGTGAAGAATCGGGGCGGTCGTCCTAGCGTAACTATCAAACCTGAACAAGTCCACCAACTAAGAATTCTGGGTATAAGCTGGCGTCGTACCGCGAAAGCATTAGGGATTGGAACGGCGACAGCGATGCGACTCCTTAAGTCCATTGATGGATCATGTGAACATTACCTCCGTGCCCTGCTTCAAGCAAGCGGAATCGTTCGCAATCGGAATCTGTTTTGCGGTGGGCGCGTTAGACTAATCTTCATGCCGGCAAGGTTCGAAAAAGTCTACAGAATGCTCGAAGCAAAAGGGCCGGGTAGAGCTAAGTCTCATCGTGGTACGGAATACAAGATCAAGGCTGTGAACGGAAACATTGTTGCACTTCCCCGATCCGGGCGAGTGACTATCCATAGGGATTGCTGGCTTCAACCCCAGACATGTCAAGGCACGCGCGCGGGCGGCATTTACAACGGCCCCTACAGCATCCTTGATTGGTACGCGGATATGAAGAAGTGATCAAGGCAAACAGGTAACTGAATGCTTCGAAGCGTGTTGGATTTCTTCACGGCGACAGCGTGGTCAGTTGTTCTCGGTGTAATCGCTTCATTCGTCGTTGCGATGTTCATAGAATCGGCCCGCAAGCCGCGCCTATATCTCCACATCGCTCCACCCAGCGATCAGAAATATGACGACGGTGGACACCCGGCCATGGTCGCGTAGAGTCCGTAGATGCCCGGCACGCCGGATGCCACCGCGTACGCTATACCGACTGGCACCAACATGGTGGTTAACACCAGGCCAGCCGCAATGTCATGCCGCAGCCAGGCGACATCGTAATGGCGCAGGATCTGGAGCCCAGGCAACCAGGACGACCAGCCGCCCTGACCCCTTCGTGGTCCCTGAAGTCGGCCCGGTTCATTAAGGGAATTCGACGCCACGGAATCAATCATGAGCGGCTCTCTTATCTCAACGTGAAGGTGAATGGGACCGTGTAGTGAGTATTTAATTGAGTATCTAATCGCTACTTACCGAAAAAAGTCCTTCTGCCTTGAGTTGCACACAGCGCCTGAAGATAAGGAGAGGTTCATCAGATTCTGCGGGCCTACGCGAATGACACCTCCACTGAAGCAGTATGCGATTCTACCAGGCCGCCTGTATGTACCCTGCGAGCTAAGCCCGTCGTTCATGCCGGTATCGGCCAAAACCACAGGAACCGCAAGCCTCGGTGACGGCCTTCTTTCTCCACTCGAACCGTAGAGTCCAACTAACGTCCTACCAGAAGCGGAGATGTGCGACATGCTGTCTTAGGGTTTCGGAGTCCGATGAGACGATCTTTCCTCATTTGGCTTCTCCTAACAGTCTCCGAACTATTCCTCGACATTGTCCCGATGAAGATTTTCGTAAGCCCGATATAAAATAATTGCCGTCCACCGAGCCAGAATTCAACCACTGACCGCGAGTCGCGAAATATCGGGGTGGTATGACGAGTATCGGGTTGACCGGAGGTGGCGCGAGTCTTACCCCGTAACCGCATCCCCAAACGCAGAGTGGGTCCTGGCGGCGGTCATCGCTATCTACGGTAATGCGTCGGAGGCGATCGGAGAAATGGAGGGAGGTGATTTCCGTAACCGCAGCCCATCTGCGATTGAGAACATTTACGGCTCGTCAATCGTTACTTTCCAAGTCTTGTCCGGATTGTAAACTTCCATCTGTCTCAAAGCTTTCAGGGTCTCGGGCCCCAAATCCTTCTCATAGACAGTCCCTTCGTGGCTAACGATGAAGGTCTTTATCCCCGTAACGCGATATTGCGCCGGAGCGGCCGCGAGCGCGAATCCGCCGATCATAGCTCCATTCACCACGAAATTCATCTGCCCCATTAGGGCGTCGGGGCCCTGGCCCTTCAATACCTTGAAATAATAGCCGTGGTAGGCCTGGGGATTTGTGTTGTAGCCTTGGGACAGCGCCTTGGCAATGGCCTCACCGACCGGACCACCCCAGCTTCCATCCGGGTTCTGCCAAGCGAGTCCGTCATGTTTGCCCGGCGTACTTATGATCCGCTGAGCATACTCATTTAAATCTGAGTCGTCGTGTTTCTCGATTGCGTATTCATGCTGGGCCTCTACGAAACCACGGCAAATTCGGATGGCGTCAAACTCGTTTTCACCAATACGGCGCAGCAATATCTCCTGGCGCCCTGAACTGGTGTCGTAAGACCACTTTCCATTTTGCTTGACCAGAGGAATCGGTAACGGCCATTCGGAGTTTCCCACCACCAGCTCCGCTCGGTTAGGATTCTTCGGATCCACGTTAAGCTGCTGCTTCTCGCGAGCTAGCAGAGCGAAATCAGTAGCCCGCTTCTTATCGACCACCGTATCTCCGGAGACTATCAGATCCCGGTTATTGGAGCCGAGGATTTGCAGTAAAGACGACACACTAAAACTTTCCGCGGCCTTGACGAGGGCTTCGGCGGCAGCCTGCGGACTGTCGAACGTTTTCTGCGCAGTCTGCGTTGCGGCGTGAGAAGCCATCAAGGTCGCGACTACGGCCGATGCGATGATCGGTTTGGTAAGTTTCACGATTCGTACCCTCAATCTTGATTTTTCAGCCGCGCTCAGCGGCGTCTTCCCCCCCCGCGGGAACCGCCACCACCTCGGGAGCCGCCAAAGCTGGAGGAGCCTCGCGAACCGCCTGCCCGCGCCCCTCCACCTGCACCGGATCCGCCGAACGCTCCTCCGGACCTGGAGCCCGATCCGGCGGTCTGACGATTTCCGATGCGGTCTCCGCCCCCGGTTCGGCTGGACAAGCCGCTTGAGTTTCCTATCCCGCTCCCGCCGGTTCCTCTGGTATTACCGGCGAGTCCCTGACCGCTTCTCTGGCCGAAATTCTGACTCGCTCTGGCTTGACGATTTCCTCGATCGCCTTGAGTCATACCGCCGAACCTGTCGGCCGTAGCTCGATCTCCATAAGGCGCTCCGCCGCGGTGCTGCGGGTTGTGCTGCCATTGCGTTGGTCTATTGCCCCCCCCGACTCCACCGGGGCCGCCCACACCACCGACTCCTCCCACACCACCGACTCCTCCCACTCCGCCGACGCCACCGACGCCGCCAACACCCCCGCCAGGTCTACCAACGTTACCGTTTCGAATGAAGTTGTTGTTGTTATTGATATTGATGTTGTTGTTGCCGCCCCATCCGCACCCATAACCCCACCCTCCACTCCAGAAGGCACCCATAGCTATGCCCACTCCAAACGAAATCGCCAATCCGGCGGCATAATATCCGGGGTAGTAGGGATAGGCATAGGGATATGGGTAGACAGGTGGTCCCCACACGTAAACGGGGTCATAACTAGGAACGTACACCACTTGGGGGTTAGCTTGCTCAATGACCACTACGCTCTTCTGCTCCACTACCTTGGTTTCGACCTTGATTTGCTCGTTGGAGGTCAATTTTCCGGATGCCTTCGCCTTGGCACGCATGC
>Ga0105248_10001850_pt1 | contig 23456 bp, 22 predicted proteins | sample KBSS34metaG_FD_81524 | JGI IMG/M metagenome (GOLD analysis project Ga0105248, IMG submission 81524) | Switchgrass rhizosphere microbial communities from Kellogg Biological Station, Michigan, USA - KBS S3-4 metaG | ecosystem: Host-associated > Plants > Roots > Rhizosphere > Soil | place... | reverse complement strand
TGGAGCGAGCTGATCGCGCGCATCAAGGTCGGTGTCCGCGTGTCGCTGCTGCAGCGGCAGCTCGATGAGAAAGTCTGTCAGCTGCAGGCGAGTCTCGCCAACGCGAAGCAATTGGGCGGACTGCTGCCGATCTGCAGCTACTGCAAGCGGATTCGCGACGACCGCGATTACTGGAACGGTCTCGAGCACTACATCTCGAGCCATTCGGACGCCAAATTCACGCACGGCGTCTGCCCGTCGTGCATGCGCGACGCCCTCAGCGAGGTCGAAGCCGCCGGGAAGCCGCGCGCCGCGAGCTGACGCAGGCACTTCTCCGATCTTTGAGGTTCGCGGGCTCCGAATGTTAGAATCGGGGGTTCCCGAATACGGGAGAGGTGGCTGAGTGGTCGAAAGCGGCGGTCTCGAAAACCGTTATAGTCGTAAGGCTATCTAGGGTTCGAATCCCTACCTCTCCGCCAAACTCCGCTGCGCTTCGTTTGGCGCAGCGTTTCCGCGGCACGGCGAACAGATTCTGCGGCTCCGCCGCGACCTGGATCTTGTCTGCGACGCTCCCCACGTCCTACTCCCACGGATTTATCTTCGGCGTTACCAGGAGCGGATCGATCTTCGATACGCCGGGACAGTCGAGGCTGCCGATCTTCAACCGGAAGTTCGACGGGAGGAGGCTCTTGCTGTACGGCGCCGATGACGGCTTCTTCTGACCGTTTGTCGCGCCAGCCCTTGTCTACTCCGGCGCGATCTTGAGCGTGATGAATGCCGGGTCTTTCGAGCCCGCATCGCGCGCGGGGAATCCGATCTCGGATATCAGGCCGTTGAAAAAATCCTGGCGCGACTGTGCCGTGCCGATGTCGCCGGCGGGTACGATGGAGAGGCATGCTCGCAGCCCCGTCGATCACCGTCATCCTGAATGCCGCGGCCGGCACGGCGCTCGGACGGCTGGCGATGGACGCCCAGATCGCCGATCTGTTTCGCGCCGCCGGCCGCGATGATGTGGAGATCGTCAAGCTGCGCGACGGCCAAGACCCGATCGCCGCGGCGCGAAGCGCCAGCACGCGCGCGTCGATCGTCGTCGCGGCAGGCGGTGACGGCACCGTCAGCAGCGTCGCGACCGGCATCTTCCAGACTCAGGCTGCTCTCGGAATCCTTCCACTCGGCACGCTGAATCATTTCGCCAGGGATCTCCGGATCCCATTCGATTTGTCCCAGGCCGTGGCCATCGTCTGCGCCGGACGCATCGGGCCGGTGGACGTCGGGCAGGTCAACGATCACCTCTTCGTCAACAATTCGTCGATCGGCATCTATCCTTCGATCGTCGACGCCCGGGAAGCGCTGCGTCGGCAGGGTCATCGCAAATGGCCGGCGATGGTAATCGCGACCGCGAGAGTGCTGCGGCGGTACCGTGGTGTCCGGGTGACGATCGCCGCCGGCGGCCGGCGCCGTACCTGGCGATCGCCGTTCGTCTTCGTCGGCAACAACGAATACACAATCGACGGGATCGGCCTCGGCGCGCGCGCAACCCTGGATGCCGGCATGCTGTTCGTCTATCTCACCCCGCGGGTTCGCGCGCGCCATCTCCCGATTCTGTTGCTGAAGGCGCTGGCCGGACACGCACGGCAGTCGGGCGAGTTCGAGATCGTCTCCGCCTCCGAGCTGTGGATCGAGACATCCCGAAGACGATACCTGGCTGTAGCGTTCGACGGGGAAGTAAAAAAAATGCAGACGCCGCTGCACTACCGGGCGCGCGCGATGGCGCTGCGCGTCGTTCTGCCTCAGGTCTGACACGATGCGGACCATCGTCCACCTGTCGGACATTCATTTCGGGCGCGTCGATCCGCGGCTGGTCGCGCCGCTGGTCCGCGCCATTCACGAGATCGCCCCGGATCTCGTCGCGGTCTCCGGCGACCTCACGCAGCGGGCCCGGCGCATCCAGTTCCGGCAGGCCCGCGCCTTTCTCGCCCAGCTACCGTTTCCGTCGCTCGTCGTCCCCGGCAACCACGACGTGCCGCTGTTCAACCTCGCCGCGCGGTTTCTGAATCCCTACGGCGGCTACGTTCGATACATCGCGAGCGATCTCGAACCGGTATTCGACGACGACGAGATGATCGCGGTTGGATTGAACAGCTCGCGGTCGCTCCCGTTTCACGGAGGCGGCCGGCTGAACGAAGAGCAGGTGGTGCGTGCCTCGACGCGGCTGAAGGATGCGCGCGCCGATGCCGTCAAGATCGTCGTGACCCACCATCCGTTCGATTTGCCCGCCGGTCACGGTGACGAGCACCTGATCGGGCGATCCGACATGGCGATGCGCGAGCTCGCCGCCGCCGGCGCCGATCTGTTCCTTGCCGGTCATCTGCACGTCAGCCACGTCGGATACACTGCCGAGCGCTACCAGATCGCGGGACACTCCGCGCTCGTCGTGCAGGCCGGCACGCTGTCCACACGTGGACGAGGAGAGTTGAATACGTTCAACGTCCTGCGGCTCTCGCGCCCCACGATTACGGTCGAGCGCCGCGAGTGGGACGATGGCGCACGCACATTTCAGCCAGCGTGGGTGGGGACGTTTCGCCACACACCTGACGGATGGACGTAGCGCGTGAACGGAGTTGCTGAGGCGCAGCCTTCTCTCGGCTAAAACCGTCGAGGCCGAACCCGCGCACGAACTGGTGGCGATCATGCATCCCCGACAGCCAGGACGTGATCGAGGAGGCCCTATGCTTCGGATGATTCCTGCCGCGGTCGTCTTTGCTGTGACCACGGCTGTGGCGATGCCATCGTTGGCGCAAAGTCAGGCTCAACCGCAGACACCGTCGCCGGCTACCGCGGCAGCATCAACCGCTTCTGGACAGCCGGCCACTCAACCGGCCGTCACCACACCGAGCGTGCCGGCGCCCGGCGTCAGCGGTGCGACGGCACCCGCGCCGCAGCCGCCGTCGACCACATCGTTGGCGGAGTCTGAGTACGGCACGGCGATTCTCCTGCTCGAGCGCATCCAGAAAGTGCTCGATGACGCCGCCGACGGCCAGACCGGCACGGTGAAAATGGACCGCGGCATGCTCGACGAGCTCCGCGCCGAGGTAACACAGGTTCGGCTGGCCCTGAAGGACGGAAAACCTTCTGGCTCCTAGGCAGTCCGCCCGCGGCCTCGACACCGGCCTGCTCAACGAAACGCGATGCGAACGCCGGCGACGACGCTGGTTTCGTTGTCGTTGTTCCCGTGGAAGATGACGCGGCGATAGTTGAAGCCCCCCGTCAGCGCAAACGTTCGCGTCAGCGGAACGATCACGCCCGCTCCCGGCTGCACCATGAACCCGTTGCTGGATGCGCTGAACGCCGCGCCCGCAGGCGTCGTCAGGTCGGCGCGCGAATGTACGCCGCCGAACAGGACCTGCGCATAGGGGATAAAGCGGCCGCCCGGGACCGGTGATTCGCGGCCCCACTCCGTATTGATACAACGTCAGCGTGCCATTGAGATTCGGCGACGAATCCTGATTGATGGAGACTCCCGCCTCTCCGACAATGCGCACGACATCGGTAATCGCTCTCGACATACCGATCCCGATGCCCAACGGATAGTTCTGCCCGGGGATATGCAGCGATTGATATCCGATGGTCAGATCGGTCTGGGGCATCGGGGGCGTTTGCGCGTGAGCCACTGCGGCGGTCAGGAATGTGAACACGAGCACGGTCAGCGTCTGTCTCCATGAGCTCAAACAACACCTCCGCCGCCGCGCCTATCGGGCACGAAATGATCGCGCGCCGGCATCTGCACTTTCGGCAGCGACGCGGCGTCGACGGCGGCCTGCTGCGGTCTAGGGGCATACAATAGGCACATTCAGTCTCGGCGCCGCGCGACGAAGCTCCCTTCAGATGAAACATGACATGACGCGGCGCGTGCTCTCCGCCGGCCTGCTCCTCGTCCTCATTTCGGCCTGTGGCTCGCCAACGGCGCCGAGCGTTGCCAATGTGGAGGGCGTGTGGCGCGGAGATGCGGTAGCCACGAGCTGCCAATCGACACCGTTTCAATGCGAAAACGCGATGCCGAGAGGAGCACCAGTGAGGTTTGGCTCAGTGAACCTGAGGTTGACGCAATCCGAACGCTCCTTTCATGGCTTTCTGTTCATCTGTGGCGGTGAGGATGAGCAGATCACTGGCACGATCGGGAGCAACGGAATGGTCACGATCACCAGTACGGCGGGCAGGAATCCTACCTATGGTCCCCTGAAAGCCTCATTGGAGCTGACAATCACGGGGACGGTTATGGCTGGTTCGTTTACTTGCATCATGGGCGATGACCTTCCACTCACGCTGGCAGGCACCGTGAGTGTCACCCTGTTTTCCCGAAATCCAAACGCGATCTTCTAACGCAGACGTCCGGCGGATGCCGTCCCACAAACCGGTACCCGAGTCGGGCCGACGTGTTTGGTCCGTGTCGTCCGCGGACTCAGCTTGGACAGACAGGCAGGTTACTGACCCTTGGGACGGTTCGACGCCTTGGGCGTGCCGCGCGTATCCGGCACGAAGTGATCGCGTGCCGGCATCTTCACTTTCGGCAGCGACGCGGCGTCGACGACGGCGTCCTGCGGAATCAGCTCGTTTGATGCGAGTAGAAACGCAACGAGGTTGTAGACCTCGTCGTCGCGCAGCGAGCCGGGCTTGTCGGGCGGCATGGCCCGGCGGATGTAATCGAACACGGTCGTCGCATAGGGCCAGTAGCTGCCGATCGTTTTAGGCGCTCGCGGATCCTTCGCAAACGGAAACGCGTCGCCCGGCAGCCGTCCCACCAGGACATCGTTGGGTCCTTCCTTGCCCGTCTTGCCGTGGCAGCTGGCGCAGCGCGCCGCGTAGATCGGCGCGCCGTCGGCCGCCGTGCCGCGTCCCGGTGGCAGCCCGGCGCCGTCGGGGCCGATGTCGATGTCGAGTGCGGCGATCTCAGCCGGCGTCGCCGGACGGCCGATGCCGAACGTGGCCGGCGCCTTGGGCGGCGGCGCTGTCGTCCTGGGCGCGCCGGAGCCCGCGGCGGAGGGCGGCTGCGCCAGTGCCGCCACCGGCGTCAGGCTCAGCACGGCAACGGCGATGAGACGATGGGTGATCGTCATGCCCAGGGCTCCGGACGAAAAATGACGGTGCCGTCGGATCGAATCTGCCAGCCGGTGATCGGATTCGTGTGGTAGCCGACGCTGCTGGTCCCACGCGACGCGATCAACACGTCCTTGGTCGGCTGCGCGTAGCCGGTCTCGTCCACGGCGCGGCTCATGATGACGGCTTCGCCGCCGGTCCAGTCCCAGAGATGGCGAAAGCGCGTATGCGCCTTCGAGAGCACCGGCTCCTGCAGCTTGGCCGGCGTCCATGTCGCGCCGCCGTCGGTGCTCACGTCCACCCGCTGGATCTTTCCTGATCCGGTCCACGCAATGCCGTTGATCTCGACCCAGCCGCGCGTCAGCGTCACCGGATATGCCGGATAGGTGATGAGCGATCGCGCGTCCATCAGAAAGCTGAAGAGGCGCGCGGTCCCGTCGGCCATCGGGTCGGTGTACTTCGACGTTTCCTCGCGCGTCATGAACGGGCGATCCGAGATCTCGATTCGCCGCAGCCATTTCACGCTGGCGTTGCCTTCCCACCCCGGCAGGAACAGGCGCGCCGGGTAACCCTGCTCCGGCCGTATCGCCTCGCCGTTCTGTCCGTACGCAATCAGCGCATCGTCGTACGCCTTCGACATGGGGACGCTGCGCGTGAGGACCGCGGCGTCCTGACCTTCCGCGAGGAACCACGTCGCTTTCGGGCTCGCGCCCACTTCGCGGAACAGCGTGGCCAGCGGTACGCCGGTCCATTCGCTGGTGCTGGTCAGCCCGGCGATCTGCTGCGGCGTCAGATCGGTGGCGGTCCCGCGCCCACCGAAATTGCCCGAGCACTCGAGGAAGTGGACGCGGCTGACGGCGGGGAAGCGTTTGAGGTCGGCGAGCGTGAAGACCATCGGCCGCTCGACCATTCCGTGGATCAGCAGCGAGTAGGCCTTGGGATCGATCTCGGGGACGCCGCCGTGATGCCGCTCGAAGTGCAAATCGGCCGGCGTGATGGTGCCGTAGAGATCCTGGTGCGGCGTGCCGGACGACGTCGCGCCGCGCGGCTGTCTGAGTGGCTTTTCCGTCGGCGCCCGTTGCCCGAGCGCCCTGCTCGGTTTGCCGCGGACCTTCGTTGGATCCGTGGGGGCTTGGGCCATCGCGGTCTTGCCCAGCGCCATCACGCCGGCCGCGCCTGTGAGGAGATCGCGTCGCGACACCTTCATAGAGGCTCCTTCACGATCGGTTGCGCCGATCGCCGGAGACGCTAACGTAGCGGCCATTGCGCCCGACGTCAATAACTCTCTGGTGCATGAACAACGAGCGCCTTCGGTGTGACCGCGCCTCACCAACTCTCAAGGCTCAGCTCTCAGCGTCGGCGCTCTTGATCCCTCGCGCACGACGATGGTAGCGTCGTCGTGCGACTGGGACTGGCACGTCAATCGCAATCGTCGAGTCTTCAGGAGCAAACGCGATTGTCGCGAAACCGCTCCAGAGGGAGACCGCGATGGCGCCGCAAACCATTGAGCACAGAGTAGAAAAGCTGGAAGAACAGATGACGACCCTTCAACAACTTCCTGCTCGCGTGGATGCCTTGTCTGTGCAGATTTCGCAATTGCGAGAGGATCTGGGCGCGAAGATTTCTGCAATGGACGCGAGGATCTCTGGCACCGAAAAGTCGCTCCGCGAGGAAATCCTCGCGAGCGATGACCGCATCCGCGCCCAAGCTCGCATGTTGCACGAAGACGTCATCTCTCGTCTGGCGTTGATCCAGGAAGGCCGACGCGAGAGGAGTCGGTCGCCCCGCAAGAAATAGACGCGACCAGTGCACGAAACCTGCCTCCATCCCGTCTAAGGATCCGGTGACGGGAGGTTCCCCATGCTCTCAGACTTGCGGTTCGCGATCCGCCTGCTGATCAAGCAGCCGGTGTTCACGCTGATCACGGCATGCGTGCTGGCGATCGGCATCGGCGCCAACACGGCGATCTTCAGCGTGGTGGACGCGGTGCTCCTGCGCCCGCTGCCGTACCCCGACGCCGACCGCCTGGTGCAGGTGTCCAATTTCTGGCGCAAGACCGGCCTGCGCGGGGGAACCGTCTCGGCACCCGATTTCCACGACTGGCACGATCAGGCGACGGTCTTCGACGGGCTCGCCGCCTATTGGCGCGTGCAAACGAGCGTGACCGTCGATGGCGTCGCCGACTACGCCGTCGTCACGCGCGCGACGCCCGAGTTCTTCCCCCTGATGAGCGCGCGCGCCGAGCTCGGGCACCTGCCGGACGCCGCGGAGCAGCGCGCCGGCGGTCCGCTGACGGCCGTCGTCAGCCATGCCTTCTGGGTGTCGCATCTCGGCGGCGATCGAAGCGCGCTGGGGCGCAGCCTCACCTATGAGGATCACGTCTACACCGTCGTCGGCGTGCTGACACCGGAGTTCCGGTTTCCTGTTGGCACCGACATCTGGTCGCCGTGGTGGGTGGTTCCCGAGACCAGGTCGCGCTCGGCACACAACTACCGCACCATCGGCCGGCTCAAGCCGGGCGTTTCTGTCGCGCAGGCGCAGGCGGAGCTCGATGGCATCTCCAGCCGGCTCGAAGCGGCGTACCCTCAGAGCAATGCCTCCAAGGGAGTCGCCGTCGACGTCCTGCTGGAGCAGTTGGTCCGAAACGTCCGATCGACGCTGAACCTGATCTTCGGCGTCGTGGTGATCGTGCTGCTGATTGCATGCGTGAACGTCAGCAATCTGTTGCTGGCGCGCGGAACCTCGCGATCGGGCGAGCTCGCGGTACGCGCGGCGATCGGCGCGTCGCGCGGCCGCGTCATTCGTCAGTTCGTCACGGAAAGCGTGCTGCTCGCGATCGTCGCCGGGGGGATGGGCGTGCTCCTCGCCGAGTGGGGTATTCGCGGCCTCGTGGCCATCGCGCCAGCCGGCCTGCCGCGGCTGAACGAAGTCGCGGTCGATGGCCGCGTCCTCTTGTTCGCATCGGTCATCTCGCTGGCGACGAGCCTGATCTTCGGACTCGCGCCGGCGTTTCAGGTATCGCGTCTCGATCTCAACGAGATCCTGAAACAGGGCGGGCGCGGATCGCACACCGCAGGCGGACGGCTCCGCGCGTCGCTCATCGTCTTCGAAACGGCGGCGGCCGTCGTGCTCGTGATCGGCGCGGGGCTGCTGATGCGCAGCTTCTCGGCGCTCAGCCACGTGGACATGGGCTTCCGCGTGGATCATCTGCTGGTCGCGGACTCCGCGGTGCCGGCGGGCAACCGCGAAGCCGCGCAACGCGCCGTCCGCTTCTACCGCGATCTCATCCCGCAGCTTGCGGCCATCCCCGGCGTGACCTCGTCCGCCGCCGTGCTGGGCATCCCCACGCAGTCGCAGTCCAACGGCGGATACGCGGTCGAGGGCGGACCGACGTTCGAGCAGATGGGCGTCCGCTCGCCGCAGGCGCTCTTCACCGTGGTCACGCCGAACTACTTCAAGACGATCGACGTCGCGATCCGGCGCGGCCGCGACTTCGGCGAGATCGACGGCGACGGCGCGCCGTTGACCGCGATTGTCAACGAGACGCTCGCGCGCCGCTCGTTCCCCGGTCAGGACCCGATCGGCCATCGCATCGTCACCGGCCTGGACGGCTCCGGCTTCATGACGATCGTCGGCGTCGTCGCCGACATCCGGTCATCCGATCCGGCCCTCGTGCCACCGGCGCAAATCTACATGCCGTTCGAGCAGCATCCGTTCTACGCGACAGCCCTCACGCTGGTGTTGCGGACGAGCGGCGATCCGATGCAAGTGGCCCAGCCGCTACTGCAGCACGTGCGCGCGATGAGGCCCGATGTTCCCGTCAAGACGACCACGATGGAGGAGGCGTTGGGGCTGGCGGTGGCGGCGCCGCGCTTCCGCACGATTCTCCTTGGGCTGTTCGCCGGCGTCGCGCTCCTGCTCGCCATGGCGGGTATCTACGGCGTCGTTTCGTTCTCGGTGTCGCAGCGGACCACCGAGATCGGCCTGCGCATGGCGCTCGGTGCGCAGCGGTCAGCGATCGTGCGGCTGACCGTCGCTTCTGGTCTGCGCCTGACCGCGATTGGCGTCGTGGCCGGCTGCGCGGCGGCGCTGGCGATGTCGCAGGTGGTGTCGTCGATGCTGTTCGAGACGACGGCCCGCGATCCGCTCGTGTTCGTTCTGGTCGCGGCGCTGCTGCTCGTCGTCGCCGCCGTCGCAAGCATGGCGCCGGCAATCCGCGCCGCGCGAATTGATCCTATGGCCGCGCTACGAGGAGAGTAGTCCGGCTGAAGCCGGACACTACCGAACAACGGGGCGGGGCACGCATCTTGGGTACAGCGGGGCCGGATTCGCTTCGGTAGTGTCCGCCTTCAGGCGGACTGTGATCACCGTGCCAGGCCGAAGGGTCCGGGTAAAGCCGGACACTACCGGACCGAACAGGAGACAAGATGCTGGCAAATGCCGCGATCGTTCCGTACATTCCCGTCAGCGACATTCCGCGCGCGCGCAAGTTCTATGAGGACGTGGTCGGCCTCAAAGCCAGGGAAGTCTATGCAGGCGGCGTGATCTACGAGTGCGGCAAGGGCTCGTGGGTCTTCATGTACCCGTCGCCTGGAGCGGGGACGAACAAGGCGAGCACCGCGTTCTGGAGCGTCGACGATGTCGAAGCCGAGGTCGCGGAGTTAAAGTCGCGCGGCGTCGTGTTCGAGGAGTACGACTCGCCGGGCCTGAAAACGGTGACCAGCATCGCCACCGGCGGCGGCGCGAAGACCGCATGGTTCAAGGACACCGAGGGGAACATTCTGGCGATCAGCCAGCGGTTGTGATTGCGTCGGAGGGTCCGGCTAAAGCCGGTCACTACCAAATGCGCTGACACGGTCCGGCTAAGGCCGGTCACTACCGAAAAAGGCTCGCCACGATCGCCGTCCATGTTCCGGTAGTGTCCGCCTTCAGGCGGACCGTGATCATCGATACGCCGCGGCTTGAATCCCGTACAGCTGCGAGTACTGGCCGCCCTTTTCCATCAATTCTTCATGACTCCCGGCTTCGACGACCTTCGCGCCGTCGAGGACGACGATCAGCTGCGCCATGCGGACGGTCGAGAAACGGTGCGACACGAGGATGGTAATGCAGCCGCCGTGGCTCTCGGTGCGCGCCGCTTCGGCGTAGCGTTCGAACAGCGCGTGCTCGGTTTCGGCGTCCAGCGCCGCCGTCGGCTCGTCGAGGACGAGCAGCAGCGGCCGATCGCGCATGAAGCCTCGCGCCAGCGCGAGCTTCTGCCATTGGCCGAACGACAGCTCGACTCCGCCCGGCCAGGTGGGTCCCAGCTGCGTGTCCAGCCCCGACGCCAGCCGCGCGATGACGTCGCTCGCGCCCGCGCGATCGACCGCCCGCAGCACCGCCGCGTCGTCGTCCATGCGCGGCACGTCTCCCAGCCCGACGGAATGCCGCGCGCTGAACTCGAAGCGGAAGAAATCCTGGAAGGCGCCGGCGAGCCGGGCGCGCCACGCCTCGGCCGGCATCCGCGCCAGCGGCGTCTCGTCGACGAAGATCGTGCCGGCCGAGGGCTCGTACATCTTCGCCAGCAGCTTCACGAGCGTCGTCTTACCTGCGCCGTTCTCGCCGACGATCGCGACGACTGCTCCGGCCGGCAGCGTCAGCGAGACGTCGTCCAGGACGACACGCGACGTCCCCGGATAGCTGAACGACACGTGATCAAATCGAATGCTCCGGTGCACCTCGGCGGGGACCGGGCGATCGGCCGTCGCGGTGAGCGACACCGCGTAGTCCTCGAGCCAGGCGAGGCGGCGCGAGCCGTCCATCCAGACGCCGCGCAGGAATCCGATCTCGCCGACGGTTCCGGCGATGTACGCCGACAACCTCGCCCCGGCGGCCAGCACCAGCAACACGTCGCCGGGCGTGGAGCTCGCGCGCGTCGAGACGAACACAATCGCGCCGACGTAGCCCGCGCCGAACACCGCCCATGCCACCGTGTGCCAGGCGGCCGAGGCCAGACGCGCGATGGCGACCGGACCGTACCAGCGCTCCCACGCGGCGCGCCGTTGCGCGACCAGCTGCTCGCCGATGCCGAGCACCCGCACTTCTTTCCCCGGCGGCGCCGTCGTCGCCATCGTGAACAGGTGACGCGCAAGGCGGGACGACGAGGCGCCGCGCTCCTGCGCCGCGCGCTCGACAGCAGGACGCCATGTCGACGTCAACACCGTCGGCAGCGCGAACGCCGCGAGCAGGACCAGCGCCGGATGAATCGAGGCGAGCAGGACGATGGTGACGCCGAGGCGCAGGATCCAGCCGGCGGTGGAGAACACCGACATGTACATGTGATCGAGCACGAAGACCTGGTTGCGCAGCACCGAGAGCCGATCGAGATAGTCGGGGCGCTCGTGGTGCGCGATGGTCGGGATCGACGCCAGCAGCCGGGCGATGTGCGATTCGAGCGCGATCGTCACCTTGTCGCGGAAGCGCCGCTGCACGCGCGTGCTCACGGTGCGGAGGAACCAGGTCGCCGTCGCCGACACGCCGAGGCCAATCGCGGCGAGCAGGACGAGGCGCGGACGCTGGCCGAGCACGCCGTCGCCGAGCAGCTTCAGCCAGACGGCGATCAGCGCATCGGGCAGCACGGAAAGAAGGGACACGACGAACGCGAACAGCATCAGCCCCGGCTCGTGCTGGTAGCCGAGCTTGCACAGCCGCCACATCGACGGGATCGCCGGCGGCAGCTCGTCGCGCCGGTCGTCAAGCCAGGACGTCATATCGCTGGCCCTCCTCATCCTCGGCCGCGTTGAACCGCTGCGCCTGCAGATCGAACATCGTCTGGTAGCGTCCGCCGAGCGCCATCAGCTCCTCGTGCGTGCCGAGCTCGACGACACGTCCGCGCTCGAGGACGCAGATGCGATCGGCGTGACGCACAGTGGAGAAGCGATGGGAGATGAGGATGGTCGTGCACTGACGGGTAGCCGCCAGGATGCGTTCGAAGATCTCGGCCTCGCCGCGGACGTCGAGTTGGGCCGTGGGCTCGTCGAGCAGCACGACGCCGGCGCCAAGGCGGACCGAGGCGAGCGCGCGCGCGAGAGCGATGCGCTGCCACTGACCGCCCGAGAGATCCGTGCCGCCGGCGTAGCCTCGGGCCAGAATCGTGTCGAGTCCTGCGAGGTTCCCGGCGCCAGCCGCTTCGAGCGCGGCGCGCACGACTTCGTCCGGCGCGCCCGCCGGCGCGACGTTATCCCGCAGCGGCAGTTCGAGGCGGATGAAATCCTGAAACACCGCCGTAACGCGCGCGCGCCACGCGGCGACGTCGATCTCGCGGACGTCGACGCCGTCGACTTCAATCGCGCCCGACTGCGGGTCGTAGAGCCGGCACAGCAGCTTGGCGAGCGTCGTCTTGCCGGCGCCGTTCTGGCCGACGATGGCGATCGACGACCCGGCGGGGATCGTCAGGTCGAAGTGCTCGAGCACCGCCGTGCCGGACGGATAGGCAAACGTCACGTCGCGGAACCGGATCTCGCGCGACGGCAAACCGTCGGCGCGCCGCTGTCCGGACGGCAGCGCCCCCGCTGGCGCCATCGCCGGTTCGAGCCGCAGGACGGCGGCCACCGGCGCCGCCGCGCCGTCGAGGGCCCATGAGAAGCCGCCGAACGCGAGCAGCGACGCACCGACGGCCGCCTGCGCGAAGACCACGACTTGCGCGAGCGAGATCCGTCCGCCGCTGGCCGCGGCCGCCAGCGACCAGAAGACGAGAATGTTGGCGGCGAGCACGATCAGCAGGCTCCAGACCATCGGCTTTTCGCGAAGCCGCGTCGCCTCGTACTGCAGCGTGTGCAAGCGTGTGCGCCGCGCGACAAAGCGCTCGATCGTCCAGCCCACGAGACCGAACAGGCGCAGCTCCTTCGCCGGGCCCGGGTCGACCGCCAGCCGATAGGTGTACTCGGCGTCGCGCTGCGCGGCGCGCACCTCGGGCGTGTTCCGATCCCACCAGACGGCGCTCTCGCGCAGCAGCCACTGCGTCGACAGCCACGCGCCGGCGAGGGCGATCGGCGCCCACCAGGCGTACGCGAAGAGCAGTGCCGCGGCCGCCAGGCCGCCGATCATTTCGACCATGCCGCCGGCGATGAAATCCATCGAGAAGGACAACGGCGGGCCGGTCATGCCGAGATCGAAATCGCGCGCGACGGTGAGGTCGCTCGTCAGCGACGGGTCTTCGAGGTGCCCCATGCCCGGCGGACGGACGCACGCCTCCGACAGGCGGTCGTAGAGCCATGCCGCCGAGCGATCGCCCAGGTTGAAGCTCAGCGCCGTGTTGATCGGCGTGAGGATCTGCAGCAGGACGAACACCACGCCGACGATCGCCAGCGGCGCCGCGAGGTTCGCGCCCTGTTGCACCGCGCCGACCAGCGCGCCGGTCGCAAGCGCGAACGCCGCCGGCAGGATCCCCCGCAGCAGCACCACGGTCCACCAGCCGACCGCAAGGCGGCCGTCGGCCCTCGGCAGGACGCTGAAGAGCTTCCACGCCTTGGAATCGGTCAGCTTCCGCATTTCGCAGCAGAGTCTTGCAGAATTTCGCGGTCAGGTCTTGTAAGAATCTGACCAGGGCGCGGCGGCGAGGATCATGCCGAGGATCGCGAGGCCACCAACGTAATACGCCGGAGCCATCGGGTCCGTTCGCAGCCACCAGGCCAGGAACACCGGCGTCAGCCCGCCGAAGATGGCGTACGACACGTTGTAGGAGAACGAGAGGCCGGAGAACCGGACCGGCGCGGGGAACAGGCGCAGCGCGACGATCGGCACTGTCGTCACCGAGCCGACGAAGAAGCCGGTGAGGGCGTACGTCAGGTTGAGGAACACCGGAGCGTCAGGCAGCCATGAGTAAAACAGGTAGCTGCTGCCCAGCAGCCCGCCGAAGCCGACGATCATGGCCGCGCGCGTGCCGAACTGATCGCTGAACCATCCGAAACACAGGCATCCGGCGATGAACGTGATCGTCGCGCCGGTGTTGGCTTGCAGCGCGTAGTGCGCCGGCACGTGGAAGACCTGCTGCAGATACGTGGGCGTGAACAGAATCACGACGACGATGGCGGCCGTCAGCACCCAGGTGAGCGCCAGGGCCAGGAGAGTCGCCGCGCGGTGCTCCATCAACACGGTTTTGATGGGCACGTCGCGCGCGAGCGCGCGGCGCGCCTGCATTTCCTGGAACACGGGCGTCTCTTCCAAATATCGTCGAAGATATACCGACACGAATCCGAACAGGCCGCCGGCGAGGAACGGGATCCGCCAGGCGAAGGCTGTGACCTCGGCCGGACTGTAGATGCTGTTGATCGCGCCGGCCATCAGCGATCCGATCAGGATGCCGGTCGTCAGACCGGCGGTCAGCGTGCCGATGCCGAGGCCGAACCGGTGTGCCGGTACGTGCTCGGCGATGAACACCCACGCCCCCGGCACTTCGCCGCCGATCGCGATGCCTTGCAGAATGCGCATCAGCAGGAGCAGCAGCGGCGCGGCGATGCCGATGTTCACGTAGACGGGAAGCAGGCCGATGGCGAGCGTTGGCACCGCCATCAGGAAGATGCTCAGCGTGAACATCCGCTTGCGGCCGAGCAAATCGCCGAAATGCGCGATCACGATCCCGCCGAGCGGACGCGCGAGATACCCGGCCGAGAAGATGCCGAACGTCTGCAGCAGCCGCAGCCAGTCCGGCATGTCGGCCGGGAAGAACAGCCGTCCGATCACCGGCGCGAGGAAGACGTAGATGACGAAGTCGTAGAACTCGAGCGCGCCGCCGAGCGCGGCGAGCGCGAGCGTGCGGTAGTCGCGGCGGGTCAGCGGGCGCGGCATGCGGTAATCGTAAGTTATCCTATGCTGCCGTGAGAACCGTTCGCGTCACACGCTACGTCACGCCGCTGCGCGAGGGTGGCTCTTTGCCGGCGTTCGTCGAGGCCGACGACGACGGGATGTACGTGCTGAAGTTCCGCGGCGCCGGGCAAGGGCCTCGCGCGCTGATCGCGGAGCTGGTGTCGGGCGAGATCGCTCGTGCGCTGGGTCTGTCGGTCCCCGAGCTGGTGTTCGCCGAGCTCGATCCCGATCTGGCGAGGACGGAGCCTGACCCCGAGATCTTCGCCCTGATTCGCGACAGCGCCGGACTGAATCTCGCGCTGGACTATCTGCCCTCGTCGGTCATGTTCGATCCGGTCGTGGAGAAGGTCGCCGCCGATCTCGCCTCGCGCATCGTCTGGTTCGACGCGTACGTCACGAATGTCGATCGCACGGCGCGCAACACCAACATGCTGATGTGGCATCGGCGGCTCTGGCTCATCGATCATGGAGCGACGCTGTACTTTCACCACGCGTCCGATTGGCCGGCGGCGCTGGACCGCGCGCGCGATCCGTTTCCGCGGATCAAGCAGCATGTGCTGCTCACCAAGGCTCATCGGCTGGCCGAGATCGACGCGGAGATGGCCGGCGCACTGCCGGCCGGCATCATCGAGCCGATCGTCAGCCTCATTCCGGAGAGCTGGCTGGAAGAGAGTGCGCCGGATCGGGCGGCGTACGGCCGGTATCTTGTCGAGCGGCTGACCGCGCCGCGCGCCTTCGTCGAGGAGGCCATTCGTGCCCGCTGAGCACACGTACGACTACGCGATCATCCGCGTCGTGCCGCGCGTGGACCGCGGCGAGCTGATCAACGTCGGCGTCATCCTCTCGTGTCCTGCCGTCGACTTTCTGGAGGCGCGGATCGAGCTCGACGCCGCGCGGCTGCTCGCGCTCGATCCGTCCATCGACGTGGAAGCGACGCGCGAGCATCTGGACATCATTCCGCGAGTGTGCCGGGGCGGAGCGGAGGCCGGCGAGATCGGCGCGCTGCCGCAGCGCAGTCGCTTTCACTGGCTGGTATCGCCACGCAGCACCATCATCCAGATGTCGCCGGTCCATACGGGGCGGACCGCCGATCCGGAGAAGGCACTGGATCGTCTGCTCGAGACGATGGTGCGGTGAGGACATCGTGTCACGACCGTGCCGCCGCCAAAAGACCTGTCACCGGAAGATCAACCGCGGATTACGCGGATTACGCAGATTGAGATCGGCTGGGCGGACAGGTCTCGCGCGCACACCGGTTGCTCGCGGGGCGTCCGGCGGCGCGGCGCAGCCGCGCGCGATGAGACGCGACGGGACGTGAATACGAGCTCGATGGTTCCTGTAGCTCGTATTCACGACCCGTCGCGCCTCACCGCCCGGCCGCTACGCGGCCGGCGCCGGACGCCTTCGAATCTGAATCCGTGTAATCGGCGTAATCCGCGGATAACGTAGACATGCGCGCCGGCGTCACGTCCAGGGCGACGAGCTCCGTGTTCCCGGTAGTGTCCGCCTTCAGGCGGACCGTTGGCGCGTCGTCCGGCTGGAACCTACATGAGCGGAGCCCGGCCCGAGGCCGGACCATTTGCATCAGGACGATCGCCGTGCGATGACCCCGCGGGTGTCGGCCGGCATAGATGTGTATCCTAAGGAGAGTTCCGAACCGTGCGATATCCGATTGCCGCCCTCGTCTTGAGCGCCGCCGCTGGTGCATCGTGCCGCACCGCCGCTCCAGCGGCCGCGAAACCGCCCATCATCCAGCCGGGCGCGCCCGGCCAGGCGAGCCACGTGATCACGGCCGCGCAGGCGAGCGACCTCTCGCAGGTGCAGTACACCGGCGCTGACATCAAGTTCATGCAGGGCATGATCGGCCACCACGCGCAGGCCGTGGAGATGGTCGCTTTGGTGCCGCAGCGTTCGGCCTCGGACGCGGTGCGGAAGCTGGCGCAGCGGATCGACGTCTCGCAGCAGGACGAGATGAAGATGATGCGCGAGTGGTTGCGGGCGCGGAGTCAGCAGATCCCGGATCCGCGCGCCCATCACATGATGGGAACGACGCTGATGCCCGGCATGCTGACGCCGGAGGAGATGGCGCGCCTCGCCGCGGCGACGGGCGCCGAGTTCGACCGCCTGTTTCTCGAAGGGATGATCAAACATCACTCCGGCGCCATCACGATGGTGCACGAGCTGTTCGCCACGGAAGGCGCGGGTCAGACGCCGGAAATCTTTTCGTATGCCTCGGACGTTGATGCCGATCAGCGTATGGAAATCGATCGTATGGATTCAATGCTCAGGGAGCTGCCGAAATGAGATCCGTTGCCGCGATGTGTCTGTGTGTCTCCGCTGTCATCCTTGCGGCCGCCATCGAAGGCGGCGCGCAGCAGCGGCCCGCGGATCCGAACGATCCGCGCGTCGGCCTCAAGGCCGGCCTGAAGGACGCGGGGGAAGCCGCGCGCAACATGAAGAAGATCTCGAGCCTGCCGAAGCCCGAGGGCTTCTTCGATCCGGCGAACCCGGCTGGCGCCATCCCGCCGGAGCGCGATCCGAGCCTGCCGCCGGCCCCGCCGGATCCCACCTCACCGGCGGCGATCGCGATGAACAGCGCGCTCGGGTTCGCCAACTCGGATCTCGCGTTCAGCGGCAACCACGTCTTCATGGGCAGCTTCCACGGCTTCACGACGTACGACATCGAACGTCCGAGCAAGCCCAAGCTGAGCGCGTCGACCGTCTGCCCGGGCGGCCAGGGAGACGTGTCGGTCCACGGCAACCTGCTGTTCATGTCGGTCGAGCAGACTCGCGGCCGCCTCGACTGCGGAACGCAGGGGGTGTCGACGCCGGTCAGCGCCGAGCGCTTCCGCGGCGTGCGCATCTTCGACATCAGCGACTTGAACAAGCCGAAGCAGGTGGCGGCGATCCAGACCTGCCGCGGCTCGCACACGCACACGCTGGTCAGCGACCCCAACGACAAGAGCAATCTCTACGTCTACGGATCCGGCACGAGCAGCGTGCGGCCGGGCGAGGAGCTGTCCGGCTGCTCGGACAAGAAGGCGGACGAGGATCCGAACACGTCGCTCTTCAGCATCGACGTGATCCAGGTGCCGATCGCCGCGCCGCAGAACGCGAAGATCGTCAACCGGCCGCGCATCTTCGCCGACATGACGACCGGCAACATCGCGGGCCTGAACAAGGGCGGCGACAGCGGTCCCGGCACGCAGAAGATGAGCGAGACCAACCAGTGCCACGACATCACGGTCTTTCCCGAGGTCGGGCTCGCGGCGGGCGCCTGCTCCGGCAACGGCATCCTGCTCGATATCCACGATCCGAAGAACCCGGTGCGGCTCGACTACGCGTCCGACAAGAACTTCGCCTACTGGCATTCGGCGACCTTCAACAACGACGGCACCAAGGTGATCTTCACTGACGAGTGGGGAGGCGGCACCCGGCCGCGGTGCCGCGCGACGGATCTGCCCAACTGGGGCGCCGATGCGATTTTCGACATCGTCGATCGCAAGCTGGTGTTCAAGGGCTACTACAAGATGCCGGCGGCGCAGACCGAGACGGAGAACTGCGTCGCGCACAACGGATCGCTCATCCCCGTGCCGGGGCGCGACATCATGACGCAGGCGTGGTACCAGGGCGGCGTGTCGGTGTTCGACTTCACCGACTCGGCGACGCCGGTCGAGATCGCGTTCTTCGATCGCGGCCCGATCGACGCGAAGACGCTGATGCTCGGCGGCTACTGGTCGACCTATTGGTACAACGGCCACATTTACGGATCGGAGATCGCGCGCGGCATCGACATCTTCGCCCTGACGCCGAGCGAGCACCTCACGCAGAACGAGCTGGACGCGGCGATGATGATCCGCAGCGAGGAGCTGAACACCCAGGAACAGACGAAGATCGTCTGGCCGGCCGCGATGCCGGTCGCGCGCGCGTACCTGGATCAGCTGACGCGCAGCAAGGGCATCCAGCCCGAGCGCGCCCGCGCGGTGAAGGCGGCGATCGATCGCGCCGACGGCATCCGCACCGGCAAGGAGCGCGGCGCCGCCGACGTGCTGGCACAGCTCGACGCCGTAGTCGTGCAGCTGGAGACGGACGCGGGCAGCGCGTCGGGCCGGGATCAGATGCGGCTGAAATCGCTGGCGGCGACGATCAAAGGGCGAGCGGCGAAGCTGCGCTAAAAAGCGTCGATCGAAAAAAACCGCCTCCGCGGTTTTTTCTTGTCGTTAGAACGTCTGGGCCTTGAGCGCGAATGTCGCCGCGAGCTCCGGCTGCGTGTCGTTGCCGACGACACGATGGGCGACGTAGTCACCGAGCATGATCCCATGCTTGTAGCCGTGGCCCGATCCGCCGCCGACCAGCCAGACGTTGGCCAGCTCCGGGTGCTGCTGGACGATGAAGTGATCGTCGACGCTGTCCTCGCGCTGGCAGATCCTGCTGTCGACGAGCGGCTGCTGCGCCAGCGCCGGAAACCACTTGTCGGCGAACGCGCGCCCCTTGCGCAACTCGTCCGGCGTGAGCGCGTGCTGCTGCGTGTCGGGATCGACGAGCTCGCGCTCGAAGGTCGGCACCACCTTGAACCCGCGGCCTTCGATGCAGGGAAACCCGTAGGCGTTGTCGACCGACCAGGTCGGAAAGTTCGGCCAGGTGAAGCGGTGGTCGCCGGGAGGCGTGCCGTAGAAGAAGACCGCGCGCCGCGGCGTGGCGAGCTTGTTCTTCATCACGGACGGGAAGACCTTCGGCAGCCACGGCCCACAGGCGAAGACGAAGGATTGTGCCGGGACCCGCCGGCCGGTCGAGAGGGCGACGTCCTGCAGTGCGTTGCCGGCGCGCGTGCCGAGCTCGACCTTCGCGGTGACGAAGCGGCCGCCCTTCTTCTCGAACGCCTGCGTCACCGCCACGCATCCTTCGCGCGCTTTCAACACGCCGGTGCTCGGCGTCGACATTGCCGCTTCGATCCCGCGCGTGTTCATCTGCGGATACTGACGCGCCAGATCGTCGGGTTTGACGATGTCGTACTTGACGCCCAGCCGATCGAACACCTTCCGCGTCTCGAGCAGCTCCTTCGTCCATTGCGGCGCCAGCGACAGCTGACCCGTGCGGTAGAACAGTTTCTTGCCCCACTCGGCCTCTCTCGCCTGCCAGCGATCGAACGCCTGCAGGACCCACCTGGTGTAGATCTCGCGTTCGCCGTAGACGGCGCGGATCTGGCGCGATTCGCCGCCCGAGGTCGCGCGCGCGTTGCCCGGACCGTACTGATCGATGAGCGTGACCGAGTGTCCCATCTCGCGGAGATAGAGCGCGGTCCAGCCGCCAAATGCGCCGGCGCCGACGACGACGATCTCCGCGGCCGTGGCGGTTGCGGCCCGCTGACCGGCCAGGGTCTGCTTGCCGCCGATCGCCAGCGCGCCGACGCTGCCGCCCGCGGCCGCCAGAAAACGGCGTCGATCCACACGTGTCATGGTCTGAACCCCCGGGGAGACTCTACCGCCGTTCGTGTCACAATGCGGCGATGCTGATGCAGACGCTACACACCTTTGCCGCCTTTGTCGTGCTGACGGGCGCGGCGGCGCACACCGGCCAGAACCCGGCCCGGCCGGCGCCCCGCGTGATGTTCGTGTGCGAGCATGGCGCGGCCAAGAGCGTGGTCGCGACCGCCTATTTCAACAAGATGGCCGCCGAACGGGGGCTGCCCTATCGCGCGACCTTTCGGGGCACGAGTCCGCAGGCCGAGCTGTCGGTGTCGGCGCTGAAGGGGCTGCGAGAGGACGGCCTCGAGATTCCTGCGGGGAAGCCGTCAGCCATCAGCGGTCAGGATGTGACGGATGCGACGCACATCTTCGCGATCGGCTGCACGCTGCCCGCGCATGCCGCGGCATCGGGAAAGGCCGCCGACTGGAGCGACGTGCCCGACGACAAGGGCTATGCGCCGATGCGCGACGCGATCCGCCGTCACGTCGAGCAGCTGCTGGACGAGCTGACCGCCCGCCGCTAGAGCGGTCGCAGATTTGTGTGGCGCAGGACTTTAGTCCCGCGAAGGCCGCTCCGCAGCGCTAAAGCGCTGCGCCACAAACACGTAGCCGTTCAGACGCCCGCGACGCCGAACGCAATCGCGCTCGACGAAGACGGATCGCTGGCGGGGAACGAGTCCATCAAGTCGTTGGTGACGCGGTCCGAGTAGTGGCTCCTCAGGCTGCGCCAGCGGATCGCGGCGTGGCGGGGATTGCAGAACCCCGCGGCCGCTCCGCCGATCAGGCCCGCGCCGCCGAGCAGCAAGTGGATACCGCCCCAGGATCGCCGGCGGGCGCCGGCAACCATCAACGCTGCGCCGACCAGCGACACCATCCACGGCCCGACCCGCTCTTCGATGGTCACGCCGCTCCAGCCGCGCTTTTCCCAGACACTTTGAGCGGCCCGGTGGCACGCCAGGTTTCGGGCGGTGTCGATGTCCATGCTCCCTCCTCGGTGGGTCTGCCACGCGCAACGCCCGTGCCGCCGGTCGCCCCGTCCAAACATGGACGGTCTGAACGACGGCTCAGCCGGCGACGCGTGAACTGTGGAGCTTTTACATCGCGAAAGAAGACAGCTGTAGAGCTGTTGCCGAACGACGGCCTTGAACAGGCCAGTTTTCGGCCCGTTTTTCTGGAGCCGCGGTTGCACCGCCCCGGGGCGAGGCTCCCAAACATGGCTACTGAAGATCGCGGTTTTGCGTCGATGGACCGGGACAAACAGCGCGAGATTGCCAGCAAGGGCGGCCGTGCCGCGCACAAGATCGGCGCCGCGCACGAGTGGACTCGCGAGGAGGCGCAGGCCGCCGGCCGCAAGGGCGGACTGGCCCGCCACCGCAAACTGCAGCCCGAATCAGCGCCGGTGAGCGCGCCGGTGACGGGCTCAGCGCCGCTGGTCGACGACCAGTTCCCGCAGCAGTGATTTGACGCCGACCAGGTGACGGTTGAGGATCTGCTTCGCCACGCGGAGCAGATCGCCGATCATCGGGTCAGCCACCTCGTACAGCGTCGACGAACCCTGTTTTTTCGACGTGACGATGCCGCTGGCGCGCAGCTTGGCGAGTTGCTGCGACACGATCGGCTGATCGATGCCGAGCCGGCGCTGCAGATCCTGCACGCTCGTCTCGCCGGCGTCGATGAGGGCTTCGAGCAGCCGGATCCTCGCCGGGTGCGCCAGGGCGCCGAAAAACTCCGCTTTCAGGGTCTGCAGGCCCGCCGACGTCTTCTTCATTTCACCTCTGCATGCGTCGTGCTGTGGATCGCGCGCGCCCGCGCCAGCGCGTCCTCGACGTGCGCGCACATGTTCTCGGCGCCCACGTGGCGATGAAACCCCGACCGCGCCATCACGTGCGCCGGCTGCTGGCGGGCGCCGCACAGCAGCAGCGTCCGCCCGGAGTCGTGCAGGACGTCGGCGAGCTGCTCGATCGCGTGCAGCCCCGTCCCGTCGATCGCCGTCATGTTGCGCAGGCGCAGCACGACGATCTCCGGCAGCGCGTCGACATGATCGACGATCAGCCGCAGCTTGTCCGTCGCGCCGAAGAGAAATGGTCCGTGAATACGGAAGATCTTCACGTAAGGCGGAATCTGCTTGTGCTGCAGGATGTGTACGTGCCCTTCCCGCACGTACTCATCGGTCACGGCCGTGACCGTGGTCGTTTCCGCGACGCGGTGGATGAAGAGCAGCGCCGCCAGCACCATGCCGACGCCGACCGCGACCGTCAGGTCGGCGAACACGGTGAGTGACAGCGTCACCAGCCAGACCGCCACGTCGGTCTTGGTCAGCCGCAGCAGGTCGGGAATCTCCGCCCATTCACCCATGTTGTAGGCGACGACCAGCAGCAGCGCGGCGAGCGCGGCCAGCGGGATGTGCCGCGCCAGCGGGGCGGCGTACCAGAGAATCAGCAGCAGCGTCGCGGCGTGCACGACGCCGGCGACCGGCGTGCGGGCGCCGGCGCGGACGTTCGTGGCGGTGCGCGCGATCGCGCCGGTTGCCGGCAGCCCGCCGAAGAGCGGCGAGGCGATGTTCGCGATCCCCTGGGCAACGAGCTCCATGTTCGAGTTGTGCCGATCGCCGCTCATCCGGTCCGCGACCATCGCCGACATCAGCGATTCGATCGCGCCGAGCATGGCGACGGTCACGGCGGGCATGATGAGGCCGCCGATGAGATCGGCCCGGAAGGCCGGCAGGTGAATCGGCGGCAGGCCGCCGGGAATCCCGCCGAAGCGCGTGCCGATCGTCTCGACCGGCCAGCCAAAGACGGCCACCGCGGTGGTACCGGCCGCCAGCGCGACGATCGACCCTGGCACCTTCGCCGAGATGCGGGCCATCGCCACGATGATCACCAGCGTGCCGGCGGCGAGCGCCACCGCCGGCGGCGACCATGTCGACAGATGCGCCGCCAGCGCCCGCATCCGCGGGATGAAGTCGCCGGGCACCGCGTCCATCCGCAGCCCAAGCAGATCGCGGATCTGCGTGCTGGCGATCAGGATCGCAATCCCGTTGGTGAAGCCGACCACCACCGGCCGCGGAATGAACCG
>Ga0105248_10001848_pt1 | contig 23464 bp, 25 predicted proteins | sample KBSS34metaG_FD_81524 | JGI IMG/M metagenome (GOLD analysis project Ga0105248, IMG submission 81524) | Switchgrass rhizosphere microbial communities from Kellogg Biological Station, Michigan, USA - KBS S3-4 metaG | ecosystem: Host-associated > Plants > Roots > Rhizosphere > Soil | place... | reverse complement strand
GGTTTGGACGCCATTATCCGCATCGGATCCGGTAAGTTTGTCATCGTCCTGACGGGCGCCCTGGTGATCAATGCCTGGACTCCGGCCCAGATGTTAGACGCCGTCGAGGCGCTGGCCGGCGCGTCCGGCCCGGCGGCCAACTGGCGCACGGCCCAGGTCGCCGCCTGGGTCTCCACCGGCGACGACGTCCGCCCGCTGCGCTTCGGCTTCACGGCGCGCGACTCCACGCCCCTCGACGACGCCGCAGCGGCGCAGCAGTCCGAGCTGATGGCCGGCTACATCCGCTGCGCGCTCGGCCCCGACGGCCTGCCGGCCTACCGCCTCGCCGCGAACCTCGGCGACTACGAGCGCACCGGCACGGCGGGCCGCGTGGTCCACGGCCTCTACAGCCTGTTCATCGCCGGCCGCGCCGCACACCGCCCCGACTGGACCGAGGCCGCGCGCGGCGGGATCGCCACGGCGCTGGCCACGGTGGGCTATGGCGGGGTCGCCCTGCCGGACCATATGGGCGGACCGCTGGCCGACTGTGTCCTGCTGGCCGCCGCCGCCGAGTCCGGCCTGGCCCCCAGCGGTGCGGCCGCCCTGCTGGCCGAGCGCGTCGCCGGCTTCGTCCACCCCTCCGGCTGGGTCGGCGCGGGGCCCAAGCGGCTCGACAACCCGCAGGACCAGGAGTTCCTCCCCGGCGCCGCGGTCTGGGCGCTCAGCGCCTGGCGCGCGGCCACCGGCGCTGCGCCATCGCTCAACCTCGCCGCCGCGCGGCGCCACTACGGCGGACGCTTCGACGACTGTCCCGGCTGGGGGTCACCCTGGCTGGCCCAGGGCTGGGGCGCGGCCCATGCGCTGAGCGGCGACGCCCAGGACGCGGCCCTGGTGTTCCGCGTCGCCGACTGGCTCTGCGATCGCCAGCTCGACGCCAACGGCGCCTTCCTCGAAGAGCTCAGCATCAACGAGCCCAGCTTCAACACCGGCTTCGTGGCCGAGGGGATCGCCGCGGCCTGGCGCACGGCGCTCGCCTGCCGCGACGCCAAGCGCGCCGCGCGCTACGAGGCGTCCTGGCGCCGCGCCCTGGGCTTCATCCGCACCATGACCCTGCAGCCCGGCGACGGCTTCGCCTTCCCGCACCCGGAACAGGCGGAAGGCGGCGTCCGCTGCACCCTCTCCCGCGGCGACATCCGCATCGACCAGGCCAGCCACAGCCTGCACGCCCTGGTCGACGGCCAGGCGTGCGTGGCGGGGGCGGTGAAGCGCAGGGCCCGGGCGGCCTGATCGCGCCCTACCTCCCCCGCGCAGCGGCGGGAGGGGGACCATCGGCCGAAGAGCCGATGGTGGAGGGGGCAAGCCTCAGGCTCGGTGGATCGATCAGGCTGTCTTGAATTCAGCGGATGGGGCTCGCCCCCTCCACCCCTCGCTCTTCGCTGCGCTCGGCGAGCGGTCCCCCTCCCGCCATTGCTGCCGCAATGGGGGAGGTAGGCCTGCGTTGTCAGCAGGACTCGCCTATATCTGGCCCCATGAGCGAAACCACCGAGGCGCCCCCACTCCAGGGCGCGGCGCTGATCAAGGATGAGGTGACCCGCCTGCCGGACCGGCCGGGCGTCTACCGCATGGTGGGCGACGCGGGCGAGGTGCTCTACGTCGGCAAGGCGCGATCGCTCAAGAAGCGCGTCATCCAGTACGCCCAGGGCCGCTTCCACACCCAGCGCATCGCCAACATGGTCGACCTCACCCGGTCGATGGAATTCATCACCACGCGGACCGAGACCGACGCCCTGCTGCTCGAGATCAACCTGATCAAGCAGCTCAAGCCCCGCTTCAACGTCCTGCTGCGCGACGACAAGTCCTTCCCCGAGATCGTGATCCGCCGCGAGCACCCCGCCGCCCAACTCCGGAAGCACCGCGGCGCCCACACCATCAAGGGCGACTACTTCGGCCCCTTCGCCTCGGCCCATTCGGTGACCAAGACGCTGAACACCCTGCAGAAGGCCTTCCTGCTGCGGTCCTGTTCCGACAGCGTCTACGAGAGCCGCACGCGGCCCTGCATGCTGCACCAGATCAAGCGCTGCGCCGCGCCCTGCACCGGCCTGATCGCGCTCGACGACTACGCGCGCCTGGTGGAACAGGCCGAGGACTTCCTGCGCGGCAAGAGCCGCGCGGTGATGCAGCGCATGGCCGAGCAGATGCAGGCCGCCTCCGACGACATGGAGTTCGAGCTGGCCGCCCGCATGCGCGACCGCATCCGCGCGCTGGCCTCCGTCGCCCAGGAGACCCAGGTCAATCCCGAGACCCTGGACGAGGCCGACGTCTTCGCGCTCCATTCCGAGGGCGGCCAGGCGTGCGTCCAGGTGTTCTTCTTCCGCGCCGGCCAGAACTGGGGCAACCGCGCCTATTTCCCGCGCGTCGACAAGACGGATGAGGACGCCGACGTCATGGGCGCCTTCATCGGCCAGTTCTACGACGACCGCCCGATCCCGCGCCTGATCCTCACCAATATCGAGCCGGCCGAGCGCGACCTGCTGGCCGAGGCCTTCGCGCTGAAGGGCGGCCGCAAGGTGGAGATCAACCGCCCGCAGCGCGGCGAAAAGCGCCGCCTCGTCGACGACGCCGCCACCAACGCCCGCGAGGCGCTGGGCCGCAAGATGAGCGAGAGCTCGGCCCAGGCCAAGCTGCTGGCCGGCGTCGCCGAAGCCTTCGGCCTGGACGGCCCGCCCGAGCGGATCGAGACCTACGACAACTCCCACATCATGGGCACCAACGCTGTGGGTGGCATGATCGTCGCCGGCCCCGACGGCTTCCAGAAAAGCCAGTACCGCAAGTTCAACATCAAGGGGACCGACATCACCCCCGGCGACGACTTCGGGATGATGAAGGAGGTGCTGCGCCGCCGCTTCGCCCGCCTCGCCAAGGAGGAGGAAGAGGGCATCCTCTCAGGCCAGGAGAGCAAGTTCGCCCGCCCCGACCTGCTGCTGATCGACGGCGGCGCCGGCCAGGTGGCCGCGGTGCTGGAGGTGATGGCCGACCTGGGCGTCGACGACATCCCGGTGGTCGGCGTCGCCAAGGGCGTCGACCGCGACGCCGGCATGGAACGCTTCTTCATCCCCGGGCGCGAACCCTTCCGCCTCGATCACAAGAGCCCGGTGCTCTACTACCTCCAGCGCCTGCGCGACGAAGCCCACCGCTTCGCCATCGGCACGCACCGCACCAAGCGCGCCGCGGCGATGATCAAGAACCCCCTGGACGAGATCGAAGGCGTCGGCCCGGGCCGCAAGCGCGCGCTCCTCCAGGCCTTCGGGTCAGCCCGGGGGGTGAGCCGCGCGGGGATCGAGGACCTGCTGAAGGTGGAAGGCGTGAGCCAGCCCCTGGCGGAACGGATCTATGGGTTTTTCAGGAAGGGGTAGGGGGGTGTTTGCTGGTCGCCGACGGCATTGTCATGCCACTGCATAATCCGATAACCGACAACACGCCGAATGGGTGGCTGATCGGGCCCGCCTCGAATCTTGTGTTGTTCGTTGGGAACGAGAGAGTGGTCTGCTCTCTCACCCAGAGAGTTCTTCGGACGGCCGATATTTTGCCGGGACTCTTCACCATTGCGGGTCCGCAGATCATAAAACAACAACCCGACGTGGCCGAGGCTCTCGCTCGAATGGTTCAATACTCGGCAAGCGATGCGGCGTTCGCCGCTGAAGAGATCAAGAACGAGTTTGCAACAATCCTTAGCCACCACGCCGTCGCGTTGTGGGCTGGTGTAGAGACAGCGCTCGAGCAAACTATACTTGGCCTAATCAAGCGGGTTCCGGATGCCCATGACCTAATCATCGAGCACAGCCCCACTCTGAATGCCGAGAAATTCAAAACTAAGACCGCTAACGACGCCGAAAAGGCGCTTTCGATTTGGGAGCAGGCAATCAAGGCGAACAGTTTCGATAGATCAGTCGAGATGCTACGCGCCCTCAAGGTAAATACCAATCCGACGTCGGAGGATCGTCGAGCGCTTGTCGAGCTCTCCGAGGTGCGAAACGTACTTCTCCACAGAGGCGGGTTCGTCGACGCTCGGTTTCTTGGAAAATGTCCTTGGATTAAACTCAAGGTTGGTGATCAATTCAAAGTGGATGGTGGTCGGCTTGACACCTATTTTGATGCTGCAGGCAGATTTGCTAGTGACCTCATCGGTGCAACTGTGAAGTGTCCGTACATCTACAAAATGCCGGTCGGATCTTCGTTAGAGCAAGGCTCTTAAACAGCCTGGGGAAGATGGAACCGGGGTGCAAGCGAAGGTCTGCTCAAGGTAGAGGAATGAGCCAGCCGCTGGCCGTGCAGATCTACGGGTTCTTGGAGAAGGGGTAGGGGAGATGGCGCAATATCCGGCCTCACCACTTTCCGGCCTCCTCGACGAGATCAACGCAGCAGCGGAAAACAAACTGCCACTGATAGCTGTGATGATGGTGACCGGCACTGCCGGACATCTGCGTGTCGCTTTCGTCGGAGGACGGGCGGACGGACGGTCGGCGATATATGGAGTGGTGCGAAAAGAATTTGGGAGCAGTGTTCGAAGAACTGACTCCTAGCGACCTGTACTCCATGAGGTGCGGCGTTCTTCACAACGGTCGATTTGGGGACTTGAAGAACAGCTTCAGCAGGGCGGTCTTTCTGCTGCCATGGAACGGCAATGTATTTCGAGGGCGCACAAACGATGCGTTCCTATTCAGTGCGGTAGAGTTCGTTCGTGCGTTCACTGACGCCGTGTACAAATGGTTTGAGGCAAACCGGGCCGACCCCATCGTGGAGGCGAACCTCGATCGCTTAGTTCAGTATCGGCCGGATGGGTTCGGCAACCTCATCAAGGGTCTTCCAGTCATCGCGTAACCTGGAACAAGTCTTCCGTGGTGACTAATCCCTAGGCTTGAGGGCGATCGAGCCACCCTTTCATAGGTTGTTGCCGCGGCCCTTCGCTACCGAAAACGTAGCAGACCGGGTCAGTGTTTGGTAAGCTTGTAGAAGGGCGGTAGCTTCACCGTCGATGGTGACTGCGGCCCGACGAGCGGAAATCGAAGAGGTTGATCGGTTCCTCGCGGAGTCGAAGACCCTGAGTGAGGGACTGCCGCCATGGTCGGACAGTCACATCCCCGGACGACTGAGCGCAGCATGGCCCGTCGCCGATCAGGACGGCGTTGTCCGGGAGGGAACCCGGTTAGCACTCATCTGCAAGGCGTCAGACACGTCCTACCTGAGCGTCACGCTGCTGCTGCGCGGCAATCGGATCTACAGCGTGGACCTCGTTCCAGCCGGTCAGCGCAAGACAAACGGTCCCATGGCCCGCTATTTGGGTCTGCCGCCCGTAGTGGTCGGGCCGCATTTCCACAGGTGGGAAGACAACCGCGAACACGCGCTGGCCAATGGTGCCGGCGATATGCCGCATCGGCGGGAAACCCCACCCTTGCTTGTCCGGTTGCCGCACGCGCTGACAGCGCTCTGTCAGGCCACGAATATCATTCTGACCCCAGAACAGGCCTCGTTCGATGTGCCCCCGCAGGGTACACTCCCCTGGATGTTAGGAGGCTGACGCATGTTATGTGAGGACGTTCGCCTCGCCCTCGGGGAGGGGGAGATTTGCGAGGAAACGGATCGCGGCGCTCGCGTCACGACCCATTGCCTATATCCGTCATTCGATCCTGTAGACGTGTTTATCACGCGCTTTGGCGCGGGCTTCATCGTGTCCGATGGAGGCGGCGCCGTCGCGGCGGCATGGGTTCACGGACGAGAGGAACTATCAAAGGTTCTTAGCCGTGAGGCGTCCCGCTACGGCATTTGGTGCAAAGGCGACAATCTTGAGTGCCAAGTCGACAGCATCGACTGGCTGCGCTCGGCGATCCTCGCTGTCGCGAATGCCTCGGCGGCTGCGGCAAACTCAGCGCTGGAACGTGTCGCAGTAGCTGCGGAGCGTGTCCTTGCGGAGAAGATTTATGAGGGGCTGAGACGCTTTGCGTCGGCCGATAGCATCCACAAGGAATATGAGCACCGCGGATCTAGCGGGAAGCGCTGGCGGTTCGACTTCGGCTTGAACGGTCCCAACGAGCTGCTGCTGGTCAACGCGGTTGCCCCTCACCATGTCTCGGTGAGTGCGAAGTACGTCGCGTTTGCAGACACGCCTGCAAATGACGACCACGTTGCGAAGCTGGCTGTCTATGGGCGAAAGCTTGAAACGGAAGACGTTGCGCTCATCACGCAAGTCGCCACTCTCGTTCCCATAGGGACCGTCGAAGCCGGAATTCGACGGGTGCTGGCGCGATAACCCAAGATCGCGAGGACTGTAGGACAGAGACTACGGTGACACCGTAGGAAATGGGTGGCCCGTTTCCGCCGTTGAGGCTGCGCGGGGGCGGTAGGAACTAGGGGACGTTGTCCACCCGCACGATGCTCCCCATCGCCTTCGGGTCCGCCGCCCGCGTCACCACCGAGACGTACATCTGCCGTTCCCCCGCATCGAACGCCAGGTTGGTCGTGCCGTCGCCGGCGGCGATGTGGAAGACGTGGAGGAGCTTGCCGTCGGGCGAGAGCTTCAGGATCTTGCCGCCGAAGAACTGGGCCACGTAGACGTCGCCGTTCCGTGCTACCTTGAGGCTGTCGGGGCCCAGCCACGGGGACGCGCCGCGTGGCGGGACGAGCCGGTCGAGCAGAGCGAAGTTCGCCCGGTGGCTCAGCGTGCCGTCCGGCTCGATCCTGAACTTCAGGATCGAGCCCGAGACCGTCTGGCTGACATAGAGGGTCTTGCCGTCGCGCGAGACGCCCACGCCGTTCGCATAGTTGAGGCCGCCGGCCACCTCGCGCCAGGCAGTTCCGCCGGGCGGCAGGTAGAGCACCTTGCCGATCAGCTCGCCGGGCGGGGCGACGCCATCATAGGGGCCGAACAGGGTGGCGTAGGCGCCGCCGTTGGGCGCGACCGCGATGTCGTTGACGCCGCCTACGAGCTTGCCGCCCGCCGCGTCGGTATCCCACGTGTGCAGCACCTTGCCGTCGAGGGTCAGCTCCAGAATCGCGCCGGGATCGTCCGTACACGCCAGCAGGAAGGTCTTTTGCGCCGTCAGCGCCAGGCCGTTGTGACCGCAGGTCTTGAGCGTGTGGATCGCGGTCTTGGCGTGGCCGTCCCACTTCCACAGCGCATTGTCGTTCCAGCCGACGAAGTAGAGCACCCCGTCCACCACCAGCGGCCCCTCCGGCCCCGCGACGCCGCGCACGACGACGGTCTCGCCGGTGTGAGCCGGCGCGGCCCGCGCGGCGCCCGCCGCCAACACCGCCGCCGCGGCCATGAGGCCGATGAGTCCCAGACGCATGACCGCATTTCCCCCGATCCCTCGGTCATCTGGCCCATAGTCTGATGGCGCGGGCAAGCGGGCCCTGATCCCCCGGAAACAAGGCTTGAACCGCGGAGACCGCGGAGCCCGCAGAGGTCCGCCCCGCGCTGTCCTTCGCGATCTCCGCGATCTCCGCGGTTTCATTTAGGCGCGAATTTCCTTGACTCCGGCCGGTTTCGATGTTCTTGTTTTGTTCATGTCCGATGTCTCGGAGAAGATCGCGCGGCAGGACCGCCTCCTGGCGGAGCTCAGTGAGCTCGCCATGGGGGTGGCGCGCGACCTGGCCCAGCAGGTGTCGGCCGCGGAGACCGCCCAGGATGCGGCCGCCGCGGCATCCGCCTTCCACAAGGTCGGCCGCGCGGTGCGCCAGACGATCGCGCTGGAGATGAAGCTCGAGCGCGGCCGCAAGACGCTGGACCGGGAGGACGGCAAGCACGCCGCCGGCGCGCGGGATGCGCGGATCAGCCAGCGGCGCCGGCGTCTGCGCGCGGTGGTGCAGCGCATGGTCTGGAACGAGGCCGAGAGCGACGAGGCCGAGTCCTTGGTCGACCATCTGGACGACCTCCTGGAAGAGGACGCCCTGGACGACGCCTTCGCCGACACCGCCTTCGACGACCAGGTCGCCAGGCTGCGCGCCGACCTCGGCCTGCCGCCCGCCGCGCCCGACGATGAGGGCGAGGACGGCGGGCCCGCCAGGGATACATCCCACATCGGCGCGGGCGGCGTCCCGCCCCCCACCGCCTACCGCGAACAGCCCCCCTCCGCCGCCGAGGCCCGCGCCTCGCCGGGGTGAGCACGCCGCGCTCGGGCTACGCTGACATTGTGCGACATGACTCGCCCCTGGGCGCGCGCCGCGCATGGCCGGGAAGAAATGTGCTGCGACGGCCACCGCCTCCTCGGGGAAAGGGGTAGTGGCGGTCGATGGGCTCGTGGGTAGACCGCCGCTGCGGACGCCATAAGCGCCCGTCCCCCTGAATGGGAGGTGACCTAGGGCTGAGCTTGCCGGGGCCGGTTCGTGATATGAGGATGGCGTGTCGGCGCAGGGGGCGGACCTATGAAGCTTGTCGTCATGTTGAGCGTGGCCGTTGTCATCTCGGCGGCCGGCGCGGCCGCGGCCGAGCAGGCGCCGCTGGAGCGCACCCAGAAGCTGGGCGCCTGGACGGTGAGCGACCTGGGCGCCAAGCCCGGCGACGACAGCGAGCGCGAGGTGCGGGTGGCGGGCGGCATCGAGAACATCGACTTCGTCCTGCATCGCTCGGACCCGGACGGCGTGGGGATCAACATCAGGTTCTCCCGCTGCGAGGGCCTGAACTGGAATTCCGGCTTCTCGCTGGAGGGCGCGATCCCCGCCCGGGTGGCCCAGCTCAAGGCCGAGATCCACGACGCCTTCAAGGACTTCGCCAAGGCCTGCCCGGTCAAGGCCGGCGAGGAGGCCGCGCTCATGGCCGGCTTCGACGCGGCCGCCGCCCTGGCCGAAACCTGGATCCACGACCGCCCGTTCGTCTACCCGCCGGAGCCGCCCGAGGCCAAGTGACGGGCAGGGCGCGCGAAGGTTGCGCTCGGCGCCGGCTCGCCTAACCCGTTCATTCTACAGTGAAGCTTGAGATCACGCGCTCGCTGAACGCCGATTCCCCAAATGGGCGAGCCGTGTTGCGCCGGCGCCGAAAGGGGATTTGGTTAATGGCCTGAAGCGGGCGCCTTTGACTTGGCCCGCGTGTTTGGGGAGCTGCCACGTGAAGAAATCCGCCCTTATCGCCGCCTGCGCGTCCGTCGCCCTGGCGCTCGCCGCCGCGCCCGCCGCCCAGGCCGCCCTGACCTTGACGGCCGCCGGGACCAGCGACGGGTTCGTCCTGTCCACCTTCGTGAACGGCTACAGCTTCAACGGCAACTACGGGCCGCTCGGACAGGGCGTCGATTCCAAGGGCCACGTGATCACCGGCAGCGTGGGCGACGGGAAGGTCTACGTCTTCAACGACGTGGACAATCAGACCCTGGGCGGCGCCATCTCGTCGACGCCCTACACCTTCCAGACCGGCAATCCGAACCTCGCCATGACCTCGCTCAACGGCCACGTCTACGGCGCCCAGCTGCAGGGCCCGGCCGACTACCGCGAGTTCTTCGACGACGGCACGTCCGCGCCGCTGCCGGGCGCCGTAAACGCCCCGGGCGGCCTGACCAATTTCCTCGGCCTGTGGGGCGATCCGTCGTCGGGCCTGCTCTATGCCGCCAGCAACTCCGGCGTGGCCAAGATCAACCCGCTCACCGGCGCGTTCAGCGTGCTGATCCCCGGCCTGGGACCGGACGGCATCACCGTCTCGCCGGACGGCTCAACGCTCTATGCCGAGGTGAGCGGCGGGATCAATTCCTACAAGACCTCGGATGGGTCCTTCCTGCAGTCCTATGCTGTCGGCCACGGCCCGGACGGCACCGGCGTGATCGTCGGCGGCCTGTTCAACGGCCAGGTCATCGTCAACAACAACGACGGCACGGTCGGCCTGCTCAACCCGCTCAACAGCGACTACACGATCATCGCCACCGGCGGCACGCGCGGCGATTTCGTGTCGCCCGACCGCTCGAACGGCACGCTGTTCATGTCGGAGATCGACGCCGTCTACCGGTTGTCGTGCGGCCCCAACTGCTCGATCGGCACCCAGCCGGGCGTCCCCGAGCCGTCCACCTGGGCGCTGATGCTGATCGGCTTCGGCGCGGCCGGCGCCTTCCTGCGCCGACGCCGCACCCTCGCCGCCTAGCGCTTCGCCACCGCCTCGTCGTGGCGGGCGCCGGCCAGGATGTTGGGCAGTGAATAGTTGCCCTCGTGGCAGGCGTGTTCGTAGGTCGGCTGGCGGGTGGCGAACCAGGAGAACTCGCCCAGCCACGGCCCGGTGAAGGTCTTCGGGTCCGTGACGGTGAACTGGTAGTCGAGCTCGGTCTTCGAGACCCGCGTCAGCCGCTCGATCACCGTGGCGTCGCCGGGGACCAGCAGGGTGGGGAAGGCGTGGCGGCGGTTGGCGTTGGGCTGGCCGACCGTCTCGATCACCAGGGTGTCGCCCTCCCACCGGGCGATGGAATCGCCGAGCTGCGAGGTGATCGCGCTCGGCCCATGGGCGCTGGCGAACGGCACGATGCGCACGTCGTCGCCGTACTCCATGTGCAGCACCACATGCTCGCGGGTCTGCACGATCCGCAGGCGGGTGGCGTAGTTGAGCGTGGTCATCGGCGGCGTGCCGACCCCGGACAGGCAGCGCTCCGGCGTCGGCCGGTCCTCGGGGTTGTCATAGGATTGCCGGCCCGGCCGTTGCACCTCGCGTCGCGCGTCGGGCGTGTAGGGCACCTTGCCGTCGGCGGGGGAGACCACCAGGCGCGTGTGCCGCTCGCCGCGCACCACCGGGAAGCCGTCGAGCGAGCGCAGCATCGCCGGCGCCTCGGGATCCAGGCCGCGGTCGAAGCCGTCGGCCATCTGCTCGGCGACAGCGCTCGCCAGGGCCCTGGCCTGCGCCTCGGGGACCACCAGGTCCGGCGTCTTCGGGGTGGCTTCCAGCAGCAGCAGGGCGTTGGAGGCCCAGACGCCTTCCAGGCTGGGCCGCCCCTCGGCGGTGCGCGGCACGGCCGGCGCCGGGCGGGCCGCCGCCGCGGGCGCCAGCGCCAGCACGCCGATGGCCAGGCCCAAGGCTGCCCGGTTCGATATCGAGGAGCGGTCTCGCGTCGTCATCCGGGCGGATAGAAGCCCGCGCCCCGTCCCGACGCCTAGTGAACCTTTGGTCATCGAACACAGGTCCCGGCGGCCCCGGCGCACCGACGGCCTCAACCACGCCATGTAGTCTCAGGAATTCGCGGCAACGTGTAGAGTCTGCTCCGAACACAACCTCAGGCGCCCCAAAATCCAGACAAAGTAATGAAAGGGCCAGATTCAATCGCCCGAGAGGGGAATCCGTTTTGACATCTTTGTTCGAAGTCCTTGTTATGCGAACTCAAGTTCCAGGGCGGGGCCCTGGCGTCTGGGGGGACGACATTGCAGATCAGGATGAGAATGGCCGCGCTGGCGGCCGGTGCGGCCATGGCCGTGATGGCGGCGGCGAGCGGCGCCCAGGCGACGGGGCCCGTCACCTCGTGGAGCTATGCGGAAAGCCACGTGGGCTTCTGCCAGTTCAATCCGGAGGGCTGCACGCCGGCGCACGTCTCGACCACCAATTCGGTGACCGACCAGGGCCATGACTACAATGCGCTCGCCGACGCCAACAACGCCACGCATGGCCGCGCGCTCGGCTGGGTCAGCAACGACGGCCTGCTGCCGGACCTGCACGCCTTCGCCCTGGCGCAGAACGGGATCCCGGCCCACCAGGGCAACTTCGCCGTCACCCTGGTGGAGGCCGCGCAGGCCTTCACCTGGAACGGCCCGGCCATCGATCTGCACGCGGACGATCTGCAGGCCACGATCCACTACATCGGCAACAACAATGGAACGCCGGCCAACAGCATCATCGCCGGCTTCGCCCTGCTGGACAGCAGCGTGATCTCAGACCCCTCCCTGGGCGCGGCCTGGTTCGACCTGGGGCACGGCGGCAGCAGCCTCGCGCCCACCAGCGCCTTCAGCGCCACCTGCTCGACGCCCGGCGCGGTCGGCATCGCCGACAGTGGCGCGTCCCACCTGAGTGGCGAGCATTCTTCGACCCTCGGCGCGACCGACTGCGGCGACGGCCTGCTGCACCTGGAGAGCGGCGATCAGTTCGTGATCTGGGAGAAGCTGTGGGTCGACCAAGGTTCGCCCGGTGCGATCGACGCCACGCACACCTTCAGCCTCAGCTTCGCCGACGACGTGCCGCCCGAGACCCAGCAGCTGGTGGCCAGCAACCTCAGCGTCGCCAGCTTCCGCCCCTCGATCCCCGAACCCGGAACCTGGGCCCTGATGATCGTGGGCTTCGGCGCGGCGGGCTCGGCGCTCCGCCGCCGCCGCGCGCACGCCGCCTAGGGCGCGGCGGCGCCTCGGAGAATCAGGGCAGGCTTCGCGCTGTGAAGCTGTTCCTCGACCATCCCAGGACCGTCCTCATCCTGGCGGCCCTCGTCGCCGCCGGCGTGGGCTGGCTGGCCGTGGTGGCCGCGCACGATCCCGCCGGGGCCTTCGGCCAGAGCTCGGCCGCCTGGGCCCAGGCGGTGATGTCGGTGGGCGCGATCCTGGCCGCCGTGTTTATCGACCAGGGCGCCAGCCGCCGCGACCGGCGCGAGCGGCAGGCCGCCGCCGACCGGGTCCGGGCCGCCCGCGTCAAGGCGGTGTCCACCTGCATGGTTGTCCTCGACAACGCCGCCAAGGCGGTCTCCGAGCGGACGCCCCGACGCGGCCTTCGCTTCGAAGGTCTCGCGCTCGAAGCGCTGGAGGCGACGCGACAGACGATCGACCACTACATCGCCCGCGGCAGCGACGACGAGCCGATCCTCGTTTGGATGATGATCCGCGCGCGCGCGGAGCTTGAGCGGGCCGAACAGGCGCTCAGGGCGGCCAGGCTCGCCACCCGCGCCGAGCAGGCGAGGCTGGAACGGGCCACGCGGGCCCACGCCCAGGCGATCCGCGAAATGCTCGATGAGCTCGCCGCCGGGCTCTATGCCTGACGCCAGTTCGGCCTGACGCGGCGACAGGATTGCCAGCGTCACGATCTTCCCGCATCAACCCCGACGGGTCAGTCACACCAGGGGAAAACGCCAATGTTCTCGCACATCATGCTCGGCACCAACGATCTGGACCGCAGCAAGAAATTCTACGACGCTGTCCTCGGCACGCTCGGCGTCGCGCCGGGCTTCGTCGACCGCCATCGGGTGTTCTGGCGCACGCCGACGGGTACGCTGGGCCTGTCGCTGCCGATCGATGGCCAGCCCGCCACCCACGCCAACGGCGGCACCATCGGCTTCGCCTGCGCGTCCAGCGAGCAGGCCGACGCCTGGCACGCGGCCGGCCTCGCCAACGGTGGGACCTCCATCGAAGACCCGCCGGGCGTGCGCGAAGGGGCGGTGGGCAAGATGTACCTCGCCTATCTCCGCGATCCGGACGGCAACAAGCTCTGCGGCCTCTGCCGGCTGTAGTCTGATCCTCCCCCGCTCTGCGCGGGGGAGGCGCTACACCTTGCAAACCCGGCCGAACGATAGGCCAATTGCGGCAACCAAAAGCGACAGGGGAGGCTGACGATGGCGGCTTATCTGAGAGGCGGGCTGACCCGCCGGGGCATGCTGGTCTCCGCGGCCGGCGCGGCCGCCGCGGGCCTGGCCCAGCCGGCGTTCGCCGCCGCCCGCAAGCTCGCCCCAAGCGACAAGGTCAACATCGCGGTGATCGGGGCCGGCGGCCAGGGCGCCGCCAACATGACCAAGCTGGTGGGCCAGAACATCGTGGCCACCGCCGACGTGGACTACGACCACGTCTACCGCGCCCTGCTCAACGACCACTTCACCCTGATCCCCGAGCGGGTCCCGCTGAAAGACGCCTACGACAAGGCCACGCGGTACAAGGACTACCGGGTGATGTTCGACAAGCAGAAGGACATCGACGCCGTCCTGATCGCCACGCCGGACCACCATCACGCCGTCGCCGCGCGCATGGCCATGGAGCGCGGCCTGCACGTCTATGTGCAGAAGCCGTTGACCTACTCCGTCGAGGAGAGCCGCAAGCTGGGCGCCATGGCCGCCGCCAATCCCGCGCTGGTCACTCAGATGGGCAACCAGGGCCACTCCGGCGACGATGGCCGGCGCGTCATCGAGCTGATCCGCGGCGGCGTGATCGGGCCGATCAAGGAAGTCCACGTCTGGACCAATCGCCCGGTCTGGCCGCAGGGCATCGCCAAGCCCGCGCCGACGCCGACGCCCAGCGGCCTCGACTGGCCGACCTGGCTGGGCCCAGCCAACGTCGACTGGGGCTACAACGAGGCCTACGCCCACTTCAACTGGCGCGGCTGGGTGCCCTTCGGCTCCGGCCCGCTAGGCGACATGGGCGCCCACCTGATCGACTTCCCGTTCTGGGCGCTGGAGCCGGGCCTGCCGACCCGCGTCGAGACCCGCCACTCCCGCTGGGCCGGCAACGCGAGCCTCTGGTCCACGCGCCGCCCGCCGGAGGTCACCAGCTTCCCGCTGGCCAGCATCACCCACTACGAGTTCGGTCATGCGCCCGGCGCCAAGGAGCGCGGCGGCGGGCCTCTGCGGATGACCTGGTACGACGGCGGCATCCTGCCGGAGACCCCGGCCGGCTTCCCCGCCAACCTGAAGATGAGCCCCGACGGCGGCGTGCTGTTCGTCGGCGCCAAGGGCATGCTGATGCATGAGACCTATGGCGAAAAGCCGGTGCTGATCGGCGAGGGCCTGGATGAGAAGGCCAAGAAGATCGCGCCCTCTCTGCCGCGCATAGCGGGGGGCGGAATGAGCGCCCACGAGATGAACTGGGTCCGTGCGATCCGCGGCGAGGAGAAGATCTCCTGCCCGTTCGAGTACGCCACGCGCCTGAACGAGACGATGATCCTCGGCATCGTGGCGCTGAAGGCCGATCAGGCCATCGAATACGACGGCGCCGCCGGCAAGGTCACCAACGTCCCCGACGCCAACCAGTACCTCAGCCGTCAGTACCGCAAGGGCTGGGAGCTGTGAGGCGGGCCGCCCTCGCCGCGAGCCTGCTGGCCCTGATCGCCACGGCGGCCTTCGCCCAGGCCGTGCCGTCGCCTGACCCCAACGCCAAGCCGCAGGACACCGAGGTCTGGACGCCGGTCCCGGCCATCGTCACGCCGGGCGCGACGCCAACCGCAGCGCCCTCCGACGCCATCGTGCTGTTCGACGGCAAGTCGCTGAGCGAATGGGTCAACACCAAGGACAAGCAGCCCGCCGGCTGGACCGTCGCGGACGGTGTCATCACGGTGGCCAAGGGCGCCGGCAACATCGAGACCAAGCGCAGCTTCAAGAACTATCAGCTGCACCTCGAATGGCGTGTGCCCAAGGACGTCACCGGCTCCGGCCAGGGTCGCGGCAACTCCGGCGTCTTCCTGGCCTCTACCGGCCCGACCGACTTCGGCTATGAGTTGCAGATCCTCGACAGCTACAAGAACACGACCTACGTCAACGGCCAGGCCGGCAGCATCTACAAGCAGTACGCGCCGCTGGTGAACGCCGCGCGCCCGCCCGGCCAATGGCAGGCCTATGACATCGTCTGGACCGCGCCGACCTTTGGTGCAGACGGCAAGGTGCTCACGCCCGCCAAGGTCACCGCCTTCCACAACGGCGTGCTGATCCAGAACGCCTCGGTGCTCTCGGGCGAGACCCTCTACATCGGCAAGCCCTACTATCGTCCGTATACGTCAGCGCCGATCAAGCTGCAGGCGCACGGCGATCCCAGCCCGCCGCTCAGCTTCCGCAACATCTGGGTGCGCGAGCTGCCGTAGCGCGCTGCACCGCCCATCCCGGTGCAATAGGATGGGCGGGCGGGCGCGTTAGCCGTGCGCCGACTGGCCGATTTCGGTGGCGCCGAGGGTGGTGGCCTTCGGGGTCGGCACGCCGGACGACTTGTAGTTCGCCATCAACTGCGCCTTCTCGGCCAGCATCTTCGCGCCCAGCTTGTCCATGTCGAGGCCGGCCTTGCGCGCCAGGCTGAACATGCCCTCGACGCGCTTCTCCTCTTCCTCCACGTGATGCTCGATCTCTTCGGAGAGCACCTTGACCTTGGCATCGTAGAACGCGTCGTCCGGGCCGCCCGCCTCGATCTCGGCGATCAGCACCTTGGCGGCGTCGTGCTCCACATAGGCTTCCTTCAGCAGGTCCTCCTCGATCTTGCCCTCGCAGGCCGGGTAGAAGATGTCCTCTTCGATCCTCGTGTGGATGGTCAGCTCCATGCAGATCTGCTCGGCCAGGGCCTTCTTCCTTCCATCGCCCTTGGCGGCCTGGAACTGGTCGAACAGGTCGGCGACCTTGCGGTGATCGGCCTTGAGCAGCGCGATCGCGTCGAGGTTTTCAGCAGTAGCCATGATGCATCTCCAAGTGGGGGTTGGAGGCGAAAAGGCGCGGATGGCGGTGTGGTTCCGAGAGCCGGACGAAGAGTTGGCGACGGCCGGCTACATCGCGGTGCGTAGCGTCAGCAGTTCGGGGAACAGCTTCCGGTCCAGCGCCTTGACCAGGTAGCTCACCCCGTCCGAGCCGCCGGTGCCGCGCTTGAAGCCGATGATCCGCTCGACCGTCTTCATGTGGGTGAACCGCCACTGCTGCAGGCGGTACTCCAGGTCGACCAGCTTTTCGCCCAGCTCGTAGAGGTCCCAATAGTCGGCGGTGTTGCGGTAGACCTTGAGCCAGGCCGCCTCCACAGCGGGGCTCGCCTCATAGGGCTCCGACCAGTCGCGCTCCAGCCGGTCGGCGGGTATCTCGAACCCGCGCCGCGCCAACAGCCTGAGCGCCTCGTCGTAGAGGCTGGGCGCGCGCAGGATTGTCTCCAGATCGCCGCGCCGCGCCGTGCCCGCCTCATGCATCGCCAGCATCTTCGCGTCCTTCGCGCCCAGCAGGAACTCGAGCTGGCGGTACTGGAAGGACTGGAACCCCGAACTGGCCCCCAGGCTTTCGCGGAAGTTGGCGTAGTCGAAGGGCGTCATGGTCGCCAGGATTTCCCAGGCTTGGATCATGTGGGCCTGGATCCGCGCCACCCGCGACAGGGTCTTGAAGGCGCCCCGCAGATCATCGCCCGCCACGTCCGCCGAAGCCGCGCGGATCTCATGCACCGACAGCTTCAGCCACAGCTCGGTGGCCTGATGGATGACGATGAACAGCAGCTCGTCATGCTCGCCCGTCACCGTTTCCTGCGCGGCGAGCAGGGCGTCCAGTTGCAGGTAGTCGCCATAGTCCATGCCCCGGCTTAGGCCGTGTGGGCGGCGCGGGCAACGGCTCGGGCCCAAGCACCCTCTAGCTCACGCCGCCGCGCCGTGAGATGTCAGGTCCGAGAAGAGCATCACCAGAGGGACCGCCCGTGATCCACGCCATCCGCACCTCGCGCACCGCGACCGCCGTCGCGCTCGTGCTGACCTTCGTTCCCGGCGCCGCCTCCTGGGCGCAGGCCGTGACGGCGCCCGCGCCCGCGCCGTCGTACCCGCCCGGCCCGGACTACGCCGGCGTCTACGGATCGCCCGAGGAGAACGCCCGGGTCAGCACGCTCTGCGGCGCCAATCGCAACGCCAAGGACGGCTACCACGTGCCCCCCGCTGTCGCCGGCCAGACCAAGGCCGCGATCGTCAAGGCGAGCGCCGCCTTCACGGTGGAAAAGGTCGCCGAGCTCGACCGGTCCATGGCCATCACCTTCCTGCCGGACGGGAAGATGCTGATCCCGCAGCGGGCCGGCGGCATGCGCACCATCGACGCCAAGGGCGTGGTCTCCGACCCGCTGAAAGGGACGCCGGCCATCCAGCAGTCGGGCCTGAGCGCCGCCTCCAACGTCGTTCTCGACAAGGACTTCGCGAAGAACCGCACCCTCTACTATGGCTACACCGCGCCCTCGGAAGGCGCGGGCAAGCCGCTGATCGGCAAGATCGTCAAGGCGAAGCTCTCCGCCGACGACACTGCGCTGGAAGACGTGAAGACCATCTACGAACAGCCCGACCTGGTGCCGCGCCGCATCGTGCAGAGCCGCGACGGGACCCTGCTGATCCCATCAGCCGAGGTCGCCTCCGGCGGGCCCAACCCGCAGTCGCCCACCAATCCGCGCGGCAAGATCCTGCGCATCGCCGCCGACGGCTCGATCCCGAAGGACAATCCCTTCGCCGCCAGCAAGGAGACCAACCCGGCCTTCTTCGCCATGGGCTTCCGCGACATCCAGGGCGAGGCGCTGGACCCGAAGACAGGCGAGCTGTGGGTGGCCGAGAACGAGCCGCAGGGCGGCGACGAGCTCAATCACATCAAGTCCGGCGGCAACTATGGCTTTCCGGTGATCAGCTATGGCCGCGAGAACGGCGGCGGCCTGATCAACGGCGGCAAGACCGTCCAGGCCGGCATGGAACAGCCGGTCTACTACTGGAACCCCTCGATCGCGCCCTCCGGCATGACCTTCTACGACGGCAAGGCCTTCCCGGCCTGGAAGGGCAGCGTCTTCGTCGGCGCCATGTCCGGCCGCCAGCTGGTCCGCCTGTCGATGAAGGCCGGCAAGGTGGTCGGCGAGGAGAAGCTGCTCACCGACCGCTGCAAACGCACCAAGGACGTGAGCCAGGGCCCCGACGGCCTGATCTACGTGGTCACCGACGAGAAGCCGAGCGAGATCCTCAGGCTCGTGCCTGCCAAGAAGTAGCCCCCGCAACCCGGAGCCCGTCATGAGATACGACATCGCCGGCACGGTCATGCAGACCGTCCAGATCGACCTCAATCCCGGCGAGGCGATCTACAGCCAGACCCATGCCATGGCCTGGATGAACGACGGCATCGCCATGAACACCCACACCGGCGGCGGCCTGTTCCAGGGGCTGAAGCGGGCGATGGGCGGCGGCAGTTTTTTCATCACCGAATACGCCGCCGCGCGCGGGCCCGGCCACGTGGCGTTCGCGCCGCGCTTTCCGGGCACGATCATCGCCAAGACGCTTGGCCCCGGCCAGTCGCTGATCTGCCGCAAGGAGACCTTCCTGTGCGCCGAGATGAGCGTGACTCTGGAGATCGCCCTGCAGCAGCGGCTGGGCGCCGGGTTCTTCGCCGGCGAGGGCTTCATCCTGCAACGCGTCACCGGGCCGGGCACCGTCTTCCTCGACCTCTCCGGCGAGGTCGTGGAGAAGGACCTGGCGCCGGGCGAGCGGCTGCTGGTCCACGCCGGCCACATCGGCATCCAGGAGCCCAGCGTCTCCACCGACATCCAGATGATCGGCGGCTTCCGCAATATGTTGTTCGGCGGCGAGGGCTTCTTCCTGGCGACGCTCACCGGGCCCGGTCATATCTGGCTGCAGTCCATGCCGATCCTCAACCTGGCCGAGGAGATCGCCCGCTACCTGCCCGGCAGCGATGACGGTCGTGGGCGGGGCGGCGGCATGGGCATCGCGCCCGCGGTCGGCGGCGCGGCCATCGTCGGCGGCATCCTGGGCTCCATCTTCGGCAACGAGTAGCGCGGAACGAAGCCTTCAGCCGAACGCTCGGAGAACGATGAAAAGCCTTCCCAACATCCTGACGTCCATGCGCCTGGTGCTGGCGCTGTTCATGTTCATCGCGCTGGCCGCGGCGGCCGGCGCCGTGCCGGGGCTCTCCGACCATCTGGAGCCTGCGACGCAGTTCGCCCTGCAGCGCTGGGCGGTTTACGCCTTCGTCGTCGCCGCGGTGACCGACTTCTTCGACGGCTGGCTGGCGCGAAAGCTGGGCGCCGAGAGCATCTGGGGCGCGATCCTCGATCCGATCGGCGACAAGGTGCTGGTCTGCGGCGCCGTGCTGGGCCTGATGGCGCTGGGACCCCAGCCCATGGTCCTGCTGCCCGCCGGCCTGATCCTGTTCCGCGAGTTCACCGTCAGCGCGCTGCGCGAAGTCGGCGCGAGCAAGGGCGTGAAGCTGCCGGTGACCCTGTTGGCCAAGTGGAAGACCACGCTGCAGATGACCGCCCTCACCGGCGAGCTGGTGGTCGCGGCCTGGGGCGCTTTCCCATTCCTGTCCCAGAATCCGAGCATCCAGGGCCCGGTGACCTTCGCCGTCCACAGCCTGTTCTGGCTCGCCACGATCGTCACCCTGATCACCGGCGCCCAGTACTGGGAACAGACCCGCAAGGCGCTGCAGGCCTGACCGCACGAAATTTCATCGACTTGATTGCGCGTTTCACTTTGTGCTTATACTTAGGTAATCACTTAAGTAAGGAAGCCGCACATGAGTCTGACCCTCTATGACCACCCGCTGTCCTCCTACTGCTGGAAGGCGCTGATCGCGCTCTACGACGCGGGCATCGACTTCACGCCGCGTGTCGTGAACCTCGGCGATCCGGCCGACCGCGCGGCGTTCCAGGCGGTCTGGCCCTTGGCCAAGTTCCCGGCGCTGCGCGATGACGCGCGCGGCGAGACCATCCCGGAATCGACGATCATCATCGACTACCTGGCGCAGCACTATCCGTCCGCGGCCGCCCTGATCCCGGCCGATCCGGACGCCGCGCGCCAGGTGCGCCTGCTCGACCGGCTGTTCGACTGCTACATCCACAATCCGTTCCAGCAGATCGTCTCCGAGCGCCTGCGCCCGGAGGGGAGCAAGGACCCGTTCGGGGCGGAGCAGAACCGCGGCAAGGTCCGCGAAGGGATCGAGCTGATCGCGCCGATGATCGTCGGCCCCTGGGCCGTGGGCGAGAGCTTCACGCTCGCCGACTGCGCGGCGTTCCCGGCGCTGTTCTACGCCGACTACGCCGTCTCGCTCGACGCCTGGCCGCCGCTGCGGGCCTATCTCGAACGCCTCAAAGCCCGGCCCAGCGTGCAGCGCGTCCTGGCCGAGGCCGAGCCGTTCTTCCAGTACTTCCCGCTGAGGGACGGCTGAGGTGAGCCTCGACCTCACCTTCCAGGCGCTGGCCGACCCCACGCGGCGGGCCATGGTGGAACGCCTGGCGAAGGGGCCCTGCTCGGTGAGCGAACTGGCCCAGCCCTTCGCCATGTCGCTGCCCGCGGTCTACCAGCATCTGCAGATGCTCGAGGCCAGCGGCCTGGTGGCGTCGGAGAAGGTGGGCCGCGTGAGGACTTGCCGCATGGAGCCGGCGGCCATGAGCCTCGCCGAGACCTGGATCAACCGGCGCCGCACCGACTGGGAAGCGCGCCTCGACCGCCTGGGCGAACACCTCAGGCGCCATCCCGACGGAGAACCGCAATGACGCAACACAGCATCGCCCACGGCGTCTTCCACATCGAGCGCACCTATCCCGGCGTGACGCCGCGCCGCGTGTTCGACGCCTTCGCCACCGAGTCCGGCAAGGCCGCCTGGTTCGTCGCGGGCGGCAACACCTGGACCCTGCTCGAACGCGAGTTCGACTTCCGCCCCGGCGGCCGCGAGCGGCTGAAAACCCGGTGGGAGTCCGGCATCGTCACGATGTTCGACGCGATCTACTTCGACATCGTACCGGGGGAGCGGATCGTCTACGCCTACGACCTGTGGCACGAGGACCGGAAGCTGTCGGTCTCGCTGGCGACGCTGGAATTCCACGCGGTCGACGGCGGAACGAAGTTCAAGCTCTGCGAACAAGGCGCCTTCCTCGACGGCTATGACGACGCCGGCGCCCGCGAGCACGGCACCAACGAGCTGATGGATCGAATGGAGGCGACCCTGTCGGAACCGGTCGACGTCGCCCGTCCTTAGGCCGGAGGACCGATCATGACCCAGACTCGACGGACGATTTCGGCAGGGTTGGGGCTCGGCGGACTGGCGGTCGTGGCCCAGGCGAAAGGACGCGCGATGAGCAAGGCGAACTTCACGGCGGACGGCCTGGCCGCGATGCGTCAGGTGCTGGAAGGCCACGTGGCGAAGGGTTCCGCGCCTGGCGTGGTGGCCCTGCTGGACCGCGGCGGCGAGACCCATGCCTTCACCGCCGGGACCAGGGCGCTCGGCGGCGGCGGCGGACCGATGCAGCGCGATACGATCTTCCGCATCGCGTCGATGACCAAGCTGGTCACGGCGACGGCGGTGATGATGCTGGTCGAGGAGGGCAAGATCGGCCTGGACGAGCCTGTGGATCGGCTGCTGCCCGAACTCGCCAACCGCCGCGTGCTGAAGCGCCCGGATGGGCCGCTGGACGACACCGTGCCGGCGAAGCGCGCGATCACCGTGGAGGACGCGCTGACGTTCCGCCTGGGCTGGGGCATCGACTTCAACGCCGAGGCGCCGCTGCAGAAGGCCATCGCGGGCCTCGGCATCGCCGGCTTCGGCATGCCCAACCCCGAGCAGCCGTTCGGCGCCGACGAGTGGCTCAAGCGCCTGGGGACCCTGCCGCTGATGGCCCAGCCGGGCGAGCGGTGGCTCTACACCCTGGGCTCGGACGTCCAGGGCGTGCTCGTGGCGCGCGCGTCGGGCCAGCCGTTCGACGCCTTCGTCCGCGACCGGATCACCGGGCCGCTGGGCATGAAGGACACCAGCTTCGGCGCCGGCCCCGCCAAGGCCGACCGGCTGGCCACCGGCTACATGCCCAACGCCGGCAAGCTGGACCTGTTCGACGCCTCGGGTCCTAAGAGCCGCTACGCCCATCCGCCGAAGTTCCCGGAGGGTGACTCCGGCCTGACCTCCACCGTCGACGACCTCCTGGCCCTATCCCGCGTCCTCCTGGCGGGCGGCGGAAAGCTGCTGTCGCCGGCCTCAGTGAAGGCCATGACCACGAACCACCTGACCGCCGAGCAGGCCCAGGGCGGCGTGGACATCCTGACCCCCGGCCATGGCTGGGGCTATGGGATGTCAGTGATGGCCTGGCCCTCGACCGATGGGCTGCAGCCCGGCGCGTTCGGGTGGAGCGGCGGCTTCGGGACCTCCTGGTACATGGACCCCGCCAAGGGCCTGACCTTCATCCTGCTCACCCAGCGGGTGTTCGACGGCCCCGATCCGCCGCAGCTGCACAAGGACTTCTGGGCCGCGAGCTACCGCGCGCTGGCCTAGGCCGGCCCATCTTCAGGCAGGGTCGGGGACCTTGAAGAACGGCGCGGGCGTCAGGATCTGGTTCTCCTGCTTGAGGACCAGCGACCCGACCTCGGCGACGTAGGCCAGCCACTCCTTATCGGCCCAGAGTTCGGCCCGGCGTTTGGCGCGCTCGTCCAGGCTGTCGTAGGCCCACAGGTGGACGACCTGGTTCAGCTCGCCGACCTCGACGGCGTAGTAGCCGACCAGGTGGCCCAGGATGCGCTTCTGCACGGCCAGGCCCTTCTCGCCGTAGAGCTTGAAGTAGCGGCCCGTGGCCCCCAGGGCCAAGGTGTAGGTGCGCATTTCGACGATCATGGTTCAGGGTCTCCGGATCAGCATTCGGCCAGGTTGACAGCGAGGCCGCCCAGCGAGGTTTCCTTGTAGATCGCGCTCATGTCCTCGCCCGTGCGCTTCATGGTGGCGATCACCTTGTCGAGGCTGACGGTGTGCTGGCCGTCGCCCAGCAAGGCTAGGCGGCAGGCGTCGATGGCCTTCACCGCGCCCATGGCGTTGCGCTCGATGCAGGGGATCTGCACCAGGCC
>Ga0105248_10001847_pt1 | contig 23464 bp, 42 predicted proteins | sample KBSS34metaG_FD_81524 | JGI IMG/M metagenome (GOLD analysis project Ga0105248, IMG submission 81524) | Switchgrass rhizosphere microbial communities from Kellogg Biological Station, Michigan, USA - KBS S3-4 metaG | ecosystem: Host-associated > Plants > Roots > Rhizosphere > Soil | place... | reverse complement strand
TCTCGCCCATCAGCGGCAGGAGTTCAGGCGCTGTCTGTGCCGCCGGGATGGCCGCCTGCAGAAAGCCGCCCATCGCCGTCACGAACTCGACCCTGGCCTCCTTGTCAGCCTGCTCGTCGGGCTGAATGGTCGAGTCGGTCTCAATATCGACCCGGAATGAGCGAAGTTGATCGTTCTTCAACAGCTGAAACGCCTGCTCGAGCTCGGCGATCTTCTCCGGTGTCTGGTTTTCCTGGGTGTTCTGGTTCGTCATCTCCATCAGCACGCCAGGCGAGAACTTGTCGGCCATGATCTCGCAGGCAATGCGGGTGATATCCCTGGCGAACCTCTGGATGTCCTGTTGCCGGTTGCGCACGCGCACGCTGCCGGTCTGTGCCTTGAGTTCCTGCGCGCCGAGAGTCTCGTTCGGGTCCGACGCCCCGCGCATAATGTCCGAGATGCCGGTGATCTGGTAGACATCCTGGATCAATTGCTGCCTGAGCTCGACGCAGGCCTGGATCACCGACACCACCATGTCGATCGGCAGGAAGATGATGGCTTTGCCGCCGCCCTTCTCGGCGAAGGCGGCCCACGACTCGACGCCGATCATCTTGTTTTCGGTGCCGGGAGCGAGGGCACTCTCGATCGCTGCCGAATCCTCGGCGCCGCGCGGATAGAAGCCTACAACTTTCAGCGAGTCGGTCAGGCTCGAGATCCGGCGCGTTAGGTCATCGATCTCCTCGGCCTGATCCTGGTAATACTTGTAGTCCGGCACCGGAATCATGCTGTCGGTCGTCATCGTCGCATAGATCGGCTGCGGACACGGCCAGAACCCGGTCAATTGCAGGAACGGCTCGCTCACCTCGAGCGGTTCCTCCGAGCTCGGCGTGATGAAATAGACCTTCTGCGAAACCTTGTCCCATATCTCCCAAATCGCGTACTTGCCCTCGAGCGCCCGGCGCTCGTCCTCGGTCATGGTCGAGGACTTCGGGATGGAATCGGGCGACATCTTCGACAGCTTGTCACCCGCGACATTGAAGCGCTTCTTGAGCTCGTCCTTGGCAAACCAACTCCGCTTCGCAACCCAGTTGATCTGGCTCCAGCGCCGTGCCGGCTGATGCAGGAAATCGCGCCAGTGGATGTAGTCGCAGGCGAGCTCGCCATCGCTGACGAAGCGCAGCCAGACGACACCGCGGCCAGGGAGCAGCATGTCGTCACGCGCCGCCTTGATGGCGCCGTCGAGGTCGTATTGGTCGAACTGGTAGGTACAGGCGCGCTCGAGGATTTCGCTGGCGGTTTTCCCCGCCGGATCCTTGTCCTTGAAGCGCCGCGCGATCGCCGGCTCGGGCGTCTGCGCATAGACGACGGGTTTCATGACCTCGGTGTTGGCCCAGAGCATGGCGAAGGCGCGCTTGCTGGCGATCGAGCTCCCGTCGCCATCGGTCGCGCCCTGCTTGCGGTACAGCTTGATAATCTTGTCGCCGCGCTCGAACCACATCTTGAAATAGCGCTCGGCCTGGGCAAGGTTCTTCAGCCACCGGCGCTGTAGCGCTGGCTTGTCCTGCGGCGTCTCGTCGGCCTTGTCGTCAGCGTCATACATAGCTTACCGGGCTCCACAATGGGCCAGCTTCATAGGCATAGAGCTCAAGCGGCGTCGTCCAGAAGTCGCGATGCGCGGCGATATGGGCGAGGCGCAGATAGAATATCGCGAGCTCGAAATCTCTCAGGCTCATTCGTTCACTGCCGCGAATAACGGCCCAGGATCTTCGGTCAGGCCCTTGGCCTTGACGATGGCGTGCGCTTTCTCGACTGGACCGGCGAGGCAAAGGGCCATGCGGCGCTCGATGTCGGCCATGTATTCGGCCTCCCGCTCGATGAGGACAGCCTGAAAGCCTTCCAGCCATGCCGCTTCGCCTGTTGTGCCGGTGCCCGCGAAGGGGTCGAGCACGGTCCCACCCGGTGGCGTGATGAGGCGGCATAGGTAGCGCATGAGATCGACCGGCTTGACGGTCGGATGCTTGGAACCGATGCGGTCGTCGGAGTCGGCCTTGGCTGTGTAGAAGAAGCGGGCGGCAGAACCGGAATCATCGAATCCATTGCGTTCCTGTTCGCCATGCGCGCTGCCCCAAATCTGTGACGCGCCCCTATTGCCACCGCTCTGCGAAACGCTCTCAGGAAACGCCCCCACCACTTCCGCGCTGCCGTCATGGATGACATTGGCGGGCCAGCGGCCAGTTGGCTGAACAAACTCCTTGCCGATAGAATTTCTGAGAGGTCCAGCCATCGAGCCGCTGCGACCGTCAGTGTCCGTGTGACGTGCGTAAGCGCCGCCGTTCAGATTTTCATCCGATGCAACTCTGCACCCATCTATATTGATCGCCCCGGTGCCATGCGTCAGGACATTGGCGGCTACCGTGCCGATCAGCGGCTTGCGCGCCAGGACGATGGGCTCGAACGCAGGCTTGAGCGCCGTGCCCCAGCCTTGCCATTTGATGGCGTCTTCCGTGATTGGATCGCCCTTGTCCGTACGCTCGTATTCGGTGCCCTTGGCCACTTGGGTTTCGATTGTGACGGCGCCCGCGCGCCCGCGCCAATACCCCTCCGTCTTGTCAATCCCCTTGCTGACATCGTGCGACTTCGGAAAGCCCGACCCGTAAATCCACGCCGTCATGTCGCGGATCTCAAAGCCCGCATCCTCTATGGCGACCGCAAGCCGGTGATAGGTGCGTGTGCCGGAGAAGGCCAGGACATGCCCGCCCGGCTTTACAACCCGCAGCACCTCGGCCCAGAACTCGACGGTAAATGCCGTCGCGCCGTTATCCCAAGACTTGCCCATGAAGGCCAGGGCATAGGGCGGATCGCAGACAACGGAGTCGATGCTACTGGAATCGAATCCAGCCAGAACCTCGCGGCTATCGCCAAGATGAACGCGGACCTTGCCGCCCAGGAATATACGGGAGCTCATCCCTATATTCTGTCCGGTCTGTCAGGCTCGCGCAACTTCCACGCCTCATTGAGCGTCATCTCGTAGATTGTCCGGCCCTGCGGCTTGGGCGGCGGCGGCGCCGCCTTGAGCTCGCGCCATGCCATGGCGAGATACCTGAACGCATCGGCGAAGTGCGAGCTCCAGTCATGCTCGGGGATGTTCTTGAAGACCTTGCGCTCCTCATCCCAGGCGGCGCGATACTGGCGCAGCGCCTCGAGCCCATCGGCGCATCCCACCTCATCGAACCAGCAGATCGGCAGCGTCGTTCTCGCCGCGGCGATGCCGTCATCGACCTTGTGGTCGGGCACCAGCACCGGATTGCGCCCCAGCCGGGCCAGCGTCTCGATGCGGGTGCGCCCGGTGCCGAGCTCCTTCACTTTGGCATCGTGCGGGACGTAGTCGCGGCCCCAGCGGCTCTTGAGACCCATGCTGTCGAGGCGTTCGACCATGTCCGGGATGACTTCGTCATGAGCTCCCTGGACTGCGGCGAGGACGCGAATCTCGTTGCCGATCACCTGCCAGGCCCAGATCGCCATGTTGGTGCCCTTGCCCAAGTCCCAGGCGGTGTGGATGGGCAGGTCGGGCTCCAAGGTGAGGGTGCGAATGCGGCCCTGGCGCTCGGCCTGGGCGATCAGCTTGCCGTAATAGGCGCCGAGAATGGCCGCCTCGAATGAGCAGAAATATTCCTGCTGGATGAGGGCGTCGCCGGCATCGACGCCATAGATCGAGTGATATTCCCGGCGTGCCGTCTCCACCACCTCGAGCGGCAGAGCTCCCGAATCCAGAACCGTCTGCACCTCGGCGAACCAGCCGGGCGAGCTCTGCGCCAGGTCGAGCGTATGCTTGGCGTGGTTCCTGCCGATCGGAGTCGTAATAAATAGCGCCCAGCCGTTATTTTCTTCAAGGATTGGAGCCAGATAGGCCCAGGCCGCGGGATTGGCGCGGCTCCACTCGGAGAAGACGATTCCGTGAGCTCCAGTGCCGACTAGGGATTCGTAGTTGTCCGAGCCCACCACCTGCCAGGTCGAGCCATTGCGGAACCGGATGAACATCTGGCCGTCGTTGGTGGATTCGCGAATTTCCGGGGGAAATGCCTCGTCTATTCTTCGTCGTCCGGTGTGGCTGTTGACCGCCGTCCAAATCGCTTTCCGCGCTTGCTCGTAGAGCGGCAGGCAGTGCCAGATATTGGCTGGCTTGCCGGTATGGGCGGCGATAGCGCTCCAATGGAGGGCGACGTCGTCTTTGCCCCAGCGCCGGTGGCAGATGGCGACGGCTCTTTTGCCGCCGCCTTCCAGGTAGTCCCAGAGAGCCGCCTGATAGGGGCGCGGCGCCCAACCCTGATACGGTAGCCTGATGCATAATTTGCCGTCACGGGTCACCGGAGGGGCTTGGAAGGGCTTCCTGAATGGCAGGATGTTCGAGGGTTGGTCCAAAGCGCACGAGCTCGATGATGAGGCCGCCACTGCCGGGGGCCGGGGTCAGGGGTTGCGCTGCCTTGCCGTAGGCGCGGTCGAGGATTTCCTTGGAGGCGGCGATGCGGGCCATGCTGTTCTTGTCCTTGCGCATGATCCTGACCAGGGTCTCGAGGGCTTCGACGCCATAGGGATCCGCTAATTCCTTGATGGTGCGGGTGACTTTGTTGCGCCCGCCGGGTTTGCGCCCACCGTTTTTGGGGCTCCCGGGTTTTGGTCCGCGCTTACCCATTATTGTTGGACGGCCATCCAATTACTGTTAGAGAATTTATGGACGCAGCGTCAAGAATTCATGGACGTAGCGTCAATGCTACGGAAATAGGTTACCTATTTTCCGTGGTTATTTCATGGACGTAGCGTCAAGAAAATATGGACGTTACGTCCACACACAAATTAGCGGTCCCTATTTCTGTGCCATCGGCTGGCTTATGGTTCCAGATGATGACCGCGACCGCGATCAGCAGGCACAGCATCCAGACGCTGGGAATGATCCATAGGCTGAAACGGGGCATAGCGGCCTCCGTGAGCCCCATTTACTGTTTCGGGCATCCAAATACCGGCGGATGGCAAATCGCCGTCCTGGACGCTGCTAGGGGCCTTAGCGGTCAAATTATGACCTGGGGGCCGGCATGCCGAGAACCGCGAAGTAAACGGGTGCCAGCCGCCCAGGCTTTACCGTGACGATTGGGGGCACCAACGTCACGGAACTGGATCGCATCGCGTGAGGCTTGATCGAGGGGGCTGAGACGATCCTTGGTGAGTTCACGATGCGCGCCAGATTCGAATTCGCTGGCGAGTTCAATCCAGGCCTTGCGGTCCCCGGACCTCGCGGCACGCACGGGGGTGAGAGCCTCGAGGGGAAAATGAACTCGCCAGTTGCTCATGGCTTTGGGGCCATGATAGCAGGGTTGACGGGTGCCGGCACCAAGGCATCGGGGGTTTCCACCACCTCGGTCGAGGAGCCGCCGTCAAAGAACAGGGTCGAGCCGCCGGTCCCATTGAGGACCATTCTCACGACAAAAAACATGTTGACGTATTGCTGCTGGCCATCGGTCGAACGGGTAACCAGCCGCCAGTCTGCCAGAGCCATCAGCCTGCCCTCTTGTGGCCAAAGGCGCGGATATGGGCGCCGACATCGCGCGGGTGGACCATGGCCCAGCCGGTGCATTCAGGGGCCCCACAGGCGCAGGGCAGAGCCCAGCGCTCGTGTTCTGGGGTGCGAAAGCCGTACTCGGTAACCACTGCGCCTGTGAGCTCGGGACTACGGTTGAGATATTCGCGGATGAAGGTTTCGCGGTTCATATGGGTCTCAAGCTCCCGCACTACTCGTTACACTGGTGTGCACCGCAGCAGACTCAAAACTCAGCTCCAATGAACCGAGTGATGCCCTGATCCGGCCTGATTTGTCAATAGCCTCGACCTCGACGGGCGTGCCTTCAAAGGCGCCGGACGGCACCGCCACCCAGTCGCCGACCTTGAGCTCGACCAGGCGGCGCTGGCTCGGCCAGGAATCGCGATAGCGCCGATCGCAAGTCTCGCGGCAGCGCTCCAATTGCGCCTGCGGCATCACCACCAGCGAGCCGCCGGCGCGCAGGAAATCGCGCACGCCGTTCAGGCGGCGGATTTTTTCCAGGCTCTGACCTGGCTCCAGGCCGATGAAAGCGTAGGCCGGGAAGAGCGGGCGGGCTATGCCCTGCGCCCAGCGCCCAAGGCGGCGGTGGCCCATGCGCATCGGGTAGTAGCAGGCATAGCCCTGAGACAAGGCCTCGCAGTGGGTTTGCCATTCACTATTGCTGCGCAGGAGCAGGATATGCCATCGCAGACTCGGCATGCGCCTCCATCAGCTGTCGCGGTCCTTTTCGCCATCGTCTCCGCTGTAAACTGGTTCGTCGAGAAAATCCATGCGGGCTTTCACGCGGCGAAGCTCCTCGATGCGCCGGAACAGGATGGTGAGGGCCTGCTCCTTGCTGTCGGCGAGTTTGAGCACGCCGACAGCCTCCTCGAGGCCGATGAGGCGGGCATCGCCGGCCAGCGTCATCAGGTTGCGCTCGATGGTCTGGTCAATCTGGGCTTTCTTCTTCGCGCTCAGGGGCATGGTTTTCCTCCATTGGTTTCGAGATGACATGGCGCACGGTGTAGGTGGCTTCGCGCTCGAGCAAGGCGAGGCGGCGCTCCAACTGGTCGAGCTTCATGGCCAGGGCGTCGTGCTTGTTGGGCGGGAGCTCCTTGGCGAGGAGTTGGATCTGCTCGCTGAGCCCGCGGCCCATCTGGTCAATCACGCGGGTAAGGTTGGGATCGCTGGCACGGTTGACCAAACTGGCGCGCAGCGTCTCGACCAGGCCGCGGATGCTGTTCAACTCCCCGAACACAAGGTTGATGCGCTGGTTCATGACCTTGAAGTTAATTGCCGGCTCTTTTCTGGCCGGTTTTTTGCGGACTGGTTTCTTCACGGTTTTCCTCCCTTGTCGCGTTTGCGATTCTATCCTCGATTTGCTTGTCCAGCCATTCGAGGTAATCGCGCGATGCTTTCGGATCGAGCCTGAGCATCCCGGCCACCATGTCGAAGGCGCGGACGAGTTCATCATCAGGCCTATGCTTTTCGAAGAGCTTGGCCAGGATCGGCTTCACCGCCTTCACCGGCTTTGGCCTGCGCTTGTAGGCGAGATGGCGGGCGCGCGAGCGCTGCGCCGTCACCTGTGTAGGGCTGCGCAAGAATTTCATCCCTTGGCCATGCTGAGAATGGCGCGCTCGATCGTGCGCCGGATATGTTGGTCATCGTCACCGATCAGCAGTGAGGCGCGGCCCATGGTGCAGTCGCATTGGCCAGTGCCGCCCAGGCCTTCGGGATAGGGCGCCACCCGCATGTGGACGCGCCGGTAGGCATCCTGGCGCTGATGGCGGGCGATCACGTCGAGGATTTCGCGCTCGCGCTGGCGGTACTCATGCAGTTCGACTTGCAGCCTTTTGATTTCGGCGCCCTGCTCCTCGAGGCGGCGGTCGCGAATCGCGATCTCGTCACCGGGATCATTCGGTGCCGGTTTCGTCTCGCCGGGATCCACGGGCCGCGGCTTCGCGGTTTCGTCAAACGGTGTCATGGTCGTCTCCCTTTCTCGTTTCTGGTTCAGGCACAGGCTCCCGGATCTTATCCGGATGCAGGCGATCGTGGCAGTCGCGGCAGACGGCGCGGAGCTCCCACAGGAATTCCTTGCCTACATGCACATAGGTCAGGTGGTGCACTTCGGTCGCCGGCCAGCGTCCGCAGCCCTCGCAATGGCCTTGTGCCGCGGCGAGCACTCTGTTGCGCAGGTTCAACCAAAGCGGGCTCTTGAGGTAGGACTGGTATTCCTCGTGAGTCATGCGCGCACCGCTAGCAGGGTTTCGCGGACGATTCTCCGGATGTCGGTGAGCTCACCCATGTTCTTCGGTAGCTCATCGAGGATGCGCTCTAGCTTCTCCAGGGCCTCGAGCATGGTCTCGTGCTCGTCATACATGCGGTTGGTGTACTCAGCGACATGGAGGATGAAGTCGATTTGCTCGCGGAGCGAGTCGGCGCCGGGTTTGCGGGTCACCGGCGCGGCTCTGCATCCGGGAAATCCGAAATATCGACTTTCGGCGGCGGCGGAATCCACCCTGTCATCTTGCGCGGTCGCAGGATTTCTTCGCGCGCTGCTTCCTTGCCGCGCACCGCGAGCGTCTTGGAATATTGCGTCAGGCTTTCGAAGCTTTGCAAATGATCCGGATGCCGGTTGTCGAGGATGATGATCATTTCGGGCTCATCAGCGAAAGCCTCCCATAGCTTGGGATAGGGCCTGAAAGGGCCTTCCGGCCGCTTCGTTGGCGGCAAAATTACCGGCACCTCTGTCGTGGTTGCTTTCTGCCCCGTAATCACCTCACGAGCCGCCGCCTTGCCGCGCTCGGCATGAGCTCGCACCGCATCACGCAGGAGGGGCGCTTGAGCATCGGCCAAGATGGCCATAACTTCAGGATCATCCCGGAAGGCCGCAGCAAGCCGCGGGCAGTCTTTGATGCGGAGATCAAGGTCACTGAGATACCGCAGCTTCCCTCCCGGCCAGGGCTCTCGTTCGAGGCGACGATAGGCGCCTAGTGGTAGCTTCGTCATGGATTGCCGGCGATCATATGCCTCTAGCTGGTGCGCTATTTCCTGCTCTTTCTTCCGATAGGCCAGCACAAAGTCCGTGATCTCGGCAAGCCCTGGCGGAAACGGACATTTCGTAGCAACGCCAGTATGAGGATCGGCAAGGGCTTCGATCTCGCTGTCGGTGAAATGCGCCATCCCCATCCTGACGACATTGAGAAAGTCCTCCGTCAGTTTTGCTTGCGGATAAGCCGCATAAATCAACCCTATCGCCTTAGAGATCATGGGCTTGCGATTTGAGCCAATCGCGGACGGTGTAACGCTGTTTTTGTTCTGAGACATGGCTGTAATTTCCTTCCATCAGCGCTGTCAGTTTCTGCGGTCTAAGCACGAAGTCGAATGATATTTTCCAGCCTCTATCGTTCTCGCCGAGTAGGAACGGGCTTTTGGCGATGATCTCCAGCATGGCCTGCCAGCCCTCGATCCCGCCGAGCTCGACCAGCCGCTTGCGCAGGGCGGTTTTTCGCACCTCGCTCAGGCGGCTGATTTTGGGGAAGCCGTGCTGACTTGCGGCCGAATTCCACAATTCCACGATTTCGGAAAACTCCTCGCGCGCATGTGTAACCTTGATAGGTCTATCCGGATTGATAGACTCAGAAGAAAGAGGCTCTGGAAACAGATCCACAACGTTCTGAGAACTAACTGATAAAATTTTACCTGGGGATAGAGAAGAAAGGCCCCCCAAACCCCCCGTAATATTACGCTTTTTGGCCCTAAACCGTTGTTGATACTCAGCATTTTTCCTTCGCCGCGCCTCCGTAATATTACGCGTAATATTACTCGTAAGATTACTTTTCTCCTTCTCGATGAGCTTGAGGACGCCCTCGACCTGCTCGGCCGTGAGCCCTAATTTGACAAGTCCCGCTTCCAATGTCATGATTGTGGAACCTTTCGTTTCCATTGTTAGCCCCTCTGTAGGCGAAGGTGTTTCATCTCCCGGCCTCATCGTTTTGCCAGTCCTCACGACCTAAGCAAAACGGCAGAGCCGGGAGATTTCATTACAAGGCGGACTTGGGGACGGCTAGATGTCGTGCAAGCGCCGCCTCGCGCTCCCTGCGGGGCGCTCAGTCCCTCCCAAGATCGAGCGACCCACAAGCCCCAGAATGACCCTCGCCAGCGCCGCCGTCAACCACCCCGCGGCCACGCCGAACGCGAATCCCACAGCAAAATCCATTCCTAAAATTCCTCTATGGTGAATTCATAATTAAACCGGGGAGGGCGCTGGGGGCACTGGCGGTTTGCCCTCCCCGGCAGCGGCTGGGTGTGCAGTACGGGATTTCCCAGCCGTTTTCGGACGTTTCGGACGTTTTCGGAACAAGTCAGGACGCAGCATTTTGCGCGTCACCTTGCGGTTGGTGGCGTCCTCGATGGCGATGGCCATTTCTCCAGTAACCCGCTCGGCTTTATAGAGCAGGTAGTATACGCCCTGCTGGGTGATGCCCAATTTTTTGCCCAGCTTGCCCTGGCTGCCGACGATGGCGACCGCCTTGCGGATGAGCTCGCGGTGGCGGTCCAGTGTGATATTCATGTTGAACTCCTTGGTTCTCACTATTATGGCTTGTTAGGAGATGGGCGTCCAGAATTTATTTCGCAAGGGGGCCTTGACCCACAAGCGGGGCTTGTCTATATCAGGATCATCGCAAGGAGAAAACCGATGAACCTCTACCAGATCGACACCGACGGCCTCACCCTCGCCCCGCAGTATCGCCGCCGCTATGCGGTGATCAATTCCATCACCCGCGAAGTCATGCTGGAGACGGATGACCGCCGCCGCGCTGGCGAGTATGCGGAGGAGCTTAACCGCGCTGCCTACCGGCAGATGTGCGCCCTGGCCCGCAAGGCCGGATAATCAACCGGGGAGCCTTCGGGCTCCCCTCATCGAAAGGAAAAACCGATGAACCCGCTGAACGAAGCCCTTAAAGAGTTCGCCCGCAACGTAGGTCGGGAATTTCTTGATCAGGCTTGGATTCTTTCTCCCCTCGATACCTGGGAGCGCAATCCGTTTTATTGCGGTCCCGACCGCCCTCATCCTGAAGAGGACAGCAACACTTGAGCGACACCATCACCATCCGGCTAACCCGGCCACAGGCGCGCGTCCTTTTGGACGCCGCCAGGGAAATCAGCCTTGATGATGACGCCTGGAATATGACGCCGGAAAAATTCGAGCAGTTGCGTCAGGCCGAAAACGCCATCCGTAAAGCCTTCAGACTAGAGCCCCTCATCGAAAGGAAAAACCGATGACCACCTATTCAGCCTTCATGATCTACTGGGCCGCCGCGAACGCGATCCTGAAATCGCACGGTCTGCCGCCGATGATGTACGGCGAGGCAATGGACTACTGGAAAGACGCAGGGGGTGTGGCATGAAAGCCACCCCCCTCGCCCGCTACCTGCGCTTCATCAGCCACATCGAGCGCCTCTACCCGGACGGCGATGCGCCGCCCTCCGTCAAGAAATACATGGACGAGCTCTATATCGACCTGTTCGCCGATGCCACGGAGGAAGAGCTCAGGGAGCGCGGCAAGTGAACGAGCTCGCCCCGCTGCTGATGATCATGCTCACCCTGCTCGCCTGCGGGCTCGGCTGGGCCTTGATCGAGCTCTTTGAAAGGTTGGATAAATGAACACGCAAACCGGAAAGGAAAATTCCATGACTGACCACTTCGACATGCCCGATCAGCCCCAGAGCTCGCCTTGGCGTCCGACCACCCTTCCAGGCCCCCTGGATGCCATCCAGAAGGCGCTTGAGAACGGCGCCCTGCCTGAGACCCTGGAGCGCATGATGGCCCTCCAGGAGCGCTACGAGGCCGCCCAGGCCCGCGCCGCCTTCCTGACCGCTTTCGCCGCCGCCCGCGCCGAGCTCAAGCCCGTCCTCAAGGCCAATCCGGTCGCCTTCGACAGCGTCAAGGGCGGCACCAGAACCGAATATGCTTTCGAGGATCTTGCCACCATCGCCGAACAGGTCGATCCCATCCTGGCCCAGCACGGCCTGAGCTATTGGTTTGAGCCCAAGCAGGACGGCATGATGCTCACCATCACCTGTGTGCTGGATCACGTTCAGGGGCATTCCCGCCGCGCCAGCCTGACCGGCGGGAACGATAGCAGCGGCAACAAGAATCCCATGCAGGCCCTGGGCAGTGCATGCACCTATCTGGAGCGTTACACGCTGCGCGCCGTGCTCGGCCTCGCCGCGGCCAAGGATGACGATGCCCAGAGCAGCGGCAAGGGCAATGGCGCCGCCAGGACGATCGACATGGCCCAGTATGAGGAATTGATGGCGCTCATGGAACAGGCCGGCTCCACCGAAAAGCAAGTGCTCTATGTCGCCATGGCGGAAGGCCAGGCGATCGAGACCCTGACCCAGAAACAGTATCGCGATGCCAAGGCGGCTTTGCTGCGCAAGATCGAGAAGGCCAAAGGAGCTCCGAAATGAACGACATGCAACGCAGCGAGGCGTGGTTCCAAGAGCGCCTGGGCCGGGTCACGGCCAGCCGCATCGGCGACCTGATGGCGCGGACGAAAACCGGATGGGGCGCCTCGCGGGCGAACTATATGGCGGAGCTCATCTGTGAACGCCTCACCGGCGTCCCTACAGAGGGTTTTCAGTCGGCCGCTATGCTGAGAGGCATCGACCTCGAACCGGCCGCCCTGGGCGCTTACTGCTTCGATACGGACCTGTCTGTGGATCTGGTCGGGTTCGTGCCGCATCCGGAGATCCCCGATGCCGGTTGTAGTCCCGATGGATATGTAGGCAGGGAAGGCTTGGTCGAGGTCAAGGTGCCGAATGCCGCCACCCACCTCGACACCTTGCTGAGCGGGACAGTGGATCTTCGTTATGTGCGGCAGATGGCGTTCCAGATGGCCTGCACCGGGCGCCAGTGGTGCGACTTCGTCAGCTATGATCCCCGGATGCCGGCCAGCATGCAACTGTGGGTCAAGCGCTTCGACCGCGATGACACCGCCATCAAGGTCATCGAGACGGAAGTGCGGGCCTTTCTGGCCGAGCTCGGCGAGAAGGTCGCCACCCTGCGCCAGCGCTTCGGAGGGGAAAAATGAGCATATGCACAATAGATGGATGTAATCGGGTTAGCCACCGGCGAGGATATTGCATCACGCATTATTTCCGGTGGAAACGACACGGTAATCCGCAAGAACTTCTTAGGGCTCTGAATGGTGCCCCAATGAAATGGCTGCACGAGCACAAAGATCACATCGGCGATGAATGTTTGATTTGGCCGTTTTACCGACATCCCGGTGGATATGCGCAGCTTGGCAATGGTGCCGGAAGTGCGTCACGAATTATGTGCGGATTTGCTCATGGCCCTGCACCATCGTCTCTTCATCAGACGGCACATTCCTGTGGAAAGGGGCATCTTGGCTGCGTTAATCCCCGTCATTTGCGATGGGCGACAGCAAAGGAAAATAGAGCCGATATGATTGGACATGGAAGTCTGCCTTGTGGGGAAAGACATTACAGGTCTAAACTGACACAAGAGCAGGTGTCTGAGATTCGCGCTAAGAAGGATGTTTCTCTTTCCATGTTCGCTCGTAAATATGGCATTGCCCCTTCAACAATCAGTCGAATTCGCAACAGAAAAACGTGGAGTTCTGTGTGAGCTTGCCTCTGATTTATATGGGTGACGGCGAATTCCGCGCCTCTTCATCTTATCACGTCAGACGCTGCGAAGAGCAATTCGGTCTCGGTGAGCTCATCACCGTCGAAGCGCAGAACGAGCGCTCACGGGCGAGTCATGCCCATTATTTTGCGGTACTGGACGAACTTTGGCAAACACTACCGGAAAGCCTTGGCGATGATTTCCCGTCATCGGAAGCGCTTCGGAAATGGTGTCTCATCAAGGCCGGATACTCCACACAAACAAAATTGGTATTTAAAGACAACGAAGCGGCTATCGAAGCGGAAATGCTTATTGCCGACCTCGACAACTATGCCGTGTGTGAAGTGACCGACAATATCCTGGCGGTCTGGCGAGCCAAGAGCCAGTCACTGAAAGCAATGGGGAAAGAGGAATTCCAGAAATCGAAAGACGCCGTATTGACTGAGGTTCGCAAACTCCTGGATTCGCATGAAAACCGCGCGCTCTGAGTTCGACAAGAAGACCAAGGAAGCCGCCTGGGATCGCTGTGGCGGCAAATGCGAGATCTGCACCGCCGCGTTCAACGGCAGACGCCCGGATTACCATCACCTTATTCCATGCGCCTTGGGGGGCGAGAATTCGTTGCAGAATTGCCGGGTGATCTGCGTCAAGTGTCACCGCGAAATCACCGAAATGGAGGATAAACCACGCATCACCAAGGCCAAGCGCATTCAGGAGACGGCGGCCAATCTGCGCGCCCCGATCAAGCGCAAGATCCCCAGCCGTCCATTCAAGATAACACGCGTCAAACATAGAGGAAAACTATGAAAGCTACCGTAACGATCCAGGTGCCGAGTGCCCAATTGGGCGATGTCCTGGCCTTCCTGCATAAGCACAGGATCAGCGATGTCGATATCAAGTTCATCGATAACAAGCCCAGCAAGACCGACAAGAGCAATAGCAGCAACAGGTATGAAGTCTCGCAAACCGAGTTCTTCCGCCAGTTGGTCACAGAGCATCCGCAGGGCCTGACCCACGCAGAGGTCAGGGAGGCCTGGGCTCGTGCCGGCTATCCGCCGCCGAGCCTCTACAGCGCCCTCAGTCGCGCCAAGCTTCTGAAGATCGCCAGGGTGCGCGGCGACAAGATCCACCCAGCAGCCCAGGAGAAGAGCTCATGAAAGTCCATCTCTATCGGACGTATATGTTCAAAAACAAGGATCCTATCATTGACCGCATGCGGACAATCGTCCAGGCCGAGAAGGTTTCCTATCAGGAGCTCGAGACCAAGAGCGGAGTCGCCGCATCGACTCTCTATAACTGGTTTCATGGCGCCACCAAGCGCCCGCAGCACGCCACTGCGATGGCGGTAATCCGCGCGCTTGGCTATGACATGCGCCTGATGAAGGTCGGCAAGGCGGCGATCGGCCACAATAGCCGGCGGACGCAGAAGGCCGCGGAAAACCGGCCGAATGCCTAGAAAACGAGTAAGGAAAGGATGCCAATGGTGGCATTCCCTAAAAACTGGAAAAGGACCCATGGATAAATTTCCCCGCGTCTTAGCTGCCATTGAGCAGCTGGAAAAGAGTAAAACCAAGCATCTCTGGACACTTGCTGATGCCCTCATCGCTGAGTGCGGCGGTGAGGATCAATCTGCACGACGTCGTGCAGATTACCATAATGGGTCGGGCGAAAAGCTTGCCCAGTGCGTCGCCATGCTGGTGAAACATGGCTATGAATATGAGGCCCAAACCCTTCGTAACATCCGCGATGCTGGCATCACCTTCCCCAAGGATCGGCGTTATCCCGGCATGTCGCTCTGGATACACCTGGAAGCGGGTTCGCCTGATTTCCTTGATGCGCTGGTCAAGAAGTACGGCCTTAAGGGCGGTCGCATGGCCATCGGCGTCCGTAAGATTCGCGATCTGCGGCTTCATGCCATAGAAGCCGAGCGCCGGGCTCGCGAGAAAAAGAAAGCCGCCGCCGAAGCCCGGTTCGCCAAGGCCGCCTCCGTCGAGGAAGCCCGGCAGGCTAAGGAAGAAATCCGCGACAACACCGGCCCGCCCAAAGGCCGCGATCTGAAATCCGAGCATGTCGAACATCCACTGCATGAGATGGCCAGGACCGCCGAAATCAGTCTGCATCTCAGGACGGCGACTCGAACCTTGCGCGATGACATGAAGGCCCTGCGCAAGCTTGACATCAACCCCGAGCTTGTCGAGGGCATGGTTGATGAGTGCAACCGGCTTCTCGATGTCGTGACGCAACTCAAGAGCGTCATTGAAGGTGAAGACCGTCCTGGTCTCACCGTGATGGAAGGAGGGAAACAGCATGCTTAAATTGATCAAGGGAGGCGGTCCTGAGCCGCCATCTAACTTCAAAAAGCATTATCTGCATGAGGACATATGGCGGGCTTTATACCCAAAGCCCGCCATGTCTTTTGGTGAGATTTACGACCGGGTAGTCAAGTCTCATCGTGGTCCTAGACCAACCAAGAGTCGGGTGGCAAGCGGGATAATGCACATCAGGGCAAACGCTGATGATTACGAGTGGACAATCCCGCATGTTCAGAAGGGGCGCGGCGATCTGCGCCTCTACTTTGTGGTCCTAGTCGATGGCAGCACCAGTTATGTTCAGCCGGAGTACATGGACAATCTGCTTGCTGGGCTCGTATCGACCGGATCGACCATCGGCAGTATGGCGCAACATGGGGCTGACGCTCTGGAAATTGCCGCCGGTCTGGCGATTTTCACTCGTGGCGAGAAAAAACAGCTGCGCGGGTATTCTGGCACCCTCCAAGCCGTGCATGAGATGATGCAGCAAATGCTACAGAGGCTGGAAAAATAAGAGGCTATCGCAGAGTAGTCCAGGGAGGAGGGTGGCGCCGAGCTCACGGCTTCGGCGCCATCACTTTGTCGATCGCCCCGCCGCGAAGGCCAGCACGCTGGCGAGAATGGTCCCCAGGAGCTCGTTGAACCTGCCGGCATTCGCCGCGCAGCCGGGATGCGTGCTCGGCCATATCAGACATACCGTCAGGAACTCGGCGCACATGAGCAGGAGCCAGGCGATGACTCCCGCCACCAGCCAGAATGACCATTTCTGATGATCGAACTCATGCTCTCCCATGTCATTCCCAAGCCAGTGTGAGCGCCGCCAGGAATGTGTGGTGATAACCGGCTATCTGGTCATCACAGTCGTTACCGTTAATGATCTGGCGAGCGTTGAGCGGATCGTCCTCAGTGGCGTTGAAGTACTGGCCAAGCTTCCTGCCAGTAAACCAGCCTTCTGCCATTCCCCTGAACAGTATGCGGGTAGCGATGAGGCTATCCAGGGCGAGCTCAGGGTGATCTACAAGGTCGCGGTCATCGTAGAGCGACAGTATTTGCGAAGCCTTCTGATAGTTGTCTTTCCAGGTTAACTGGACGAACCCCCTACCGACATACGGGTAATACTCCTTTCCTTGCAGGTACGACGGCGAGCCGTACTCGGTGATCGGCCACATCCGCTTCGCAGTCTCATGGTACGTCGTTGCCAGCATGTAGGCGAGCCAGCGGAGATCCCGCATCGGCGTGCCGCCGCCCTGATATTCCCACACCGCCAGGATCACGCTCTGCCCATCGACATGGATCTGCTCCAGCGCGCCTTCAAACAAAGCGTCACGGACTGCATCAAAATAGACGTCCCGGTTAAACGCCATGGACCGGGCTCACCCCTGGGGCAATGGCGAGTGGACGCCGAGCATCGGCAGAATCGTATTGAGCACCAGGATCACCGCGATGAGCACCGAGATGACGGTAATCGCCACCATGATGACGTTAGCCACGGTCGGATCGAGCGGGATGGCGCCGACCACATAGCGCAGCGCCCAGACGACAACGCCAAGCAGGATGAGATACACCACGAGCAGGATAAGGTTGACGATCATGGGAGCCTCCTAAGTCTTGATGATCTTGTTCAGCCCGATTGAGGGCTGCATGTTGTTATGCGATTGGTCGGCGCCAGCGGAACCTGTATTCGCTCCTACCGACGAATGGTTCGGATGATTGCTGCCAGACTCGACATTGAACGGGCCGTTGGCAAACTGCGTATATGAGTGAACATGGCTCGGCATCTCGTTCCAGCTCAGTTGGTGCCTTTCGGCGCCGTAGGCACCGCCAAGCGCCCGGAATGTAAGACCGGAGCCAGTGCCGACACCGATCGACGCCCGCCCACGGCAGTCGGGCAAAGCGAATGATGTAGAGCCGTCGCCAGCCCCGTAAATGGTTCCTATGACGGCAAACAGAGCCGCATAAGTCGTGCGTAACTGCCACGCCCCGTCGCACATAAGATATCCCGGCGGGGCCGTGGCCCCGGCGAAATCGAAAACCGTTCCTGTTGGCGCGGTATCCCGGTTCAACAGGATGACATCGGTGCCGTCGTAGAAGGCCTCGCAGACATAACCGGCGGCCGGGATGTCATAGGGCGCCAGCGCCGCGCCGCCCTGGCGCTTGATCGTCCTCACCCCCAGGCCATCGATGTTGATGGTCGGCGCGGTAATCGTGTTCGGGCCCGTCGCCTTGAACATGAATTGCATATTGGTGGCATAGGCCGGGAAGGCCGGCGTGAACGCCGCGGTGATGGCATCGGCGGTGCCGGCCACGGTCGTGGCCACTGAAGAGACGCCGCCCTGCGCTGCGGTGGTCATCTGCCCCACGGTCACGGCATCGGTGAGGAGCGAGCCATCGGCCAGGCCGGTGATTTTGAAGCCGCCCATTTTCATGGCGGCGCGCATGATCGCCTTGCCGTCGCGATCGAGCGAGTTCGTGAGCTCGTCGCCGATGTCCCCGATATAGCCATTGATGGTGGTCGAGCTCGGGATCTGGTTGGCCAGGGCAAATGTGCCACTTAGGTTAAAGACGCCGGAATCATTCCTTGGCATAGGTGTTGTGACCTCTTGAAAAAGCTGATATACTCAGCTTATGGCAAAAAACTGCATGTTGTGTGATAGTCCCGCCTGCGCTCGCGGGCTTTGCAAACCGCATTACGACCAGATGCGGAAAGAGGGAAAACTGCTCGAATACGACACTGCCTTGGGCAAGAAACCCCTGAAGGATCGGCTGCTTGAGAAGGTCCGACAGGCTGATAGCGGGTGCTGGGAGTGGACGGGACACATCGGAACCCAAGGTTACGGACTGATCTGGCGCAACCGCAAGGCTGTCCGCGCTCATCGGGTTGTCTATGAACTATTAAAGGGGCCGATTGCCGAGAATGAATGTTGTCTCCACACCTGCGATAATCGGAGATGCGTCAATCCTGACCATCTGTTCAAGGGTACGCGCCTCGACAATAACCGCGATTCCAAGGCCAAGGGACGCAATGCCCATGGCGAAAAAAACGGTCGCTCCCGCCTGTCACGGCAGGCAGTGGAATATATTCGGTGGAGTACTCTGCCGCAATCTGAGCTCGCTGCGTTATTCAATGTTTCCCCGTCCTGCATTTGTCGGGCTCGCTCTGGGACGCGGTGGGGTGGCCGCTATTCAGATTACTGACCTTGCCTTTTTGGTCGCGCGCCCCTACATTACAAGCTCAACTTGTGAGGAAAACACAATGGCTTGCGAGGTCTTCCTTTATCCGCTCTTCGGCGTCTGGTTCGTGGCGTGGCTCTGCTACATGATGGATTTGAGCTAACGAGGGCCACCCCAGCGATCCACCGACTCAGACATGAGCGCTGCGGCAATCGCGTCCTGGAGCCCTACCGGGCTCCGCTGGCGTGGCCCTGGCCCTCTGATCACTTCATTCGCCTTGCGGACATTACCTTCAGCAAGCTTATCCGCGATGCGCTTGGCAATTGTGCCGACACCTGCGATGCCAGCACCAGCAACCCCACCTACAACCGGACCAAATGCCTGCGCAACACCACCACCGCCCAGGATGGTCGGCAGGGCTGCGACAACGCTCGTGGGGGCCAGCTTGCCGACCATGCGCGCGGTGTTCTGAGCGCGCGTTCCTGTTCCCACCCGCCGGATTGCCTCGGTTTCCTCCGGCGTCATACCGCGCATTTTGCGCTGGTTGAGACCGAGTTTCCGGAATTCAGAACGCAGGGCATTTTCCTGACCGGACTGCGAATACTGGCCGGCGCGGAGCTCGGCATTCGCCTCCATGTCGTCCATCAATTCCGCTTTTTTATAGCGCTGGTTCAGCTTGCGAGCTTCCAGCAACTCAGGCGGCACGACACTGTCGATCGCTTTGTCGTATTCATCCACCATCTTCTGGATGAGCCGCCGCTCTTCCGGCTTCATGACATCCATGCCCATTTTCAGGGTCTTGCGCATCTGATCGAGGTCTTGAACAGTGAGGGCCTGACCAGTAGAGGCACGGTCTTCTAGAACCTTAATCGCCGAATTGACATTGGGGGTCAGACGGGGATTGGCACCATTGTCATGGGCAAATTTGCCGAGATCGGAAACGATCCTCCGATAATCCTGCACCGGCAGCACATTGCCTGCGCTCTTGGCTGCGGTGTAGGCGGCACCTGTTTTTGCCTTCAATTCCGGGGTTGTCGGTAGTCGCATAGGCCCCCGGCCAAGCCGCCTCACGGCACCGGCACCGCCGCCTATAACGCTCGCAATATCGGCCGCAACGCCAACGGGGTCTGATGCCAGGGCGCCCTTGAAGCCGCGCATTGAGCCGTAATCGTCAACAAAATGCTGGCCGGTTGCTTCCGCTGCCTGCGAGGCCCGTTCCGCCGATGCCTGTTGTTCTGGTCCCTGCACACCCTCGATGGCATTAAAGACGCCTTCCGGCAGTATCCTGCGAGCTCCTTCGCGCAGCGCCCCCGCACCGACATCGCCTACATTCTGCAATGTCTGAAGAGGATGCTGGAACATATCGATATAGCCTTGAGCGACATTCCCGGCGCTTGGGATGAAATTGCGCACCGCTGATTGCGCCACATCTCCCCATCCCATTTCAGGCTCTTGCGGTGGCTGCTCTGGAGGCAATTCACCCGCCGGGGGCTGACCTGGTGGCACTGGTCCCGGCGGTTGTCCTAGCGGTACCGGCCCCGGTGGCGGAACCTGCGGCTGACCCGGTGGCTGTTCTTGCGGTGGCTGCTGCTGCTGCAACTGCCTGATGGCCGCCTTGTAGCCGTCCTTGCTCATGCCCTGGCTGTTGACATAGCGTTCGATCTCGGTCGGGTCGCGTCTTTCCTGCTTCATCCGTTCGACGGTTTCGATCATCTGCGGAAGTTGGTCTGCCATGGTCCTCTCCTAAAAATCGCCGCGGATATTGGGATCGGCAGACGGAGGCATATCAGGCGGCATTCCGGTGAGCGGGTCATAGAATTCAGACCTCATTCCGAACTGACCGCCAAACTTAAGTGCGCTCTCATATTCACTTTGTGCTTGCTTATAAATTGCACCAGCGCGCCGGCTGGCCAGGGCATAGAGCTCGCGCTTGACCTTGGTGCCGAGCCCTGACTTGCCCGACATCAGCATATTGTACTGACCGACAAGTTGATCAGGCAGGCCTTGAGTATTCAGGATCATCCGGCCTTCACTGTCTCGCACCACGGAATTAGGATCGAGAATGCTTGCCACGCCATAGACGAAATCGAGATCGTCGGCGCGCGGGCTTTTACCCTCCGGAACATCCAGGGCCGCGCGCATCGAGGCCAGCTTTGGCTGAACCACGCCCCATGCTGTCATGCCGGGACGGCTGGCAAGATCCTTCCGGAATTTCATCATGTCATCAGGCTCGATCTGCGAGGCAGCAGCGCCACCCGGCGTGACCCATTGGCCGTCCTGTAAGACGCTGGCACCCTTCGGCACGATGAGCGGATCTTGTGGCTTATTCTGCTGCTCATAGACGCTGGCCATGATCGATTGCTCGCCAGGAGTCGCCCACGGGTGGCCAACGAAGCTAGCCAGCTGCTGTGGCTTGATCTTCTCACCCGTCAGGGCTTGCGACAGCGCCTGCGCGGCACTGCGCTGGCCCCGCTTCTCCTCCTCCGCGGCGCCATATTCGCCAGCGCCGGCAATGAAGGCGGTCAGCGGTCGTGCTGCCGCCTCGATCCAGCCGCCGCCTTGCAGGGGCGCTGTCGAAGTGCCTTGCTCCATGAGGCTTTGCGCCATCCGGCGCCGCATCTCGACCTGCTTGGGGGTCTGCCCCGGCTGGATCATATAGCTCGGAATCGTATCCACAGCCGGTTGGACGGTTGCGCCAGGAACGGCAGCGGCGGCTTCGGCAGGGGTGCGAGGGCGAGGCATCGGTCGCTCCTTACTTGAACATATTCATGGGGTTCATGAAGCCGCCCGAGGCCCAGCCGCCGAGCGCAGCGCCACCCAGGCCGGCGAGCGCTCCCATCTGGGCGTTATACTGCCCCATCTGCTGATTGTAGTTGTTGGCCATCAGCCCGGCGATGTCGGTCCCTGGCACCTGAGCCTGCGGAGCGTTGACATATTGCGGCTGGTTGATACCGCCCATGCCCATCATCGCCGCCACCTCATTGAGCGGCTGGTTGCGCTCGGTCAGAGCCTGCTGGAAGCCATGGCCATAGGAGCCGAGCTCGAAATCATTGCGCGCCTTGTTCTGCGCATAGAGCGTGTTGCGCATGGCATCGTCATAGGCAGCTGATCCCGGCGTCAGGCCCTGACCGGCGAGCCGCTGCTGTGCGGCGGCGCGCTGCTGCTCATTGGTATCGGCACTCAGTTTGTCATAGAGATTGCCCGCCCATTGCTCATGCTCGCCGGGGCTATAGTGAAAGGGCGTGGCCATGACATCGGACGCGACCTTGCCCTGGCGCATGGCGGTCTCGTCCCACAGTTGATTTAAGCCGCGCTCGCGCTGGAGCGCCGCCAACTCTTCCGGCGCCAGCGTCTGCGTGGCGGTGAACTGCGGCACGTTCTGGCCGCCGACCTTGTTCATGCCGGTCTGGGCATAGGTGAGGTTGCCATAGGGCGTGACTTGGTTGGTGTTATTAAGCCACTGCTGCGCCGTCGCCGTGTTGATATTCGAGGCGGTTTGCTGGGCGGCCATTTTCTGCGGATCGGGGGCTTTCGGAGCGCTACCCATTACAGTGTGCCTCCCATGAGGGTGTTGGCCATCTTCTGGTTCCAGTTATAGCCTTGTGGCGCCAGGTTGGCCGGCGCCGTGCCGGGAGGAATCTGATAGGCGCCGGGAATGGCGGGATTCCAGGCTGGTGGTGGCGGTATCGGGGCTGGCGGAACTGCTGTCGTCGGCGTCGGTGCCGACGAGAGCGATGCCGGCGCCTCGCCCCAGGCTGTCGTCCCCGGCGTCATCTCAACGGTGAATTCCCGCGAGTCTGTTTGCGGCGGTTTAGCGCGAGCTCGTGCCATAGCATTCTCCTGTCAGATAATCCTGGGCGTTCGGCCCCCGCGGCGCCCGAGTGAGCTCAGCCCGCCACCGAGCGTCATCGGCCTGGCCGTCGAAAAGGCCTGCGCCATCGTTGACCGCAAGGCTGGCGAGGCGGGCTTGGCGCGCGGCATGCCAGCCAGCACCGGGCCGCCGGAAAAAGCCGCTGGGAGTGATGGCTTGGCGCGCGGCGTCGTATAGCCGGCGGGGGTAATTGTCGGCTCCCGGCCGGCGAATTGCGTCGGCGGGCTGGCACCGGGAAGCCCCAGCGCGGTATTCCGCGCCATTTGCACCTGCCCCGTGGAATAGTCAGGAGAGCCGAACTTATGCGGCCCGTATTGCGCGAAGTTTTGTTGATAGGGCTGGGTGCGCGGTCCCGAATAGTAATGCGTTGCCGCCTGTATCTTCTGCGGCGCCGTCAAACTGAACTCGCTATAGGGCGACATCGCATTGGCGATGGAATACAGGCCCTTTTGATAATTCGGCGTTCCCGGCTCGGCGGCCAGGAAGCCCTGATAGGCGCCCTTGGTCTGCTTCAAGCCCTTCGCGGTGCGCGTCCGCGGCGCCATGCGGTTGGCGTCGTAGGCTTCCATAATCTTGTTAAAATCGCGCTCTGCCAGTGACTTGCCCGCAAGGTCCATGCGGTTGGTCATGGTGCGTGTCGCTGCGTCGTAATCCAGCTGGCCATATCTGCCGAGCTCGCCGGCGGCGGTCTTGGCCATCAGATGGGCCTTGTCGATGCCCATGTTGCCGGGCAGGCCGAGCTTCTCACCGAGCGACAGACCGATAGAGGTTAAAGCCCTGTTCTGGGCGCGTGGGTTCAGGGATTGATAACTGGTCAACAGGCCAGGACCGCGCGACACCGCCATCATGCGCTGCGGAAAGTTGGCGAAGCCTTACTAATAAACATTGCCCCTCCCACCTTAAAAG
>Ga0105248_10001844_pt1 | contig 23473 bp, 20 predicted proteins | sample KBSS34metaG_FD_81524 | JGI IMG/M metagenome (GOLD analysis project Ga0105248, IMG submission 81524) | Switchgrass rhizosphere microbial communities from Kellogg Biological Station, Michigan, USA - KBS S3-4 metaG | ecosystem: Host-associated > Plants > Roots > Rhizosphere > Soil | place... | reverse complement strand
ATCACAGCATACTTGGCGGTGATGGTCGAGGTGGTCCAGGACTGGTCGTCGACCGAGAATTTAACGACCAAGCCGGTCCTGGTGGTCGTGACGGTAAGTGTCTTGCCGTGAGTAGTGTAGCCGCCGCCATTGGCGACCTCGTTGGCAGATAGAGTCGTCCAGGTAGCATCCGTGGTCTGCGCTGGCGTCCAACTCGACGTAACCAGGACCATCCTGAAATGATCGCCTGGTGTGGTGTTCAGGTTGATGCCGCCAGTGGCGGTCGACAAAAGACCTGCGCCAAACCATTTCCACGCACCTGCGGCCATCCAAATAACTCCGAGCATACCTCCTCGGTCCAACCCTCGGAGGTGATGGCGCGCCGCGACGGGGCAGTCTTAACGCAATATGCTGGGTCTTACAATGATGCCGCACACAAGCTATTGATTGTCTGGTGCCTCCCGAGGCGCCATCGCGACTTGGCGCCGCGACAAGCGCTGGCCGCTGCCTCGGGAGGTCACGCGGCGGACACGGTCGGCGCCACGCCAGCTGCAATCGCGCGTCCGCGACCAAGCACGAACTCGCCGACCTTGTATGCTTGCGGCCTGCGCACCTGAAAGAAATACTCGTCGCCCATCTGGACGTTGCCGCTCGTCTCGACCCTGACCACATGGCGTCCTGGTCTCGCGCAGACGAAAGTGACTTCCCAGGTGCCCACTGCCGGGTTGGTCAGCTCGGGATCGCCCGTGACGATCTTCGTCTTGCGCCCGCCTGGCTCGGTGATCAAAAACGAAATGAATTCGGGATCGACAGGATTGCCCATGTCGTCGACCACGTCGTAGCCGAGCGTGCGACGATCGGCGATGTCGTAGATAGGGTCGCTCATTTACCAGCCCTCACAATGCCAACGCCGGTGGCGGGCGCCATGGACGCCGATGCCGACACGCTGGACTTCTCGCCATCGGCGGTTGCAGCGCCTTCTTTGACTTGGATGTTCACGGATTTCGAGCTCATGCCGCTTGATCCTTGATGCTGCCTCTGGGGCCTCTGTCACCGAAGCCAGCCCTCGCGGCTCGATCGTTGAACTGACCACGCGGACCTCGGTCGCTCAAAGTGGCAGAAATATCGCGTTGGCGGAAGACCACGACAAGTCCGTCCGCGGTCGCGTCACCTGTCTCTGGGTAGAGGATCGCGATCGTCCCGGCGGCCCAGAACGGGGCCACGCCGCCAGCCGTCGCGTCACCTGGATTTGTGGCAACGTCGCTGCCAGCTTCAATCGTCAACGCGACGCCGTCAGCGGACGCTGATCCAGACGCGGTTTGATAAGTCGCGCCCGCGGCGACTGTGGGGGCGACGCCGGTGGCGGCAGCGGTGCCGACGGTCGGCAGCGCGTGAACGTCTTGACCAGCCTGGACCGTGGGCGCGACGCCAATCGCAGAGGCAGTTCCAGTGCTCGTCGCTAGGCTGGCCGATGCACTGACCGTGGGCGCGACACCAACAGCAGACGCGGAGCCAGCTGCAGGCAACGCGGGAACATGCGCCGCGAAAGTCGGCGCGACACCTGCGGCCGCAGCCGTGCCTACCGTAAGCGTCCGATTGGAGCCGACCGCGATCGTCGGGGCGACGCCGGTGGCGGCAGCCGTGCCCGTGCTCGGCTGCGCGTCGATGTTGCTGGTGACAGATACGGTAGGGGCAACGCCAGTCGCCGCCGCCGATCCCGCAGCCGTAGCCGCCAGAGAGCCTGCAGACAGCGTGGGAGCGACCCCGTCGGCGGCCGCAGTCCCGACGGAAGGCGCGCGGCTGACGGAGGCTGCGAAGGTCGGCGCCACGCCACCAGCCGTCGCCGAGCCGACGGACGTCGCCAAGCTGGAACCGATGGACAAGGTCGGCGCAACGCCGTCCGCAGCCGCCGTGCCCGTGTCGGGCGATACTGAGACCGAGCCGGCAGCCGCAACTCCTGGAGCGAGGCCGTCGGCATCCGCGCTGCCGACGCTCGTGGCGGCCGTGATAGATGCTGTGATGGTCGGGGCCACGCCAACGGCAGACGCCGATCCGGCGCTCGTGGCCGCGGTCGACGATGTCGCGATGGTCGGGGCGGCGCCGGTCGCCGAGGCTGTGCCCGCGCTGGTCGCAACCGTGGAGGATGCGGCCACCGTCGGAGCGACGCCGTTTGCCGCTGCTGTCCCGACGCTGGTCGCGGCGAGTATGGACGCGGCGAGGGTCGGAGCCACGCCCGTGGCGGCAGCGGTCCCGGTGTCGGTCGCGACCGTCGCGTTGGCGCTGCCGGTCACGGTCGGAGCGACGCCAGTCGCGGCCGCATCACCTACCGCTGGCGCGCGCAATGCGCTCAGCGCTACCGTCGGCGCAACACCAGTCGCGGCGGCAGTACCGGTGTCGCTTGCAACGAGGCTGGCGGCGGCAAGCGTCGGCGCGACGCCATCCGCGGCTGCCGTGCCCACCGCAGGCGTGCGACTGATGTCCGCCGTGATGGAGACAGTCGGCGCGACGCCGGCAGCCGCAGCAGTGCCGACGTCAGTCGCGGCAGTGATTGATATGACTGTGGTGACCGAGACTGTGGGCGCGACGCCATCTGCGGCTGCCGTGCCGACCGAGGACGCGGCCGTCGAACCAGCAGCCAGAGTCGGGGCAACGCCCGTGGCCGATGCAGATCCGACGCTGGTTGCCGCCAGGATTGCCGCCGCCACCGTAGGCGCGACACCAGCGGCAGCAGCGTCTCCTACGGAAGGCGCGCGACTGAGGCCGGCCGCGAACGTCGGGGCGACGCCCGTTGCCGATGCCGTGCCGACGCTGGTGGCTGCCAGGCTCGATGCGGCTACGGTCGGAACGACGCCAGTGGCTGCCGCGGTCCCAACGCTGGTGGCCGCCAGGCTGGACGCAGCCAGGGTCGGGGCGACGCCCGTGGCCGAGGCGTTGCCGACCGAAGTCGCCGCTGTCGAACTTGCGGCCAACGTTGGCGCAACGCCAGTGGCAGCAGCATCCCCCAAAGCTGGTGCGCGTGAAGCATGGGCTGCAAACGTTGGTGCAACGCCGGTCGCCGCGTTGTCCGTGACGGCAGTCGCCATGAGCGACGAGGCGGCGAGCGTGGGCGCCACGCCAGTGGCTGCTGCATCACCAACGCCAGGTGTAAGAACGACGTCAGGCGATACTCCGCCGCCCACGAAGGCGAGACGTCGTCTCGTTCTGGTATATTGGCGGAAGACGAACATCAGAGGTTATGCCGTCTCTTCAAAGTAGAGCGTGGCCGACATGGTGATGGCGTCGGCCGGCGCTGCAGGCAGGTTGACCACGACGCGGCTGCTCGGGGCGACGTAGATCCTGGTCTCGGGCGTCCACCACATCTGATAGCCCGCTTGAATGTTCCAACAATCCGCGTGAACCGTGACCGGCGATCCGGTGTTGGCCACGGTGGTGTTGTTGCGCTCGCAAGCGCTGCTGGCAGCCGCGCCGCCTGGAATCAGGGGTGTCGGCGTCACCGAAGAGCCGACCGAACCGCTGACTGTGTAGCCGCGAATGATGAGCACCCGCAGTCCCTCAGCAGCTGCATCGCCATAGTCCGTCGATTGTCCCATCACCAAGCCGTGGATGATCACCCCGGCGGTCGCCGCTGGGGCTATTTCAAACAGATCCTGAGCCGCGCTGACGGCGATGTTGTCGAAAGCTATGCTGTACATCCTGGCCATTTTGACTCACCTCACAAGCATGTGCTGGAAGCTCTTGCGCTTGCTAGCCGCTGGATCAGCATAATGCGGGATGTAGTCTACGAACATCCAGATATCTTCGATTTGAAACTGCGCTCCGGACGTCGTGCCACTGCGGACGCCGCCGATCTCCGCCGCGTCCAACGTAGCCAGACTCAATCCCGTGACCACGGCTGTCTGCCAATATGCATCGGAAGTCGTCACGACCCTCGTGGTGTCGTGATCAGCGGCGCTGTATCTGAAGCGGATCGCGTACGTCCTCGCTGTCCCCGCGCTGAGTTTCGCCACCATGCCAACCTTGACCGCGTTCACTATCGAGTTCGACCCGACTATAGTACTCGTGGCTGCCAATAACTCAGTTTGGGCATTAGATGTGCCAGATGGGCTGATGCACTGGTTGGTGACATTGAACGGTATCTCAGACCACAAGTTGAATGCTGTAGTTCCGCTGGATTTAGTCCAGTTGTCATAGGTAGGTGCGCCTGTCTTACCTGTAACCACGGCACATTTTCCGTCACCTATCCAGTCATCCCCGACGGCCATGTCATCATAATAATAATCATAAGTCGACGCGTGTTTGATGGTACCCACGCCGAAGAAGAAATCAATGACGTTAGCCGTGGTCTCCGTCGTCAAAGTGTCTGCTATGTCAGTCGCTCCGTTGACCCGAACTTGGACTGTCTTTGATGTATTCGCAGTATTTGTGACCATGATTTCGATGCAATACCATCTACCCGTAACTAGGACTGCCGTACCCGTGGCCCGCACAGTGGTGCCGTCGCGGGCATATAAACGCAATATGCCGTCGGTGCCTATTTGCAGGTCACCTTCCTGTTGCGTGGCACTATCCCATCCGCAGATCTCCTCGTTGCCACCAGTCGGAAGCGTGGCCACGTAAAACCCGAACCGGACAGCCCTGGGAGAGCCCGCGGTGCAAGACAACAAAACCCAGCAAGCCGCGGTGATGGTGGAGTTTAGATTCAAGCAATACGTACCGTTTCGCGGATGCGACGTGCTGATGGCGTTGGCCGTGTTGACGTTGGCGTTCTTCGAGTCGAACTCGCCAATGTTGCCACTTTCCACACCAGAGAAATTTAAGAGCGTCATCGTCAGCTTCTAGTGCGAACTCGAATCACGGATTCGGTCACAGCGAGCTGTTGCGACAGGAGGTTTGCGCCGCCAGTTAAGCTCATAGCAGATTGAACGCTGGCGTCGGAAAACTGACGCGGAGGTCGGTGACGGCGCTAACACTGGTCGCCGTGAGCCATGTCGCGGCCGGCACGTCGACCGGCTCGACCAGCGTGGAGATGGTTCCGGTGAGGTTCGTGCTCGCCGCGATGGCGTTCGGGATCAGCATCGACGGCACCCAATCATTAGCGACCGTCAGGTCGTCAAAGTAGAAGTCATAAGTCGCTGTGTTGTAGTTCGTGCCGACGCCGAAGTATACGTTGACCAAATTCTGAGCGGTCTCGGTCCATGTCGTGTCGATGTCGGCAACAGTAGCACCATCGACATTGACCGTGACCGTCTTCGAGGTGTTGCTGGTGTTGACGTACTTCACGTCGATCCGATACTGCGTGTTGATTGCCAGGACCTTCGTGCCAGTCGCCTGCAGGGTCGTCTCGTTGCCTTTGTAGACGCGTAACCTGCCGTCACTACCGACCCGCACAGCGAACTGCAGGGCCGCGCCCTGACCGGTCACGATCTCTTGGGGATCGGTGCTCGGCAATGCCGCGATCCAGAGGCCGCACTTGATCCCGCACGTCGCCCCCGGCGATGTGAAGTTGATCTGCCCCCACGCCGTCGATGTGATCGCCGAAGCGAGGCGGCAGGTGTAGGTCCCGCTGCGGACACCGGGAGTCGTCTTGAGGCTATTCACGTTCGTGACGTTGGCGTTCTTGGCGTCAAACTCCGCGACGTCGCCAGTCTCGAAACCGACGAACCGAATGATCGTCATGGCACCATCACCTGCACCTTGGTCCCGTTGACGCGGCCCAGTAGGCGCGCGACTGCGCCAGCCGCGATCGTGCTCGCGCTCAACGTTACGCCCGTGCCGGCAGACAGCGTGATCGTCCCGCCGTCGACGTTGTCCACTGTGATCAGACCCACGAACTTGTTCACGGTCCAGGTCGCCGTGCCGGACGAGTTTCGCTGCTGGCTGTTGACGTGGTTCTGGGTCAGCGTGCGCGCGCCCGTCGCTGAAGTCTCTAGCGTCCCGGCATACTGTTCGACGTACTGAACGAGCGAGCCGCTGTAGGTAGGCTCGTCGATCAACATGTCCGTGGCGCCCGCCCCGGCGATGCACGTGGCGACGCAATAGCCGCCGCCGTCTGAATACAGGAATTTGTTGTCGGTCTCTAAGTACAGGTCGCGCGCGATAAAGCGACACTGGCCGATCGTGCGGAAGACATCCGCGCGGTTGGTACCGCTCGTGTTCAACTCGACGTCCAGCGCGTAGAACTTATTGTCGTGCATGGGGAGCGCGCCATTGATCGACTGCATGCGGACGCCCGCGCGGTCGAGCGTGGTCGGCGCGCCGTGGCCGATCTGGCCGTGCCCGTAGAAGCTGTTCTGGATGATCCACGCGTTCGAGCCGTCTGCAACCAAGTCGACCGCGTATTGCGCGTCCATCTTGCCGACGGTGACGTGATTGCCGGTGCAATACTGACCGGTCGCGGCATTCATTTGGAACCCGATGTTGAAGCCAATGAACTGCTTCAATCGGACGTAGGAGTTGATCAAGTTATAGCAGCGCACGCCTCCGAACGTCTGGGTGTTGTAGTTCGCCGATCCAGACGTGCGGAACCATAGCACCAGATTGTTCCCGCCAGTGTGGTTGAGGGTCTCGGTGTCGCCGGTGGTCTTGACAAAAACAGCTATGGGCGCGGCGTTGTAGACGACTGGGGCGTCCATGATCACGCTGATGTTCGGGACCAGGGCCGTCATAGCCGCGTTGATCCGGTACCCATTGGCGACCGGGAAACGCAAGGTGACGAAGCCGGCGGCTGTGAGCGCGTTGGCGGCGGCGATGGCCGCGTTGATCGCGGCCCCATCATCCGTGGAATTATTGCCGACGGCGCCGTATGCTTTCACGTTGACCTCGATGGCCTGAAACAGCTCGATCTCGCTCTTGGCCGCGGCCCAGTTGGCCCGCTCGCCGGCTTTGCTGACAGCGGCTCCAGTTGCCGGGAAAGTGGCGTCAATCAAGCTCATGCGGCCTTGTCCTTTGGAGCGAATGCCGACCGATCCGTAAAGCGCGATCTCGCGCCTCGATCAACGATAGTGGCAGAGAAGCCGGCAACGCGCCAGATTGGAGCGGGGCCGTCGGCGATCGCCGTGCCCGTCGCTGGCGTCAACGCCTGCTCAATCCCGGTCGAGAAATGAGGAGCGATGCCGACGGCTGCCGCAGTGCCGACGTGCGGCAGGCAGAGCGCAGAGCCTCTGACATTGAGGGCAAGGCCTGCGGCCGCCGCTTCGCCTGTGCTCGTCGCGATGCTGACGATGTTTGCGAAGCTGGGCGCCAGACCGCCCGCCGTTGCCGCGCCGGCCAGGGGCGCGACGGCGACATGTTGCGCCCCGAATATGGCTGGAGCGACGCCGTTTGCGACGGCAGCGCCCACACCTGGAAGCACAGTCGTGTTTTGGGCCCAGCTTGGAGCGACGCCGCTTGCGGTCGCGGTTACGGGATTGGCGGTGTCGACGATGGCTCCCAGATTTATGACGGACGCGATCCCGGCAGCAGTCGCGTCGCCAGTGATTGGCGAGACCGACCTGTTGCCCGCGATCGCCAAGTCTGGAGCGATGCCGTTGGCGACGGCTGTCCCAGTCGCAACGCCCATGAGCGCGCTGGTCGCCACATTTGTAAGGGAGCCAACGGCCGCCGCCGTGCCAACATCTGCCGCTGCGAGACTGCCTGCACTGAGCGAAAGGCTCGGACCAGTGCCGCTCGCGCTGCCCGCATTCGTCGCCGCGGCGCTTGACGCCGCCAACGTGGGCGCCGCGCCGACACCATCAGCCGTGCCAACCGCCGTTTGCGCGACGACGGCACCAGAGACGATTGGAGCTGCGCCAGTTGCTGGAACGTTTCCGGTCGTGGTCGCGACAAGCGCGCCGGCACTGACGATCGGTGCCGCGCCAGACGCTGCTGCCAGGCCCGCGCTCGTACTCAGCGAGGAGCCGATGGACAGCGTTGGTATCGCGCCGTCAGCCGCAGCCGCACCAGTATTGGTGTCAAGTTGAGCGGCGCCGCTGACGATAATATCAGGCCTGATCCCATCAGCATTCGCCAGCCCCGCAGCTGTAGCTGCGACCAACGATGCCGCCACAGTCGGCCCTGCGCCTGCCGCCGCAGCTGGCCCGACGGCCGGGAGGCCGACCCAGTTGCCGCTGGCCGTCGGCGCTACGCCAGTCGCTGCTGCCGCGCCCGCGAGCGATGCCAACCCGGAAGACGTCGAAAGCGTTGCTGCGACGCCTGTCGCAAAACTCGTCACGACGCTGGGCGCCGACGCGCTGGACGCTGCCAAAGTCGACGCGACACCAACGGCAGCTGCCGCGCCCGTGCTCGTGGCGAACGTCTGGAGTCCAGCAGAGACGGTCGGGGCTATGCCATTTGCGGCAGCGGTGCCGACTCCCGATGCAATCGAGACGCTGGCCGTGACAGTCGGCGCCACACCGGTCGCGGAGGCTGCCGCCAACGCCGGCGCCAGGTCAGCATTGGCGGCAAATCTTGGCGCCAGGCCGGTCGCGACAGCCGTGGTCGCGTCGTCCCAAAGCGTGGCGTCGTCCCAGAGGGTTGTATCGTCCCAGGCCCAAGTGGCGTTAGTCGCTAACGTGACTGACTGCGGTACTAGTTCGAGCTCGACGTCCCATTCGATCGCACCAATTTCAACCGTGTTGGTATTAGCGCTGTGGGTCGTGCTCAAAACCGCGTCGACTGCGACCGCGCCGAGGTCGATCGTGCGCCTTGAGTTACCGCTGCCGCCGACGTTGCCCTGCACGAACACCTGCATGGCAGCGGCATCCCATCCCGCTTGCCAGGTAAAGGTGCCGCTCAAGACAATGCCGACGTCGTTCGTGCCAATGCTGACCGCGCTGATCGGAGTCGCACGGATGGTCGTCGCGCCCTCGCGGATCTGCACTGTGACGGTCGGCTGCCCGGTGCCAGCCGTGAGTGTATTCCGACGCACAAGCACTCTGACCGTTTGAAGCAATGCCCCGGATGCAAGCGTCGTGGATGGGTCAGACAGCGGAGCGTTGCAGCTGACCGTAGTGATATTGCTGGTCGCCGTGATCCAATCGCCCGCGCTCGACGCCGGGTCCTCGTCGATCGCGGTAAACGCGCCCGTCATGCTGACGTTGGTGACGGCCGCGTTCGGACGGATCGTCTGCAGATCGGGGACCTGTCCGACACCAGGCGTGCTGACGATGCGGCATTCGACGCCAGCGCCTGTCAGATCCGAGAGTAGACTTGCGTCCCAGACCCCCGTTAGAATCTGGCCGCTAGTGCTTGAGACCGGGCTGGAGCTAAGAAGCGTGGCGAGCGAAGCCCCGTTCTCCCACAGCTCCATATTGATCGTGGGATCTGACGTTCCTGCAGTTTTCCGAGCCCAAGCGCGGAATGTCTGTAGATTGGCCCCCGTCCGAAGAGCCACGGCTCATCCGCCCAACAATGTCATGTCGACACCAATGCCACGGTCTCGCCCCAACGGAGAGTCATCCGTATGAAGCCATTAACCATGCTGTAGCTCACATTTGTGATGGTTGCTCCAGCGTTGTCAGACCGTCGGCCCGTCCATGCCAGATTGGCGCTACCCAACTCAGTGATTTTGAACGTCACCTGGAAGTCGTGCGCGCCGTAGTGGGCGCCAAGTTGATTAAAAAAATCCGTGCCGAACGTGCCATTGCAGCACGCGAGCCACCACCTGCCGTCCGGCCTCTTGGCGACGCACCCGTAAAGCCTGGGGACGTAAGGGGTTTGCCGCCGGATCATCCGGTCCGCATAGGTGGCGTTGATGTTCGGAGGCCGGTCGTCGCAATGCACCAGCCTGAACAGAGATCCGAGCGACAAGTCACGGTTGATGACCTGATAGGACCGATGGCAGGGCCGACGGGTCCCATTGTATTCTACCAAACCCTGGTCGAGCGCATCCTGGGTTGGGTTGGATGGGATCTGGCTGCCAAAGTGAAAATACACCCCGACACCATTGTTGAGATTGCTGAGCATCCGCGCGGGAGATGTCTGTTCGTGGCCATAGCCGCCCTCGGTCTGGTACATCCCTTGTGGCTTATAATTTGCCCAGGCGTTATCCCACTCGACATTGCTGGCGTTATCTCCATAAGCGTGACCACAGCCAGCCATGACGACATTGGGGATCTTGCCGGCCGCTTGGAGCGCGTTGTACTCGGGGGCACAACCGCTGCCGCTGAAATGACTCCAGCCGTTGGCAATTATCTTGACGTTCGACAACCCATTAGCATTCAGTCGATTGCGCAACTCCTGGCTCTTGTTCACAATCTCAGTATAGCCACCAGCATACACCTCATAAGCATTGCCACCGTCTGGCTCATTCTGAAGGCTGGCGTGGGTCCAGAAACAGCTGCCAACAGTGGCCGCGATCTGATCGGCGAACGAGGTCGGCGTGTATTGAGTGGCACATTGTCCAACCGCGAGGAATCCAGTTATGCCGTTGTTTTTGCAGACCTGAGCGAATGGGGCGTAGACACTGCCGGCCACATATCCACCAGTCCACACCGCGTTCAGCTCGTCGAACAGCTGCACGTGGTTAGCTTGCGCAGCTGCCGCCATCGAAGTCGTGTCGTAGGGGCTGCCCATCGTGAACCCGAACCCGTCCCACCGCTGCTGCGGAGTCGTGTCGGCGAGCATCGCGACCTGGGTCAAGCTATTATCCACGGGCTCGATGGCTCCGGTGGATGCGGGGTTAACGCTCAGGCTGCGGTTGTGGCCGCTCACATCCTGCTCAGGATTGCCGCCGGTGACACGCCAATAACCCCACAGGCTCCCGGCCTGGATGCTGGTCGGCAGCGCGCCGCCAGCCAACTGCGATATCTCGGCGTCGGACAGGGCGATCGACCAGACCGCCACCTCGGCGATGTTGCCGTTGAGATAGAGCGACGGGGTCGTCGTGGCACCGACGTTGAAGTGGTCGGGAGCCGAGGCCGGCGTAGCCAAGGGAGTGGTATTAGTGACCTTGTCGTGACCGTTGAAATAGACGGAACGGCTCGATAGCGACGCGACCACGCCCGCGGCATGGAACCAGTTGTTAGCAGCTGGCCCAACTGTGGTCGCCGCTTCCACAGACGTGCCGGCGTCATTGCGGCTCTGCATGCCGATCGTGCCGGTCGCTTTGGCGTAGAGCATCTGACGTCGGCCGCTGCCACCCAGAACGCCAAAACCAGCGATCGCGTAGTCCGTCGCGACGTTGGTCACCTTCGCCCAAGCGGTGATCGTGAGCGGGTACGAGATGCTCTCAGTCCTGGACAAATATTCAAGGCTGGCCGCCGTGAACGTAGTGACCGCAGGTGAGATCGTCTTGTAGCCCCTGACGTAGTCCCAAAACCACTTGATGCCTGGATCGGAGGCGGTCCCGTACCCGCCAAGCTCGTAGTGCACGCCCGCCTCGCCGGTCCCGCTACCGGCCGGCGGGAATTGCCCCTGCGCCTGCTGCCAAGGCTCGGAGAAGAAGCACATATGCAACCCCGGCAAGCCAGCCGATGGGATCCCGAGCTTGGCGTTGACTTCAGTGTACCAGTTGTTCTTCTGCGTATTAGTAAAGACGCCGGCGGTATCATTAGATGCACTGCGGAAATCCAGTGCATTGTCAAAGATTGGTTTGTTGATATTGTTGGGAGAGCCTGTGTATGTGGCATACTTTGATGCATTAACACCAGGACTGGCCGGGGCGGACGGGTTCCACGACAGGGCGTTGACGTTCGCGTTCTGCCCGATCGCGATGTTGTAAGGGTCACCAAAACCGCCGGCGGCATAGATCCTGGTCGGATCGATGGAATGAATGTCCGAACCGAGCAAACCGATGTTCGACGCCACGCTCAGGTCGAAGATGCCGTTGGTGTCGGAAAAGTTGGTGCTGTCCATCTCGCCGCCGGGCGAGATGACGACGTTCCGCCATGCCAGGAGCTTAGTCGCGACGGTCTTGTGGATCTGGCGAGCGGCAGCCGAGTTGGTCGCTCCAAAGCCCGCCAGGGAGTACCACGTGTTGACGTAGACCACCATCTGGCGATCATCGCAAGCTTGGATGATGCGCTCCATGCGAGCTTGAGTGGCAGCGTCAATGGTCAGACCATCCGTTGAGAATGGACTGCCAGAAGGCCCGTTCGGGCTGCCCCAGTAGAGGCAGCTTGCGCCCGCGTAGGTGACCGTAATGGAGTTGATCCCGTTCGCCTTGTAGGCGTCGAGGTTGTTGATCAACTCGACGGTGAGGTTCTCGGTCATGGCCGCGCACGCGACGCGAACGGCCCACATTTCAAACGGCTGACCGTTCAGGAGCCACGTCCTGCCCGAGATGCTGAGTACGTTGCTGGTCGGCGGCGGAGGCGGCGGCCCCCCTCCGCCGCTGCCCAACTCGCTGGTGCCCGCGGCGCTTGCTGCGGCGGCGACACGGCTCATGAGCGGGTGACCAGCCGCCAGGCAGCGTTGCTGCCCGTGTTCGTGTCGACCTCGAAGATCATGGCGTCATACTGTGCCGCGGTCGACGTGCTGGCCGCGGCGGGTTTCACCAGGGTAGCTCCGGCACCTGCAATTGCCGTCACCAGCCCCGTGCCGTACTGAACGAGTTCGAGAGCGCAGCCCGCCAGCACGTTGCTTCCCAGTGTCACGGTCACCGCAGCTCCCGACGTGCATCGCATGCGCGCAAAGGTGTGATTGCCGAAAGTCGTCGCGCTAATCGTGGTTGAGCCGCCGGCAAGGACGCTGTCGGCGGTCTCGATGCCATCCTTGGCCGCCTGTAGATTGACCCTCAGGTCGGCCTTGATGGAATTAACACCGTCGAGCGGCTTCGTTGGATCTATCGGCATCGCTCACTGCCTCCTTTCTATCACAGCGCTCGCCGTCAGCGCCTTGATCTTGTCTTTGAGTACAGCCTTCAACTGCACGATCGTCGTCGCCGCGTCGATCTCATCCAGCCACGCCTGCGCTTCGGCTGCCGAGGCGAACGCTGGCAGCGCGTTCTGCTGCAGCGACCGCCGCAACTTTACGTCGTCTGGGTCATCAATCACTACGTTCATAGGGATTGCCAGAAGCCACTCGGCCAGTTGACCGTAATGTCGGTGCCGTTGGTCGTGGTCGCGAAGTCGTAGAAGCAGCACGGCACCCCTGTGCTGTCCGCGCCTGACGTGTCGGCGAAGTACGCCACGCAGACCATCGTCAGCGTGTTGTTGAGAGCCCCGCCCGCACTGGTCCACGTCTGCGCCGGGAGCTGCAACACCATCTTGTTGTTCGTGTCGTCAGGCGCCGGCAATGCCGCGAGGCTAATGTCCGTCAGCACCTTGCGTACGTAGTTGGTGAAGTTTGCCTCGCTGCTCGCGGCCAGCATCGACGCCACGGTGTCCTGGTCGACCAGAGTGCCGACCGCCTCATTGGTCTTCAGGAGAATCACTTTGAAGACGCTGGTATTGGGGTCGTTTAGACTGATACGGCGGTACATTTCTGTTACACGCCCTCGCGAGATATTCGCCACATAGGCCGCCATTGTTCATGTGCTCCTTTAAGCTGCGACGTCCAGCGCCGTTTCGGTTTCGACTGCTTCTGGCACTTGGACGGTGATGCTGAAGACGATGTCCAACGCCGTTTCCGTTGCCGTCGCAGCTGGCAGCGGTGCCGATGCATCGACCGCGCTCTCGGTCTCTGACACCAGGTCGAGATTAACCTGGATCACCATGCCAGCGGCGACGGCGGTCTCGGTCTCGCTCGCCGCCGTCAGCTGGCTGGTCCGCTCCTGCCCAGCCGATAGCGCCGTTTCAGTCTCGATCGCCGGCGTCAGCGGCGAGCCCAGACTGACGGCATACTCGGTCTCGGTCGCCGCGGCGAGCAGAGCGAGACCTACGTCCACCGTGTAGGCTTGGTCAAGGTAACGATAGTGCGTGAGGGTCAACGCATAGCGCGCGACCGCCGCGGCCGAGAAGGTCACCACGCCGTCGTCGACCCGGCCCTTGTCGACGTCGTTGACCAAGAACCTTGCCCCCTGCGGCACGCCGGTGATCGTGGCAACCTGGCTCAACGCGGCTGCGATGTAGGTCCTGTCGATGCTGGTGGCCATGGCGGTCTTGGCCGTCAGGACCGCCGGCGGACCGAGATTGACCCAATGGGTATCTCCAGACACGGTTAGGTCGTCGTTCAACAAGACGCCCTCGCCGGCTGTTGCCTGTACTAGTTCCTCTCCGTCCGGGACATTCCCGATCCTCACCAGTCCTCCCGTTGACAGCGCATAAATCAGGAAGCCTGCCATTACTTCAGCCACTGCTGCGCGAGGAGAGCACCGAGTTTGATAGTGGATTGGTTGCCGTTCGTGTTGATCCTGATATTGTAGGTCGTGGAGCCTACATTCGGATTCTGGTCAACGAAGATTTTATTGATCCTGGCTCCATTGCCGATCGGGGAACTGATCTCGCTTATGTTGTGCCCATCACTGATAATCATAGTGGAGGCGAAACCTCCGCCGGCCGTAGAGGAGCATACTAGCTCATACTGAATGATCACGGGCGGGACAAACCCGTTCGACAAGGCGCGGAGGTTAGCGACCAACTGTACGACACCATGGTCGCTAGTGTCGCCGTTAGAGATACCGTATGAACTAGACTGCACAGCCCACCAAGTGGACGACAACGCGCCGTTCCTGATTTTGAGCGTGTCGACGGTCAGGTCCTTGATATAGGACCCGTCGATGCCGCCCTCGAAATCAATCAGGTTCGTGCCGTCGGCACCGTTGACCTGCAGCCCCCAATCGGTGGTGGCCGGTCCGAGCTTGCCCATCCGCACCCGAAGGTGGGGCACGGGCTGGTCGTCCCAGACATTGAGGACGGGGAAAGTGCCGTCGATCGTGATGCGTCCGCCGGTGGCCGCTCCGAGATAAAGCAGCTGCGTGAAAACGCTGCCGGCGAGGATCTTGCTCGCGTCGAGATCAACGATCTTCGCGTTGGTGATCATGGCGTTCTGAACTTGCAATTGAGAAGTGATGATCGCCCTGTCGGTCACAAGTGCCTGACCCGTGATCGTGTGCGCGTAGATCATCTCGCCCGAAATGCCGGCCTTACCGTTCAAGGCTGTGACGTTCTGACCGCCCGGGTACTCCCACACCGCCATCAACGTGCGATCGCTGCGCACGTGCACCGTGATGTCGGTCGTGGCCGTCAGGACCGTTGATAATTCCTGATACGAAACGTAGATCGTTTGGCCGCCCCACGACACGCTTCCGGCGCCGATGCTCCGCGAGTCGGTCGTGCCGCTGACCGGGCGCGTCACGTGGACGCCCGACGCCGTCCAAGACAAAACGTCCGGGGCGCCCAACGCCACCGTGAAGATCGGCGCAGGGTCGAACGTGTAGATCGGCAGGTCGCTGACGTCGACCGTGCCCGTCACGACCTCGATCTCAGCGCTCACGTTGAGATCGGCTGCGAGGTCCGAAAAGGCGTCATAGGCGGCAACCCGCACATAATAGAGCACGCCGGGCAGGACCGGAGCGCCGTTGGCGAATGTATTGAAGGAGGCAGCGCAGGTGTTGAGCTTGCCCAGCAAATTCGTCGCGTCATCGGGCGTGAAGCCGGTCGTGGTACTGGCCCATGCCTTCATGCCGACCCAGTCCGGGTCGGGGGGTATATTGAATGAAACCCAGATAGTTCCGATGTTCGTCGTCACGCTCAGCCCGGTGACCTGCGACGGCGCTGGGTTCTGAACGGTCAACCTTGCCGGGTTCCGGCTCTGCCGACCGTAGGTGTCGACGATCCGAACCTCGATCGTGATCTGTCGGGCAACCCCGCTCAACGATTGAGAAACGACGGCGCTTTGTCCCGCCCAAGCCGTCCCGTCGGTCCATTGGGTGCCGTCTGACCACGTCTCAGTCTGCGGCGCCGAGGGGATCACCACGGAGCCAGACAACGACCCGCCGTCGACGTAGTTCTTCTCATAGCTGTACACGTAATCTGGCGCGGTCACCGCCTCGGTGCGCCTGAGCTGGGTCGACATGCTCGTGTAAATGCGCACGTCCCAATACGCAAAGGTCGGATCGAGGAAGGTCGTGTCGCCCTGGTTTTCCTCTTCCCCGATCTCCGCCGGCCCAGAAAAGCCGGTCATCCGCCATACAAAGTGCGGATCGCGGCCGACGAAGTTGGTCAAGTGGCCCTGCCCGAACAACTGCAGGCCCGTGACGTTCGCGGTGTCGACGATCGTCTGAGGGATCGTCTTGCAATCGACGACCGCCGTATTAGACCACGCCGACGTCAGCGGCAGCCCGTTGTAGACGGTGCCAGCCCTGACTTGGATTTCGTAGATTTCTCCCCACGGCACCAAAAACGAGACGTCGAGACCGGACGTCGACGCCGACGCCGCGGTCCACTCCCCCGTCGTGTCATCCTGGACGCGGTACTGCGCATCGAAGAAGCTCGCGTTCGTCGCCGACGACGGTGGCGACGTGATTATCACCGTCAGTTGGACCATCCGAACTGGGTAAGGCTCCCGCGGCGGGATCAACTCACCCCTGCGAATGGCCACGATCGCTGGCCTCGGCGGCGGCTTAGGCTGGCCTTGCGGCAAAGTCGTGTGCGGATCGTAGGGGTCGATGTCGCCCCTGATCGCGTCCTCGATCTCAGGATGTGCGTAGGGCGCAACTTCAACAGAAATCTCGCGCGGCCCCTTGGGCGACACAGATTTGACTATGACGTCAACCGCGACATCCGACGTCTCGCCGAATTGGAAATAGTCGCCCACCACAATGGGGGCGGTGGCCGGCGAGACCAGCGTCTGAAACAACAGCGAATTGTGGACGCCGGCCGAGAACACGACCCCGACCTCGACCAGCTGGGTGCCTCCGTCCGACGTCGTCGTCGTCACGCGGACGCCGTAGGTCGTGCCCGCCTCCATCAGGACGGAGGCGCTCAGGGTGATCCCACTCACGCTTCCGCCGCTGGTCGAGATGGCGGTTATGTAGCCGTCGGCGATGCCCAGCAGAGCCGCCGGCTGGGTCAGCGAAACCTTCTCCCCGCGGCGGGCGAAGAAGCCGCCGATGTCCATGTCCTGCGTCGCCGTCCAGCGGCGATGCTGCAGTTCGGCGAGGTAAAACCGCCCTTCCTCCCACGCCCTGGCCGGGAAAGTGATGCCTCGGTCGGTGAGGTCGATGTCGTCGAAGATGCTGGCCGCGGTCCTTCCAGACGTGCCGCCCGCGTTGTAGCCGTCGTTGTAAGCGACGATCTCCTGGCGGGTCATCTCGTGCGTCTGGTCGTGAAATGAGATCCGCACGCCGTGCGGCAGGCGTCGATAACTGGCCCGTTTGACAAAATTTGCCGAGTTGTGCGGCCCGATCGCATCGACGTAGTGCGCCTGCGGCAGGTCCTCTATAACGCCGAGCTTGCCGTCGATGGTGTTGTAGCTGGCGCGTCCCGCGCTCGCGACCACCCGCAGGCGGTCGAGCATCGAGGCCTCGTCGCTGGAGACGAAGCCGAAGGTCCGCCCCGCCTGGGCACACCGTTGGTGCCAGGCTTGCAGACCTGCCAGGTCGATCTGGGAATCGAAGAATATCTCACCGCGGTTCGCACGACGGTGTTGGGGAATCGATCGAAACACGGCCGCTGGATTGGCCGTCGGCACTTCCGCCCACTGCGACCCGTCCCAGCTCAGCGCGTACCTGGTGCAATCACAGCTGATGTGCGCAAGCGAGCCCTGGTTGCTCTGGGTGGCTGGGATCTTCAGCGCGATCAGGGAATGTCCCGGGACTCTGACCGGCGCGACGCTCGAATGACCTCGGAACGCCGTCCAATAGAACCCGTTGGTGCTCTTGCCACTGTTGTCACCGCTGTTGTCGAAGCTTTCACGCGTGACCCTTGATTCCCAACCACTTGGATTCGGCGTGACGTCCATGTCGAACAAGTAGCGAGTGGTGTTCTGGGCCTTCTTGGAGACCGTGTGATGATCGACGGTCGTCCATGCGCTGCTGCCCAAGTGGCGAAGCTCGATCTTGAGCGTGACCGAACTGCTGCTGACCTTGCCCGAACTGCTGACCCGAAAGATGCCCTGCGGGAACGTGAATTCCCAGAACAAGTGATCGACGGTCCCGGCCGGCATCTGCACCGTTTGCGCACCGGGCGCGCTGTGGGTGATTTGGATCGCCTGGCCGTGCGGCTCGCTCAGCGCCTCGTAGACCACGCTCGGATACAAAGTCGTCGGCGCATCAGTGTCGCGACCCGAGCGGAGCTGCCATGTGACGCCTTTCATGTCGTCGATCAGCGTGTCGCCGATCCGTACGTTGCTGATCAGGAGCGGCCCGAGACCCGCACTCAACAAGCAGTGCATATACTGGGTAGAACCTTGCCAGGTCGTGTAAGGTTGGGCGACGTGGAGCGGAAATACCTTGTTCCAGCGCCCAGCAACGAACGGCACTAGTTGACCGACCTGGGCGATGCCGTTCTGAGTGCCAGTGAGGGAAAAGGAAGTGGCCTGGCTTGTCGAGTTGTTCTTCGGTGCGGGCGGCTGAAGTAGTCCTCCAGCGACCATGCCGGCACCAGAGAACATGAGCCCGATACCGATTGGCCCGCCGATGCCGGTGGCAAACAGAACCGCGCCGAGCGTGAATAACCCAGCACCGATTCCTAGTTGCGCGCCTTGGCTGCCCTCGGGCGGCTTCAAACGGATGTAGACGCGGGCGCCAGGCTTCGGCCTGATCACCTCCCACGGGAAGTATTCGGAGCCGTCCGCGTGCAGCCGCATCGGCGGGATCGGCGCGCCCTCGTTGATGCTGATGTCGATCAGGTCAGGACAATCACGCGCCAGCTCGGGGACGTAAGTCTCAATGATCTCGCTCAGACACAACCGACTCGACGTCTCGTACACGGCCCGCTCGTCGGTGAGCAGGCTGGGTCGAACGTAGATCGTGATCTCGGGCTTCATCGTACTGCCCGTGATACTACAGTGTCGGGTTAGCCGCTATATCCTTGTGCCGCCAGATGCCGCACAACCTCGGTCGCCACATGCGACCACGAAAGCTCCCGTCCCACAAATCCATGCGGCTGCGGCCGTCTTTCACAACGTGCAGCATCCAGACGTCGTCAGCCACGATGCCGACGTGCGTCGGTTCGACCCGATCTTCACGAAACAGCAAGACGTCTGGGAATGCCGGGACGTCACGTGAAACATCGATCCAATCGCCGCGACCGTTCTCAATCAGCTTCGCCACCAAGGCTCGATCCTCGGGATCTGCGGCGTCGTAAGTCGGCAGGATGATGCCGAACTGCTTGTCATAGACGTGGGCCACCAAACGCCAGCACGACATCTGTTCCCACGGGATGCCCAGGAATGGCAAGAAATCAATCAAGAGTGCTTAATCCAGGAAAATCACTGGAATTGTATCGCACGTTCGGGAAAACCCGGAGCAACAGCGGATTCGCGTAGCCCAACGTCAGCCTTATCGAGTGCTGCGTCAGCTCGGCACTCGACAACGGCAACTCGAACGGACCGATCTGCACGCTGTCCGGCGAACGGGCCAGCACAACCTCGCCCGTGACCGTCGGCTCAGAGGTAAGGCCAGACAACACCTCCTCGATGATGCGGCTCACGTTCTCGATCTCGATCATCGCAGTCGGCTCACCATCCTCGACCTGAGCCGGCGGCGTGAAGTTAAACGCAGATTTGGTGAAGACATGGCCGCGGGACACGACGTTGCTGGTGTTGTTCACCAACCGGATCGGACTGCCCAAAGTCGGATGTGTGATCGTGAGCAGATCCAGAAATACTTCGCCCTTGCCGGTGCGACTTCGCGCCGCCCGTCGCGCGACCTGGTCGGCTGCGCTCGCTGGCAAGCTCCCCGCAAAGCCAGACTCGAAAGCCCCTATGTCTGGGTCGGTGCCAACGTAGGGCAGACCGACGTTGACCCCAGCGTTCACCAGGTCGCTGCCGGAAACCAGCTGCATGAACGAGGTGACGGGCAAGCCGCCTCCCGCCTGCCGCGGGCCAGTCAAAAGAGACACGTTCAAACTGGCAAAATCGGCGTCGCTTACCGGTACAGTGTCCCAGCTGTTATGGTCATGTATGACGTTGGCATGGAAATAACTAATGTCGTTCAGTTCGTGGTATCCGATGTTATTGCGAAGAACCGAGGCTCCAGTGCCGCCGTCCTCGCGAAATCGGTAATTGGCGTAATAGCTGTTGTAGACATTGTTGTTGTAGAGGGTCATGGCCCCGGTGTTGGAATTTTTATTCATGCCGTACAGATTTGAGATCGCCAGGCATTGCGTCGCCCTGTGCGTCAAGCCGATCCCGTTGCCGAAATTGAACCCTCCGCCGTCGCCCGCGATCGTCTCAGTGTCGGGGATGCGCCCGTTATGGACCGACCAGCACCGATCGAACGTGACCGCCGCCGTGCCGTTGAAAACGTCGAACCCGTCATCGGAGTTGTTCCACGCCCGACAGGTCCGGCAGACGTTCCCTGGGCCGCTCGGCGATATGTGGAAGCCGTCGGCGTTCGTGCCCGCGCCGGCGGTCGTGAGAGAATCGTAGTTGTGGTGAGAATCACAGTCCACAATCAGCGTGTTGGATACTGCGGCGTCGACCAAGACGCCACTGCCGCCGTTGTGGTCGGTTTCCAGACGCTGCAGGACGTTGCCCGAGATCGGGCCCGCATCTGTGCCGTTGACGTAAACTCCGGCGCAGTTATCAGTACCTGCGCGTTGGGCCAGGCCCGTGATGCGCAAGTCCTGCAGGGTCCAGTTGCTCGCCCTTAGGTCAATGCCAAAGTTCCCAACGTTGTCGACCGAAGAGCAATCGAGCACCGGCACACCGCCGTTGCCGCCCATCGTGATGGGACCAGGCCTCGTCAACCTGACGCCGAACACAGTGGTGGGCGGAGTGTACGTCCCCGGCGAAATCAAGATCACGTCGCCCGGGTTCGCGACGTCGTGCGCCTTCTGCCATGAGCGATACGGCGCTCCCGAAGAGCCAGTGCCCGTCGTGTCGTTGCCAGTGGTCGAGACGAAGATGTTCGCCATGAAACTAGCCCGGCAATCTCCAAAGAGTGATGTCGACCTTCCAGATGCGGGTGTCGCTATTGACGCCGCTGAACCAGATCTGCCCCGTCGGCATCGACTGGTCCGTGAACTTGTGCCTGATCGAGGTCGTGTCGCCCAGCACGTCCTCGAAACCCGTGAAGTCCTCGGAACCGCGCGCCGCAGTCGTCTCCCACCACGACAAAAACGATTTGTACTGCGCGCCCGTCAGCTGCAGCGCGCATTGTATGATGTAAATCTGATCCGTGCTCAGCGATGCCGTCCGAGGTTCGCCTGCGTCCGTTTTGAACACCGAACGTTGATCCACCATGCTGAAAGCGATCGGCAGCAGCTGAATCTGAGGGACGCTGGACGGCCAGGTTACTGTCATGCTCTCGGCCTCGGCGTGAGCCCGTACACGTTGCGCATCACGCTTTGATGTTCACCCGTGCGGAGCATCTCCGCCGTCGCCGCCCTGACCATCGCCGTAATGACCATTCGGCCGTCCGGACCCCGCTGGCTGGACATCTCGATCGGCGGCGAACCAGTCTGCCGCTGGTCTATGACGCGGAACTCGGGCGCCGCGTTGTTGACCACGATTTGCTGATGGCCTCCCGCAGATGGGCTGTGCTGGCTCAGCATCTGGGTCGTGTCGACCGTGCCCGACGCCAGGTGACGCACCTGTTCGGTGCCGGGCATCGCTGCGCGCGCAGCCGACGCAGCCGCAGGCGCGGGGGCACCGATCAGCGCCAGCATCTGCCGACCAGAACTCGTGGATGCCAGGCGGCGGAAAGCGTCGTTGCTGAGCACCTCGACCTGGCGGTCGGCGACGATCCGCTCTTGCCCGCGCTGGCCGACCACCGTCGGCCAATCGTTCTTCGGCAACCGCGCGAGTGACGGCAACTCCTTCTCCAGCCTGCCGGCGCGAGCGGCATCAGCGAGACGGCCGCGCAAGACCAGCTCCGATCCCTTTTCGCCGACGTCTGCCTTCTGCCCCGCGCGCAGCGGACCGCCCACGGAAAGAGCGGCGGCGGCTGCGCCTCCTCCATCTCCGGCTGGTGCGGCAGCCCCCTCGCCGGCGGGAGCTGCCGCCGCCGGGGCAGCCGCGAGCGCGGCGCTGAGCACGGCCGGGGCGGCCAATCCTTCGAGGACCATGCCAGCCACGGCCGCGAGGCTAGAAGGCGCTTGATTTGTCAATGGAATTGTTGCAGGTACTACGCCAACACTAGGAGGAAGGGTAGCGTGATGGCGCACGAACCCGTCGACAAGATCGCCGACCCGACTAAGGTTGGCGAACCGCGTCAGCTCGCCGACGTGCCCGACGACCTGCGCATCGGACCAGTCATGACCATCGAAGAAGTGTGGGATAGGTTTAACGCTTCGCTGGACGCTTTGCCGATCAAAGAGGCTTTCTTTCAGGCCATGGATCGGGTGGAGATCAGGTTGGACAAGGCGCAACTGCTCGAAGCTCTGTCCGACGAGGTCCTGATCGCCGAGGTGCGCCGGCGCAACCTGCTGCCGATCGCCGGCTTCGCCCAACTGCGCGCCGCGGAAGCCCTCGCGAGACACGTACTCGACCATCCGATGGCCGAGCCCGACATCAACTGGCAACTTGCCCGAGACGTGCTTCGGGAAACTGATAGGATCGAACGCATGTGGCGGCACGGCTTCGAACGAGACAACAGGGAGTAGATTATGCGAATGCTTTGGCATGCCATGCGCGGACGCGGGCGGTATAGTTGGCGCAGTTGGAATCATCGCTGGCGCGGTTGGCGCGTCCATCTTGAAAAACGCAAACGGCGCGAACGACAGGCGCGACGTGACGTTCTCGTATGGACCGCTTGTGGCCCTGGCGAATTCAGTTTCAGTTATTCGCCTACCAACATTCAAGAGAGCACCGTCGACTGGCCGCAGGGGCTTTTCGGTGAAACCAAGGACTGACTCATGCTCACGCCCGAGATGATCATGCGGATCATGAACGAGTGCCTCACCCCGTTTACGACCGAGTGGTACGTCGCCGACGACAGGGACATGACCTTTGTCGACATCGGCGACGGCTGGATAGACCTGATCAAAGCGGCCGAGCTTTTGAACACCGAGTTCTACAGGTCGCTCCATGAGGCCGCGTTCAGCGGCCCTGGGCATGAAGTGGACTGACCAATGATCACGCCCGAGATGCTCTTGATGGCCATCAACGACAGCGGCGAAGTCGATGACAGCTGTTGCTGGCCTATAGCGGGAGATATGCGCAGCGTCCGAATGGACGGGGACTTCGACCTGGTCAAGGCGGCCGCGCTGCTGAACGCCAAAGCGGAACGGCTGCATGCTCTCGAAAGTCGAGGCCGGTTTGTCGCCTCGGCTTTCAAGCGGTCCTACGAAAGACGCTGGCATAGCCACTGGGTCGTGCCGATCCGCGACGTGAGCGCTAAAAAGAGGACCTAACCCATGGTCGAGGACGGCCCCAGCGACGCCGAACTGAACGCGTGGCTCACTCGGTTGAACAGCATGAATCTGGCGGTCGACCACTTCGCTGAGTGCCGCAGGGCGACCGAAGTGGT
>Ga0105248_10001842_pt1 | contig 23482 bp, 24 predicted proteins | sample KBSS34metaG_FD_81524 | JGI IMG/M metagenome (GOLD analysis project Ga0105248, IMG submission 81524) | Switchgrass rhizosphere microbial communities from Kellogg Biological Station, Michigan, USA - KBS S3-4 metaG | ecosystem: Host-associated > Plants > Roots > Rhizosphere > Soil | place... | reverse complement strand
GGCCGTGGTCGCCAAAGTCATCTGACCGGCGAGTTGCTCGAACGTCGAACGAACATCAAACTCTTGATGATCCCGTATTCCGGCGGTCCCGCACAGGCTATGAGCGATCTGACCACCGGCCGTGTGCAAGTGCTGATCGAGGGCGGAACGGCACTCATTGGCGCCATGCAGGGCGGGCGGTTGCGCGGTATCGCCGTTGGATCGGAGCGCCGGCTCGCTGAGTTTCCAGACCTGCCCGCCGCGGCTGAGACCGTGCCCGGCTTTCGTACTGCGGGATGGCTTGCCCTGGTGGCACCCCTCGGGACTCCCAAGGAGATCGTTCAGAAGGTCAACGCCGACTTGAAGCAAGTCCTTACTGAACCAACGGTACGAACCAAACTTGCCGCCCTCGGCAGTTATACGCACCCTCTGTCACCGTCCGAAACGGTAGCATTCATCCAAAACGAACAGCAGACCTGGGGACCCATTCTCGACGACCTCGCGCGGTCGCCGTGACTCGCCTAATCGAGGTTCTCGCGCAACGTAGGTCCCGCGTATTCTTTCCTGGCCAAGCCCCGACGCCGCAGCTCGGGCACTACATGCTCGACAAACTCGCGAATGTTATCCATCGCTGAATAGCCGCGCGCGAGAATGAATCCACCGTTGGAACCTGTTGCGACATGCATCTCTTCAAGCTTGTCTGCGATTGACTTTGGTGTTCCCGTAGCAACCAACACTCGGTCAACCAGAAAACGCCGGCCAAATTCCTCGACCGTCTGGGACGTATCGGTTGTCTTGAGAAGCTCGTCGAAGCTCCCATAGTTTCCCTTCTGATTACGGACTTCGTCAGCAAAATCGACGAGTTTCATGCCGGGCCGAGCTTTGGAAAAATCGACGTTGTACTGGGCCGACATCTCGATCAAGCCGGCCTGTGGCGGAATAGCCTCAAGATACCGCCGCTCTTTCTCTTTGGCCGCGGCGTCGGATTCGGCAACTTGAATACGGATCGACCACAGAATGCCAACGTCGCGCGGCTTCCGTCCGAACGCCATGAGTTTCTGATCAAGCGAGGCGCGATGCTGTTGCATGGTCGGAACAGTGCGGCGCGTGCTGAACTGCACGTCGGCGTAATGCGCGGCAAGGTCCATGCCCGGTCCGGAAAGTCCGGCCTGGATGATGATCGGCCGATGTTGCGGTGATGGCTGCGCCGGCAGCGGACCACGCACCGAGAAGTACTTTCCGCGGTGGTCGATGCGATGAACCTTCGACGGATCGGCGAACACACCCTTGTCGCGGTCGAGCACGAACGCGTCCTTCTCGACGCTGTTCCAAAGCTTGAACGTGACCTTGACGAACTCGTCAGCCCGCACATAACGCTGGTCGTGGTCCATCATCTCTTCGAAGCCGTAGTTCGCAGCTTCATTTTTGTAAGCGGACGTCACCACATTCCAGGCAATGCGGCCACGCGTTACATGATCGAGCGCATTGAAGAAACGAGCGATGTAAAACGGGTGGTGGTAGGTTGTCGACATGGTTATGGCGAAGCCCACATTTGGAGCTGCCTTGGCCATCAACGGAATCATGGGCGCCATGTCGTGACGCGGCCACTTCGCGCCGAACCGAACCGGCGCTTCGTGACTGCCCCCGAAATCTTCGGGGGTGCCGCCCGTGTCCCCGAAGAAAAGCATGTCCATGCAGCCGCGCTGAGCGATCCGAGCAATCTCTTCGTAAAAGTCAGACGTACTGTAGTAGTCGTAGCCGACCCACGAGCCTGGCATTCGCCACAGATAGTCCGTGTGTAGAAACGACAAATCGGCGGCAAGATGCATGGAGGGCGATTGAGACATCGAAGGGCTCGGGCTGGTCAGCGGAAAAGCGGCGAAGCTTAATCTATACGTTCGGCCATGGCACGTTGCGACACAATCGGCATAATGGAGACGATGCCGGTTGGCGGCCCATATTTCCTGGAGTTTGCGAGTGTCCAAGCTGAGAATCAGTTTCGCGTGCTGCCCTTATGACCGCTTGAATCCGATCATCAGCGGCCGTGTGCCCGTCGAAGGCTGTGAGTGCAACTTCTTTCCGCTGCGGCCCGAGGAGCTATTTCCGCGGGTGTATGGCACGCAGGACTTTGACGTGACCGAACTATCGGCCAGTTCACATATCCTCACCACGCTGCGAGGAGACGCGCACTACCTGGCGATCCCGGCGTTCGTCTCTCGCGTGTTTCGCCATGGCGACATCTATATCCGAACCGATCGCGGAATTCGGACACCCCAGGATTTGCGAGGCCGGATCGTCGGTGTGCCCGAATATCAAATGACCGCGGCGCTTTGGATTCGAGGCATCCTTTCGGACGAATATGGCGTGAAGACCTCGGAGATCCGCTGGCGCAACGGCGGATTGCAAAAGCCTGGCCGTGCCGAACGCACGCCGATTACGCTGCCGGACGACATCGAACTCAAAACCATTCCGCCGGACAAGGCGCTCTCTGGCATGCTGGCCGACGGCGAGATCGATGCCCTCATCACAGCCGTGCAACCGCGCTGCTACGCCGAAAAGGCGCCGAACGTAGGACGGCTATTCCCAGACTATCGAGCAGCGGAGGAAGCTTATTTTCGTAAGACGGGCATGTTCCCGATCATGCATTTGATGGCCGTGCGAAAAACGTTGGCGGAACAGCATCCATGGCTCGCCGGAAATGTCTTTAAAGCGTGCCTGCAGGCTCGAAATCTCGCGGCAGACGAGATGAAGTCAACGGGCATGTTCTACGCCATGCTTCCATGGCTGTCCGACGATCTTCGCCGTGCTTATGACGTGATGGGCCCGAACATGTGGCCCTATGGCGTGAATTCTAATCGCAAGGAGCTCGATGCGATGTTGCGATGGTCGTTCGAGCAAGGCCTCGCCCCGCGACAAGGCACAGTCGATGAGATCTTTGCGCCTGGAATGACGGAGGCCCGCTGGGATACCAACCACTCGCCTTAGCCGGGCGTCGTTTGCCTGAATGCAACGGAAAGTACCGAGTTTTGCTAGGATCTCCGAGGCACGAGCGCTCATTCTCTGAAAGCAACCAGTCGAAGCGATAGGTGCATTTCGGCACCGTTTTCTCTGGTCTCCAAATCCCGTTTCCCCGGAAGCAGAGACGCGGTTGCGCTCCGAAGCATTGATTGCGGCAGAGTAACTCAGCCTTGACCGCCGGCGGACTTGCTATAGTCCAGCGCGACGAATGGGGAGGCCAAGTGAATGACACGCGCATTGACGTGCTGGGTTGCCGCCTTGGGCGTGCTCACGCTTACCGCGCCGGCTGCCGCTCAGGAGACAGTCACCGTCGGCATCTATGCAGCGACCAGCGACGCCCCGCTCTTCATTGCCGACAAGAAGGGCTATTTCCGCGACGAGGGAATTGCTGTCAAGCTGACCAGCTTCCAGTCGGCGGCGATGATGGTACCGCCGCTCGGCACGGGCCAACTCGATGTCGGCGCCGGCTCCGCCTCGGCCGGTCTCTACAATGCGGTCGCGCGCGGCATCAAGATCAGGATTGTCGCCGACAAGGCGTCGTCGCCACCGGGCTACGGCGCGACCAAGCTCGTGGTGCGCAAGGACCACGTCGACAGCGGACGATACAAGAGCTTCAAGGACTTCAAGGGTATGAAGTTCGCCATGAATGCGCCTGGGGTGAGCAATACAGCGCTGCTGAACGCGGCGCTGAAGTCGGTCGGGCTCGGGTATTCCGATGTTGAGACCGCCGATTTCTCGTCGCCGATGGATCACGTTGCCGCGCTGAAGAACAAGTCAGTCGACGCCGCCGCTTCTATCGAGCCGGCGCCGACGCTCGCGGTGGAGAATGGTGACGCGGTGGTGGTTGGACCCGACGACGTGGTCTATCCCAACCATCAAATCGCGGTGCTGCTCTATTCGCAGCAGTTCGCCGCCAAGACCGATCTGGCCACCAAGTTCATGCGCGCCTATATCCGCGCCGTGCGCTTCTATAACGACGCGCTGAAGGACAGCAAACTCGCCGGTCCGACGGCCAACGAGTTGATTTCGATCCTGACCGAATACACGCCGGTCAAGGCAGAGATTTACCGCAAGGTGACGCCGACCGGAATGCACCCTGACGGCAACGTCAACGTGGAAAGCCTCGCCCAGGATCAGGCGTTCTACAGCGAACTTGGCTTGGTCAAAGAGCGGGTGAAACTCGAGGACTTGGTCGATATGTCATTCGCGCGGACCGCCGTGAAGGGTCTCGGCCCCTACAAGAAGCAGTAGGGCGCTGCTCGCGCCTTACTCCGCCTTCCACGGGATGATGACGCGCTCGAGCTCGTTGAGCGCGACCGTTAGCAGGAACCCGATCAGGGCGATCACGAACAGGCCGACATACATTTGCTCGACCGCGAACGTGCTCCAGGCGCTCCAGATCAGGTAGCCGAGCCCGCTTTTGGCGCCGACCATCTCGGCCACGGCGATCAGCACCAGCCCGATGCCGATGCCGAGCTTGAAGCCGGTCATGATTACCGGCAGCGCGCCGGGAAGCGCAATGGTCCAGAACGTGTTCCAGCGGCTGGCTTTGAAATTCTGGCCGACGTCGAGATAGATGCGATTGATCTCGCGGACGCCGGTGGTGGTGTTGATGGCGACCGGAAAGAACACGCCGATCGCCACCATGAACACCTTGGAGCCCTCGCCAAGACCGAAGATCAGAAGCGCCAGCGGCAGGATGGCGCTCTTCGGCACCGGATAGGTCGCCGCGATCAGCGGGTCGAACACCGCCCGGATCGGACGGTTCAGGCCCATGGCGATGCCGAGAACAAGCGCCGGTATGCTGCCGAGCACAGTTCCGTAGGCCAGCCGCTCCAGGCTGACGACCGTGTGGGTGACGAGCTCGCCGCTGCTCAGCATGCCCATCATGGTCGTGATAATGCTCGACGGCGCCGGGAAAAATCGCGTGTCGATAAAGCCGAAACGGGCGCAAACCTCCCAAACGCTCAGCAGCAGCAGTGGCGAGGCGATGTTCAGGAGCATATCGCGCGAGCGGGCCGACATCCGCGGCGCCGCGTCGGACTGGGATGAAATCGTCTGCACGCTCATGACTCGATGTCCTTCGTGGCCTCCTGCTGGCGGGCGCGCTGCACCTCGTCGCGCAGGCTCGACCAGATGCGGTGAATCAGTTCGCCGTAGGCCGGCGTCTTCTGCAGTTCCATGACGTCGCGCGGACGAGGCAGCGGTACCTCCACCAGCGCCTTCACCTTGCCGGGCTGCGCCGTCATCACCATGATGCGGTCGCCGAGCAGCACCGCTTCGTCGACCGAATGGGTGATGAACACAACGGTCTTCTTGTGCTCCTCCCAGATGCGGAGCAGCTCTTCCTGGAGGAGCAGTTTGTTCTGCGCGTCGAGCGCCGAGAACGGCTCGTCCATCAGCAGAATTTCCGGATCGTTGGCGAAGGCGCGCGCTATCGAGACGCGCTGGCGCATACCGCCGGACAACTGGTGCGGATAGTAGCCCGCAAAGCGTGTCAGTCCGGTGCGTTCGAGATAATGGCCGACGACCTCCTTGATCGTGGCGGTAGCGGCGCCTCGCATCTTGAGCCCATAGGCGGCGTTGTTCCACACCGTCATCCACGGAAAGATCGAATCACCTTGGAAGATCATCGAGTTCACGGGCCGCTGCGAGTGCGGCGTCTCGATCTCGATAGTGCCGGAGCTGACGTTTTCAAGCCCGGCCAGGATGCGCAGCAGAGTGGTCTTCCCGCAGCCGCTGGGCCCCACGATCATGAAAAATTCGCCGTGCTTAATCTCAACCGAAACGTCATCAACTGCGGTCAGGCCGCCAAATCGTTTGGTGAGGTCGCGGATGCGGATCGCCGGCCGCGCAGGCTCGGCCTGCCGGGTGATGTTGGGCGGCACAGGCGAGGGATGGTTCATGGCGACGCTGCCCGCATCGGCTAGCGCGACGGCGCGCGGTAGGGACCGAGCTCGTTCAGCGCGGCCTCCGCAAAGGATGGATCGAGGACCTGATCAACGGTCACGGTGCCGTTGATCAAGCCTTGCTCGCGGTAGAAGTCGAGGTCTTTCTTCAGGCTCGGCACATCGACCCGCCCATCCGGATCGCACCCGTTCGGCGTGATCGCCTTGAACACCGCGGCGTCCTTGATCGGCGTGGCCCTGGTGAGAATGCCGATGACCTCGTCGGCGTTCGGTCCGGCGAACCGGCTGTCGGCCAGCGCGCCGTTGTAGAACCGCACCGCCTTGAGGTAGGCGCGCATGAAGCGCTTGGCGACATCGGGACGCTTCAGCGCGAATTCCTCCGAATAGAGCAGCACCGCGATCTGGTGCTTGGGGATCACCTGATCGTCTGTGATGATCTTGACCGCGACGCCTTCCTTGATCGCGACCGTTGCGGACGGATCAGTGGTGATCGAAGCGTCGATCGCCTTGTTACGGAGCGCCACCACGTGCTGCGGAAACGCCATGTCGAGGATTTCCACCTCGGAGTATTTAACGCCGAATGGTTTGATGGTGTCGTTCAGGGTCGTCATGCTGCTGACGCCGGTGCCGGCCAGCGCGAGCTTCATGCCCTTGAGGTCTTTCGGCGTCCTATAGCGGCCGCTGTCGATCAGGTCCTTGCGAACCAGGATCTGATTGACGCCGTAGCCAGGCTGTGACGAGGCCTTGTCGGCCACGATCTTCAATTTGATGCCGCGCGCGACTGCATTGTAGAGACCCGCCGATGGCGCGCCGCCACCTACGTCGAGTTGGCCTGCGCCGAGCGGCGCCACCATGTAGGTGGCGGAGCTGAATTCAACGGTTTTGACGTTGATGCCTTCCTCCTGGAAGTATCCCTTGCTCTGAGCGATGTAGATCGGCACGTCGCTGATGCTGGCGGCGGTGCCGACGCTCACCTCCGCGAGCTGCGCCCGCGCCGCGCCCCAGGCCCCGCCGATGAGACCCAGCGCAACGCAGGCCGATAGCCGGATCACCCTCATCGCGTCCTCCCGCGTGACCTGATTAAGCAGCGCCATGCTCCGGTGGATGCCGCAGCCACTCATGGACTCCGCGCATCCATGGGTGATCGACGAGCGAGCATTGCTCGTTCATCATGAAGTGATTGTAGCCCTCGAACTCTTCGTAGCGAACCGCGCCGGCCTCGCGCCGGAGGGCTGCGACAAGATCGCGCGCCTGGGCGGGAAAACCGGCGAGGTCGTTCGACCCGACGGCGACAAAAAACGGCGTCCGGTTGCCTTTGACCTGTGCGGTCGGGCTGGCGCCCGCGACGTCGCGGGCTGGGCCCAGAAACGCCTCGACGAGCGTTTGGCCGTTGCGGGCGGGCGCTGCACCCGCGCCCCGCGCGCTCGCCTCGCCGAGGTCGTATCGCCCGCTGACCGGATAGCAGGCCTTGATCACGTCGAACGGCAGCCCGCGTTTTGCCAGGATGTCGCGACGAAGCGTCGTCAGTGCCGCCAGATGGGCGCCCGCCGAGTGGCCGCCCAGATGGATACGATTCGCATCGCCGCCGTAGCGTGCGATGTTGCGGTATACCCAGGCGACCGCATCGGCGCAGTCCTCGAGCGGGGCGGGGAACTGTGCGGCCGGCGCGTGCCGGTAGGATGGCGTCACGAAAATCGCCGGTGCCGCAAGCACCGCGGGCGCCATGAAGGTGACCCATTCCTTATGGCCGGTGTACCAGCCGCCGCCATGCACGAAGCAGAACACCGGCAGCGGCGCATCGCCAGCCTTGACGGGCAGGAAAATGTCGAGCTTCTGCCAGTAGTCGTCGGTGCGATACGGGATATCGGTCTCGCAGCGCGTGGTGGCCAGCACCTTTCTCGCGGCGGCGATGACGCGCTCCTGGTAGGCGCGGCCGCCGGGATCGACGGTCGGCGCCAGCGGTGGAAGATCGTCGAGCGACATCGTGTCCGGCTAGCCGGCGATCAATTCGAACGGCACCTGCTTCGGCCCGGACCGCTGCACCACTGTCTTGGCATTCTTGTCGTAGCCGTTCTGCAGCACCTTGCCGACCAGGCGCTCGCTGCGCACGATCAGCGCCACCGAGCGTCCGTCGCCGCCCTGTTCGGCGTGGATCGAGAACGGCGGCACCAGATCGACGACTCCGTTGGTGCCGGTGGTGACGCTTGCGAGCTTGATCTCGGCATAGCCGGGCCTGCTGCCGTCATCGACGCGGTCGTAACGCTCAAGCTTTTCGGTGCCGTCGATCACGGCATAGAGCACGAACGCATGGGCGTGATCGTGGATGCCGCCTTTGTAGCCGGGCGGCCGGACCACGGCATTGATAACGAAGCCGTATTGTTCGTCCTCGTAGAGAAGGAGGTTCTGCCCGACCGTCAGTGGCCAATCCTTCGAATGCTTGATCAGGCCGGGATCCTTGACCATTTGCTCAAGGAGGACGCGGGCCTTGCGCATCCGGTTTTCGGTATCCGGATCGGCGGCCCAGACTTTTTGCAGATCGCCGATGAAATGTTCGAAAGCCGGAAGCCGTTGCGCGGTCATGGTTCAATCCTCGTCGTTGTCGTTGTTCAGTGCGCGGCGCTGCGCGGTTGCGCCGGGGCCGCTTGCCGTCGCTTGCGAAGCCCGAGTCGCTCCATGCGTGGCAGCACCTCGTCGCGCAGTGCCGGGAAATCCTTGATGTAGTTTACCAGACCGATCGCCATCCCGGTGAGGCCGGCGTCGCTCATCCATTTGAAGGTTTCAGCCGCATCATCGTAGCTGCCGATGATCGGGAAGGTGCCCAGTCCGCTGATCAGGCGTTCCTTGAGACTTTTGAGCGCCGCCAGCGGCGTGTTGCGCCCTTTGGTCCGAATGATGGCGGTGTGCTCGGCCGCTTCCCAGTCGCCCATTTCGTAGACGATGTAGTGGTAATACTCCTCCGCCTCCTTGCGGGTCGGGCGGCAGATCATGTGGCCGCTGCCGAAAATACCCGCATCGTGGGATTTCGCCCCTGGTGTCGCGCGGATTACCTTGATCTCCTCGGCGAGCTTGTCGGGCTGGATCACGGTGGTGAACAGGCAGTCGGCGTGGCGCACGGCGAAGGCGCGGCCATCCGCCGAGTTGGCAGCGCTGATCAGGACCGGATAGTCGTCGAACCAGGGCTTCGGCTTGCCCTCGACGGCCTTGAGCTGGAAATTCTCGCCGTCGGCGTCGAATGGCGTGGCCTCTTTCCAGATCCGCTTCACGATGTTGAGCCATTCTTCGGTGTAGGCGTAGCGGCGCTCGTGCTCCTTGAGAGTGATCCCGAACATGTCGAATTCGCCGGCGTTCCAGCCCGACACGATGTTTAGTCCGAAGCGGCCTTTGCCGATGTGGTCGGCGGTGACGATCTGCTTGGCCGCGAAAACCGGATTGATGAAGGCCACATGCAGCGTGCCGAACACGCAAAGTTCGCGCGTCGAGGCCAGCAGGCCGGACGCCCAGGTCAGAGTCTCGAACGAGGTGCCTTCGGTGTCGGTTTCGCCGCGATAGCCGTGCCAGCGGCCAACCGGCAGGATGAATTCGAGGCCAGCCTCGTCCGATAGTTGCGCCGCCTTGACGTTGTTGTCCCAACTCGCCTCCCAGCGCTCGGGCGCTTTGGTCATGGTCAGGCCGCCGGAGCAGTTCGGCGCGAACAGGCCGAGCTTGAACCTGTTAGCGTTGTAAATTCTTGTCGCTCTACGGCTCATGGCTGGTCCGGGCAGTTCCGCGTCGAATCCGCGCATCCGCCGATGAGATGGTGTTTCATTCAAGTTTCGGGACAGAACGCCAGACTGTCAAGGCGCGGGACTCAGGGCAGCTGCGGCGACGCTTGTCCGAGTGAACGAAATGTGGTTTCGATTTGCAAAGGCGGGAGCAGTGCCATGAAAACCTTCCTCGTTTGCGCGATCGTGGGCACGCTCGGCGCCGGAATGCTGTCGGCTCTCGGCGCGGAATCGCAGCCAGTGCGTGTGGGCATCGCCAGCGTCATCAGCGACGTCGCGATCTTCATCGCCGACAAGAAAGGCTACTTCCGCGACGAGGGCCTCACCGTCACAATCACGCCGTTCACATCCGGCGCCAACATGGTGGCGCCGCTCGGTGCCGGCCAGTTGGACGCTGGAGGCGGTTCGGCGGCGGCCGGGTTCTACAACGCGGTTGCGCGCGGCATCAAAATGCGGATCGTCGCCGACAAGGCATCTTCGCTGCCCGGCTACCCGGTCAATCGTCTGGTTGTTCTCAAGAGTCACATCGATAGCGGGCGCTTCAAAACCTTGGCCGATCTGAGAGGCATGAAGATCGGCATGAACGCCCCCGGCGTTTCCGCCCAGGTTGGATTGGACGAGGCGCTTAGGCGAGGCGGCCTGACGCGCGCCGATATCGACACGACCGACATGCCGATGCCGGACTATGTTCCGGCTCTCCTGAACAAGGCGGTCGACGGGGCGATGGCGACCGAGCCGCATGGGACGCTAGCGGTGCGAAACGGCAGCGCCGTCGCTGTCATCGGGGATGACGAGCTGATCCCGGGCCATCAGATCGCCAATCTGCTTTACTCGGATGATTTCGCGACCAAGCGCCCCGACGATGCGCGAAAGTTCATGAAAGCCTATTTGCGTGCGCTGCGCTTCTACAATGGCGCTCTGAAGGACGGCCATCTGGCCGGGAGCAATGCCGATGAGGTGATCGGCATCCTCACGCAGACAACGCCAATCAAGGACGCCGGTATTCTGCGCATCATCATTCCCAACGGCTCCGATCCCAATGGATTCATCAACGTACCTAGTCTTAAGATCGACTTCGACAACTACCGCGCTGCGGGATTGATCAAGGGCGAGGTGACGGTCGAGCAAGTGATCGACCGTTCGTTCGTCGATTGGGCGGTGAAGGAACTCGGCCCGTACAAGTCTGGATCGAAATAGGGGATGAACGTGCTTTCCCCGGTTGTCGCGTGTTTGCATTGGCGATTGCGAATCGCGGGCCGAGGTTTTCACCTCCCGCGCTTCCAACCCACGGCGAACCGGTCCCAGAAGGCGTAGTGTGTTTGGTCTGGAAGCGGCCAGTCATGATCGACTTGCCAAAATGCAGGATTGAGTCGATCCCCGAGGTGCGCGCGATGAGCGAAGGACGACTGCTGGTGGAGAAGCGGGGAGCCACGGGCTGGCTCGTTTTTGACAACCCGGCGAAGCGAAACGCCCTCAATGCGGCGATGTGGCGCGGAATTCCCGAGGCGCTGGCACAATTCGAAAGCGACCCTGGCGTGCGCTGTGTCGTGCTTCGTGGCTCCGGCACCCAGGCGTTCACCGCCGGCGCCGACATCTCCGATTTCGACAACATCCGCGCCCAACGCCCGACCGGAAAGTATGAAAGTTTTATGGATCAGGTCCTCGATGCGATCCAAGGGTCGTCGAAGCCGTCGATCGCGATGATTCACGGCTTCTGCTTTGGCGGCGGGCTCGAGCTCGCACTGGCCTGCGACTTGCGCTACTGCGGCACGTCGGCGCAGTTCGCCATTCCGGCGGCGAAGCTCGGCGTCGGCTACAACGTCGAAGGCCACAAGCGCCTGCTCGAGACGGTCGGCCATGCGCGGGCTCGCGAGATCATGTTTCTGGGCCGGCGGTATGACGCCGACGAGGCCGTCAGGATGGGGCTGGTCAATCGCGCCATGCCGGATGCGGAGCTCGAAAGCTTCGTCGAAGAGGCATTGCGGACGCTTTCGGAAAACGCGCCGCTGTCCATCGCCAATTCCAAGACCATCATCGAAGAATTTGTGAAGGCATCGGGCGAACCGGACCACGCCCGCATGAAGGCATCGATCGAGCGCGCCCGGAACAGCTCGGACCTTCAGGAAGGCCGCCGGGCCTTCGCGGAGAAGCGAAAGCCCAACTTTCGCGGATCTTGATCCAGTGCAGCCTTGACAGTCAGCCGTTGAGGCCTCGGCTGGCCAAGCCGCCGTCGATCGTGATCACGGTACCGCTGATATAGCTGGCGAGGTCGGAGGCGAGAAATGCCACCATGTCCGCGATCTCCTTGGGCGTGCCGGGCCGCCCGAACGGCAGTGGCTTGTAGAAGTCGCGCCACTTGTCGGCGTCGCCGAACTGATCCTTCGCGCGCTTGCGCATCAGGCCTTCCAACCGCTCGGTCTCGACCGGCCCGGGGTTGACCCCGACGACACGGATGTTGTCGGCCGCGGAGGCCCCGCCGAGAGTTTTCGTAAACGCGATCAACCCGGCGTTGCCGGTCGATCCCGCGATATAGGTGGCCTCCAGCCGCTCGCCCGCCACGCCCAGGATGTTGACGATCACTCCGCGTTTGCGGGCTTTCATCGCCTCATAAAACGCGCGGGTCATGTTGATGTAGCCGAACACCTTGAGGTCCCAGGATTGCCGCCAGCGCGTGTCGTCGATTTCGGACAAGCGTCCGCCCGGGATGGCGCCAGCGTTGTTCACCAGAATGTCGATATCGGGCTGCGCCGCCACGAGCTCCTTGATCGCGGGGCTTGCGGAGAGATCGAGCGCATGGGTGACGACGCCGACGTTGTGGCTTGCGACGATCTCATGACGCGCAGCCTCCAGGTCGGCCGCCGTGCGTGATACCAGAATGAGGTTGCAGCCTTCGCGGGCGAGCACCGTAGCGATGGCGCGCCCGATGCCTTTGGAGGCGCCGGTGATGAGCGCGGTGCGGCCGCGCAGGTTCAGGTCCATATCTTCTATTCCACTATGATTTCTATTCCACCGTGATGTGCGCAGCCTTCACGACGCCGGTCCAGAGCGCAAGCTCCTCAGCCAGCATCTTGGCGAAGGCCTGCGGGGTGCCGATCTTGATGTCGGCGCCGAGCGCGGCAAGCCGCGCGCGCGTCTCCGGCGGTGCGAGGCTTTCGCCGAACGCCGCATTGAGCTTGTCGATGACGGCAGTGGACGTTCCGGCCGGCGCCACCACGCCGAGCCAGAACGGCGCGACCAGCCTTGGATAGCCCGCCTCCGCCGTCGTCGGCACGTCGGGCAATTTGGCCGTGCGTTCGGTGCCGGCGACCGCCAGCGCGCGGAGCTTCCCGGCCAGGATGTGCGGCAGGCTGGAGGTGATCGGATCGGCGACGATCTGGACCTCCCCCGCCACCGCGGCGGTGAGCATCGGCGCCGTCCCGCGATAGGGCACATGCAGGATGTTGATGCCGGCTTCGAGCTTGAGCATTTCCGCAAACAGGTGCGGCGAGGTGCCGAAACCCTGCGAGCCCCAGGAAATCTTGCCTGGGTTTGCCTTGGCATAGGCCACGACCTCGGCCAGAGATTTCACCGGCAGGTCAGGGTGCACGGAAATGATCTGCGGCGTCTCGACCAAGAGCCCGACCGGCGCAAACGCCTTGGCCGGATCGTAGCCGATGTTCTTGTACACGGCCGGACCGGTCGTCAGAGCTCCGCCGGGGGGGATGAGGACGGTATAGCCGTCGGGGTCGGCGGCCGCGACCATCTTCGCGGCGTTGCTGCCGCCGGCGCCGCCGCCATGGTTCTCGATCACGACGCTCTGACCGAGCACGGCGCCAAGTCGGTCGGCGATGACGCGCGCCAGCACGTCCACCGAGCCGCCGGCCGGGAAGGGTACAACCATCTTGATGGGCTTGTTGGGGTAGGCCTGAGATTGCGCATGCGCCGGGGCGATGCCATGCACAGCCCACCCGGCGCACAGCGCTGTCGCAAGCAAGATTCTCACGATCACGGCCGTCTCCCTCGATCGTCCGGTGCCAAGACCTTCGTTCTCCTCGCCTCTGAGTATTGTAACCTCTCCGCGGTGAGCGGTCATCCAATGAGGATCGGGACACAAAGAGTGCTAACGAGGGCGACCATGAAGGCAGTCGTAATTCACGAATTCGGGAATCCGAGCGTTCTCAATCTTGAGGATGTTCCGCAGCCTACGCTTGAGGCTGGCGAAATCGCCATCAAGGTTCGAGCCGCCACCGTGAACCAGACCCTGGACGTCGCATTGCGTGCCGGGAAATACGCGCGGCGACCACCGTTGCCGCATGTGCTGGGGTCGGATGCAGCCGGCGAGGTTACGGCAGTGGCCCCCGACGTCAAAAACATCAAGGTCGGCGATCGCGTCGTCTGTCATCCGATCATCGGCCGCCAGCCGAACGGCGCTCCGAAATTGCTCGGCGTCGACAGCTGGGGAACCTACGCGCAATTCGTGAAGGTGCCCGCAAGCACGGTGCAAATCGTTCCGGACGCGCTCGATTTCATCACGGCCGCGGTGGTCGGCCGGCATGGCCCGTTGGCATTCACACAGCTCAGAGACCGCGCCCAAGTCAAACCCGGCGAATGGGTTTTGGTCATGGGCGCTGCGGGTGGCTTGGGCAGCGCCTTGGTACAGGCGGCGAAGTATTTGGGCGCGCGTGTCATTGCCGCGGCCGGCAGCGAAGCACGCGTTGCAGCCGCCATCAAATTGGGCGCGGACGAGGGAATTAACTACCGGAGCCAGGATCTGACGGCTGAGGCGCGGCGTATGACCGGCGGGTCGGGGGTCCATGTTGTGCTGGACAATATCGGCGATCCCATCACGTTTCCGAAAGCACTGGCTTCACTTGGCTTTCAGGGCCGCCTTGTTACCGCGGGTGGTCATGGCGGCGGCAACGTTCCGCTCGACGTGAAATATCTCTATCTCAACGTGATCACAATCTTCGGAAACCCGATTGATACGCCCGATAATTTCAGGCTCGCCCTCCAGGTTGCTGCTGAGGGGAAGCTGAAGGTGCTCATCGACAAGGTTCTTCCTCTGCACGAGGCCCGTCGCGCACACGAAATCGTGGAAGAGCGCTCAGGGATAGGGAAGGTCGTGCTCACGCCGTAAGGCACGCTCACTGGCGCATCGGGTTTGGATATCTCCCGGCTCGCGGCCTTTTTTGCAGCCCTCTTCCAAACAAAAGCCCGGCGTCTTTGCTGACGCCGGGCTTGTTGGCCGGCCCGGAAATCGCTCGCGGGACAAGCGGCCGCTTCCGGTGGTGCAGACCTTCGCCGACTTCACCTCGCGGGGGTGAAGGTTTGCGGGACCGCCCCCTGACGTTAGCGCTTAGCTCGGCGTTTTTTCGCTGCCTTCCTCGCCGCAATCGCTTTCTTTGCCGCTCTGGCCTTGCGGGTGGCGGCGGCGCGTTTTTGTTTCTTCGGCAGCAAGGGCTTGGACACTGTGTTGCCGGCCAGCCGCTGCAGCGCTGGGGTGGAATCCTCAAGCTGCTTTCCGCCGCTACGGATCGCCCCGGCGACCTTCGTTACCACCACGCCGGTCGCCGCAACCGCGGCCGCCCCGAGTGCAGCGCCCGCGACGGTTCTCACGGCGTCCGCGGCTTCCGACAATCTGCTCTTTTTCAGCATGCAGGCACCTTTCCGTGCGCCCATCGAACCTGCCCGTGCTGCACATAAATCCAACCGACCACGGAATGTTCCGCGGCGCCTGGCAAAACCCCGAACTTTCTGTGCTTTCCGGCGTTATCTCGCGTTGCAGCGGAGCCGGACCATGGCACGAGCGAGAAGCCGTCAGGACATAACGCCCCCAGGTGGAGTGGCAGGCACGGCATTCGACATCTTTAAGGAATTCCTCCGGCTGGTTGCCACCGAATTCCGTCTTCTGCGTGCCGAGCTCGGCGAGAAGGCCGGCATCATTGGCCTCGGCATCGGGCTTGCCGCCGGCGGCGCGCTCCTGCTGATCGCCGCGGTGGTGCTGCTGTTTGTCGCGGTCATCGGCGCGCTGCTCGAATATGGCTTTGGTCTCACCGTCGCGACGTTGATCGTGTTCGCCGCCGTCCTGATCGCCGGGGGCGGGTGCCTGTGGTTCGGCATTCACCAGCTCCGCGCCGAAAACCTGATGCCCAACAAGACGATCGCGCAGGTCCAAAAGGACTTCGAATCGATCTCGTCGGAGACCTGACATGAGCGAACGAAGCGATGTCCTGACGGTGCGGGCCGAGCGCAGCCGCGATCATCTGTCGGAGCTGGTCGACCGGCTGCAGAACCAGATCACCCCGGCCGAACTCGTCAGCCAGCTTGTCGGCGGGCGCCGCTCGACTGCGGACGGGCCTGGCATCGCGGAGACCCTGACCGAACAGGTGCGAAGAAACCCGATTGCATGCGCCTTGATCGCCGTCGGTATCGGCTGGCTGCTGATCTCGGAGAAGGTGGAACGGAATCGGACCGCACCTCGGCGACGGCGGAACGCCCGGCGGCGGACCGCCGCCGGCAAACGCCAGACCCGGAAGAAACTCTCCGCGTAGATCGTAATGGCTCGAAGCGCACAGGCAGGACGGCAGCCCTGGTGGGCGACCGCGCTGACCGCGACGCTCCTCGTCGCGGGCTTCCGGCGTGGTCCGCAACGCCATCCCGAAAACGACAGCACGCAGACCAAAATCGATCGCGGCTGGCGCGAGGTGATGCGGATCCTCTACGGCCACGTCTCCGAGCACCGTTTGACGGCCATCGCCGCGGGCGTCACCTACTTTGCGCTGCTGGCGATGTTTCCGTTCATCGGCGCGATCGTTGCCGTCTACGGACTGTTCGGCGACACCGCCGCGCTCGGGGGCCACCTCGATCAACTGGCTTCCTTCCTGCCCGGCGGCGCCATCGAGGTTGTCGGCGACCAGTTGAAGCGCGCCGCCGAAGGCGGCACCACCACGCTCAGCTTCGCGTTCCTCGTCAGCGTCGCGATCTCGCTGTGGAGCGCGACCGCCGGCGTGAAGGCGCTGTTCGATGCGCTGAACATCGTCTACGACGCCAAGGAAACCCGGGGCTTCATCACCCTGAACGCGGTCTCCCTGGCCTTCACTGTCGGGACCGTCGTGTTCCTGCTGGTTGCCGTATCGGTGATCGTCGTCCTGCCGAACGTTCTCGGCTCCCTGGGTCTGAAGGCAGCAACCGAATGGATCGTCGTCACCGTGCGTTGGCCGCTGCTGCTGGCGGGGATCGTTCTCGCGTTGGCGTTCATCTACCGCTTCGGTCCGTGCCGGGACAACGCGCAATGGCACTGGATCACCGTCGGCAGCGCGGTGACCTCGCTGGTCTGGATCGCTTTGTCGATGGCGTTTTCCTATTACGCGGCGAACTTCGGCAGCTACAACAAGACCTACGGATCGCTCGGCGCGATGATCGGTTTCATGACCTGGATGTGGCTTTCCGTTATGGTCATCCTGGCCGGCGCGGAGATCGATGCCGTGCTGGAGCGTGCCGACCGCGGGACCGCGAAGTAGCCCGCGACAGAAGCCTCCGCTGTGGCCCACTCAGCGGACGGCGGCCGCTTGATGCTGAATTCTCGTCGACCGTGCGGCCTCAGCCGGCGACACCGTGCGTCGTGCTTTTTGCAAGTTTTTCGTTGCTGACGCCTGCGATGCGAGCGGTGGCGGCGCGAGGGCGTTCAGGCACGACGGGGTGAGCTGAAGTCTCTTGGCCTTCAAGCAGACCACGATCGAGTCCGCATCGGGCACGAACTCGCTGCACAGCCGCATCACGTCTTCGGTGCAGCGTTCCTGGGCGTCCGCGCTTTGCGCCGCAGCGGGCTTCCCGGTCACCGTCGCCAGCACCACCAGCGATCCCGCTGCGATGCCACAGAGCAATCGGGAAAAGTCCCAGGAAAAGTCGGATGCGGTATTTTTCACAATAGCCTACCCCTGATCCCTGATCGCGACTGCGCTTCGGAGCAGCATTGCCCAAGGCAACCGGCGGGTTGGTTTTTCGTTCCACGCGCCCAGTCGAATTCGGCTTATTCCGGAAGGCATCGCCGAGTTGTGGGCACCAGAGGAAAGGAATCCAGACTCGAGGGGCAGGCGGCGCCCATGTGGGCCCATAAAAAAGCCGAGCATCAGATGCCCGGCTTCGAAAGTTTGAGGAAGTTGCTAGCTAATTGTTTGTAGGCACCAACCGTGTCAACTCGGCTCGGGCCGAATCCGTCCGTGCTGGTCCCGACTCCGATTTCTTGTTCGCAGCGGGCGCCGTGGTCTTGGTCTGACTCGTAACAGCCGGCGCCGCTGTCGCTTCAGATTTTGAATTCGCCGAATGCCGCTGAGCCTTGGCGCCGACCTTGTCCTGCGTCTCAATCGCTTTAAGGGCTTGAGCGCGGAGCTTGGCCGGATCTTCAACCCTGACCGGCGTTCCGATTAGGCCCGCTGCCGCCGTGCGCGAGATGTTAAGGTCGCGCAGGCCATTGATATACTCGGCAGGCATCAACATCGTCGACGACGGTGTTTCCATTCCCATGAAGCGGGCGATGTCGCCAACGAAGGCGTTGCAGTTGTAAAGCACCGCATGCCAGACCGGAGATTTCTTCTGCAAATCTTTGATGAAGGTCGTGACCTTGGCGTACTCGGCTTGACTCAGCGCGACGCGAAAACGTGCCGTAACATATTGGTCTTCGGTGTCGCCGTCGCTGGCGCCGGTTTCAGACGGAACCAGGATCAGGTGTCCGACCATCCAGGGGAGTGCGCTCTCGGTGAAGGGATGGAGACCGGCGACCACCTTGCTGGCGATCTTGCCTTGCCCGTTCAGCCGTCCGTAGATCGAGAAGGTATGTCCATAGCTCTGCGCGCTGCGCGCGCGGAATTCAATGTAGTAGGGCTTTCCGGCACTCGCTTCGGTCTTAGCGCCAGGGTGCGACTGAGCAGGCTCAATTGCCGCCTGTTGGCTATGGCCGGCGGACGGCTCAGTTGCGGGAGATGCATTTTGGGCAGAAGACGCGCTTATGCCGAATGCCATACCGGCAGCGGTCAGCAGGACCACTGCGGCCGACTTAGGAAGACGATGTGTCATTTGCTTCAGGCTTGTCATGCCCACACCATCCTCAAAATGGCGGCCATACGCCAACGCGCCCCGCTTAATCAGAAGAAAGTCGGTAAAGAGGCCAGCTTTCGCCAGCGCTCTTTACCGATCATTGTTGCCGATTAGCCTTTGGTGACGATTGGTGCAGGCGCTTTGCCTTTGCCGACAAAGCATCCGCCCAAGCTCAAAGATGCCACCACCAGGGCTACGGCGAGAGCTAGCTTCCTCATCTGTTTACTCCTCCCGCGTTTTCACGGTTTAATCCCAAACGGACGACCCAATAAGCGCATTAACAGCGGGTGTGCTCTAGTGCGAAAAAGCCACACTCCACATGAATTCCAGCGCGTTCTGCGGGAACTGTGGCGTGTCATAAATCCATGCCTGCAAGGCCCTGAGATACCAAGCGAAAAGGCCCCTCAAGAACTTGCCCCGGGGAGCCTCCGGTCACCGAATGAAATTTTTGCTGTGGTTGGTTGAACGCTCGCGCGCACTGCGCTGCCGCCGGCTTGTTGCCGCTCGAAAAAATTCGGCTAGATTGAGCGCCGCAGCCGGAGCCAGCTATGCAGCGAAATGCAATCGTTGGGGTGGGTTTGCTCGCCCTTTTCCTTGGTTTGTTTGATCCATCCAGTCCCGTCCTTGCTGCGCCGGCAGCTGCGATCGCTAGCGAGTCGCCCGGCACGATTGTCGTAAACACCAGCCAGCGCCGGCTTTATCTGGTCGTGTCAGCAGGCCATGCGGTCAGCTATCCCGTGGGCGTCGGCCGGGCCGGCAAGCAATGGTCCGGCACGTCGTACATCGCCAGCAAGCATTTGCGGCCTGCGTGGTCCCCGCCTGACGAGATCAAGCATGATCGGCCGGGTTTGCCGGCCGTGATTCCATCGGGATCACCGCGCAATCCGATGGGCGCCGCCGCTCTGGTTTTGGCTCACGGTCAATACGCCATCCACGGGACCAACGCGCCCGGATCGATTGGCGGGTTCGTCTCGTATGGATGCATCAGGATGTACAACAAAGACATCCTTGATCTCTATGCTCGAGTGGGTGTGGGCACTCGGGTTGTTGTACAGTAGGGGAGGCGAAGTTGGTGTTCAGGGTTCGGAATTCACGCGGCAGCATCGCAGCCGTGCTGGCGCTCCTGTTGGGGATTGGCCTGTCAACGCCGATCCAAGCTCAGGACACGTCCGGATCGCGATCAGCCGAAAAGTCCGCCACCGGTCAGGCTCATAATCCGCCGTCCGCCGGCGGTGGTTATTACATCGAATTCAGGGCCGCCCAGATCGGCGCCTATGGCCACAGTTACGTCATGTACGGCGTAGGCGGCCGGCAAAATTTTGCCGATCTGCATCCGATGGGTAATTACGCCGTCATGGCGTTGGGACATGTTCTGCCTGTTCCCGCCAATACGGAGTGGGATCCAGACGTGCTCAAGCTGCCGGTGAGCTCGCGCTATCGTCGCAACCTGAACGCCGAACAGTATCGCAAGCTGCTTGCGGCATTGAGCGCGGCCAAAGCAAACAAGTCGCCGTATTGGAATGCGGTGACGAACAACTGCAATCACTTCATCGGCGAATTGGCGCAAGCCGTCGGCCTTAAGGTTCCGGGGCAGTTCCAGCTATCTTACGCGTTCGTTCCGGCGCTCAGAGAGTTGAACGAAGGCGGGAATGCCGGGACCGGCAAGGCTGCGGGCGAACATCGGGCGGCTGCAACGCCGCGCTCATGAATGCGGGCCACCTCGCCCCCGCGATCGTCGTCACGGGAGCATCGTCAGGGGTTGGCCGTGAATTTGCCCGCCTCGCGATCGAAGATGGCGTTGCTCTGGTTTTGGTAGGACGGTCCGAGTCTGCGCTTGCGGAGCTCGTGGGCGAGCTTTCGGCGCGGCGCGCCGCCAGTCGAATTTTAAAACTGAGTGTCGATCTGCAGCACGCCGACGCCGTCGCACAAATCGACGCTTTGTTGTCGGAGAACGGCCTTTACTGCGATGTTCTGATCAACAGCGCGGGCTTTGGAGTTTTCGGCCCGGCCGCCGATGCTGACACCAGCCTTCAGTTGCAAATGATCGATGTCAATGTGCGAGCCGTCGTTGCGCTGTCGTTGCGATTCCTCCCCGGCATGCTGTCGAGAGGCAAGGGTGGCATCATCAATATCGGCTCAATCACCGGATATTCACCGGGGCCGTATATGGCCGGCTACTGTGCATCCAAGGCGTTTATCCGCTCGTTTTCGGCAGCACAGTCCGCCGAGGTGGCGGGCACCGGGGTGACGGTGACGTGCCTGACGCCGGGAATATTGCGCACGGCGTTTTTCGATCGTGCGCCGATGGGACACAGCCGGCTTATGAAAATCCTGCCACATGGCAGTGCCGCCAAGGCCGCACGCATCGCGTGGACAGCCTTCAAACAGGGCCGGTCGTTGATCGTGCCGCGCCTCATCGACCGCTTTGTCTTGACGGTCTGTTGGCTGACGCCCGACTGGCTTCTGGCCCGGCTGGTTCTTGCGTTGCAGCGCAGGTCTTGAGCGCCGAGGTCAGAGGCGGGGAATGACCCGTCCGGTGCGCCTCATGTAATCGCGATATTGGTCGCCAAATGTTTCCAGCAGCATCGCTTCCTCCCGGCTGACCCGAATTAGATAAAGCGTGCCAAAGCCTACGATGCCGGCAAACCCGGCGATCCAATTGGGCAACAAGATCGCCTGCGCCAGGGCCCAGAGCCAGAAGGCGGTGTACATCGGGTGCCTGACACGCGCGTAGACTCCGTCGGTGATCAGGGCGTGATCGACCCTGACCTCGAGGGTGACCGACCAGTTGCGTCCGAGCTGGGCATGGGTTTTGCGAAACATCCAAAGCGCGCACGCAAACACCAATAGGCCGAGCCAAGGCTGCCAGAATTGGATCGGATAGTCGGCAAATCCCAGAATGTCGGAGAACACAAAGAGCGCCGGCAGGATACCAAGCCCGGTCGTCGATATCATAAGCAGGGACCGGTCCAGCCCTGGAGCGACAATTCGGGCCTTGCTGGTCCGCCGGCTCCTTCGAGCGTGCGGATAGCGGATGACGAACCAGCTTATCACGCCGACGCACCATATGATTTGGGACGCGAGCAAAATCACGGAAGCAATGCTGCGTTCTCGGAAACGGTGGCGCTCTGCGCGTCGGCAAAGAAATCCAGCAGCCCCGACGGACTGGTTGTCCATGTCTTGGTCGGCAGGGGACCACAGATCATCATGAAGTAATCATAGGAAGCGCGGCGCTCATTGGCCATCACGAATTGATAGTGCAGGCGCAACACGCGAAGTCGATACCTGGCGAAGGTTTCCGGCTGAAGCATGTCCTTGATATGGACCCGACGCACCGGCGGCTTGGCGGCGAACTCGTCGTCCGTCCCGCGAATTCGACGCAGCGTTGCCGGATGGAAGCGATAGAAACTGATCGGATCGGCCCGGGACTGGTATTCGACCCAGTGCACCCAAGGTTCGTCTGCCACTGTTTTGATTGCGTCGCGGAGCCTGGAGGCGCGTGGATGAAGCGCGCATTTCGGAATTGTCGCTCCCACGGTCACCACGCAGACGGAGGGTCCGCGGCGGCCAAGACCCGGTTCGACGGCCAGTGCGCGTGCTACTGCATCGATGGCAAAGGTGGCACCCAGACTGTGGCCGACAATGACGATCTCGTCGGTGGCTCCATGCATCACTTCCGCAACAATCCGTCTGGCGAACTGATCGAGCCGCGTCTCGAGTGCGGCTCGCCTTCCATAGATATAATCAAGCGACAGAATCCAATCGTCGAAAGCCTGATAGATGCGCCAACGCCGGCCAGGCCATTCGAGCAGGAGAAGGAACAGGACGAGCCCTGCAATCGTGCCCAGCGAATAATCGAGGAGCGGAGAGCCGCTCAGATCGTGCGTGCCATACAGCGCCACCGACCACGCCAGGACGCCCAGTAGAATCGCTTCGAGCAACGGCACGATGGTGAAGAGAAAATATCTCTGGTTCGCCATGGCGTAACGCAACAGCGTTCCGGTCCAGATCAGGTTTGCATAGGCATTCAGCGCCCGAAGCAATCGAACGATGCGGGAGCCCCTTGCATCCGCGTTTACCAGATCGTCCCAGGCAAGAAGCTCGACGTTCGATTCAGTGGACCAATTCGGCCCCTCCGTCGTCACGCTCCAGTTGGGATTGGATGCCGCCCCTTCGAGCGCGGATGCGGAGGCCTCGACGGCCCATGCTTTGTTGAAAATCGCAAGCTGCCTGACAAAGCGCCGGTGGTGGTCGCCGACAGACACGGGATCGTATCCGGCAATGTGAAAAATCTGCCGGCGTCGCCGGGTCGTGCGCAAATCTGGCAGATTTCCGGTCAAGAACAGCTCTCGTTTTGGTTCGAGCGAACAAGCGAGCCCGCCGGCTTTCGAACGTTCTAGACTATGCCGGTGTGAGCGTGGGAGCAGCCGACGCCCACTGCAGAGTTTTATCTATCCATCGGTCTTTTGGCATTTGCCGGCGACGATCTTATTCATCAAAGGCGCGCCCGGCACCATCACCCCAAGCACCAAGTCGCCGGTGGGCTTGTCAATCCCTAGCGTGCCAACCGTAATGGCTCGATCCGGCGCATCGGCGCGCGCATACGTTGCAATGACGGCGCGATTGCTGTTCTCAACAATGCGATAGGCGGTCGTGCCGTCCCGCAGCACATCGGTTGCGCGAACTTCGAAGCGTTCCTTGACGGTCATGGTGCTTATGAGGCCCGGAAAGGTACACACCCAG
>Ga0105248_10001841_pt1 | contig 23501 bp, 19 predicted proteins | sample KBSS34metaG_FD_81524 | JGI IMG/M metagenome (GOLD analysis project Ga0105248, IMG submission 81524) | Switchgrass rhizosphere microbial communities from Kellogg Biological Station, Michigan, USA - KBS S3-4 metaG | ecosystem: Host-associated > Plants > Roots > Rhizosphere > Soil | place... | reverse complement strand
TCTTCATGATTATTGATTGCCACGGCCATTACACGACAGCGCCAAAAGAACTTCAGACATACCGCGACGACCAGATCGCAGCGCTCCAGGACAAGACCCGCGTTCCGACCAAAGGCAAAATCAACATCACCGACGATCAAATCCGCGAAAGTCTCGAAGGAGCACAACTCAAACTGCAGCGCGAGCGTGGTACCGACGTCACGATATTCTCGCCACGAGCTTCGGCCATGGCGCATCACATCGGCGATGAAACCACGAGCCGGAACTGGACCGAACACTGCAACGACCTCATCCATCGGGTCTGCAATTTATATCCAAAGAATTTTGTGGGCGTGTGCCAGTTGCCGCAATCGCCAGGAGTTTCACCGGCCAATTCCATCGCCGAATTGGAACGCTGCGTCAACGAGTTTGGATTTATCGGCTGCAACCTGAACCCGGATCCGTCGGGAGGAAACTGGACCGCCCCTCCGCTGACGGACCGTCACTGGTATCCCTTTTACGAAAAAATGGTCGAGCTGGATGTTCCGGCGATGGTGCATGTAAGCTCGTCCTGCAATCCGAACTTTCATGCGACAGGCGCGCATTACATCAATGCGGATACGACGGCGTTCATGCAGTTCATCCAGGCGGATCTCTTCAAGGATTTCCCGACACTCCGATTCATCATTCCGCATGGTGGCGGGGCGGTTCCTTATCACTGGGGCCGATATCGGGGGCTCGCGCAGGACATGAAGCGCCCGATGCTGGTGGACATGATTCGCAACAATGTGTTCTTCGATACGTGCGTTTATCACCAGGCCGGACTCGACCTGCTTACAAAGATTGTGCCGATCGACAACATCCTGTTTGGATCTGAAATGGTCGGCGCCGTTCGCGGCATCGATCCGGAGTCCAATCAGTATTACGACGATACGAAGAAGTACATCGACAAGCAGAATTGGATCAGTGACGCGGATAAGAAGAAGATTTTTGAGGGAAATGCCAGAAAGGTTTATCCGAGGATTAATAAAAAGATCTAAGGGGATTTGCCATCAATCATTTGCCATTTGTGGAAGGGAAGCCTCTTCCACAAATGGCAAATGATTAACGACAAATCCCCGGATTTCTTACTGCTGAGGCGCAGGAGCCGCACCACCTCGGGCACCCCGAGCGCCACCCGCCGGGGCTGCCGGAGCCGCAGCGCCACCACCACCGCGTCCGCCACGGCCACCGCCTGCACCGCCGGCAGCCGGGAGCGCAAATGCGACGAGCTGTCCGGCCGGTTGACCATTCACCGCAACGACGACGAATTGCCGGCCATTGTAGGAATACGTCATGGGCAATGCGGTTTGCGCTCCGGGCATCGGAAGCTCTGCGATGTTCTCGCCGGTCTTCTTATCGTAGGCATGGAGCAGCGGATGTCCTCCTGAGCCTTCACCGGCAATGAGAAGCGTCTTGGTTACGAGAAGTCCTGCAATGGAAGCGGTTCCGGTTGGTGGAACGGTCAATCCGAGATTCGCAAAGATCGTTTTGTAATTCTGCGGAGTGTCACCGTTCGGTACCTGCCACGCGATCTCTCCTTTGTTCATGTCATATGCCGTGATCCGGCCATAAGGCGGCTTCAGTGCCGGAAGTCCCTGAACTCGCGGCAAGGCGACACCCTTCCCAGCTGTGTAATCAGCCTTGTTCGGATCTGGCGGATCCGTCTTCTGGACACCAACGGACGACGGGTTCGTGCTGGATCCGTAATAAACAAATCCGGTTTCCGGATCTGCGGCTCCACCCTGCCAGTTGGCACCGCCACCGAAGCCCGGCACCATCAGGGTTCCCTTGCTCACTCCGGGAACCACGACCGTGGGGGGCGCGAAGGGAAGTGCCGTGTAGGTGTACCCTTCCAGATTCCTGATCGCTTCAGCTCGCATTTCCGGTGTGAAGTTGATCAGATCATCGGTCTTCAGGCCGACGACATCGAACGGCAGTGGCTTCGTTGGAATCGGTTGTGTTGCGGGAGTCCATTCTCCCGGCACTTTCGTCTGCATGACCGGGACATCGGGAATCGGCCATACGGGCTTGCCTGTGGCGCGATCGAACACGTATACCATGGAGATCTTGCCGGATTGAACAACAGCTTTGACGGGTCTTCCATCGACATTGACGTCGACGAGAATAGGCTGGACGGGCATGTCGTAGTCCCAGATGTCATGCTTGATGAGCTGCTTGTACCAGACGATTTTGCCCGTCTTGATATCCAGACAGACTTCCGAGTCCGAGTACAAATTGTCGCCGGGGCGATGCCCACCGTATCCGTCATTGGTCGGGGATTCCGTGCTGATGTAGACGAGCCCCAACTGGTCGTCCGCGGAGATTGGGCCCCACGCTCCCGCGTTACCCGAATAGTCGGCCGAGCCATTCTGCCAGGTTTCGTATCCCGGTTCCCCTTTTCGCGGAATCGTGTGGAAGATCCATTGTTTCTTTCCCGTGCGGGCATCGAAGGCCAGAATGTCGCCTTTGACGTTTTCCTTATTCGGACTGGTGCCGCCCTGGGTCAGAGCAGGGCCAATCACAATCACGTCGTTCGAAACGATGGGCGCCGAGCTGTTGCCTATTTTTCCCGTTAAATCCATTTTAGGGTCGGCATCCAGTTGTGTGAAAAGATCGACTACGCCATTTTGACCGAACGCACTCACAGGCACTCCCGTCCTGGCGTTTAATGCCACCAGTCGGAATCCCGGAGTGACTGTGATGATCCGGTCATTACTGCCATCTCCGCCGCCCGGCCAGTACGCCACGCCGCGAGTAATTTTGCGTGGCGCCGAAGTTTCGCGCATGTCCTGTTCGGGTCTCCAGATCCACAGCGCTTCGCCGGTGCCCGGATTCGCGGCGACCACAGTTCGCGTTTGGCCGACCGTGAAGTACAGAACGTTATTCACCATGATGGGTGTTGTCTCTGTCGTTCCCCCACCGAAATTGTCCAGCTTCCAACTCCATGCCACAGTCATGTTCTTGAAGTTGTCCCGATTGATCAGATCGAGTGGCGAATAGTGCGTGCTTCCGTTATCGGAACCATAGCTGTGCCATTCATTAGGCTTGGGTCCACCGAGTTGAGCGACCAGCGGAACGACAGACAGCAGCACTCCGATCGCCAGAACGCCGGCGATATTGCGGCGAGACTTAGACATGGATAGGCCTCCAGACACTTTCAGAATCAGTTTCGTATTGAGAACGATAAATTGTTTCGTGAACTACTTTTTTTCCGGAGCAACGTTTTGAGCGGATCCGCCCAGGAAGAGCCGTTTGCCATCGGGAAGAGTAAAGTCTCTGCCGACCGCCTTATTCTCTCCGGACTTGGCGTGATAGGCGTCAATGATCAACAGCGTTCCGATCGGTACCGTTTCCTTGGTCACACCTTCCTTGACGAGTGCATTCGGGCTTCCGCCTTCGACCATCCACTCGGAGATTTTACCGTCCGGTCCCTTCACTTCGATGTGGAACCATGAATGGGGATTGATCATTTCCCACTTCTTGAGCGTGCCGGTCAATTTGAGTGGTTGATTCACGTCAAATTCTGCGGCGAACGCATGATGGGCCAGCAGCGGCAGTGAACCCAGAAACAAAGTGCAACCCGCCAGAGCGGCGGCAATTCTGATACGCATTGGAATCTCCTCCTACAGCTATTGTCCCGGCTTCTTCGCGGCGGCGGCATCCGCCGCGCGAGCGCCTTTCATCGTGTCTTCAATGCCATAGTTACCTTCATGACATGCGGCTTCAAAGATTGGTCCCTTGATCCTGGTGAACGGCATGCTCGCGGTCCATGGTTTCACAAATGTTTCAGGGTCGCTGACAGTGAATTCGTAATCGAACGTATCCTCTCCCGTACGTTTGAGGCGTTCGATCAGTTTGAAATTGTCACTGATGCCCGCAAGGGCTGCATTGCGTCCCTGAGGTCGTTCGTCGAAATTGGTTGTTTCGATAACAAGCGTATCGCCTTCCCAGTGTCCACGTGAGATTCCCATCGTATTGCGGACGCTCAACGGTGGCGATGGCCGGTTGTCCAGCGGAATGATTCGAATATCGCCAATCTGCTCGAACAGAATCATGACGGCATCCCGTGATTGAATGATCTGGTAGTTTCCGTTGTAGCCTTGCGGCAGCATCGGCGGACCCGGGGGAGGATTGTAGATGATGCAGCGTGAACCGAGGACGATGTCCTGCACCTGGTTATACCCACCGGCGGTGCGGTAAGCTGCCGTTCGGTCCCTGCCGCGCTTTTGACCTTCGGCGGTTTGTGCGGGAATTCTCCCATCAGGCGGATCTGTAATCATCGATGTCCGCATATCCTGCGCAAACGGGTTCTGACTCTTATCCAATCCGAACTGCGTAAAGTCGTAGTGCACGTCCCCCGTTGTTCCCGGAGTCGTCTGCGCCTCGTCCGCCAAAGCGGCCTGCTTGACGCGGGCGTCATATTCTTCTTTCGTGAAGAACAGCTTGTTCGCCGTCACATTCGCAGGAGCTCGTTCCAGAGGCGCGTAGGTCGCGTTGGTCCAATATCCTTGCAAATCGGGTTGGCCATCCGGTGTGCGCGGTGTGACCCATGGCTTCGCGGCTGCAGGAGCTTTCGCTGTCGCAGCGGGAGCGGGAGCCTTTGCCGAGGTGCCGGCGGAGGCCGGTGCTGCCGGAGTTCTTGTTGCCGGAGTCTGCTGGCCGATAACGACGGCTGCCGTCAGCAATGTGCCTGCGATCAAAACTGGAAATTTATGGCTCATCCGAAACCTCCTCTTATCCGTTGTCATTGGAGTGGCACCTTACGGTATTTTCCGTATATCAGTTCCTCCGAGTATTCCACACACCTGTATTCCAGGAGTTCAATGTTCTTTTCCATTCGACGATAGAGCGGCATCGAGATCTTGAACGGTTTTGAAAAAACCTGCGGGTCTTCGATGGTCGCTTCGTAATTCAGATGATAGGGGCTTGCGGCGGTAATGCGTTCGACCACATGCAGTGCGTCGCTGTGGAAGTCGCCGGAGCGATCAAACCAGCTGCGGTCATTGAAGCCCGTCGTGTCGATCACCAGAGTTTCGCCATCCCATTTTCCATTCGACCAGCCCATCCAGCTGTCGGCGGGAGCCTTCTTTGTGCTGTTCATGTAGATGTCGCGAAGGGCGCCTTTGTATTCAGAAACCATAGCGATGTGATCGGTGCCCTGGATAATCTGAAACGGGAAGGGCATATATATGAACCGCGGCACTCCGGGCAGATAGCATTTCGCTTCGGGGTCCTCGGCAAAACGTTTTTCGAAGTTTTCTTTCCTTTGTTTCAGCGCAGCCGGAAGGTAAGGCAACACGCCGCCTTCGACAATGCCAAGTCCCGGAGGCATTGCACTCAAGGCTCCGATAACCGCTTCAATTTTGAGTGTGGCCCGTTCGGCATTGTGGGGCGCGATATCCCAGTTTGCGTTATTCATGGCCTGCCAGATTCCATTGAAATCCGGCTTTCCGTCCTTTGTCCGGGGAGTTCGGTACGTAGCTGCAGCGGGAGCCGGAGTTTGCTGGCCCGCCATAGATACAATCGATGCCATGACGATTGCCAGACAGGCGATCACCGCAATCGCAAGGAACGCTGTAAACCTACGCCAACTGTGCATCTGCTGAATCTCCAGTATCTTCTTTGGAAGATGGGCAGGATCGTACATTGGGAATGGGTTGAAAGTCGAGAAGTTCAATGGCGAAATCAGCCAATCCGATAAGACCGCATCGAGACCGACTTGTACTGAAATCCATCACAGAAACTCCGGACCTCGTCGCCGGCGGTTTGAAGCCCCAGCGCGTACAAAATTGGCAGGAAATGATCGTACGTCGGATGGGCGATGGCCGCAAGGCTTCCAAGCTTTTGAAAGTCGAGGACGCCCTGATGATTTCCTTCCTTAATGTGTGTGTCCATGCGGTGATCGAAATCCTGGGCCCAATCGAAGGGGGTGTCGTCGGTCCGGACCATGGCGCGCAGATTATGCACGATATTGCCGGAGCCGAGTATCAACACCCCCTTGTTTCGTAGTGGCTGAAGCAGTTGCGCCAACTCGTAATGAAATACCGGCGGCTTGCGGTAATCGATGCTGAGCTGGATTACAGGGATGTCGGCTTTCGGAAACATATGCTTCAAAACGACCCACGTCCCGTGGTCGAAGCCCCATCCGGTATCACCGTGGACGGGTATCTTCAGTTGAAGCATGGATTGAATCTCCTGTGCCAGCGATGGATTTCCGGGAGCCGGATACTGCTGTTGATAGAGTTCGGGTGGGAATCCGCCCATGTCGTAAGTCATCGGGGGATGTTCGTTGGCGGTGACCAGCAGGCCATTGTGGGTCAGCCAGTGTGCCGAAATCGCAAGAATGGCTTTTGGCTTTGGGACGGTGGCGCCGATGTCACTCCATGCTCCGGTCCATTGGTTCGGTTCGATTGCGTTCATGGGGCTGCCATGTCCGACGAATAGAACGGGCATGCGTTCACCACCTGTTGGCATTTGAAGCAACTCCTCGGAAGCGTTCCGAAATGGCTTTATGAATTTTACTCCGACCGCCCCACCGATTGCTGCGAGTCCCAATCCCGCGAGCACTGTTCGTCTGCTGTAGAGCCGGCTTTTCATTGCGTGGATTATACGTGATACTCGGTGACGGAATTTTTCCTGATGGAGGCAACGTGAATCTGAAGGGTGCAGCAGTATTGATCACTGGAGGCAGCAGTGGAATCGGCTATGCCATCGCGAAGGCCCTGGGCGATGCCGGCTCGAAGATCGCAATTACCGGTCGCGATGAACGCCGATTGAAGGAGGCCGCGGCATCGCTGAATGCGTTTCCGGTACGCGCGGACGTGAGCAATGAAGCGGACGTCAAACGCACGTACAGCGAAGTTCTGGCGAAGTTCGGGCAGCTGGATGTGCTGGTGAATAACGCCGGTGCTGGAGCATTTAAACCGCTGGTGGAGATGGACAAAGCAAGATTCGAGGCCGTCTTCGCAACGAATGTTACCGGAGCCATGCTGATGGCGCGCGAGGCGGCGAAGCATTTCATCGAGCGCAAAAGCGGAAACATGGTGAATATCTGCTCCACCGCGAGCTTGCGCGGCGCGGCAAATGGGACCGCTTACTATGCGAGTAAGTTCGCTTTGCGCGGGATGACCGAATGCTGGAGGGCCGAGCTTCGGCAATTCAATGTCCGGGTCTTTCTCGTGAACCCCAGCGAGGTGATTACCAATTTCGGCGCAGCCGCAGGACTTGCGCAGAAAGACAATCCCACTAAACTGCGGGGCGAAGACATCGCATGGATGATCAAAGCCGCGCTCGAAATGAACGATCGCGGATTCACGCCGGAATTGACGGTATTCGCGACCAACCCGAAGGATTAAGCTGAATAAATCGACCCTCCTGATCAGTGCCTGGTCCGTACGGTGGGCGCGAAGCGCCGGTGTGCTGGTTCAAGATTCGTTCGCCGATTCGGAATCGAAATTCAATCCATCGTTCCACCGCCAGCGCTTCTGCAGTCGCTCCGCGACCTATTTCTTGATGGCCGTTCCCGATTCTCATGTTGTGAATAGGTCGTGTGTTGCTTACCATGTCTGTCCGGTAATCAAACATGCATGATCAACATATAAAACCAAAGTCCGATATCGAAATCTCCCAGGCGGCCGTAATGTGGCCGATTGCTGAAGTTGCTTCAAAGAAACTTGGAATCCCCGAGACCAGTCTCGAGCTCTACGGCCGTCATAAGGCCAAGGTCTCGCTCCCGTACCTCGAATCCCTCAAGGATCGACCGAATGGAAAGCTGATTCTCGTCACTGCGATGTCGCCGACGCTTGCCGGCGAAGGTAAGACCACGACGACAGTGGGCCTGGGCGATGCGCTCAACCACATCGGCAAGAGAGCGATCGTGTGCCTGCGCGAACCCAGCCTGGGTCCGTCCTTCGGCATGAAGGGTGGAGCTGCCGGCGGCGGCTATGCCCAGGTCGTGCCGATGGAAGACATCAATCTGCATTTCACCGGCGACTTTCATGCGATTGGTGCGGCGAATAATCTTCTCGCTGCTCTCGTCGACAATCATATTTTCTGGGGAAACAGTCTCGGCCTCGATGCCCGGCGCATCATGTGGCGACGCGCCGTGGACATGAATGATCGCGCCCTTCGTAACATTACAGTCTCGCTTGGCGGCGTGCCCAACGGCTATCCCCGCGAGGATGGGTTCGATATTGTCGTTGCCTCGGAAGTCATGGCCATTTTCTGCCTCGCGGACAGTCTCGCGGATCTCAAGCGACGCCTCGGCAACATCATTGTCGGGCAGACGCGCGATCGCGGGTTCGTCACAGCGGCGCAACTGGAGGCTCCCGGCGCGATGACGGCACTGCTGCGCGATGCCTTTGCGCCGAATCTGGTGCAGACCATCGAGAACAATCCGGCCATTATCCACGGTGGTCCGTTTGCGAATATCGCTCACGGCTGCAATTCCGTAGTCGCCACGAAAACGGCGTTGAAGCTTGCAGACTATGTGGTGACCGAAGCCGGATTCGGTGCCGATCTTGGTGCGGAGAAATTTTTCGATATCAAATGCCGCAAGGCCGGGCTGGAACCGGCATGTGCGGTGGTTGTTGCGACGATTCGCGCACTGAAGATGCATGGCGGAGTCGGGAAGGACGCGCTTAAAACGGAAAATGTTTTTGCACTGGAGCTGGGATTTTCCAACCTTTCACGTCATGTGGAAAACCTCAGAAAGTTTGGCGTTCCAGTTATCGTTGCTGTCAATCGCTTCAGTTCGGATACCGATGCTGAGCGCGCACGGCTGGTCCAGCTATGCGAAGGGATTCATGTTCAATGCGTGATGACCGATCATTGGGCCGAGGGAGGACCGGGTGCTGCGGACCTTGCTCGTGCGGTCGTCGCCCAGGTTCAATCCGGTCCAGCCAATTTCAAGATGCTTTACCCGGATGACATTCCGCTCTGGGAGAAAGTAATGATCATTGCGCGCGACTTGTATGGCGCCGACGATATCAGCGCGCCTCAGAAGATTCAGGATCGCTTCAAGGAGCTTCAAGACAAGGGATTTGGAAAATTCCCGGTGTGCATCGCGAAAACTCAATACAGCTTCAGCACCGATCCCGATCTGAGGGGCGCGCCAAGCCATCACGTCATTAACGTTCGCGATGTGAGATTAAGCGCGGGGGCCGAGTTCGTGGTCGTCATCTGTGGCGAAATCATGACAATGCCAGGCTTACCAAAGGTTTCAAATGCGAGCCGAATCGACGTCCTTCCGGATGGTCGAATTACCGGGCTCTCCTGAATCGTTCAATTGTCATTTGTGGAAGGAGACTTTTGTTCCGTTCCACAAATGACAATTGATCTATTGCACATTGGCAAATTTCCCATCCCTAAAGTATCCGATCGTGTCCCCACGTCCATCTTCCGCTGAGTGTGAATTCCTTTTTACCGCTGGGAGTTGCCCTGGGATTGTGAAGTGTCTGCGGAGTGTAGATGACTCCGAGTTCGTGCAGCAGTTCATCCAGTGAGGGATTTCCGTAACTCAGTCCCGGGAATTCGATCTTGTCTCCGTTGACGTCCTGCACCGTCGTCGACTCCAGTGTGACTGTCAGTTTCCGCAGATTTCTCAACTTCGCGGCTTCCACTCTGAAAAATTGAATCAATGCGTGGGAGTCTTCCAGCGATCCTGCATAGACGCTCATTGGCACCAAAGTCTACGTGGTATCCTCCGGCGATGCAAAATCTCAACGGGAAAGTAGCGATCATTACAGGTGGCAGCCGCGGTATCGGCCGCGCTATCGCGCTTCGACTGGCACAGGACGGTGCGCGTGTCGTGATATGCGCTCGAGGGCTCGAGGGATTGAATCAAGTCGCCGGTGCAATCACCTCCAGCGGTGGTCAGGCACTGGCAGTTGCTGCAGACCTACGGATGCCGTCGGAGCCCGCTCGTGTGGCGGACACTGCCGTGAAGACTTACGGCGGTATCGATATTGTCGTCAACAATGCCGGTGCGACGAGGCGCGGAGACTTCCTCCAGCTCAGCGACGATGACTGGGCCGATGGTTTCGCGCTGAAGTTTTTCGGTGCAGTGCGGCTGACCCGGGCTGCATGGCCCGAGCTGAAGAAACGATCCGGATCGGTACTGAATATTTCCGGCGCTGGCGGACGCACTCCCGGTCCGGAATTTACTATCGGTGGTTCGGTGAATGCAGCTCTGCTTTCATTTACGAAAGCGATGGCGGATGCGGGGATCCTCGATGGAATTCAGGTGAACGCCATCAACCCCGGTACGATTCGCACGGGTCGGCTTCAATTGAGACTGGCTTCGATTGTGAAAGAACAGCAGATCGATATCGAGACAGCGGAACGCCGCTTTGTGCAGGAATCGAAGGTGACGCGAATCGGCGAACCTGAAGACGTGGCTGGTCTGGTTGCATTTGTTGTCGGATCGGAAGGACGGTTTCTTCAGGGAAGTCTCATCGATCTTGATGGTGGTTCCACCAAAACAATTTGATGGGGAAAAGGGGCAGACCCCTTTTCCCTACTTCTTGCCGACGATGGCCTTGTTGGCTTCCGCGATCGTCGCGTCCGCGTCGGGCTTCAGTATAAAGCCGGATCTCAGGTTCTTGTCCGTGACTTCCTTTACGTTTTTGACATACAGATCGTGTCTTGGATACAGCGCAGTGAGTTTCGCATCACTGAATGGTTCGTAAGAACCCAGAAGCATGCAGAACTGGCCCGCCCTGGAGCCGGCAGCCTGCGTGTTGTCTCCGCTATTCACCGCTGTGGGTACGGCATGCTGCGAAAGCTGAATTCCTCCCTTCGCGTTACCGTCGGCATCGCGCGCGATGGTCTTGTTCGCCGTCTCAATCGGCAAGGCCAGAGGCGGCGCCTTGCCGTCTCGCACCCATTCGATGAGGTGGTCGTATACGGATGCCAGGACGTATCGGAACGGGATGCGAGAAAGGGGTGGTTTGGAGCAACCATCATTTGTAACGCCGGATAGAGTGTTCGCCGTTCCGATGCCCGCGCCGCCCCCACTGATTGTCGGGCCCTTTACAGAGTCCGGTCCATCGACGGGTGTCGCGCCGGCAACCAGCAGTCCGACGCCCTCGAGCCCACGCGATGCATTTGCATCGAGATGGGACGCGCCCGCAACTTCCCATTGGCGGTACTTGTCAGTGTCGGCCTGACGTAAGGCGGCTTCAGCCGGAGGTCCAAACAAGTCGGTTTCGGCAAGGATTTTGAAGATCTTCACATTCAAGTCGGATCTCATTCTCCCACCACCGCCATGGAGCACCACCGCGTCATAGACCGGTGAGAGTGGATGAACCGAATTGAAATAAGTGCCGAGCTGACCCGCGGATTGGGAGTGACCTGTGGCGATCACACGTTCAACTTTCAGACCGCCCATCGCATTGATGTTCGCCTTGCCCCGCACCAGAAGACCGGTCTGGGTAAAGATGTCGAAGGAGAGTGGGCTTGGTGTGCCCGCACCGCGAGGGGCAGCGCCCACACCACCACCGGAGCCGACTGCAGGTCCGCTTACATTAAGCAGTCCATATCGAGACGGACTCCACTGAGTGAGAGCCTGTACGCCGACCGCCTGAGCCGAGACTCCAACCCATGCGTATCCACTTCGCATGAAATGCTCCGCAGCCTGGAACCAATCGGCTTCATGGTCATGACCCTGCGACACATTGGTCCACTCCACGATCACGGTTCCATTGAACTTCGATGCGGTTGCCGGCCGCCGTACGACAATGCGCGTCAGGTACGGATTCCCGCCATCGTATGGGATTGCATTGGCCGTTGCCGATGTCAGAAATCGGTTTGCTTTTCCTTCGATGAAGAATTCTTCTTCGATGTATCCCGCCTTCTTCAAATCCATCGGTGTCGCATTGAATGGATAACCATGCTCGGGATCCTTGAGCAGCGTCGTGTTCCGCACCGGCCCGATGACGTTTGGAGGAAGGGGAGGTATCAGCGCCGCAACCGTCGGTTTGTCGGCGGATGTTTGTTGAGATGCCGCAGCGGTCATGAGAGTGAAGATCGCAAGGCATCCGAAAATCCAAACGATGGCTACTGCGCGACCTGAAACAGTTCGATGATTCATACAAGCTCTCCAGGGTAGTCATGAGACGAGCGATACCCCGCACATTCTTGACGCAGGGCACCTGCCTGTCAAGACATGCAGGGCAATCCGAATGCAGGCAGCGTAGCGGAATTCTCACCTTAAGCGCTCGACGTCATGGTGGATCTTCCGGCTACGCGACTCGGTGAGGATGTTGAGAAAGGCGATTGAGGGAAAGATTGTCGCCCGCGGAGTTTATTAACGGAAAGGTGAAAGGCAGCGAAGGAATCGTTTCTGACTTCCCTCACTCGCCGATTCGGGTGAGGGGTAAATTGTGTCTGCTGGTGTGGACGCGATGATACCAGTGGGCGAACATCAACGTTAAGCCTGTGACCACAGCAGCGACGATGTGAGCCATGGACCCCTTCATCCATCCCCACCGGCTGCTGAAGAGCTTGTCTTCAAATAACATGTGGGCGCCAGTCCAGATGATGACGCCAGATCCGACATACGCGAGCCACCAAAGCTTGTTAATCAGAGTTGCGACGAGATTTCCCATAAACATGAGGATACCCATGCTGACGATGAGGCCGAAGATGAGGAGTTCTGTGTTCCCGTTGCTGGCCCCGGCAACTCCAAGGACGTTATCGAGACTCATGACGAAGTCTGCAATCAGGATGGTGACGATTGCGTCCTTCAGACTTGCTGCGACCTTCATTCCCTCGTGAGTTTCTTCTTCGGCCTTGAGCATCTTGAAGCCGATCCAAATCAGAAGAAGTCCGCCGATAAGGTGGAGACCTTGCAGTTTCAAAAGGAATGCCGCAATCGCCGTCAGAAGAATTCGAAGGCCAATGGCGGCACCGCCTCCGATAAGAATCGCGCGTTTTTTCTGGGCTGGTTCAAGACGGTGGGCGGCCATTCCGATGACGACGGCGTTATCGCCGCTCAGAACGAGATCGATAATGACGATGCGCAGGATTTGCGACAGGAATTCCATCGGAATTTCGATTCTCGCAGATGTGCCGCGCGTTGTCCAAACGGCTTGAGCTGTAGTACAGTCGTTGCCAGATTTAGAACGAACATCAGGACGTCACAGTTAAGAAGGAGACTAACGAATGAATTCGAAGCGAATGATGATGGTTGTGGCGATTTTCGTCACGGTTGCTTTAGCGACAGCACTGGCTGTGGCACAGGCACCTGCGCCGGCAGCCGGACAGGGGGGAGCACCCGGTGGTGGAGCTCCCGGAGCGGGAGGTCCCGGCGGCGGACGCGGTCAGGGTGGTGCTGGCGGCGGTGGTGGCGGACGTGGCGGCCCTCGTGGCCCGGCTCTGACTGTCACGACGGCGGCATGGCCCGACGGGGATGTCATCCCCGCGAAGTATGTGAACGCTGGCGATAAGAAGTCCCCCGCATTCGATTTCAAATGGATGACCGGAACGACCGAGGCGATGCCCCCGATGACGCTTCAGAGCTTTGCCATTGTCTTTCATGACATTGAAAACGCTCCCAATGCGCAAACGGGTGAGGATACGCTGCATTGGATGATCTGGGACATTCCCGGCACCGCGAAGGGAATTCCGGAAGGTCTTCCAATGGGTGATCTTCCCGATGGCAGCAAACAGTGTGCCTGTAACATTGGACGCGGAGCATACTTCGGACCGGGCGCCGGCCCTGGCCCATATCATCACTATGTGTTTGAGTTTTACGCGCTGGATACCAAGCTGAACCTTCCCGCCACGACGTCTCGCGCCGATGTGATGAAGGCCATGAACGGTCACGTGATCGGCAAAGCCGCATACGTTGGCCGCTACCACCAATAAAAAAATGGGGTCAGACCCTTGGTTCCCCTATTTCCCAGCGAAATAGGGGAACCAAGGGTCTGGCCCCTTTTCTATGCGCTATCAGTTCCTGGTCGATACCTACGAATCCGAGCTTCTCAAAGTCGTCAGCGTGTGGAGTATGTTTCACGACGAAGACCTGCCGGTTCGCCCCCATCCCACAGATCGCCGCGGCCGCAGTGTGCGAGAGCACATGGTTCATCAGTGCACGAGCGAAGATGGATGGTTCAGGAACATGCTTGGCATTGATGTTGGCGCTACGCCCCTTCCGGCTTCCGAAACACGAATGGAATTCATTCGACGCTATGCGGAAGATGCCGGCCGGAGATTGGCCGCCTTGCATACAAAAGATGACGCGTGGTGGGAAGAGGAAGTCGGGTTTTTTAAAACGCGCCGCAGCCGAGCGTGGATCATGGTTCGCCGGATCTCGCATACGTCGCATCATCGCGGCCAGCAGATGACCATCCTCCGCGTGTTGAATCGCGATCTGTACAGCAACTACGGACCGACGGCGGATACCGGAGGACTTCCACAGAATCAGGCTTCGGTGATATACGCTTATGCGGATCTCGCAGCGCTGCTATCCGACGGGCCCAAGTCACCACTTCCAGCTCCCGCGTCGATTCCGGTCAGCGAGCGGCCCTCGTAAATCTTTTCTTAGTGGATCAACGGAACTTCGATGGGATGCGCACCGGATTCGTCAATTTCCACTCGGGTACCCCGATCTTCATAAAAGCGCATGAATTCCGGATCGAGCCATGCCCCGTCTTCCACGTGAGCCCAGGCGAATAGCTTGTATTGGCCCGGCGGTATGCCGTCCATACTGAATCGTCCCGTCGTACTCACGGGAACCTGGTAGAACAAATCCAGGCGCCTGCGGAGAGCAGGTTCCGGTGCCACAACCATCTTCGCTGGAATCGCAGTTTCGCGATTTTCATCGAGCACACGCCCAAATATCGATCCCGAATTTGTCGCAACTTCCACTTGAAGAGCACCCTCTGGCTTGCCGTCGACGTGCAATCCGTTGGCGAGGACATCGGTATCTCCAAGACGAACGGAGGCCATATATGCGGCTTTCAGATCCAGTGGAAGTCTTGCATCCGCCGCGAGTCTGGGATTCAGGGATACAATGACGCGATAGTCCCACGGAGTCACATCACGCAACGTGAATTGCCCATTGGGGGCAGGCACGACCGTCATCGTGGCCGGTGTAAATCGGTATCCCCTGAAACTTCGATCGATTGGCGCTGTAATATCCGCCACCAGATTAATGGCTAGCTGCGAGTAGTCCGGGGGAGAGCCAAGCTGCCAGTCCTGAAATCGTATGTTTCCCGATATATCGAGTCCTCGGGTTGCCGATATGGATTGATTCATCAAATCGGAATCGCGGATCTCCACCGGTTTTCGCGCCGTAAGTTGAGCCGGGTTCCCGGACGCAATAGCTACGAGAAAATACGATCCCGGAAAAACGCCGCGAAACTCAAATTGTCCGTCATCGTTTGAATTCACCCATCGTGTCAGGTTGGATTCGGAACCGGCTGTGCGCGGTACCAGAAGCACACGAGACTTCGCGGCGGGCTGCGGCGGGGATCCTTCTCTGGCTTCTGAAAGCACTGTCCCTGAGACCCGGTGTGTACGTATCTTCGCGACACGGATGTTGATGTCTCGAACTTTTCCTCCGTTTAGAAGATCCACGGGTTTGGCGGCGGTCAAATCCATGGTTCCTGGATAGTAATAGGTTGGATATCCTTCGGGTTCTCCATCTTTTCGGTTGGGTAACAGATCCCATCCCGCGGGGCTTTCAAAAAGTTGGCGGTAATCGGTTGAATTTGGCGGGTTGGTCCGGATGTAGTACTGGCCGGATTCCAGTCCGCCCATGAAGAAGTCGCCGTTCTCTGCCGTTTGCGCCTGCCGGGCAAGCTGTAGAATGCGCCGCCCTCCGGAATACGTGGCTCGAAGAGCATAAATTTGAGCTCGTCCGATAGCTTTGCCGGACGTTTCTGTCACCCTGCCGCCGATTGAACTTATCGGTGTGAGCACGATACGGACATCGGTTAGCGTCTGACCCGCTGTCAATGTGATGGGACTCCAGACATCATTGGGCCTGTGCTGTCCAAATGCGCCGGTGCGATAGTTGCCAACGTCGGAAGCGATGAGTTGATATCCGGCCAACGGGGGGACATCCAGGAATTCAAACTTCCCGTCCTTTCCGGTGACGTCGGAATAGGCCAGCACCTGGCCTCCTCTCACACCGGTCAGTTCCACGACTGCAGCGTAAACTGGAAGATTGGAAGCCGCGTCGACGACAACGCCTCGAACAGTTGCAAGCGATGGTTTCGCCGGCGGCTGTGGAGACTGAAGAGCCGACGTGAGGGCTAAGATTGCAGCCAGGATAATTCGGTGTGCGCTCATCTGAGAAGACTCTGCAGCACATTCTACATCCTTAAGGCATGTTAGAATGCACTGCATCCATGCGTCTCCTGAAATTAATTTTAGTCCTCGCGATCTGTTCGACGTGGGCTTCGGCTCAGGAACCGTTCGTCTTCAACGTCGATGCCAGAAACGTTTCCGTCAACGTGACTGTCATGGACGCATCGGGACGTCCCGTCACCAGGTTGACCCGCAACGATTTCTCTGTGTTCGAAGACGGAGTGCCGCAGGAAATTCAGAAATTCGAGAGCGTGGAAATCCCGTACAACATCCTGATGATTGCCGACTGCAGTGGAAGTACCGAAGCCGACTGGCCATTCATGAAGAATGCCGTCGACCGGTTTGCCGCGAAACTGCGATCGCAGGATAAGATTTCGGTTGCCCAGTTTGGCACCCGGATCGAAACGCTGATGGACTGGCAGCCCTGGACAGGGAACTCTCTTAAGGTGAATTTACAACCTGAATCCAAAACCTGTCAGGGCACCGATTTTTATGGTGCCGTTGAGAACTCCATCGCGAGATTTAAAGGTATCAGTGGCCGCAAGGGAGTTGTGATGCTGACGGACGGGATGCACAACTCTTTCCCTAAAAAAAACATGGTGGTACAGGGACGCGCGATGCAGCGCATCGACAATGCCGAAGCCGACAAGGATTTTCAGAAACTTCTGAAAGTGCTTTCCAGAAGCGAAGTAGTGTTTTATTTCGTCGCGATCAATACCGACCTGAATCCCGACGAAATCGGCCGTCCGGGTCCGCAGGTCCGTGCTGGAAGCGGCATCTATAATCCAGAACTGATCTATAACATGCAGCAAGCCCGTTCGCGGATGGAGCAGATTGCCGAAGTGACCGGCGGGCACGTGGCATTTCCGACAAAACCCGCCGACGTTGTGCCTCTATACGAAGAGATCGCGCGGGAGTTCGGTACGAACTACGGTCTGTGGTATTCACCGATGACGGCGGGTAGCGCTGACAATTCGAAAGAGCGAAAGATCAAAGTAGAAGTTAAAATCGCGGGCCTGACTGTTAGCCAGAATCGCTATTCCTACACGCCGTTACCAAAGTAAATCCGCTGGAAAAGATCGGCCTTCCTGACCAGGAGAGGCAATTCCACGCACCATAACCGTTAGTGAGCTTCCATAATGATTTCCGGGCTGCCCGGTCCGTTCTCCAGACCTTGATAGCGGATCCAGCTGTGGGGCTCGGAAACGCTAAACCATAAAAACGTTTTCGGATAGAACACCTTCATGAGACTGAGCAGACCGAGGTGAGGTACCAGTTCAATCTTGTAGCAGTCGATTTCGCCGTTGACTGTTTTCACACGTTCCATCCCTCGCGGTTCAATGGTGACATCGTAGAGTTTGGGCTCATTGGAAAGCATGTGACCGTGGAGCGCTCCGCCCGAACCGGACTTCGCAAACGGGAAGAACTGAAGGACTCCCGCGATACCTTCGATGGTCAGAATATCGGGCGCAGCCGCAAGTGTTGAAGTCTCCGTTTCCCCTTTTTCGTTACGGTGTTCAAATTTCACTTTTGCGGCAGCGCTATCAAAGGTCTTTCTTTCGACAGCAAGCGTCTGTCCCTGCGCGTCCCGCACCGTCCTTTCAAACTGAAGGGGAAAGAAGCTGCCGTCGGCAAGCCAGATGGATTCCACGGTCCAATTCACTTCCTGCGCAAACGGCGAATACTGACCTTTTCCCTTTTCCGTAAATCGAACGGCCTTCTTTCCGGCTGCAGTCCAGGGTTCCATAGTCCAGTTTGCGGTCCAGCGCATTTCGCCTTTGGCTGTAGACGTGACCACCATGCCGTGTTCGTTGGGAATCGCGGCCGGCGCTTTCAATTGCGATGTGGACATCATCAGAACGAGCAGCAGGGCGCCCGGGGTGGTCATTGGTCGGGTGCACTTCGTTGTTTAACGGCTTCCATGATCATCTTGAAGTGTGCGGGCAGAACAGCGCCGTCACGGGGAGAGCTCATGATGTCATCAAAAACCGTCGTCAGTTCCTCGATCTCGAGTCCCATTTCCCCTAGATCCTTGTAGCCTCGAATGTATCCATCGGGAAAACCCAGAAGATGTCCGAATTCGTGCGCGAGCGTTCGCTTGAAAATATCGCCGGGCCCCAGCGCGACGTATCGCTTTACAACGGCGTTCGTCATTTCCGCTCCCGTCGTCAGGACGAGTCCCCCTGTCGGGAATCGCGCTACATGAACACTGACTTCAAAATGCGCTCCGTGTTGCGGAATGGTCTCGCCTTCATAAAGGTCGGCTGCGGATAGTTTTCGAAACTGGATTTCGACAGAGTAGGACGTTTCGGCATCCCGTGCCTGCCACACCTGCTCAATGACCGACTTTGACTTGGCAAGGAATTCGTCGTTTTCAATATCGGTATAGATCGGGACCTGAAGGACAACGCGGTGATTTTCAATGTCATTCAAGACATTGATAGACGACGGTACCAGAGGTTGACCGAGCACCCGACGAATGGCGGCAGCAGTGTCGGTGTCGGCGGACTGAACCAGATTGTAGACCTTTGTCAGTTCGTCGTATCGTGGCCGGTTCTCCGCGATGGTGCGCTGCCAGAGGCGATTGTATTCGATGTACTGGTCGATGACGCGCTGGTTGTCCAGGAGACTCTTATACGAGCCGATCAGCGACAGGATCAGCGTCGACTTCGCCACTCCCGTGGATTTTTCGGCCAGCTGCATTTCCGCTTCTGCGCGATCGAGTTTGATGCCTTCACCATTAATGTATCCGCGAGTAATCGGCCAGCTGTAGGCGAACGAAGTCACGGGGCGGGCCTGGCCGAATGCGTTGTCTACGATTCGAGGAAGAAGCTGATATCCATAGACAACCGGTTGCGGTGGTGGTTCACGCAATTCCGACTGGAGAAGAGGAATATCGCGCTGGATGATGGCGAGTAGGGTGCTGTGGAATCGTTCGAGCCTGTCGCGATATGTGCGGAACTCCTGTTCGACGCGATCGCCTTCGCGAACATAGGCGGGGCGATCGGTGCGGGGAACAGTCTGCCCGGCGGCGAGGGCAAGAACGAGGGCGAGCCACGTAAACATATTTAAGCGCCAGGGAAGGAGGGAAGGATTAGAATTAGGGACGATTTCATGAGGCACCCCTCACCCGCCGATTCGCGGCACCCTCTCCCGTGCGTTGGAAGAGGGATCTATTCATGCCAATTACCGATTTACAGCAAGGCCGGCAGAGTCTTTAATTCGCTTCGCGAGTTCGTTGTGCTGATCCCACATCGATTTCGGCATTCGGCTTCCGTAGGATTTCATGAAACCTTCCTGACCCTCGATGGCCTCGATCCACTCTGCCGGATCAATATTCAGCAGGCTCGCCATGACCCCGTCGGATACCTTCAGTCCCGCCCGGTTGATGCCATCGAGCGACGGAATCAGACCCACCGGCGTATCGATAGCCTTGCCTTTACCTTCGCAGCGATCCAGAATCCATTCCAGTACTCGCAAATTGTCGCCAAATCCGGGCCAGATGAACTTGCCTTTTTCGTCCGTTCGGAACCAGTTCACACGGAATATTCTCGGTGGTGATTTGAGCTTCTTCCCGACTTCCAGCCAGTGACCGAAGTAGTCGCCCATGTTGTAACCGCAAAATGGAAGCATGGCCATGGGATCCCGCCGGAGTTCGCCAACTTTTCCGGTTGCCGCAGCGGTGGTCTCTGATGACAAAGTCGCGCCAAGAAACGTTCCATGTTCCCAGTTGCGTGCTTCGAAAACCAGAGGCACGCGCCTCTGCCGGCGAGCGCCGAACAGCATGGCGTCGATGGGGACCCCATCGGCGTTCTCGAATTCGGGGGACAGTGAAGCGCATTCGATGGCGGGGGTAGTGAATCGGCTGTTGGGATGTGCGGCCTTTTCCTTCGACGCCGGTGACCACGGACGACCCTGCCAGTCGATCGCTTCAGCCGGTGGCGGATCATCGTGGCCCTCCCACCATGGAGTTCCATCCGGTCTTAATGCCACATTCGTGTAGATCGTATTTCGCTGGATCATGTCGGTGGCGTTTGGATTCGTGGCGTGGCTTGTTCCAGGAACCACTCCGAAAAAGCCGGACTCGGGATTGACCGCCCAGAGCCTGCCATCGCTGCCTGGACGCAGCCATGCAATATCGTCCCCCACGGTCCACGTTCTCCACCCCGGCAGGGAAGGAGGGGCCACCAGCATCGCCAGATTCGTTTTTCCACATGCGGATGGAAATGCCGCGGTGATGTAGTGCATCTTGCCCTGAGGACTTTCCAGTCCCAGAATGAGCATGTGTTCGGCCAGCCAGCCTTCTTTTCGACCGAGCCAGCTGGCCAGTCGAAGCGCCATGCATTTCTTTCCGAGAAGCGCATTGCCGCCGTAGCCGGAGCCGATGGACCATACCGCATTTTCCTCCGGGAAGTGAACGATAAACCGGCGGTCCGGGCTGAGGTCGCCCAGAGAATGCAGGCAGCGGGTAAAGTCGTTTGGATCGGTGAGGTGGTCGAGTGCGACCTGACCCACGCGGGTCATGATGCGCATATTCAGAACGACATATTTGCTGTCGGTGATCTCAACGCCAACCTTGGAGAATCGCGAGCCCGGAGGTCCCATCAGGAAGGGCACGACATACATGGTGCGGCCCTTCATTGCTCCTTTAAATAAAGGAGTGAGTTTGGCGCGTGCGTCATCGCGCGACATCCAGTTATTGTTGCGGCCGGCATCTTCCGGGTCGGTCGTGCTGATAAAAGTGAGATGCTCGGTTCGAGCCACATCGTGGGGTGCACTGCGGTGGAGGTAGCATCCCGGAAGTTTCTGCTGGTTGAGTTGAATCAACTCCCCTGTCGCCAGGCATTCCTGGATAAGCCGTTCCCCTTCCTCCTTTGAACCGTCGCAATACACAACTCGGTCCGGCGTCGTTAATGCACTGACTTCCTTTACCCACTGTTCAATCGCTGCCGATTTGCCTGACATTGGTTTTCCTCGGCGATCAGCTTATCGGGAATATGGTTGCGTTTCAAGCAAGCAGAGTAAGGCAGTTAGGCGTTGAACTTTGATATGCCCCTCCTATAATGACGAACATGATTTCGAGAAGAAACTTCTTGAAGGCCGTCCTGATGTCGGGAGCTTGCATCATCGCGATAGTCTTCACGACCGCTAACCTCAAATCCGTGGAAGCTATCCCTTCTCAACTCAGCGATGACGCATTCTGGAAACTGGTTACCACCATGTCGGAACCCGACGGCCAGTTCCGATACGAGAACTTTTCATCGAATGAAATCCAGTATCAGTACGTCATTCCTGATCTCAAGCTGATAACGAGTCCCGGCGGAGTCTACATGGGGGTTGGCCCAGAACAGAATTTTACCTACATCGTCGCCCTTCAGCCGAAGATTGCCTTCATAACCGATATCCGGCGGCAGAACCTGCTGGAGCTGATGATGTACAAGGCTATCTTCGAGCTTTGCCCGGACCGTGTTGAATTTCTTTCCATGCTGTTTTCGCGCGACCGGCCGGAAGGACTATCCGAAAAGGCCACTGCGGATCAATTGTTTCACGCGTACAAGTCTTCTTCGCGGGATGAGGCCCTCTACCAGAAGAACGTAAAGGCGATACAGAACATCCTGGTGCAGAAACATCAATTCGGTCTAAGCCTGACGGATCTTCAGAACATTGCGTATGTCTTCGGGGTGTTTGCCAATGACGGACCGTATCTGGATTATTCCTCGGGCGGATTGGGAACGGCTCCCGGCGGTGGAATGCCGAATTATTCGGAATTGATGATCGCGGACGATGCCCACGGAGAGCAACGAAGCTATCTGGCATCCGAAGCGAATTACAAGTTCGTGCGCGACATGGAGATGAAGAATCTTATTGTCCCGATCGTGGGAGATTTTGCGGGGCCGAAATCGATTCGGGCGATTGGACAGTACCTGAAGGATCACGATGCGACTGTGACCGCTTTCTATTTGTCCAATGTGGAGCAATATCTGTATTCCGACGGGAAGCTGCTGGACTTCTTTAAGAACGTCGCGACCCTCCCAATGGATGCTTCCAGTACGTTTATTCGGACATTCGGGCCGAATGGCGGTGGTGCCGGATTTGGCGGCGGCAGAGGGTTTCAATCAACACTCTCTTCCATGATAGACATGGTGAAGCTTTGCACGGCCGGGCGAGGTTGCGACTATTCCACGGTTCGCCAGATGTCGAAGTAGGTGGCGGCTTCTATTGATGAGTCTGGTGAGTCGAAATTCCCCTTAGATGTATCTCTATGCGTCGAACGATTCTGACTCTCTTATTCCTGATTATTCTGAGTGGTCCTGCCGCCCGTTCGGCTGCGCCGATTCCAGTCCGGCTTGCGGATTCCGAACTCTGGAGCATGGTGTCGACGTTCTCCGAACCAGGCGGAGAGTTTCGCTTCGAGAATTTCCTGTCGAATGAGATTTATTTCCAAAACGTGATTCCGGCATTGAAGGCTCGTGTCAAGCCGGGCGGCATTTATATGGGTGTGGGGCCGGAGCAGAATTTTACTTACATCGTTGCGGTGCAGCCGCGGATAGCATTCATTACGGATATCCGCCGTCAGAATATGCTCGAGCTGATGATGTACAGGGCTCTATTCGAGATGGCATCTGACCGGGCCGATTTCATTTCGCTGTTGTTTTCCCGCAAACGTCCGACCGGCCTGGCTGCCGATGCCACGGCGGATGCATTATTCGATGCATATCGATCTGTGGTAGAGGATCCCACGTTATTCAAAAGGAACCTTCAGGCAATCCAGGATCTCCTTTTGAAGACGCATCGATTTCCTTTGAAGACCGAAGACCTGGCAGGCATTGAAAAGGTTTACGGCTACTTCTTTGATTACGGACCGGGTATCAACTACAAATCCGGTGGCGGCGGCACTGGAGGGTTCGGACGGGCATTCGCAAACGTCACCTACGCGGACCTGATGGCTGCCAATGACCGGCAGGGAACGAGCTCCACCACCGGAAAGAATCGCAGCTTCCTGGCCACGGAGGAAAACTATCAATACATTCGTGACATGGAGATGCGCAATTTGATTGTGCCGCTTGTCGGAGACTTCGCCGGTCCAAAAGCAATACGCGCGGTGGGATCCTGGGCAAAGCAGCATGCTGCGACGGTGACGACGTTCTATCTATCCAATGTGG
>Ga0105248_10001840_pt1 | contig 23501 bp, 14 predicted proteins | sample KBSS34metaG_FD_81524 | JGI IMG/M metagenome (GOLD analysis project Ga0105248, IMG submission 81524) | Switchgrass rhizosphere microbial communities from Kellogg Biological Station, Michigan, USA - KBS S3-4 metaG | ecosystem: Host-associated > Plants > Roots > Rhizosphere > Soil | place... | reverse complement strand
TGCGCAGACTAAAAGGTTTGATGATGCTCAAGCTGAGATAAAGCGTGCGGCGGATCTCGATCCGCTCTCTCCAATCATAGCCGTGAACGTAGCCTTCGATTTTTGGGAATCCAGGCGCTATGACGAGGCGCTCAAAGAGTTCGATCGAACTCTCTTGCTGCATCCGGATTTCACTGTCGCGCAACAAGGATTGTGTTGGACATATTCAGCGATGGGTAAATCAGAACTCGCTATCACTGCCTGCAGGAAATCACTCGAGTTAACTAAAGGAGCGTGGGACAAGGGCCGTTTAAGTATGGCACTGGGAACCGCGGGGCACACCGACGAAGCAAAGAAACTGCTTGAAGAATTGCAGGCTGAATCCCGGCAGCGCTACATACCGAAGATGGCGATGGCCTTGGCCCATCTGGGTTTGAAGCAAAAAGAGGAAGCATTAGCGATGATTGAACAGGACGTCAACGAGCACGGGTATTGGGTTGGCGCTATGGGGGTGGAGCCCGAGTTCGATGAGTTACACTCCGACCCTAGATTCAAGGCATTGCTCAAGCGAGCGAACCTGCCTGAGTAGGGTGTCTGAGATACATGTCGATATGCTTTAGTGCCTTTGGCAAAATTAAGTTGAGGCCGCCGCTATTTTCAGGTAAGGAAGGGGACCCTGTCCCCGCTGCTTCCCAGACCCTTACTGAGCGGGGACAGGGTCCCCTTCCCTACCTGAAAATTTTTCGCCTTCGTGGTCTCTTTTGAATTTTGCAAGAAGGACTTTTGGCTTGTCGATAAATCTGTTTAGATTGGTTCATACCGACAAGCTCATCAAGCATATCGGACATAAATCGGCAATTGGGCAATTGGGCAATTGAAAATCGACAATGTCTCTTTCCCCCAACACCATACTTTCTCACTATCGCATCGTCTCGAAAATCGGTGAAGGCGGAATGGGCGAGGTCTATCTCGCGCAGGACACAAAACTCGATCGCCGAGTGGCGTTGAAGATCTTACCCGACGAGGTTGCTGCCGATGTGACGCGCATGCGCCGCTTTGTCCAGGAAGCCAAGGCTGCTTCCGCGCTCAATCATCCAAACATCATTACCATTCATGAGATCGAGCAGATCGACTCGATCAACTTCATCGCCACTGAGTTCATCGAAGGCGAGACTCTTCGCCAACACCTGAGCGGGGGGATGGAGTTGCCAGAGATTTTAGAGGTCGCGATTCAGATTACGGGTGCACTCGCCGCTGCTCATGCGGCAGGCATTATCCACCGCGACATCAAGCCCGAGAACATCATGGTCAGGCGCGACGGCTATATTAAAGTTCTCGATTTTGGTCTCGCGAAATTGTTGGAACCTGCTGCCAAAAACGCGACCGATCCCGAGGCTGCGACCAGGGCCATGGTTAACACCGGCGCTGGCACGATCATGGGCACCGCCTTTTACATGTCGCCCGAACAAGCGAAGGGCGTTCATGTAGATGAACGCACCGACTTGTGGAGTCTCGGCGCAGTTCTCTACGAAATGATAACGAAGCGCGTGCCGTTCCTCGGCGAGACTCCGACGGAGACACTTTCTTTGATTCTTCAGAAAGATCCTGCACCTCTAACGCGCTATGCGGGTGAAGTGCCTGCCGAACTGGAGCGAATCGTCAACAAGACTCTGACAAAAAATTGCGAGGAGCGTTATCAGTCGGCCAAAGACCTCCTTATCGATCTACGCAACTTGAAACGCAAGCTCGAGGTTGATGCTGAAATAGATCGCACCGTTTCACCGGAGTTGCGCGGCCAGTCATCAGCACGGCCAACTAATGACGGAGGGAACTACCCCGCGACTGGCGCCGCTGTCGCGACTGCGACGACCGGTGGCACTCATACATCTTCAAGCGCTGAATACATCGTCTCCGGAATCAAGCAGCACAAACTCATAACCATTGTTGTGGCCGCGGTCTTAGCACTCACAGCTGTAGCGGTTATCGCTTATCTGCGTGGCCGCAAGTCTGAAGTTTCAATTGACTCGATTGCCGTCTTGCCGTTCGAGAATCGCAGCGCGGACGCGGAAACCGAGTATCTTTCCGACGGGTTGGCTGAATCTCTGATTTACAGATTGTCGCAGTTGCCGAATCTGAAAGTAACTCCTACGAGCGTGGCCTTCCAATATAAAGGCAAAGAGACTAACGCCATCAAGGCTGGAAATGATCTCGGAGTAAGTGCGGTGCTCTCGGGAAGAATCACACAACGCGGTGACAATCTTACGATCAGCGCTGAACTGGTTGATGTTCGTTCCAACAAACTGCTCTGGGGCGAGCAGTACGACCGCAAGATGTCAGACTTGTTGTCTACTCAACGCGAAATTGCGCGAGAGATTGTCGAGAAGCTAAAGCTCAAAGTTTCAGGCGAGGAGAAAGGGCTTGCCAAGCACTACACCGAGAATAACGAAGCTTATCAGCTTTATCTCAGGGGACGATTCTATTGGAATAAACGAACCGAGGAGGGAATGACAAAGTCGCTTGAATACTTTCAGCAAGCGATCGAAAGAGATCCTACCTTCGCTCTCGCATACAGTGGTCTGGCTGACGCTTACGATCTCCTTGGGGCTCCGGATGCAGCGGCCGGAATGCCACCCGATGAGGCGATGCCAAAAGCTAAAGCCGCCGCGCTCAAAGCGTTGGAAATCGACGACACCCTGGCCGAACCTCATGTTTCGCTGGCCCATGTGAAATATTATTACGACCATGACTTCGAAACTGCGGAGCGCGAATATAAACGAGCCATTGAACTAAATCCTAACTACTCAACCGCTCACCAATGGTATGGAGTCTATTTAATGTCACTTGGGCGGTTCGACGAAGCCCTGACACAAATGCGACGAGCGCAGGAACTAGACCCGCTCTCGCTGCCGATCAATATGACCCTAGGTTGGGCCCTCATAGCCGCCCGACAAACTGATCAGAGTATTGAGCAATTACGCAAGACCCTGGAGATGGATCCGAACTTTGTTCTCGCCCATCACCGGCTCGGCATGGCTTACGAACAGCAAGGGAAGTATGCAGAAGCGATCGCCGAGTTCAAGCAAGTTATCAATCTGACATCGGGAAAACCCTTAGGAGTAGCTGCCCTGGCACGTGTCTATGCGCTGGCCGGACAACGAGCGGACGCCCAGAAACTGCTTGGCGAGTTGCAGGAACAAGCGAAAGTTAGATACGTCTCGCCCGCCTCAATCGCCTTAGTATTTGCCGGTCTTGGGGAAAAGGATCAAGCCTTAACCTGGCTTGATAAGGCAGAGAAGGAACACGATGGGGTAATTGTTCGCCTGAAAGTGGATTCAAGATACGACAGCCTGCGCTCCGATCCACACTTCGCCGAGATCGTCCGGCGAATCGGTATGCCCCGGTGATTGTCCGATATGCTTTAGCTTGTCGGTTGTACGGTAAGCTTTAGAGCCGCTTGGTTTCTAGAGGCACCGAGAACACAGAGAAATTTAGAGTAAGGACCGACAAGCTGAGGCATATCGGACAAAACACAAAAATCTACAATGTCACTCTCCCCCACTACAATACTCGCACACTACACAATCATCTCGAAGATCGGCGCCGGAGGTATGGGCGAGGTTTATCGCGCGCGGGACACCAGGCTCGATCGCGAAGTTGCGATTAAACTTCTGCCCGCGGAAGTTTCGAGCGACTCAGATCGTTTGCAGCGTTTTGAACAGGAGGCGCGCGCAACTTCGGCACTCAATCACCCAAACATTCTCACTGTCTACGACATCGGCACACATGCCGGGTCACCATACCTGGTTGCTGAACTACTCGAAGGAGAAGAGCTGCGAGAGCGACTGGACCAGGGGCCACTTCCCTTGCGAAAGGCGATCGATTACGCGCAGCAAATAGTCAACGGGCTCTCAGCGGCACATGAGAAAGGAATTGTGCATCGCGATCTAAAACCTGAGAACTTGTTCATCACGAAAGATGAACGGGTGAAGATTCTCGATTTTGGTTTAGCGAAGCTTCGAAGCAATCCTGGCGCCACGCAGGGTTCAGAGGATGACACTCGGAAAGCTATAACTAATCCCGGTGTCGTGATGGGCACTGTCGGTTATATGTCGCCAGAACAGGTGCGTGGACAACTCACCGATCATCGCTCGGACATCTTCTCTTTTGGCGCGATCCTGCATGAGATGATCACCGGGCGGCGCGCGTTTCGCCGCGACACCATGGCCGAGACGATGACGGCAATCCTCAAGGAAGAGCCAGAGGAGCTAACTCAGTCGAATCCGAATGTTAGTCCGGCACTCGATCGGATCGTTCAGCGGTGCCTGGAAAAGAAACCAGAGCGACGTTTTCAGTCGACCTCGGATTTGGGTTTTGCTTTGGGATCACTATCTTCACCGTCATCGTCAACGGGTTCGTCGACTATGACCACGCACGAGGTAGCAACGGAACCCGACTCCTCTAAATCGATTCGGCGACCTATTCTCTATGCGCTCGGCCTCCTCTTGCTGATCGGGGGAATCGCTGCGGGTATGCTGGGTAGTAATTTCTTCCGACGAACGTCGCTGCCGAAATACGAGCAGCTTACATTTCGCCGCGGTTTTATTTTTCACGCCCGATTTGCACCGGACGGTCAGACCCTGGTCTACAGTGGAGCATGGAACGGCAATCCCTCCGAGATATTTTCTACGCGAGCTGGTCTAAGCGAATCTCGTCCACTAGGTCTAACCAAAGCCGACGTTCTGGCAATTTCATCCACTGGCGAGATGGCCGTACTTCTTAAGCGCCAACTTATGGGCCAGCTTATTCGTAAAGGTACACTCGCTCGTGTGCCAATGATTGGCGGCACACCGCGCGAGGTACTTGAAGATGTTCAAGAGGCAGACTGGTCACCGGATGGCAAAGACCTCGCTGTAGTACGTTACGTCGATGGGCGCAACCGCCTCGAATACCCGATTGGCAAAGTGCTCTACGAAACAGCCGGGTACATTAGCTATCCGCGCATCTCACCAAAGGGCAACCGGGTAGCGTTCATGGACCACGCTCTGCAGTGGGACAATCGCGGCCGCGTGGCGGTTGTGGATTTAGACGGAAAAAAAACAGTCATCTCGGAAGAGTTTGCAGGTGAAGAGGGAGTCGCCTGGTCACCCAACGGAGACGAGGTGTGGTTCACTGCAAGTACATCAAACGAACCGAATTCCCTCTATGCCTCCACACTCTCTGGAAAAACCAGGTTGGTGTTGAGCGTGCCTGCCGATCTGTTACTCCACGATATCTCCCACGATGGTCACGTGCTACTCACCCGCTTTAAGCAATCAACCGATGTAATCGGATTGGCTCCCGGCGAGACGGTGGAACGCGATCTTTCGTGGCTGGACCTCGGAGGTCTGGACGATCTTTCGGGAGATGGAAAGAAGTTTGTCTTTTCCTATTGGGGACAAGGCAGCGGAACCAACTACTCGACCTATTTGGGCAAGACCGATGGCTCACCTGCAGTCCGCCTCGGTGACGGCGGCAGAGGTAAGCTATCGCCGGATGAAAAATGGGTCCTGGCACTTCTTTCCCAACCATCGCAGATAGTGTTTTTGCCTACAGCCGCAGGGGAAATGAAACGAATGGAACAGCAAGGTATTGAGCAGTACAACGAAGCCGCCTGGTTGCCAGATGGAAAACGGATCGTGTTCACCGGACGCGAGTCGGGGCACCTTGCCCGTTGTTACGTTCAGAGGATCGACTCAGGTGGACCACGTCCGATCACGCCGGAAGGTACCATTGGTAGATTTGTCTCACCGGATGGAAGATCTCTGTTTGCGTTTGATCGAAATGACCAAGCCCAAATCTACTCTATCGAAACAGATGACAAACCCAGGCCCGTACCGGGCCTAAGTGATACGGATGGAATTTCAGGTTGGAGTGCTGATGGCCAGTCGCTCTACAGCTACTCTTGGGAAGAACCGTCGCTCAAAGTGTCGCGTTTGAACCTGGCGACGGGCCGGAAAGAACTGTTGAAAGAGGTTACGCCAGCAGATCGAGCCGGCATGTTCTATCCACCCAGTATAATTCTCACACCGGATGGAAAAGGTTATGTTTACTCCGTGCGCCGCTATCTGATGGAGCTTTTTCTGGTGGATGGATTGAAGTGACGTTGGGTTTAACGCTGAAAGTGTCCGATATGCTTTAGAGATTCTTACAAAATTCAAAACAGACCACTACGTCGAAAGATTTTCAGGTAAGGAAGGGGACCCTGTCCCCGCTCAGTTAAGGTCCTGAAGCAGCGGGGACAGGGTCCCCTTCCCAACCTGCAAATTGGGGTGGCTTCAACTTATTTTCGCAAGAGGTTCTTTAGCTCGACGCTTTTTTGGATGGCTGTGAGCAAATCGGACCGACAAGCTAAAACATATCGCACATAAATCGGCAATCGGCAATTAAAAATCGATAATGTCAATCTCTTCCAACATGACACTCGCTCACTACACCATCATCTCTAAGATCGGCGCCGGCGGCATGGGTGAAGTTTATCGCGCTCGTGACACTCGCCTTGATCGTGAGGTTGCGATCAAAATTCTGCCGAAGACCTATTCTTCGCTCTAACCTGAAATTCGCTGATCTAATAAAGGACGATGTCTACCGCAACGACGCTTTGTGAGTTGATATAGATGATCAGCAATGACTCTTACCGGCACAAAACTCGGGCGCTATGAAATCCTCTCGAAGATTGGCATGGGCGGGATGGGAGAAGTGTATCTGGCGCAGGATACGACGCTCAGTCGCAATGTTGCCATCAAGTTCTTGCCTGTAGATTCAACAGCAAGCGAGCAAGCCAACAAACGATTGCTGCGGGAAGCTCGAGCTGCCGCCAACCTCGATCATCCGAACATCTGCACGGTTCATGAAGTCGCCGAAGAAAATGGCCGCAGCTTCATCGTCATGCAGTACGTGGAAGGTGAAACTCTGGATGTGCGAATCAAGGAGAAGTCGCTGGGGGTTTCGGAAGCAATTTCGTTCGCCATTCAGATCGGCGATGCTCTGAGCGAAGCCCATGCCCGCAGAATAATTCATCGCGACATTAAATCTTTGAACGTAATGATCAATTCGCGAGGCCAGGCAATAGTGATGGATTTTGGCCTGGCTAAGTTCCTGACCGAAACAACCGATAATGAAGCTGAAACGAAAAGTCTATTAACCACTCCGGGAACCATCATTGGGACGATGCCCTACATGTCACCGGAACAGGTTCATGCCCAGCCGCTGGACGCGCGCACAGATATTTTCAGTTTCGGTGTGCTTTTGTACGAGATGCTGACCGGGCAACAGCCGTTCGTGGCACAGAGCGCGGCGGGAATTATCTCCGCCATTCTCACCAGAGAGCCGGCGCCGCTCAGTGACTACTTCTCTACTTGCCCGCAAGAGTTGCAGCGCATTGTCTCGAAGTGTTTGGAAAAGGATCGAGAGCGGCGCTACCAGAGCATGCGAGATGTGGCAACTGATCTTGAGAACGTGCGTGGTGAATGCACTGACTCGATCCCTCCACTGCGGGCCACCGGCGAAAAGCCTGAAACCGGCAGCAAGCTGACGGTCAGGGATGTTGCTATACAGCGAACTTCATCTCTCACGCGACGCCTTGCGCTGGCATTGGGAACCATAGTTTTGGTGATAGCGCTGGTATCACTTTATGCCCTATTTTTTAGAGGCCGCCGAAACTTGCAGGTGGACGCTTCGAACGCAATTAACTCTCCCGCGTACGACTATTACGTGCGCGGCAAGGTGATGGTGGCCAGCCAAAACCGCGCAGACAATGAGACAGCCATAAGACTGCTGGAACAAGCGATCAACACCGATCCCAAGTTTGCGGCTGCCTGGGCTGAACTGGCTAGCGCTTACTATATAAAAGCCTTCTATTACGCTCCCGAGGCTGAGCGGAAGCAATTGAATTTAGACGCGGAAGTGGCAGTCGAAAAAGCGCTAACGCTCGATCCTAATTTGGCTGAAGGTCACTATGCTCGCGGCCTGATCCTCTGGACGCATGACAACCTCTTCCCACATGAGCGAGCAATTCAGTCGTACAAACGAGCGATAGCTCTAAATCCGAATCTGGATGACGCTCACGAACAGTTAGGCGTGATCTATTTGCACATCGGCCTACTTGATAAAGGAAGGCAAGAAATCGAAAAGGCATTGGAAATCAGGCCGAGCAATACGATGGCGCGGTTTCGTTTGGGTGTCATAAGTATTTATCAGACCAGGTACGAAGAAGCCCTCACTGTTTACAAAAGCGTTCCGCGAGACGTCAATCCCTCGCTTCGGGATCGCAACCTGGCTACGGCGTTATTTCAGCTTGGGAGAATGGAAGAAGCGTCGGCAGTCGTCGAAGAATACTTGAAGAGCTATCCGACGGACGAGGGCGGAACCGTGACCAGCGTGAAAGCAATGCTGCTAGCCAATGCTGGAAACGAAAAGGAGGCGGAAGAAACAATTCAGCACGCAATTGAGATCGGGAAAGGCTATGGCCATTTTCATCATACCGCCTACAACGTCGCGGTAGCTTATGCACTTCTCAATAAACCCGCGGACGCCATGAAATGGCTACAGTTCGCCGCCGATGACGGCTTTCCCTGTTACCCATGGTTCGAGAAAGATCCCAACTTAAACAATCTGCGAAAAGATCGGCGGTTCATCTCTTTCATGGCGAAGCTAAAAACGCAGTGGGAGCATTATCAGGCGACCCTTTAATGCTCGAGATAACGTGAAGATCACTTAGTCGAATCGCGAAGGATAATAGGCGGGGACGTTGCTAAGTTGCCTCGCAAACGTCCCCGCAGCTACTGGCTAGTCCTCCCACAGACACCGCCAGCAATTGATCTTTACAAATTTCCAATAGCTTTGTGAGCTTGGTCTTAGTCAGGAAATAGTTGGCTCCAATCTTTCGACAGAAATCCGAAAGGACCACGGAGTCATGGCATGTAAACATGATGATGATGGTTGACTGATCGTCTTTACGAATTTCCTTGAGCACTTCGATCCCACCCATCATTGGCATCGAGATGTCCAGCACTACGATGTCAGGCTTCAGTTCTCTAATCACTCGTATCGCCTCGATCCCGTTCGCAGCTGTTCCCACAACCGATAAGCCTGGCTCCACCAGAAAGGTTTCCCAGAGCAGGTCTCTTATCGGTTCCGAGTCGTCGGCAATCACGATTTTCAATTGCTTCGTCGTCACAAGTCGCCTTCATCAGGTGATCAAAATGACAGTTTGCCTCGACGCAGTGGCGATGCCAATCAACAGAAGAATGATTTTCCTGAGGGCATTTGTACTACCTGGATGTCATTGATTGGACTACAAACTGCACCCATGTCTGGTTTCAAGTCTGAAGAGGATCTAATTCACAAGCTAATGTGGTTCATGGCGTTTGATGTTGAGTCCACGAAACGCAGACATTCGCGTATAATTGCGTCGCTCGTTTCGTTCAGCCCAGACCACATTGAAAGCCCGCTTCAGTAAGAGAACGATAATTTTCCAGCGGGGATTCGTCACGATCCAGACCAGCTCGCCAACTCAAACTAAAACAACTTAGTGAGCGAAAGCATATCCCCCAACACAACCATCGCTCAGTACGCGATTCTCTCAAAGATTGGAGAAGGCGGTATGGGGATCGTCTGACGCGAGGGAGACACCCAGATCAGTCGCGACATTCTTTTCATAGAACACTGAGTGGCCCAATCGCTTATGAAACGCTGTCCAACATGTAATCGAGTCGAAGCGGACAATAATCTGGTTTTCTGTCGTGTCGACGGTACTGCACTTATCACTCATTCGCCGGAGCTCGATAGTGAGGCAGGAACCGCGATGCTTAACACTGGCGCGCCGCCGAATGCTGCGACACGCAGTCTTTCAGACACCACTATTACAAATGCCCACCAGGTTACGATTCCAACGACTGCACTGCCTTCAACGAGTTCACTACCAAAATCCAGGAAACGATTAATAATAATCGGGCCCGTACTCATCTCCGCTTTGTTACTGGCGAGTGTCTGTGCGGTGTTTGTTCGTTCTTACATTTCCAAAAGAGATTATCAACCGATCAGGTCGATCGCCGTATTACCTTTCGTCAATAAGACTGCCGATGCCAGTTCCGATTATCTATCCGACGGCCTGACGGAGTCGCTCATCTTTCGGCTCTCTCGTTTACCTGACTTAAAGGTCAGCCCAACCAGTTCAGTTATTCGCTATAAAGGCAAAGACACTGACCTTCCCAAGGTCGCCTCTGAGTTGAGTGTGGATGCAGTATTAACGGGAAGGCTTGCTCAGATTGGTGACAATCTCACCATCAGCGTCGAACTCGTTGATTCGCGCAACAACAAACTCCTCTGGGGTGAACAATACGACCGCAAGATGTCAGACCTACTTGCGACTCAACGCGAGATTGCCGGTGAGATAGCGCAGAATCTCAAGTTGAAACTTTCTGGCGAAACTGAAAAGGCCCTGTCGAAGCACTACACCGAAAACGATCAAGCGTATCAACTTTATCTACGTGGTCGTTTCCATTATGCAAAACGCTCCAAAGCGGATTTGCTGAAAGGTATTGACTACTACCAGCAAGCCATCAGGCTCGATCCAAACTTTGCCATGGCGTACGTTGGCATCGCGGAATCCTACAATTCGATGGCGAAAAATCCGGAGGTGGCGCCGAGAGAGGCCGTCCCGCAGGCCAAGGTTGCTGCTACACGAGCGCTTGAGATTGATCCAATGCTCGCGGAGGCACACTCCGCACTGGCTGACTCCCTGGCAATCTACGACTGGAACTGGACCGAAGCAGAGCGCGAATTCAAACGCTCCATCGAACTCAACCCAGGTGTTGCATATACACATCTCGCCTATGCCTCCAGTCTTCTTCTGCCCCTGGGTCGTACGAACGAAGCTCTAGTGGAGTTGAAGCGTGCAGTAGAGATGGAGCCTCTCGCTTTAATTAATAACTCGCTTTTGACCACCGGCCTGGTCTATGCAAGACAAAATGCCAATGCGTTGGACCAGGCAAAGAAGGCTTTCGATCTGGATCCCTCCTTCGGCATCGGCAGGGAGTGGCTAGGTTCGGCATACATTGTAAATGGCAAGTTTGATGAAGCCATATTTCTGGGCGAACAGGGATTGCAAATTTCTCCTACTTCTAAAAACTTTCTGTACATCACTGGTCTCGCGTACGCCAAAGCAGGTCGTCGTCGCGAGGCTGAGCAAATCATCGATAGAATTAGGGAGGCAGCAAAAACAGGATACATAAGGCCAGTATGGACCGCGAGTATCTTTGCCGCGCTTGGCGAAAAGGACAAAGCTTTTGCTGAGTTGGAAAATGGTTTTGCTGAACGCGATTGTTTTATGCCACGGACTACTCAAGATCCATTCATGGATCCGCTGCGAGACGATCCCAGGTTTAAGGAACTATTACAACGGATGGGTTTGCAAAAGTGACAAAGGGGCAGTAGCCCGACCGTGAGGAATGGCTCGAGCATCGCTAAACGCGCCCTCCTTGACAGTCGGGCTACTACCCCGAGACTGAGTGATCATCTGAGACTATGAACGAAGAATCGCTTTCCAACACAACGGTGTCGCATTATCGCATCATCTCGAAGCTTGGTGCGGGCGGGATGGGTGAAGTTTACCTGGCCCATGACACCAAACTTGATCGCAAAGTGGCAATCAAGTTTCTGCACGATCAGTTGAGTCGAGACAGCGACAAACTCAATCGCTTCATTCAGGAAGCGAAGGCAGCGTCGGCACTCAATCATCCTAACATTCTGACTGTCCACGAAATCGGTGAGGTTGATGGCAAGAACTACATTGCCACCGAGTTGATCGACGGCAAGACTCTCCGCACACATCTCTCATACAAAGATCCGTTATCACTAAACACTATTCTGAAGATTGGCGCACAAGTCGCCGAAGCACTCTCTGCTGCACATCAGGCAGGCATCATTCACCGCGACATCAAGCCTGAAAACATAATGATCCGCGAGGATGGTTACGTGAAGGTGTTGGATTTCGGCCTGGCGAAACTGTCAGAACCGGGAGCGACAGCGACCGTGTCGACCGGGAATGAAGACGCCACACGTTTGCAAGTGAACACCTCACCCGGCGTCATCATGGGCACGGCATCGTACATGTCCCCGGAACAGGCGCGCGGCACTGTTACAGACGCTCGCACTGATCTATGGAGTTTGGGCATCGTCCTTTATGAAATGATCGGCCGGCGAGTTCCCTTTTCTGGCGAGACCATTAACCACACGATCGTTGCGATTCTCGAGAAAGAACCTCAGTCACTGGAAAATAGCCCGCCTGAATTGCAGCGGATCGTCCGCAAAGCACTGACGAAAGACGTCGACATGCGTTACCAGTCGGCTCGCGATCTGTTGATTGATTTGAAAAACCTGCGCAGGGAGCTCGACATTCAAGGTGAGCTTGAGCGTTCAGTTATTCCTAATCGCGATCCGGGGACAAGTGGCATTGCTGAGAACGCTACTCGAATTTACGACGGCGGAACGAAGAGCGGGCAGACCACGCCGACTGCCGGTCTAACAACATCCTCTTCTAGTCTTGAATATGCCGTCACACAGGTTAAGAGCCACAAGCTTGCTACGTCGCTGGTCGCATTAATCGTCATAGCCTTGCTCTCAATAGCAGGTTATTTCGCGTTGGCTTCAAGAGGTAACCGGAACACTCAAATAAATTCAATCGCGGTAATGCCGTTCGAGAACAGAGGTGGCAATTCCGACTCTGAGTATTTGTCGGATGGTTTGACTGAGTCGCTGATCTACCGGCTTTCTCAGTTGCCTAATCTCAAAGTAAGTCCAACAAGTTCCGTCCTTCGTTACAAAGGAAAGGAAATTGATCCGCAGAAGATAGCGGCTGAACTTGGCGTCAATTCTGTGATGTCGGGACGAATGATTCAGCGTGGCGACAATCTGACGATCAGTGTCGAGCTGATCGATACGGCCAACAATAGAATCCTGTGGGGCGAACAATACGAACGCAAAACGTCGGATCTGCTGACGATGCAGCGTGAGATTGCTACGACAATCACCGAGAAACTGCAATTGAAGTTGTCAGGCAATGACGCTAAGGGAATGACTAAGAAATACACTGACAGCAACGAAGCTTACCAACTTTATCTGAAGGGTCGTTTCTATTGGAACAAGCGTACTGTTGATGGGCTAAAGCAGGCCGCCGAGTTTTATAAACAGGCCACTCAAACCGATCCCTCATTTGCGCTGGCCTACTCAGGATTGGCTGAAACCTATGTCTTATTCTCCGTTTACAGCGTCGCGTCATCAAAAGACAGCATGCCTCTCGCGAGAGAAGCAGCGCTAAAAGCTCTGCAGATCGATGATTCAATTGCTGAAGCGCATGCGGCGCTTGGGTTGTACAAGGCGAGTTTCGCCTGGGATCAGGAAGGGTCGGAAAGAGAACTTCGACGAGCGATCGAACTCAAACCAAACTATGCAACGGCATATCATTGGCTCGGCAACGTTGCACTATTGAATTTGAAGCGATTTGATGAGGCTATCGCAGCGGGTCGCCGCGCAGAAGAATTGGATTCTCTTTCGGTGATTATCAGTGCAGACCAGGCTTACAATTTCATTTTTGCACGCAGATATGATGAGGCAATCGAGCAAGCCAAGAGAGCGCTGGTTCTCGATCCAAATTTCTACTACACCCATTATGTTTTGGGCTGGGCCTACTACGACAAAGGCATGTATCCGGAGGCCATATCTGAATACCGAAAGTCCCTGGGATTAAATCCAGACCCTTATGCAAAGGCACTACTCGCGCTCGCGCTGGCGAAGACTGGAGACCGGAGTGGAGCCATCAAACTGCGCGACGAGCTCGTAAGCGAATCAAGTCGCCACTACCTGCCTGGTTACCACATCGCAATTGCGAACCTGGCCCTTGGTGATAAGGATGAAGCACTAAAGTGGTTAGAGCGAGATGTCAACGACCGCGGCCCCTCTTCTCCGACGTTATTTTATGACCCCTTGCTGGATGAACTTCGGAGTGATCCACGTTTTACTGCGCTAATCCGGAGAGTCGAATCGGGCAAGATCGATTGAAGTAGCGAAGTAAAAAGTCACAACTCTAGCTTCGGGCTTGCAGAGTTGATCGGTCCCGAACTCAAAAGAACATGGACCTCGCACCAGGCACAAAACTAGGTCGTTACGAAATTCGCTCCAAGATTGGTCAGGGTTGTAACCCAGACTCACGAAACAAAACCCAGTCGCACAAATGAAGCCGTGAGGTTAGAAGCCGAGTTGCTTCCGCCGCTAACCTCACGAGTGTTGAATTTAATAATAAAGAGTTCCCTGCTTAGCCCACTTTAATGCTAACTGCGGTCAAAGCATCTCCTTCACCCTTAGTTGCCACAACAATTACGCTATCGTTTGCTTTGATATCAGCAGGAGTTGCGGCTTTACCTGCTTTTATGACCTTGGTGTTAGCGTCAATCGCAATCGTCTTTTCAACTTTTTTAGCGTCAACGATTGTGACGGACGTGTCGGAAACCGCCGACACCTTACCGTCGACCGTTACCGTTTTAGCGGCCATTTCCTGCGCCGGCGCTAACGAGTTTTGTTGCTTTGACTGTGTAGACTGGCCAATAGCTATGGGAGCCGCCAACCCAACAATCGACAACAAACCGGTGGCAACCTTTAACGTTCTGGAGGTTTTGTGCATTAGTTTTCCCCTTCCTTGATCGTAAACAGAATCCCCATCGCTGCGTCCGTGATAAGGACAATGATGGCAGAGAAATTCTATGCGGTTGGGAGAGCCGAACGGTTACTGTGAATTTGCGTTCACCTTGCAATCTTGTGAGGATCCACCAGAAAAATTCATTTGTGAATTGTGGACGACCTCGGGATTAAGTTGACGACAATTCGATTGCAAGCTAACAGTCTTCAAAACGAAACATCATGATCAAATGCGATGGAGCTTTCGACGTTTGTTGCATGAGACCACTTCTAAAAGCACTGGTCGTTATTCTCGTCATGCCGCTCTACCTGTCGGCTCAGGACGACGACAGCTGGCCCTCGCTGAGTTATCTGCGGAACGACTACAAAGCGGTTTGTGTCGTCGCTCAGATTCGCATACAGCAAGCTGAGATCAGCGGACGTGTTGGTGGATATGAGAATTGGAAGATATCTGCCGTTGTGCTCGAGACGTTCAAGGGAAAACTTAAAAAAGGCTACGTAATCGATTATTTTCACGGAGCAGAAGCCGGCTTGAAACGTGAGTATTTCGATGGAGAGAAGATTGTGTTCCTTCTCTCTGAGCGTGACCCGAAGACGAGGGAGATTCGCTATTCAGTCTTGGAAAACTCGACTCTGCAATCCACTCCGGACCGCTTGAGCAAGCTAAGATTAATCAGAAGACAATCCTTACATTCCCGTGCACGCCACTCCTAACGGGGTGGAGTTCACGGGTTCGTCCTAATCTGTTTCCCACTGTGAAGCAATGGTGCAACTTCTTGTTATTTGAGCAAAGTTTTGACGGAATATCCCGATCCACGGAATCACACGAAACTTGATTTGGTGTTGTTTCGTGTGGGTTCGTGGATCGTGTCGCTTTGGTTGCGGCTCTGCCTCAGATACAAAACCAGGCCGCCCCGTCAAAATCTAGCATCACTTTAGACAGTCAGATAGAATCCGCCGCACGATTTCACATTAATGCTCGCACCAGGCACAAAACTGGGTCGTTACGAAATCCGCTCAAAGCTTGGCGAAGGCGGTATGGGCGAAGTGTATCTGGCCCTGGATACTGAGTTGAATCGAACTGTAGCTGTAAAGGTTCTTCACCAGGCAGTGGCTGTGAATGACCAACAGATGCGACGATTCATATATATCTAGAATCCCAGCATTCCAAAAATGAAACGTTGCCCCCACTGTCATCGCGTTGAGTCTGACGACGCTCTCATTTTCTGCCGCGTTGACGGCACGCCTTTGGTGAACGACTCCGCAGCTGGTCTGAAGCTGGGTTCAACACCGGTAGCGAGCGAAGTTGAAACCAGCATCCTGCGACACGACACGGATGCAGCAAGTATTCCGCCAACTGCTGCGACAACTGTGCTTGAGCTAAAGGAACCCGGTGGGCGAATTCATGAATCAGGCAAAGCAAGATGGCGCAAGTCTCTTTTTGTTGTGTTTGCCGTACCCATCATAGCCGGGCTCGTTCTTTTCAGATATGTCTACGAGTCCCGGAACAACAACACAACCATCGACTCAATCGCGGTCCTTCCCTTCCAAAACTCGAGCGGCGACTCAAACAGTGAATACCTGTCCGATGGAATCGCCGAAGCATTGATCAACAGCTTGACTGAGTTGCAGCAGTTGAAGGTCATCGCTCGCAGCACAGTGTTTCGCTATAAAGGCAAAGAAGTTGATCCGCAGGCAGTAGGGAGCGAGTTGAATGTGCGTGCGTTGTTAATGGGGCGAGTTCGTGAGACGGGCGACAATCTAAACGTCCAGGTCGACTTAGTCGATGCCAAGACAGGTGCGCAGCTCTGGGGCCACGAATACGACGGTAAAACTTCAGACGTCCTCTCGGTTAAGCAATCCATTGCGAGAGAAGTCACGGACAAGCTCCGACTGAGATTGTCTGGTGACGAGAAACACCAGCTCACAAAGCGGGACACCTCGAACTCTGAAAGTTTCCAGTGCTACTTGAGAGGTCGTTACTACTGGAACAAGAGATCCGCGGAAGGAATCAAGAAGGCGATCGAACAATTTCAAGAGGCGCTCGATCACGACCCCAACTACGCGCTGGGATATGTCGGGCTTGCTGACAGCTATTTAGCGCTGGAACTCTATGCCGGTCTTCCTGCGAGTGAAGTTGTACCCAAGGCAAGGGCCGCTGCTGATCGCGCACTGCAACTGGATGACTCGCTGTCCGAGGCACACGCGACGTCGGCATTTATCAATCAGAAGCTATGGCGCTGGCCAGAGGCTGAACAAGAATTAAAGCGAGCGATCAGCCTTAACCCCAACTACCCGACAGCGCATCATTGGTATGCTTATTATTTCTACATAACGCGCGACTTCGATGGAGCCACTAGTGAGATCAAACGGGCATATGAGCTTGATCCCCTCTCTTCTGTCATCAGCGAGAATGTCGCGCTTGTATACCTTTTGAAGAATGACCTTAAAGCAGCGATCGAGCAGTGTCTGCGAACGATTGAACTCGATCCAAACTTCGCAGATGTACATTACGTTCTGGGTTTCGCTTACCTGAAGGCGGGACGTATTGAAGAAGCGACCGCAGAGTTTCAGAAATCAGTCGACTTGTCAGGTCGAGCGAGTACATATTTGGGCAACCTGGGTTACTGCTACGCTGTGTCTGGGCGGCGAGAGGAAGCGCTAAAAATTCTTAAAGAGCTCGAAGCGCGATACGCTGAAGGCAAGTCTAGCGGACAGTTCTTAGCCGGAGTATATGCGGGCCTCGGCGAAAAAGATCACGCGTTTTCATGGCTCGAAAAAGACTTTCAGCAACGCAGCGGTCAGTTACCCACGATAGCATGGAGACTCCATTTTGATGGCCTGCGGAGCGACCCGAGTTACCAGGATCTCCTGCGTCGGATGGGCCTCAAGCCGTAGAACACATGATTGACAGCTGATGGATGATTCACCGCTAAAAGCCGGCGCGAGCATTTCTCATTATCGAATCCTCTCAAAACTTGGGGCCGGTGGAATGGGTGAGGTTTATCTGGCGCTCGATACGAAACTCAATCGTAAAGTCGCGCTGAAGATTCTCCCGGGAGAACTCTCCGCCAATGCTCAACGAATGCGGCGCTTCGTGCAGGAGGCGCAAGCGGCAGCCGCGCTCAACCACCCGAACATCGCACATGTCTACGAGATTGGCGAGGTTGAGCACATGCACTTCATCGCCATGGAGTTTATTGATGGCCAGACGCTGCGTGAATTGATTTACGAAAAGCGAGTTGAACTAAAGACACTCTTGCGGTACCTGCAACACGTGGCGGGAGGTTTGGCCAAAGCACATGCAGCCGGAATCGTGCATCGAGATCTAAAGCCCGACAACATTATGGTGACACGTGATGGGCACGCGAAGATCCTCGACTTCGGGTTGGCGAAACTTATCGAAGGACGCGGAGACCCGGCGACGGGGAGACGCGGAGAAGATGCCGTCACAGACGAAGCCAACACACTCATCGCCGTGTCACCGCATCACCGCGTCTCCGCATCAGACCATCCCGGCACTTCCCCCGGCATCATCATGGGTACTATCGGTTACATGTCACCGGAACAGGCACTCGGGAAAATCAATGAAATCGACGAACGCTCAGACATCTTCTCGTTTGGCTGCATTCTCTTTGAAGCGATCACCGGACGAAGAGCGTTCGATGGAGAAGATACTCTTGATTCACTTCACAAAATCGTGCATGCCCCGACGCCCCGGATCAAGGAATTCCGCGACGATGCTCCTGATGAACTTCAACGCATACTTCGCCGCTGCCTCGCAAAAGACGCCGACAAGCGCTACCAAACAATCAAAGACGTTGCGATTGAACTTAAAGAGTTGCGCGATGAATTGAAGCCGAAGGAAGTTGATACAGATGAGCGGCTACTCGATGACGACAGCAAAGCTTTTGCCGAGGCTCAGCCGACGCAGATTCTAAGTCCAGGCACAAATGAAAAACTAAGCGCCATTTCGACTCGCGAGTCAGCTGAGGTTTCACCTGGCTCACAGAAACAACGCAGAAAGGCACCAGTAATAGTTGGTGTCGTGGTCTCAGCAGTTTTGATCGCCGGAATTTATGCTCTTGTTTCGCACTTCCGCGCTGTCGGTGGCGGAGTTGTCATCAATTCAATTGCTGTCCTCCCATTTGCTAATCAGAGTGGTGACCCTGACACCGAATATCTTTCGGATGGCCTGACGGAAAGCATTACCAACAGCCTCTCCCAACTTTCTAATTTGAAAGTAATCCCAAGCACATCAGTTGCTCATTACAAGACAAAGGGCGTTGAAGCGATTGCGGCCGGCAAAGAGTTAGGAGTGCGCGCGATCTTAACCGGCAAAATCCTGCAACGTGGTGACAACCTGACCGTCAGTGCAGCACTCATTGATGTGCAGGACAACAAGCAGCTTTGGGGCGATCAATACACACGCAAAGTCGCGGACGCTCTTTCAGTACAGCAAGAAATCTCGCGCGAAATCTCCGAACGGCTGCGCACGAAACTGAGCAATGAAGATCAAAAGCAGTTGATCCGGCGGGACACAACTAACGCCGAAGCTTACGGGTTTTATTTGAAAGGTCGTTATTACTGGAACAAGCGAACAGCCGAGAACCTTCGCAAAGCGATGGAACAGTTTCAACTGGCAACTGATAAGGATCCGAATTACGCCCTCGCTTATGTAGGGCTCGCTGATTGTTACGTAGTTCTCGGGGATTACACCGGCACGCCTACGAGCGAGACAATTCCGCACGCTAAAGCATTTGCCGAGCGCGCGCTTCAACTCGATGCTTCACTTGCAGAAGGTCACGCCACGTTGGGTTTCGTTGCTCAAAATTTGTGGCAATGGCAAACGGCGGAAGAACATTTCAAACGCGCAATAAACTTGAATCCAAACTATGCCACAGCGCATCAATGGTACAGTCTCTCTCTCCTGGAGATGGGCCGTTTCGCGGAGGCCTTAACTGAGATAAAACACGCTCAAGAATTGGACCCGATTTCAGTAATCATCAGTAACAACGTCGCCAATGATTATCTCGCGCTCGGCGACCTGAACTCGTCAATGGAACAAAGCAAGAGATTGATTGATCTGGACCCGAATTATCCCCGGGGCCATGAAGCACTCGGATCTGCATATCTGAAACAGCATCGTTATCCGGAAGCCATCGCGGAACTACTGAAGGCAATAAACCTGTCACCGACAGATAGTGTGCTTCAGCGCGATCTGGGATTCACGTACGGCGTGTCAGGAAAACGCGCTGAAGCACTCAACATACTCAATCAACTTCAAGCTCTTTATGAAAAGCAGGAAGCCTTTGGTGCTGATGTAGCCGGAGTTTATGCCGGACTGGGAGACAAGGATAAAGCCTTTGAATGGCTTGAAAAGGACTACCAGGCTCGCAACGGTCGTTTGGCCCGAGTCAGATGGAACACTCCTTTCGACCCTCTCCGCAGTGATCCGCGTTACGCTGATTTGCTGCGGCGCATGGGTCTCGAGCCCTGATGTCCGATATGCTTTAGCTTGTCGGTTGTCCTGTATGCTTTAGTTTTTCTTGCAAACTCTCGTGCGACTTCAAGGTTGTGCATATAAATCAAACGTGTTTAGGTTTTTCTCTGTGCAATCTCTGTGTTCTCTATGCCTCTGTGGTTAGCTAATACAGCCTCCTCACCACAGAGGCACAAAGAACACAGAGACGGCACAGAGAAGAGTCTCCTACAGGCCTAGCAATCGATTAGACGGAACTTATCAGCCGGATTTCGCAAGACGCTCTTTAGCTTCTGGGCAAAACCCACTCGATATGTGGTGAACAACTCAGGATCGACAAGCTGAAGCTTATCGGACATAAATCGGAAATGTCTCTATCCGCCAACACCACACTCGCGCACTACACCATCATCTCCAAGATCGGCGAAGGCGGCATGGGCGAAGTCTATTTGGCCCAGGACACAAAACTCGATCGCAAGGTCGCACTCAAGATACTGCCGACAGATCTCGCCTCTCATCACGATCGTATGGAACGTTTTATGCGCGAAGCAAAATCAGCCGCCGCACTGAATCACCCCAACATCGCGCATATTTATGAAATCGGCGAACACGATGGAATCAGTTTCATCGCAATGGAGTTCATTGATGGTCGCACACTTCGCGAACTCATTCATGAACGCAAAACGGATCTGACCAAGCTGCTGCGCTACTTACAACATGCCGCAGAAGGTCTTGCCAAAGCTCACGCCACCGGTATCGTTCATCGTGATCTGAAACCCGACAACATCATGGTTACGCGCGATGGCCACGTGAAAGTGTTGGACTTTGGGTTGGCGAAGCTTACTGAAGGACAGGGAGACGGTGAGACACGGGGACAAGGCGACGAAGGGGATACTCTGATCGCCCCCCCACCCCGATTCCCCGCCTCTGCGTCTTTCACTTCACCGGGCATGATCCTTGGTACTTCCGGCTACATGTCACCTGAGCAGGCCCAGGGAAAAACAAAAGAGGTCGATCATCGATCCGACATTTTTGCTTTTGGTTGCATTCTTTTTGAAGCCGCGACTGGGCACAAGGCGTTCAAGGGTGCTGATCTGGTTGACACGCTCAACAAAGTAATCCGCGAACCGGTGACACCAATCCTGGATTTGAATCCAGCAGCCCCAGCGGATTTGCAAAGAATTGTTCGTCGGTGTTTGGCGAAAGACGCCGACGACCGTTACCAAACAATCAAAGACGTGGCAATTGAACTCAAGGAAGTGCGGCAAGATATTAAGGATGCCGGTAGCAATACGCCGTTGGTGCCTTCCGCGCAGTTCGAAAAGGCAATGACAACTGCCGAGGATAAAACATTCCAAACAGCCGAAGCATCCTCGCCTTCAACGCGAGCTTCGAGTGCTGAGTATGTCATCAGTGAAATCAAGCGATACCGAAAGAGCTTTGTCTTTTTGTTTGCGTTGTTGGTGGCAGGTGCGGTCGCACTTGCCTTCTGGTTTTTCATTTCCGGGAAGCAAAAGAAAATTGCCTCAAAGTTTCTATCGCCTCGTATCACGCAAATGACCTCGGGCGAGAGCACTATTCATGCAGCGATCTCTCCCGATGGTAAATACATGGCACACGTAGAAACCACCGTCGGCCAACAGTCACTCTGGGTTAAACAAGTAACTGCGGCCAACGACGTCCAGGTCGTCCCGCCGATGACAGGTGGTTACTACGGGGTTACTTTCTCGAACGACGGCACCGAGCTTTATTACGTTTTTGATGGTAACGGTACTCGCATTCTCTATCGCATACCTGTATTGGGAGGAACGCCAACCCAGTTACTAACCAATGTTGATGGCGCGGTTTCGTTCTCTCCGGACGGAAAGCAATTAGCATTCATTCGCGGCGATTATTCGAGCAAGGGTGAAAGCTCGCTCCTGATCGCAAACTCAGACGGAAGTGGCGAGCATACTTTAGTTGCGAAAAAGCCTCCGGAATCCTTTTCACCACTCTACTTCACAGGACCATCATGGTCACCTGACGGAAAACTGATCGCCGCATCGCTGATGAACTATGAAGGAGGTGCTCACGTTGACCTCATGATTTACAGGGTCAGCGATGGGCAAGGAACTAAGCTCAATCGTGAGCGATTCCCTTACATGGGTCGCGTTCAGTGGCTACCCGATTCTTCAGGCCTTCTGGTAATCGCCGGCGATCTGGGACGTAGACAGGTACCGATCCACTACATCTCTTATCCTGCTGGCGAGATGCGAGGCGTAACGGCCGATCTGAATGGCTATCGTGATCTTAGTTTGACCACTGATGGAAGCAAGTTGCTGACAGTGCAAATGAGCGCCCGATTTACTTTGTGGACCATGCCCACGAACGATTACCTGCATGTTACGCAGATTGCCGGGAGCCGGGTCGCTAATTCGAACGTAGCGTTCCTGCGAGATGGTGGTTTGATATTTACTGCGACTGAGAATAGCTTGCCGGATATCTGGACGATGAATGTCGACGGATCCAATCGAAAGCGACTGACTGAGAATGCCGGCGACAACTTTGATGCTTCGCTATCGCCTGATGGAAGGTACATAGTCTTTTCTTCGAGTCGCTCAGGCAACGCCAACATTTGGCGGATGGATAGCAACGGCACTAATCAGGTTCGTTTGACCAAAGGCTTTGCTGAGGACCTGCCAACTGTTTCGTCTGACGGTAAGTGGGTAGTTTATGAATCCAGCGATCCAGGCAATCCCGGTATTTGGAAAGTTTCTATTGACGGTGGTGAAGCGAGTCTAATCACGGACAAGGGGTATAACACTTCGGCCGTATCACCTGACGGCAAGTTGATAGCCAGTCTGTATTTTCCAGGTCCGGGCGAGACCCGGCAACAAATTGCGATATTTCCCTTCGAAGGTGGTGCGCCGATAAAGACCTTTGAAATTCAAAATACGATATCGACGACGGTACTGCCGTCGATTCGCTGGTCTGGTGATGGTCGCTCGATCCTTTATGTCTCTACCCTGAAGAGCGTTTCGAATATTTGGAGTCAACCCGTTGACGGCAGCACGCCAAAACAGATTACAGATTTCAAAGACAGCTTGATTGTCTCGTTCGACATCTCTGCGGACGGTAAACTGATGCTTTTGGCGCGGGGCGTACTAATCAGAAATGCCGTGCTGATAAGTGAATCACCGTAGACATCGGCTGTGCGATGTGCTTCAGCTTGTCGTTTTCAATCCAATGTAAACGAAATGTACACGAGGCGCCCTTCACGTTGTAGCTGAAGAGTAATCGGGGCACCTGCAGGAAGACTGCGTAACGTATTACG
>Ga0105248_10001837_pt1 | contig 23524 bp, 15 predicted proteins | sample KBSS34metaG_FD_81524 | JGI IMG/M metagenome (GOLD analysis project Ga0105248, IMG submission 81524) | Switchgrass rhizosphere microbial communities from Kellogg Biological Station, Michigan, USA - KBS S3-4 metaG | ecosystem: Host-associated > Plants > Roots > Rhizosphere > Soil | place... | reverse complement strand
TGCGTGCCGTGGCCGCTGAAATCGAGCGCGTCGCGTCCATCGTTCCAGATGAAGTCGTGCGGGGCGACGATCCGCGACGACTGACCGGACGCGACCAGCTGTGGCGCCGCCGAATAGGGAATCAATTGCCGGCCGAGCGCGGGATAGCGGACGCCGTCATCGTCCGTGAAGCTCTTGAGCGTGACGTCCAGCGTCGCGTTCTTATAGGCCACACCGGTATCGAGGACGGCGACGATGATCGACGATCCGGCCTGCGGCTGGATGTCCCAGGCCTTTTCCAGATTGATCATCGGCAGGTTCCACTGGAACGTCCCATACAGCGGATCGTTGGGGACGAACAGCGCGCGCATTCGATGCGCGACCTGCGCGTATTCCACGCCGGGATCCTCGTCGAGCGCCTGCGCGACGGTCGCGGGATCTTCACCGGGATCGACGGTCACGATGTCGAAGTCGGCATGCAGAGCGCGCGGGGCGATGGCACCGTTCTTCGACGCCGACCGGACCGCGTCGAGCCGGCGCGGCATCTCGGTCTGGTCCCGGAACTTGACGATGACTCGCCCGGAGGCGTAGCGAATGCCCGCGGCATTGACGCGATCCGCGCTCAAGGCCCTGGCGAGCCGCACCCGCTTCCGCGTCTCGGCGGATCCGGGCGTATGAGATTCACCGCCGATCACGCCGGCATCGACGCCCGAGAGTCCAATGTCGAGGATCTGACGCGGGCTGACGGCGGTTTGACCGCGCAGGTCGAGCACGAGACTGGCGGCGGCCAGGCACGCCGCGATCGCCAGTCGGACGCGCGGACTCGACATCGTTGTATTCTAGCGGTGGACGCCGACGCCCCGGCGCGGATTGCCATGGCAGACACACTTTTTCATAAAGTCTGGAACGCGCACGCGGTCCGCAGACTCGCGAGTGGACAGACACAGCTGTTCGTCGGCTTACACCTTATTCACGAAGTCACGACACCTCAGGCGTTCGACATGCTGCGCCAGCATGGATGGCGCGTCGCATTTCCCGGGCGCACGTTCGCGACGCTCGATCACATCGTGCCGACGACACCGCAGAAACGTCCGTTCCTCGATCTGATGGCCGAGGAGATGACCGCCTCGCTCGAGCGCAACTGCCGCGACGCGGGCATTCCGTTGTGGATGCTGGACGCCGACAACCAGGGCATCGTGCACGTGATCGGCCCGGAGCTCGGCCTGACGCAGCCCGGAATGACGATCGCCTGCGGCGACAGCCACACGTCGACGCATGGCGCACTGGGGGCCATCGCGTTCGGCATCGGCACATCGCAGGTGCGCGACGTGCTGGCGTCGCAGTGCCTCGCGCTCGATCCGTTGAAGGTCCGCCGAATCGAGGTCAACGGCCGGCTGAATCCCGGTGTGTACGCAAAGGACGTCATCCTGACAATCATCCGCCGGCTCGGTGTGCAGGGCGGCGTCGGCTTCGCCTACGAGTACGGCGGCAGCACGCTGGACGCGATGACGATTGACGAGCGGCTCACCATCTGCAACATGTCGATCGAGGGTGGGGCTCGCGTCGGCTATGTCAATCCCGACGAGACGACGTTCGCCTACCTGCGCGGGCGGCCGTTCGCACCGGCCGGCGATGCCTTCGAACGCGCGGTCCAGTGGTGGCGACAGATCGCGTCGGACCCGGATGCGCGCTACGACGATCGCGTCACCTTCGACGCCGCGAGCATCGAGCCGACGGTCACGTGGGGCATCAACCCGGGCCAGTCAGTCGGCGTCAACGAGCCGATCGCCGGCGACCCGGCGGACGAGGCGTTTGCCTTCATGGGCTTCACACCGGGGCGGCGCGTGACCGGTACGAAAATCGATGTGGCGTTCATCGGCTCCTGTACCAACGGACGGCTGTCGGACCTCGAAGAAGCCGCGCGGCTCGTGCGGGGCCACCGCGTCGCCAAACACGTCACAGCGCTCGTCGTGCCGGGATCGCAGGCGATCAGCCGGGCGGCTGAGGCGCGGGGGCTCGACCAGGTGTTCAGGCAGGCTGGCTTCGAATGGCGCGGCGCCGGCTGCTCGATGTGTCTCGGCATGAATCCCGACCGGCTCGAGGGACGCCAGGTCTGCGCCTCGTCGTCGAACCGCAACTTCAAGGGGCGCCAGGGCAGCCCCACCGGCCGGACGCTGCTGATGAGTCCGGCGATGGTCGCCGCCGCGGCGATTGCCGGCGAGGTGGTCGACGTCCGAACCGTACTCGATGCGGTGCCGGCATGAGCGAGTCTCAACTCTCAAGTCTCAACTCTCAGGCGATCCTGAGTGTCAGCGGCCGCGGGCTGCCGGTGCGCGGAAACGACATCGACACCGATCGCATCATGCCGGCGCGGTTTCTGGTGTCCGTATCGTTCGAAGGGCTCGAGCGCCACGTGTTCGAAGACGATCGCGTGGCGGATCCGGCACACCCGTTCAATGACCCGCGCTATGCAGGTGCGTCGATCCTGATCGTCAACGCCAACTTCGGTTGCGGTTCGTCACGGGAACATGCGCCGCAGGGCATCGCCCGTGCGGGCTTCCGGGCGGTCATCGGCGAATCGTTCTCAGAGATCTTTCAAGGGAACGCGGCGGTGATCGGGCTGCCCTGCTTCGTCGCGGACCGCGAGGCCGTGAACCAGCTCCAGACGCTGGTGGAGCGCACCCCTGAAATCACGATCACCGCGGACATCGGGTCGGGGGCCGTCACTGCCGGATCGCTCCGCCTCGAGGCGTCGGTACCGAGAGCACTACGCGACGCGTTCGTTTCCGGTCAGTGGAATCCGACCGCGATGCTGCTGGATCGGTTCGAGGAAGTGAAGGCCGTAGCCTCTCGCTTGCCGTACATTCGGGGCTTCTAGCGAGTTCAGCGGGCCTGAAAGGCCCGATCTACGGACCACGACGCGGTCTCACCTTGCGGAGCGGTTCGAGATCGCTCGTCAACGCCGCGCCAAGCCGGTCGTCTACGTTCGTAGCGCGGCCCTTTCCGGCCTTCGCTCGCATGCTAATCGGCGAGCTTCGGCGAGGCACGCCGAAGCGCCGAAGGCGCGGAGGCGGCAGGGCCGCGTTTCACCGGCTCACCATCAGTCGGTCTCTTCTCCTGCGCCACCAGCAGGAACGCGTCCGCGGCGTGCGATCGGTGGGCCTTCCTGCAGACCAGCATCACCTGGCGCTTGCGCGACACGCCGGCGATCGGCACGGCGACCAATCGCCCGTGCGCGATTTCCGTGACGGCACAGCGGCGCGGCAGCAGCGCGACGCCAAGCTTCAGCTCGACCGCCCGTTTGATGCCGTCGAGGCTCGGCAGCGAGATCACCATCTTCAGCGGAATGTGGTGTTCCTCGAAGAGCCGCAGCACGCGCTCGCGCGCCGGCGACGGATCGTTGTGGGCGACCACCGGTTCCAGGGCGATGTCGTCCATCGCGACCTGCCGGCGATTGGCCAGCGCGTGCGACGGCGGTAACAGCAGAACGAGCTCGTCGCTGCCGACCGCAACTTCGAGCAGGCCCTCCTCCGCCGGATGGAACGTCAACGCGCCGAAGTCGAGACTGCCCTGCTGGACTTCAACCGCGATCTGGCGCGCCGGAACGCGACGCACGTCGATGGCGATGTCGGCGAAGCGCTGGCGGAACCGGACGATCAGCGGCAACAGCGTATGCACGGCCGCCTCGTTGGCGCCGATGAGCACGCGGCCGCGGCGCAGATCGCGGAGGTCCCGCACCGCCGACTCGGTCTCCTCGGCGAGCCGCACCAGGCGCTGCCCGTAGTTCTGGAGCATCCGGCCCGCCTCGGTCAGCGTGCCATTTTTCGACGAGCGGTCGAACAGCTGTTCGCCCAACTCGATCTCGAGGCGGCGTACGGCCTGGCTGACCGCCGGCTGCGTCCGGTGCACCTTGGCCGCCGCACGGGAAAAACTGCGCTCGTGCGCGACCGCCAGGAAGATCTTGAGGGCGCTCAGGTCCATGCGCGGGCGAAAGGTCCTGCGCAGTGTATAACAACCTGTTATTCTTCATTAATTATTATCACTTTGACTTCTATACACCCCGCCGCTACAACAGGAGCCATGAGCACTCCCCCCCGCATTACCGTCTTCGATACCACTCTGCGCGACGGCGAACAGGCCCCCGGTTTCTCGATGGACGTGGCCTCGAAGCTGGCGATGGCGCACTCGCTCGACACCCTGGGGGTGGACATCATCGAGGCCGGCTTCCCGATCGCCTCTCCGGCCGATTCAGAGGCGGTTCGGCAGATTGCGGTTAGCGTGCGGCGGCCGGTCATCGCCGCGCTGGCACGGACCCGCCGTCAGGACATCGAGGAAGCCGCGCGGGCGCTCACGCCGGCTCAGCGCTCGCGGATCCACACGTTCCTCGCGACATCGGATCTCCACCTCAGCGCCAAGCTTCGCATCTCGCGCGACGAGTGCCTGCAGTCCGCGGTCGACGCCGTCACGCTGGCGCGCCGCTTCACGGACGATGTCGAGTTTTCCGCCGAAGACGCCACGCGCAGCGATCGCGATTTCCTGTGCCGGGTGATTGAGGCCGTCATCGCGGCCGGCTGCACCACGGTCAACCTGCCGGACACTGTCGGCTACGCGACGCCCGATGAGACGCGCGACTTCTTCGCCGCGATCATCGGCCGTGTACCGAACGCCGATCGCGCCGTGTTCAGCGCGCACTGCCACAACGATCTCGGGCTGGCGGTCGCGAACAGCCTCGCCGCGATCCAGGGTGGCGTCCGTCAGGTGGAGTGCTCGATCAACGGGATCGGCGAGCGCGCTGGCAACGCGTCGCTCGAAGAGCTGGTGATGGCGCTGCGCGTCCGCCAGGATCGTCTGCCGTACGACACCGGGATCAAATCGGAGGCGCTGTTCGCGTCGAGCCAGCTCTTATCGTCGCTGACGAGCGAGCCGGTCCAGGCAAACAAGGCGATCGTCGGTCGCAACGCGTTTGCCCACGAAGCTGGCATCCACCAGGACGGCGTGCTCAAGGACGCACGGACCTACGAGATCATGCGCCCGGAGGACGTCGGTCAGTCGATCAGCTCACGGCTGGTGCTCGGGCGCCATTCCGGACGTCACGCGGTGCAGTCGCGTTGCGAGGCGCTCGGTTTCACGCTCGCCGGCACCGAGATCGACGCGGTCTACCGCGCGGTGATCACGCTCGGTGAACACCGCAAGGCGATCGCCGACAACGACCTCCGCCGCATCATCGAGCGCGTACGGACGCCCGACGCCGCGTCGGCCGCGTCCAATCCGCATCACGTCGAGACGGTCGGATACGGACACGGCGTCTAGCTGAGACCCTGTCGTTCGTGGTTCGTCGTTCGACGTGCGTCGTTCTCGCGTTCGTCGTGCGTCGTTCTCGCGTGCGTCGTTCTAGGACACTCAACGCCGAACGCCGAACGCCGAACGTCGAACGCCGAACGCCGAACGACTAACCCGCACGACGCACGTCGAACCCCGAACGACGAACGGTTGCCATACCGGAGTCGTGGGCGGAGTCGTGGGCGGAGTCGTGGGCGCCGGATTCGCGTCGCCACGGTTTCAGATTTCAGTGGCGCTTCTGTGTCGTCGCGCCCACCTCTGATCCCGAAGCCGTGCTTGGGCCACTCCATTCTTCTGCTATCCGTTTGGATAGCCCTGTCTATCCTCCCGGCTAGCGAAACGGCACGGCCATCGCACGAGGCCTAGAAGACCTCGCGATTCCGAGGCATTTTTCGATCGCGTTGACGGCAGTGAAATTGCTCGGCATGGCACCCAGAGCGTTGGGCTGTTCGGATCTTACCGACGCGGCGTTATTCCCGATGACCCGCATCCAACGGAAGGGAGCCGACGATGCCTGGTTCTGCATCGGTCAGACACATTGACGCCGTAACGCCAGAGCCCGCCAACACCCCTGTGCGGTTGTTTCCGTCGATCTCCGAGAGCCTCTACGATCTGTCAAGCGTCGGCGCGGCGGCCACAAGCCAACCGGTTCGCGACGTTCTCGCGCTCGCACATCGCGAGATGACGATGTGGCAGCGGCTCATGCCGCGTCGGCTCGAAGGCAACGACCTTCTCGCCGCGCTCCTCCGGCTGCACCGATTGGCGTTCGAAGCCGAGCGCGGTGCCCTGTTCGACCGCGCGGACTTCTACTGGACGGAGTTCGCCAACCTGCTGCCGATGGCCTGGGAAAGCACCCAGGCGTGGCCGACGAGCGAGATCAAGGCCGCATTCGGCCGCGAGATCGTGTTCGATGCCCATCGCGCCTTCTATTCAGCGTTTGCGGAGGCGTCGGGGCCGGTAAGCCAGCGAGCCGATTGGCATCTCGGTCGCGTGCTCGCATCGCTGCCGTATGCGGACCTGCCACGCGACGACGAACGCGCGATGGCGCTGGAGCCGGTCATCGCACGCACTCACAAGCGTCTCGACGCGAATGAAGTCAACGCAGCTGACACACTGTCGGCCGCGCTCCTCGCTCGCTTCCCGGACGACCTCCAGTCCCAGCGGCTCCGGATCACGGTCGAGTTCCGCATGGCGTTGGCCGGCGGCGATCAAAGTCCGGCGTTGACGGCGTCCAGACTCGAGCGATCGATCGCCAGGATGGCCGCGCTGCGGGAACGATTCGACGATCACGCCGACGTGTACGAGGCGATAGCGATCCTGCACCTGTCACGCGCGATCGCCCTCGCCAACGCCAACACTCTGTCCGAGGCGCTGGTCGAACTCGCCAAGGCGGAAGCGAACAATCCGTCGCTCGCCGAGCTGCCGGAGACCAAGAGCAAGGTGTCAGCGCTGATGCGCGGGCTGCAGACCCGAATCGCGGAGATCGAGCGCGAGATCGCGAGCCGGCCGAACGCGACGCTCAACGCCGAGGGCCGCCGGATGCAGTACGAGGCGCGGCGGGGCTTCGGCGCGGCCGGCGAATGGACGAGCTCGGACGAGTGCCGCTCTGTTGTCGCTGGACGCGCGCGGGGCCACGCCCGCACGCTGTGGCGCGATATCGGCCTGGACTCGGCGCTCTGGAGCAACGAGCGCGGCGATGCGCTGATGACGGCGCTCACCAGCGTGCTGCAGTCGAATCCCGCCTCGCGTCTGGATCTGATCGCGTCCTGGCGGGAAGCCGCCCTACGCCACGGCCTGCAGAGTCTCGATGTCGAGACGGTGATCGGTTGGCTGGAGCGAAGGACCGGAGCGCGCGGAGCGTCCCCGGCGGCCGCTCTTCCGACGATTTCGGTAGTGGCCACTGAAAAGCGCCGCGGATCCGAAAACCTCGTTGATTGGTTGACCGGGCGGGCGGCGGCGCGCGTGCGCCTTCAGCTTCTTGCCGTTGCGCTGCTCGCGCTGGTCGCCGCCGGTCTCGGCGCCCGCGAAACCTATCGAGCCCAGGCGCGCAATCGGGCCTGGGCTGCCCTGCAAGCCGCAACCACAACCTCCGCCAGGGTCGACGCCGCTGAGTGGTTCTTCGGCGTCGGCCGCCCGGTGCGGGAAGCGCCCAGTCGCGAGAGCGACGCCTGGCAGGTGTACTCGAAGGCGATCGTGCAAGCGCTGGCGGACTCGGAGACTGCAGGTGGGCCCGAGACGGTGAAACGCCTCCAACGCTACGCGGACACGGCCCGCCGCGTCGGCCGCAACTAGGCGATTCAGGGAGCGATGTCATGAAGCGCGCCATCAATCTTCTGAGCCTTCTCTCGATCGGAATACTGATCTGGACGATTGCGATCTTCACCGCGACCGTACCGCAAGCGCATTCGCGCTTTGCGGGTCTTCCCGTCGGCACACGCGTGCCCGTGCACTTTTCGCCGGGCGAAGCCGCCACAGTGTATGGCACGCCGCTCGAACGCCGGAATCAGCTGCGCGACTGGCTGATGTATACCGTGATCTCCGACGCCGGCCTGGACGACGAATCGACGGCGCAGGTGCTGTTCGATGTCCCGCCTTTCCGCGCCGGCTACCTCGAGCCGGTGGCACGCTTCGAGTACAGTGCGGTTCGCTCGCGCACGATCGCGGCCGGCGAAGTCATCGCGCTGGTGCCGAGCGCGGGCGACCAGCAGCGCATCACCGACCTCGCGTCCATCGCAGATCAGGAGTACAAGACGACCGGCGCGCGGCCCAACGTCGTGCACGTGTTCGAATACGAGCTCTCGGACGACAGCAACGACGCGTGGCTGACGCGCACGTCCGACGTCAGCGGCTCTGACCTCTTCAGCAGCCGGTATGGCTACGTCGAGGTCCCCGTCCGCACGCGCGCCGACCTGACCACGTTCCTCGAATCGGCGAACGACATCACCTCTTCGCGGTTCACGCACAACGGGCTGGTCCTCGGCGGGCGGCGGATTGCCGGCAATCGCGGGCTGCGCGCCGAGGACGTCGCCGCGCTCTGGCAGGCCGATGCGGGCTTGCGCAAGATCCGGGCGGAAATCGACGCGTTCGACGCGCGATGGACATCACGCCGATACCGCTACGAATCAGAGCGCCAGTCGCTCGAACGCCAGCGCGCCGCCGAGCTGGCCGCCCTCAAGGCCCGTCTCGCCGAACGGACCGGCGGCCGTGGCGTCCTCGACGCGAGCGGCTTCTCGCTCGATCCGGTCTTCGATTACGAGGCGCTCGCCAAGCTGGTGCAGCTCTACGCGCGCGGGCTGCCGATCGTCGCCGCCCGGATGGGCAAGACGATCGACGTCGACGCGATCGCACGAGCGGTGCAGAACCGCAACGCCGGCCCGCTGCTCGATTTCGCTTACCAGATGTCGCAGAGCCCCGACCACCAGACGCGCTTTCTCGCCGCGCTGATGGAGCGCGACATCCACGCGGCACAGTTCCAGCAGGCCCGCTACGACGGCGCGCTCGACGGCACCGAGGTCGGCATGGTCCTCTTCTATACCGACCTGCTCGCGAAGCTGTGGGCCATGGACTACGAGTACTCCGCGCAGGCCGCAGGCGTTGAGGACTTCCTGCCGCTGCTCAAGATCCCGGACTCGCCGATTTTCATGAAGGAGCTCGGCGAGCTCTCCAACACCCGGCTGTGGTTCGGACCGCGCGACGAGGGATTCCAGAAGACCGCTGACGGCATCCTGATGGCGCGGACGGCGACGCGCGTGTACGCCGCCTCATCGAACGGCCTGAAGCCCGGCGAAGAGGCGGAGCCCAACGCCTCGAGCGCCGCGTTCCTCTGGTGGTGGAACAACCACTACGACGCGGTGGCCGCCGCCGAGCCCGAGTATCAGCGGCTCAACGAAATCATGAAGTGGGGACTCGTCTTCGGCCGCATGACGAACGAAGAGTTCGGCACGCTCTCGTTTCTGGACGGCGTGAAGGTGGCGCACACGAACTGGTTCCCGACCTGGGCGCAGGCGCAGCAGAACCTGACCTACACCGCTTGGAACCGCGTTGCGTTCATGCCGCGGGGGTACAAGGGAACGACGACCGAAGCGCTACCGCGGTTGACGTCCCGCCTCGAGAACGGCCACCAGATTTCCGGTGGCGTCTCCCTGCCGTCGCGCCGGGTATTGACCGAGCGCCCCAGCCTCTCGGAAGCCACCGATCTCCTGGTCCGGCGCTCGACGATCAAAGAAGCGACCACGACCGCCGAGGGTCGCATCCTCAAAGGCTTCGATGACGTCACCTTCGAGTTCAAACCAGGACTTGCGCCGACAGAGCGGATGATCACGGTCCGGCCTCGGGCCGCGGCCCGGTTGCGCGGCAGCGACCTCGAGATCAGGAACGATGCGTTCACGTACGCCTTCGAGCGCAAGGCCGACCGGTTCGCTGTCGGCGTCAAGCAGGCGAAGGCGGACGTCGGCGAGTTCTCGGTGCGGAGAGTGGCCGGCGGGTTCGAAGCCGCGTTCCAGAGCCATGGGATGGAACGGGCTCGTACCGTTCTCCGTGTGGCCGACGCGGCGCGCGCGCGCGGAGCCGATGCGGCGGTCGAAATCGCCCGCATTCCTGGCGCAGAGCGCGTCGTCGCCACCGGCGACGCGACATTCGTCAAGCTCCAGTCGTCGACGAAATGGCTGAAGATCTCCGACGAAGGCGCGCCCTCGACGACACTGGTCGCCGGTTTCGACGTGCGGTTTGCAAAAGCCGGCGATGGTGGGGGGAAGCGATGGGCCGCGGCGTGGGTCGACGAACCAGCCGTCCGGGCCGAGCTCGACAAAGGACCGTTCATCCGGATGCCGGCCGATGCAAAACCTTTCGACGGGACGGTGGTCAGCCCGACGCGCGGCCCGCCCGCCGGTGCCGAAAGCATCGATGTGATCGTCAACGGCCGCGCCGTCAAAGGATGGCGCGACGGCCAAGGCTGGATGTATGTGGCTCGCGACCGCAAGGTCGATCCCTGGTCCACGGCCACCGTTTTCAAGTCCGCCAACAACAAGGGTTGGGCTGCGCTGCCCGATCTGAAGCGCTCGATCCTGGCCGGCGACAATCAACAGATCGCGCGGACCCTAGCCAGCGATCCACCCCAGGCTGCCAGGATTTTGAGCGACTACAAATTGTCTTCCATCCAGAAAACGGATGCCCTGATCGCCGCGCAGCAGCCGCGCCAGGCGGCCGTGGAGCTCGATGCGCTCCACCGCGTTTTCCCCAACGACGCCGATATCACGATGCGCTATGCCATCGCGCTCCTCCAAGACGGACAGCCTCAGGCCGCTAAGGCGGTGGTCGGCACCGGGATGCATGGATCGCCGACGGCGGCCGATCGCGTCTTTGCGTCAGCCAGTCAGCGGGTCGCGGCGACCGGCGCGAAAGATGGCCGGAACATCGCCACGATGACACGCGCGGCGGAGCTCAACGAGCGGCTCAGCGCCGGTCCGATTCGGGCGGCCGTCAACGTGCTGCCCGATCCGACAGGGACGCTCCGAATGGAGGTCCGGCTGCTCGACTGGCAGGCCGCCGCCGCACGTCCGGTGGCTGGGCACCCGATCTATTTCGAGGTTGGGCCCGAATTCAACCTCGCCACCGGTGTCAAACCTGGCGTCGAGCAGGCGGTGTCCGATCGCACGATCGTGAACCGGCTCAAGAGCTGGGAAGTCGCTCGCGCGCTGCCGGAAACCATCGTCGACGCGAAAACCGGCGTGCGATACGCGCGCGCGTTCAATCCGCTGCAGGCGACGCGGTTGGCGCGACTCGGAGATCGTCCGTGCCGCGACGCATCCGCTTCCGGATCGTCGCCGGAGTGCAACGACGAGGTCTACCTGGTGCGGCGCGGCGCGATGCAGCATTGATCGTCTGCGTGGCGTGACGACGCGTCTTCGTGCCCTCGAGTGTTCGCAATGATGACCGCCATCAGCTTCTCCGAATTCGAGGCAGGCGTCCGCCGGGCCGAAGAGTACGTCGATCGCGGCCGCTGGCGGCAGGCGTTCGATCTCTACGGCGAGCTGCTCACGCGGCGGATTCGCGATCTTCGATTCGAGACCGCCGCCTTGACGAGCACGGAGCTCCTCGTGCTCGAACGCATTGCGGATATTGCCGGCCCTCTTGGAGAAGGCCAAGCGGCCGACGCGCTGTACGCCGTCGCGTGCGACCGCTATCTCGGCACCGAGCCACAGCACTACGTTCACGCCGCGGTCAAGCGCATCACCATCGCCCTTGCGGACGACCGCTTCGGGGACGCGATGCAGCTGGCGCGCGCGCTCGAACCGGTACTCGGAAGGCTGGAAGACATCGACTGTACCGCTGAGGGCCTGACGTCGTGGGAGCGCGCGCGCCCCTGGAATCCCGCTGAGGCGTCGTGGATCGAGGCGCAGATCTACCTCGCGCTGGGCCGCCTTCTTGCTGGAATGGGACAGTACACCGACGCGGGGGCTCTTTATCGGCGTGGCCTCGAATACGCGAGCGACGATCGCGCGCCGCTCGCCCTGCAGGCGCGGACGCCGCTCTTACTCGCCGTGGCGACGGCCGCGCTGCATTGCGGCCACGTTCAGGAGGTGCGTCGCATGCTGGCCGAAGTGACCTGCGCGCCGGATCGGCCGGGCGATTTGATCCGCCGCCACGAGCTCGACGCGGGAGCCGCGATCCTGGCCGGCGATTTTACCCGCGCCGAACAGGCGCTCGGCGAAGCTGCCGGTATCTGCCGGGAGAACGGGTTCACTCACGGGCTCGCAGCAAGTCTGCTTTCGCGAGCCAAGCTGCTGATCGTGATCAACCGCCTACCTGAAGCGGCGCAAGTTCTTGCCGAGGCGAAGGAACTCTCAGAGGCGCTCGGCGCTCCAGCGATTGGCCGACGTGCATCACACCTGGCCGCGTTCGCGCGGGTTCGCCAGCAAACGCTCTTCGGGGATGCGTCGTTTGCCCTCCCGGCCGCAGGCCTTCAAGTTCCGGCCGCCGAGGTTGTGCGGCCGCTCTCCACTGAGAACGCCCGTGACGTCGACTCGTGGCGTCCCGCCGACTTCTTCGCATACTACGAAGAACGCGAGCTCGGATTGATGGCTGCGGCGGATGCGGACGGTCGCGCCGCGGAGCGCGACCGTCTGCTCGCCATGCTGGTCGCGGACTTCGAGGGGACCGATTCACCGCTGCTCCACGCGCGGCTCGACCTGCTCCGTGGTGCGACGGCGGTCCAGGCCGGCGACTGGAGCGCCGCCCGGGCCTCCTGCCGTCGAGCCTCCGACGCATTCAACGTGCTCGAACTGCCCGCCGACGAGTACGTCGCGCGGCGGTTCGAGGCGATCTGCGCCGAGCATCTCTCCGAGCCCGAACCGGCGGTGCGCCAGCTTCGCGCTCGCGCGCAGCAGCTCCTTGCCGTCATCACGGCGGGGATGCCGGCCGAAAACCGCGAGGCCTATCTCGTCAACAAGTGGTCGCAGCAGGAATCGGAGCTCGGCGAGACAGTCGGCCGGCTCATCGAGGAACGTCAGCGGATCGAGGATCGCACCTTCGTCTGGAGATGGTTCGCTCGCCTCGGGTGGTCATCGAAGGTTGGGGCGCTTCATCGCGCCCTCGAGCAGGGTGCCAGCGCCTCAGTCGCCGACATCAGCGGCTGGCGTGCGAGGATCGAGGGGCTGGCCGCGATCGTCGCGCATCCACGCGACGCCCAGACACTCGCGTTCGCGTCGCTGCCAAACCTCCTGATCTGCGTCGTCGTCGGCTGGTGCTATTGCGACCTCTCCGTGCGGCGCGTGGCCCGCGGACGAATCCGCACGCTCGTGCGCCGGTTTCACGAGCTCATCGCGATCGGCGATCGCGTCGCTGATGCTGCCGCCGACTCGGCTTCGAAGGAGCTGGCCGGCGAGCTCCAGCTCGACGCACTGCTCCACCGTGTGCCGGCGCGCGTCACGCGTCTGACAATCTATCCGGACGACCAGCTTCATGCCGTTCCCTTTGCAGCCATGCCGCTGGCGGCGGGCGGCCTCGTCATCGATTCGTGGGCGATTACGATCGGCGTCCGACGGCTACCGCCGCTCGCGGCTGTAGACGATGCGTCAGCGGCGATTACGATCGCGGCTACGCACGGCGGCGATGCCTGGCCCAGGCTTCCGGAGGCGGCCGTTCAGACTCGATGGCTCGCGGACTGGTGGGCCCTTCGCGGCGTACGCGCAAATGACCTGGCGGATGCCGACTGCGATGCCGCCCGATTCCTCGGGGCGCTCGGCGCGAGCCGTATCTTGCACTTCTCGGGCCACGGGACGTTCAACGCGAACGTCCCGGACGAGACCGGCGTCGTGGTTCGCGGCACCGGAACGGAGCATGCCATCGTCAGCATCGCGAAGATGGCATCGGCCGATTGCCGCCGGCTGCAGCTCGCGACGTTCTTCTCGTGCTGGGGTGCGGACAGCTTCATGTTTCCGAATCACTGGGCGGTGAGCATGCCATCGACGCTCTGCCGCGCGGGCGCCCGCGCCGTCGTTGCACCCTTATGGGAACTCGAGGACCGCCTCTCGACAGAGCTGCTGAAGGGGATGTACGACCGGTTGCCTACGCAACGGGTCGACGAGGCCGTGCGGGCGGCGCAGCTCGAAGCTCGCACGATGCCTGATGGGCGGAGGCGATCGCCGTTCTTCTGGGCCGGTCTGCAGGTCTACGGCGACGGTCGCCGGCTCTCTTTCTTGTCGAACCGGGTCCGATGATGGCTGAACTGACCAACGTCATCCGCGTGTTCATCAGCAGCAAGCAGCGTGAGTTCGTGGAGGAGCGTCAGGGCATGACCGAGATCGTCCGGCGGCTCCCGCTCCTGGCCGCCGATGCGGCCGAGGAATGGGCGCCCGGCCGAGATTCGATCGAAGCGACCTTTCTGGCCAGAGTGCGGGCCGCGCCGATCTATGTCGGCCTGTTCGGGCGCGTTTACAGTTCCGCGACAGCGCGGGAGTACGAGACGGCCGTCGAAAACCCGCACCGCGAAGTGCTCACCTACGTCAAGCGCTGCGATCAGGTGGAGGCGCCGCTCGAGGAATTGATTCAACGATTCGACAACCCGCGAGAAGGCAACACCGTGAAACGGTTCGACACCTGGGCGGATTTGAAGCCCGCGTTCGAGCAGCATTTGTGGTCGGCCGTGCACAGGATGATCGAGAGTTATCTCGCACTGGCAGCGCCCGCACCGGTGGCGCGGGGCTCCGGTGTCACGGCCCGGCGGTGGCAGCACGAGCGCGAACACCTGCTCGCGCTGGGACTGCCAGGCGCGGACGACGCGGCGCAGGCCCGCACGTGGGCCGACACCTTGCGCCGTATGTACCCGGCTGCCCCGTCCTGACGCCGGCCGTATTCACGCTCGATGGACGAGCACGACGATCGTGCGCGCCGGCGACACTCCAGCCGCTTGCGGTCGCTCGGACCGCGTCCGGCACCTCAGGTATCTCGATCTCGAAGCTGTATAGGTGAAGTAGCTACTTCCGTGGCGCCGCGAGATACGCCTTCGACGCCGCCTCGTCGCGCAGCGGCGTGACCTTGTCCGGATCGATCCGCACCATCAGGTAGGTGATGTGATCGTCGATCTTCGTGAACCAGTGGCCGGTGCCCGCGGGAATCACGACGACGTCGCCCGGCTTGAGGTCGTAGGACACGCCGTTGCGGATGGACGATCCGTTGTTGCCGGGGCCGTTGAACAGCCGCACGGTTTCGAGCGTCGCCGGACGCCGTTTCATGCCGGTGATGTCCGGACCGAGCATCAGCGTCGCGGTGCCTTCCATGATGTGATAGACCTCGCTGACCTGATCGTGCTCCGCCACGGATTCCGGCGCCGGCGCGGTCAGCTTCCCTCGATGGACCACGCCGATCCCGATATGGGCTTTGCCGATTTCGATATCGCGGACCTGCTGGTCGGTCAGCTTCTCGGCGATCGCTTTGCTCACGTAGGCATCGACTTCCGCCTTCGGGATGTACGTCCCCGGACACATCTTGCACGTCGGCTGCGGATCGCCTTGCGCCACGAGCGAGCCGATCGCGCACACCGCTCCAATCACTCCGAGCACAATCGTTCGCATGCTCACCTCACCTCCAGCCTTCGCCGGCTTTCACCTCGAACGCAGAGCTCGCGGAGCTCGCAGAGAGTTTTCAAAACGACACTCTGCGTGCCCAGCGTGCTCGGCGTTCAAGCGTGGGCTTGGCGGGCCGCGAAGGCTGTCCCGCCGAAGCTTGCGGCGCCCTCTGAAGCGAAGGCGGACGTCGCGATCATTTTGCTGCCGTCGATGGCAACGCGAATGCCAGATATTCGCCCGAGTAGCTGCCGCCGCTGACGGCGACGACGATGTACTGCCTGCCGTTCAACGAATAGGTCATCGGCGTGCCGGACTGCTGGGCAGGCATGAAGATCGTGCCGACTTCGGCGCCGGTCTTCTTGTCGTACGCGCGCAGCATCGCGCCCCGCCCGCGATTCGGCACCGTGGTCGCCAGTGGATCGCCGGCGATCACCAGCGTCCTCGTGACCAGCGCGCCGACGGCGCCCGACTGACCGGTGCGCGGAATCGTCAGTCCTTTGAGCGCGGGGTGATTCCGCACGCTATCGGGCGTCTCGCCGTGCGCCACTTGCCAGACGAACACGCCGTTGTCGAGATCGATGGCCGTGATGCGGCCGTACGGCGGCTTCAGGAGCGGCAGCCCCTGCGGTGACGCGTTCGCGTTCACCGCACCGTCGTTCGTCGTCGCCGTCGACGCGCCGCCTGCGGTCCGAGCCGGCGCGTCGGCGCCCATGTTCTCCCCCGGTCCCGAGATATATCGCACGCCGGTGAGCGCGTTACCGGACACGTACGGCACGTCCGAGAATTCCTTGCTGGGCGGCGGCAGCAGCCCGAGGATTGGCATCGCCGTGAACGACGGGACGTAGGCGATGTGCGTCTCGGGGTCGAATGAGCCGCCCGGCCAATTGGTTCCACCCGACGATCGGAAGCCCGCGATCGGGCCTTCCGCGCGGCTCACCGGCGGCGGTGTGAAGATCGGCCCGGTCTTGTACCGCGCGGCAATCTTCAGCGCCTCGGCGTGGAGCTCGGGCGTGAAGTCGATCAGGTTCTCGACCATGACCCCCTGGTGGTCGTACGGCGGCGGTTTGGTCGGGAACGGCTGCGTCGGCGAGGTCTTCTCGCCCGGGACATCGGACTGCGGCACCGGCCGCTCCTCGATCGGAAAGATCGGCTCGCCGGTGACGCGATTGAACAGATAGAGCATCGCCTGCTTGCCCATCGCCGCGACTGCCTTCACCGGACGGCCGCCGACTGTCAAGTCAACGAGCATCGGCGCCGCCGCGATGTCCATGTTCCAGATCGGATGGTGGACGAGCTGAAAATGCCACTTCCGCTGGCCGGTCCGATAGTCGATGGCGACGATGCTTTCGGCGAAGAGGTTGTTACCGGGCCGGAGGCCGCCGTAGAAGTCCGAGCTCGGCGTCTCGACCGGCAAGTACGCGAGGCCGAGCTCTTCGTCGGCGGCAATCTGATTCCAGACGCCGGTGTTGCCAGTGACCGCCCACGATTCGTTCAGCCAGGTGTCGTTGCCGAATTCGCCGGGCCGCGGAATCGTGTTGAACGTCCACAATCGCTTTCCGGTGCGCACGTCGAACCCGCGGACCAGCCCTTTGGTGTTGTTGTGGGTCTTCGGCGTGCCGCCTTCGAGGAACGACGACCCGATCATGACCACGCCGTCTTTGGTGATGGCGGGTGTCGAGTGCACGCCAATCTCGCCGGTGACCAGATCGATCTGCTGTCCTTTGCCGAAGACCACGCCGGCTTTCAGATCGACGATGCCATCGGCGCCAAAGGAGGCGATGCGCGAGCCGGTGCGCGCGTCGAGCGCGACCAGGCGGTAGCCGGTGGTGATGTAAAGAATCCGCTCGTCGCGCCCATCGGTCCAATATGCGACGCCGCGGCCCGACAGCTGCCGGGGCGACGCCGCCGCCCGCGCGCCTTCGTACTCCGCGTGGACCCATCGCAACTCGCCGGTGACCGCGTCGAGCGCGACGACCGCGCGGCGCGTGCCGGCGGTCGTGTACAGCACGCCGTTGACCATCAGCGGCGTGCCTTCGAGCTTGAATTCCGGACGAGGCCCGAGGCTGTCGGTCTTGAAGCGCCACGCCACCTCGAGCGCGTTGAAGTTCGTGCTGGTAATCTGCGCGAGCGGCGAATAGTGCTGATTCCGCAGGTCGCCGGCGTACGACCGCCAGTCGCTGCCGGCCGGCTGTGCCGGCTGCTGTCCGTCGACACCGCGGGAGGCGAAGGCGACGGCCGAAACCGCGATCGCACTCAGCGCCGCCACGACTGCTCGATTCATCACGGCACATTATGCACCGCGACGATGCGTCACTCGACGCGGACCAACTTGAGGGTGAAGGGATTCGCGAACGGGCCGTTCTGGTTTCGCTGCTGGGTCAACGACAACGTGTCACCGTCCAGTTTGTACGAGTAGCTGATGAACACCCCTGGACCCATCACCGCGGGGTTCTTCGCCGCGATCGGCCGCATCGTGATGACGCCGGGTGTCACCTCATACGTCCCGGCTTCGCTGACGAAGGGTCCCCACACGGCCCTCAACTCGTCGGCGGTCGCTCGCGCCACGTCCGGCAGAACCGGCCGCGGCCCATCGGCCTGGACTTCGACCCGGCTGTAGTGCCTGCCGGTGATGATGGTCAGGTTGGGTCGATCGGCGAATGCGATGGTCCGGGCTCCAGGGCCTGTGATCACCGCCTCCACAACCCGCCACACGCCTTCAACCGAGTTTCGCGTGGACTGCGCGGCTGTCCCCTGGCCGGTCGCCAGCCCTACGCTGAGCGATGCGAACAGTAATCTCCTCACCAGCTTCATCACGAGGCGCCTCCTCGAGGCCATGTGGCGGATGAGCATCCAGGATACATTCATCCGGACGGCAAGCGCCTGGCGGTCGTGGTCGTCTTCAATTTCTTCGACGACCCGCGCCAGATCGTGCCGGGAACCAAGTCACGCAGCGCCTCCACGACATCGCTGTACACTCTCGCCCATGCCATCTCATCTCGTCCGCGCAGTCGCGCTCTGCGTCGTGTGTCTGGCGTGCGTCCCAGTTGCGATTCGCGGCCAGGGACGGCGTGCCGCGGCGCCCACCGCAGCGCCCGTTCCGTTCGATGTGATGGAGAAGTCAATCGAACAACTGCAGCGCGCGATGGAGGGCCACCAGGTGACGTCGCGGCAGCTGGTCGACAGTTTTCTGGCACGGATCGAGGCGTATGACAAGCAGGGACCGGCGTTGAACGCCATCGCCGCCGTCAACCCGAAAGCGCGCGAAGCCGCCGACGCGCTCGACGCCGAACGTGCCAGCCGCGGCGCCCGCGGTCCGCTTCACGGGATTCCGGTGCTCGTGAAGGACAACTACGAAACCATCGAGATGCCGACCACCGCGGGATCGATCGCGCTGGCGTCGTTCCACCCGGCGCGCGACGCGTTTCAGGTCCAGCGGCTCAAGGCCGCCGGCGCGGTGATTCTCGGCAAGACGAACATGCACGAGCTGGCGTCGGGGATCACGACCGTCGGCTCGCGATTCGGCCACACCAAGAACCCGTACGACCTCGATCGCAATCCAGGCGGCTCGAGCGGGGGAACAGGGGCGGCGGTGGCGGCAAATTTCGCCGCGGCCGGCATGGGCAGCGACACCTGCGGGTCGATCCGCAATCCCGCGTCGCACAACGATCTGGTCGGCCTGCGAGGCACGCAGGGGCTGTCGAGCCGCACCGGCATCGTGCCGCTCTCGACCACGCAGGACATCGGCGGGCCGCTCGCGCGGAGCATCGCGGATCTTGCCGCCATGCTCGACGCGACCGTTGGACCCGATCCGGCCGACGCCTCGACGGCGCTCGGCTCCGGCAAGATTCCGTCGTCGTACCGAGCCGGCCTGCGCGCCGACGCGATCAAAGGCGCGCGAATCGGAGTCGTGCGTAGCCTGTTTGGATCGGCGCCCGAGGATCAAGAGGTCACGACGATCGTGCAGAGCGCGCTCGACGCCCTGAAAAACGCCGGCGCCGAGGTGACCGACGTGGCTATCCCCGGCCTCGACGACCTGCTGCGCGACAGCTCGATGATCAACGCCGACTTCAAGTTCGACTTCGCCGACTACCTGGCGAACGCCGAGAACCCACCGGTCCGATCGCTCGGCGAGATTCTCGATCGCGGCCTGGTCCACAGCGCCCTCGAGTCGAATTTCCGCACCCGCAACGCCGTGGAGCGGCGCGACACCGACGCCGCGCGCCGCGCTCGCATCAAACGGACGGCGATTCGACAGGCGATCGAGGCAGTGCTGAGCGAGCATCGCGTGGCGGCGCTCGTCTATCCGACGCTGCGACGGAAGCCCGCCCGCATCGGTGACGGCCAGGGCGGCAGCAACTGCACGGTGAGCGCGCACTCGGGGCTGCCGGCGCTCGCCATCCCCGCCGGCTTCAGCACCGACGGTCTGCCAGTCGGCATCGACCTGCTCGGCGGCGGGTTCACCGAACAGGAGTTGCTCTCGCTCGGCTATTCCATCGAGGAGACGCTGAAGCTGAGGCGCGCCCCGTTCAGCACGCCGGCGCTCGTCGACGGCAAGCGGCCCGCGCCGCGCACGGCCACAGCCGCGTTCTCAGGCACCGCCGTCCACCTGACCTACGACGAGAGCGCGTCGCAGCTGCAGTACACGATCACACCTCCTCCGGCGGCGCGCGACCATTTGTTGGCGGTATGGCTTCATTCCGGCACAACCGGTAAGCCGGGCGCGGCCCGGCACCAGTTGTTCGCGGCGGGCCAGCCTGCGGCCGGCAGCGTCTCGCTGTCGGCGGCCGATCGGAAGGATGCGGCGGAGGGCCGGCTCCTCGTCCGCTTCTATCTGCAGAACGGACGCGGCAGCGCCGCCGACATCCCCGTCGAGTTCGGCAAGTGAGCGCGGTGCGAGATTCCCGTGTGTGCAAAAGAGCTGCAACGCGCCTGATGCTGGTCGCCAGATCGCCGTTACCCGAGAGACAGCCGCATCTCGTCGCCAACTGACGACGCGGCTTCAGGTCGACGCCGTCGTGTGTAGAATCTCGACGGGCAGTGCGCACATGCGAACCGATCGACGAACATTCCTGAAGGACGTCGCGGGCGCGGCCGGCCTCGTGTTCGTCGGATGCGGCGTCGCGGGCGTGCAGTCCGCACAGCGCGCCGGCGTGACGCGGCGGCCGGTGGTCGTCAAGGGCCGGCGGATCACCACCGTCGACATCCATGCGCACTGCGCGGTGCCGCAGGCCAACGACCTGCTGCGGCGGTCGGCGCCGGCACCGACGGCGACGCAAGGGTCGGTGCTGGCGCTCGACGGCGAGGCGCTGGCACAGCGGCTCGCGGCAATGGATGCGCAAGGCATCGACCTCGCGGTCCTCAGCATCAATCCCAACTGGTACGACGTGGATCGCGACCTCGCGGCGAAAGTCATCTCGGTTCAGAACGAGGCGATGGCGGCCTTCTGCGCAGCGCATCGAGATCGCTTTGCGGCGTTCGCCTCGGTCGCGCTCCAGTTTCCCGATCTTGCGGCGCTGCAGCTCGAAGAGAGCATCAGGAAGCTGGGACTGCGCGGCGTCGCAATCGGCGGCAGCGTCGCCGGCGCCGAGCTCGCCGATGCGAAGTTTCACCCGTTCTGGGCAAAGGCCGAGGAGCTCGGGGCTGTCGTGTTCATCCATCCGCAGGCGACCGGTTCGGCCGCGCTGAACAATCGACTGAGGGGCAACGGCCTGCTGGGCAACGTGATCGGCAACCCGCTCGAGACCACGATCGCGCTGTCGCATTTGATCTTCGAAGGCACGCTCGATCGATTCCCAGGCCTGAAGATTTGCGCGGCTCACGGCGGCGGCTATCTGCCGTCGTACATGAGCCGATCCGATCACGGCTGCCAGACGTTCCCGGCGCAGTGCGCGCCGGGCGTGCCGAAACTGAAGCCGACGGAGTACGTGAAGCGGATGTATTACGACTCGCTCGTGTTCACGCCGGAGGCGTTGCGCCACCTGGTCGCCGAAGTCGGCGCCTCGCAGGTCGTGATGGGCACCGATTATCCCTACCCGTGGGTCGACGCGCCGGTCGACCATGTCCTCGCTACGCCGGGCCTGAGCGACGCCGATCGCGAGGCCATTCTCGGCGGAACGGCGCGCACGCTCCTCGGATTGAGTGCCCTCTAAGATCCTGGCGAGGCCGCCGGATCCCTGCTGTTGCGCCGGTAGCGCGCCGGCGGCACGCCGAAGACGCGTTTGAACGCGCGATTGAACGCCGCTTCGGAGTCGTAGCCGACATCGGCCGCGATATCCGCCACGCCCTTCGGCGTCGACGTCAACGCCTCGGCGGCCAGCCGCAGCCGCCATCCGGTCAAGTACGCCATCGGCGGCTCTGAGAGATATCGTGTGAAGCGATCCACCAGCGCGGAGCGCGACAGACCGACTTCCTCCGCCAACCCGGCGATCGTCCACGGGTGACTCGGGCGCTTGTGCAGCAGCGCGAGGCTCCTGCCCACGACCGGGTCGCGCGCGCCTGCGAGCCACCCGGTCGTCGGATGAGGAAGACCGGTCACGTATCGCCGCAGCGTGTCGACGAACAGCGCCTCGGACAGCTTGGCGAGCATCGCCTCGCTACCCGCGCGGTCCGCCGCGGCCTCCTCCGCTAGATGCAGGATCGACTGCTCGAGCCAGTGGCCCGCGCGATCGGTCCGGACGTTCACCGTCAGCATCGGCGGCAGGCTCTCGAGAATCGGGCCGCAGAGGAGCGGGTCACACGTCAAATACCCGCACACGAACCGCGTCGTGGCGCCGCCGCCGCCCGCCTGCATCGGCGAGAGATCCCGCATCGCGATCTTCCGTAGGACCGCGGCGCTCTCGATGTCGGTGGCTCCGGAACCAGCGCTCAACCGGTGCGGATCCCCGTGCGGAAAGACCACGATGTCGCCCGCCGACAGCTCGACTTCAGGCCCGTCTTCGAGACCGGCCCGCGCCGAACCATCCACGACGAAGTGATAGATCAGCAGGTGCGGCGCGCCCGGCGACAGCGTGGGCGTCAGCAGACGGCAGTGAGGCGTCGAGAGCCGCCACGGCGCGGAGAACTCCGCGCTGAAGAACATCGCGCCCTTCAGCCGAACGCCGCTCAACACTTCTGAGAACGCGTCCATCGCCCTCCGGACCTCCGGCAAAGTTTCGCGGCGCCTCTGCAAAGCATTCTAGCGCCGCCGGACGAACGGGCAAGAACTTCAACCGCGCAGGCATGGTCAGCCGGCGCCGGCTCCTGCACACTGGCGCCCATGAACGCGAAAGCAAAGGAGTTGGCCATGAATGCAGAATCAACGATCCGTCGTCGCCGTTTTCTTGGTGGAGTGTTGGGATCAGCCGCGGCAGCGGCCCTGACGATGTCCGGGACCCGCGCCGCGGCCGGGGAGTCAGGGTCGGATGACTGGATCAAGGAGGTGAAAGGCAGTCACCGGTGCCTGTTCGATTTTCCGCAGCACAAGAACGGTTACGGCCTGCTGCACATCCTGAATTACCTGAATACCTATTCGACCGTCTACAAGACCGCACCCGGCGAGGTCGGCGCCGTTGGGACCTTCTACAGCGCGGGCAACCAGGCGAGCATTCCGCTGGCCTTCAACGATGCCATGTGGGCCAAGTACAACCTGGGCGTCTACACCGGACTCAAGGACGCAGAAGGGAAGGCATACACGCGAAACGTGTTCAACCGGCCGACGACCAAGGATCTGCACTTGTTGATGCAATCCATCGACTCGCCGATGATCCCGGCGCTGGCTGACGCGATGCCTGCGCTGGGCATCGAGAACCTGCAGAAAATGGGCGCCAAGTTCATCCTGTGCGCGAACGCGCTCGGCATCTGGTGCCTGGAGCTCGAAGCCAGGGGCAAGGGGAAGGCACAGGACATCGAGAAAGAGCTGCGCGCCAACCTCCTGCCGGGCGTGACGATCGTGCCCGCGATGGTGATCGCGATTGAAAAGGCGCAGGAGGCTGGTATCAGGTACAACCGACAGTAGCCCTGGCCGCAGCGGAGGCCAGCGACGCCGCGGACCTGCACGAGCAGGCGGCCCGCGCGGCAGTTGGGCGCCTCTTGTCCGGATTGCAAAGGGTCCCAGGCATGGAAAATTGCGGCGATCGCGCGTCGAACATAGAATGCAGAAATGA
>Ga0105248_10001828_pt1 | contig 23629 bp, 27 predicted proteins | sample KBSS34metaG_FD_81524 | JGI IMG/M metagenome (GOLD analysis project Ga0105248, IMG submission 81524) | Switchgrass rhizosphere microbial communities from Kellogg Biological Station, Michigan, USA - KBS S3-4 metaG | ecosystem: Host-associated > Plants > Roots > Rhizosphere > Soil | place... | reverse complement strand
GTTGCGATCGTCTGGGCAAAATCCGGCGGTGAGGTTCGCGGATTTATTGTGGAAACAGGATCGAAAGGATTTCAGGCTCCTGAAATCAAGAAGAAGCTCTCGCTGCGAGCCTCGGTTACTTCGGATCTCATCATGGATGAGGTTTTTGTTTCCGACGAGAATGTCCTGCCGAAAGCACAGGGACTGCGCGCACCCTTGAAGTGCCTTGACCAGGCTCGATTCGGTATTGCCTGGGGCGCCCTTGGTGCAGCAATGGCTGTTTATGAATGCGCCGTGGACTACACCAAAGGCCGAACACAATTCGGCCAGCCTATCGCGACCTTCCAGCTCGTTCAGGAGAAGCTTGCGCAAATCTTCACCGAGATCACGAAAGCTCAACTCCTGGCCTGGAGGCTCGGCCGTCTGAAGGACGAGGGCAAACAGCAGTTTGCCCAGACGTCAATGGCAAAGCGAAACAACGTATGGATGGCTCTTGAAGCCGCCCGAGCCGCGCGCGACTTAATGGGCGCCAATGGCATTACGCTGGAGTATCCGGTCTTCCGCCACATGTGCAACCTGGAATCGGTTTACACCTACGAAGGCACTCACAACATCCACACGCTAATCCTGGGCGAACACATTACCGGGTTCCCCGCGTACAAATAGTTCGGACCAGTTATAAGAAGGCGGGAGCTTTATGATCGATTAACAATGAAATGTTATTTGTGAGTTTAGTGGACTCTCATTTCTCAAATAACATTTCATAGTTAATCAATCACAAAGCTCCCTCTTATTCCCGCTTCCCGCCTTCCTAAACTTGGGACAGGAAATAGGGAAACAGCGTGCCTGGCCCCGATTTACCGGGGTTGCTTGTAAGCGATGGTGTGCTCGTAGTGCTTCGAATAGAAACCGTACTGGAAGATGGGTACGTCGATTTTGACGTCGTATTGCAGCGAGACTTTCAGGGTTTGCCCAGTTCCCTGAACGCTGATCTGATCGGCTTTCAGTGGGATTTGCAGTTCGTCAGCTTTGACGAGCAGAAGGGATCTCACTTCTTTCGGCGTCCGGGCCTCGTTACCGGCTAACTGAACGACATAATGGGTATAGTCGGCCATCCTATCGTCGTTCATCGCAGTCCGGATGTAGTCGTACGAAACGTAGAAGTAATAGAGCGCGACGATGGCCCAGACCGCGACCAGGATGCGTCTTGCGTTCTTCTTAGCGCCGTCAACCATTCGCCATCAGTTATGGCGTCGGTGACAAACTTTACGCAAGGACTTCTTACGAAAGGGCAGATCCCGTAGCTGGAAGGCGGACGCTAGGTCTTCATGCGGTATTCGTCCTTGGGACACACCCAGTACATACCACCGGGCATTCCCGCGGACTTGATCACGCGAGTTGCAACCATGGGTGTCGTGCATTGTGGGCACGGCTTTCCCTGCTGAATCGAGTCTTTGTCTTTACCGAGACTGGCGCGCGCCGTCTTGCTGAGCTTGCCTCCAGTTGCCATTCCTGAAACCTCCTAAATAGTGCGCAAATTAATATACAGAAAGTCAGCGGCCTTCGTGGAGTAGTTTCTCAAACTCCTCGGGGGTATCAATGTCGCGGAGCACGCCGGCGTTGGCTATCGGAACCTCCGTCACGCGCCCGGCATCGCGCCTCACAACAACATTCAGTCCCTGATCGGCGCTCAAGGCGAGAATCTCGCCAAACAGTTCGGACGAGAAAAGCACCGGATGGCCGCGACGGCCCCGATGAATCGGCAGGGCGATTCTGCCCGGCTGGAGTTGAGTGTAGAGAACTCGAATCGTCGTTGAATCGATCAAGGGATGATCGACGAGAAAGATGCCGGCGCCAGTCACTCCGGAAGGCAAGGCCTGAATACCTGCCTGAACAGACGTACTCATTCCCTGTTCGTAGTTAGGATTGAACACGACCGTGGGCAGACTCAATGCAGACACGATCTCGTTTCTATGGTGACCGACGACAACGGCAACGCGAGTGATGCCTGCACTCTCGATAGCCCCCAGCACGTGTTCGAGAAAGGTCCGTCCTTCGAACTGCAATAGGGCTTTGGGCCGCCCCCCCATACGTTCAGATTTTCCGGCTGTCAGTACAATTGCGGCGATCAATGGGATAAGGCGTACATGAAGGTATTAACAGCGATCCGGTAAGAATAGCTGGAGAACTCGTACGGATACTGAGGCAAGTCCATGTGCTCATAGGCGTCGCCTAGATCTGTGTTGTGATTGATAACCACCATCAACCTGCCGTTCTCATCCCAGATGCCTTTGCACTCGGGGTAGAAACCATCCTGTTCGTATGTGATGCCTCCGTTGATCGTGTAGGCGAGACTGGGAACCTGTTTTAGTCGATCGACGTCATAAAACTGGTGGAACAGAGGATGACTTATCGGAATATCCCGAATCTCGGCGTCAGGCACCACCTTCTTCATCTCCGCCACCAGGTTCCCCCATTCGAAACTTCCCCAGAAGTCGTCGAGCATCCAGAAGCCGCCACGATCGAGATATTCCCGCATGATTTTTGCGTCTTCCGGGGTAAGAAGCATCTGGCCGGGCTCACTGGTGTAGACAAACGGATACCGAAAAAGCTCCGGATCCGTTATGGCGATCGGATGTTCGTGCTCCGCCACGTTGAGATGGGTAAGCCGATTCAATGCCCAGATCAGGTGCTGATCACCCTCGGGGTAATCGGTGTACCAGTTCTTGATGTAACGCGGAATGCGGCCGTTATAAATCAGCCGAGCGAAAACAAATTGATTCGTGCTCTGCGGCTCGCGAGGAATCTTTTTAGCATCGTCGTAGTTTCCCTGCAGGCCAAGTACGTCCTGAATTTGGGCTGGAAGCAGGCCGGCTGCGAGAACTGTTACGAGGAAGGCCGCGGCGGCGGTGCCTTTCACCAATCCTCCATAGTTGCTGTTATGATAGCCACGCGTCTCCATTCCTTCAATGAAAACGCTCATCCGATACGCGACCAGCCGGGACTTTCCGATGATTTTGAGTATCGATGAAGCCTGCTTCCCTCCCGAGATCGCTTATGACGCCGTTGATTTGAGGCACATGATGGCCCGATCCGGCGCCGAAACTCTCGTGCTTGAAGAAGACGGCCGCATCGTCGCATTTCTGCTGATGGAAGTGGATCGGGGTCGAAAGACTGCCACGCTCGTCACTCTTGACGTCCTGGAGGAGTGCCGCCGAAAAGGCTATGCCTCGAGCCTCCTTGCCCGCTCGGAGCAAACGTTGGCAGGCTTAAGGGTGACGTCGTACAAACTGCAGGTCGATACGCAGAACGAAGGCGCAATCTCCTTCTATCGAAAGAACGGCTTCGAAGAGCAGCGGTTGCTGCGGAAATATTATCCGGGAAGCCGTGATGCTTGGGAGATGGTTAAAACACTTCCGCCATCCGCCGGTACGTAACCGCGAGTTCCTCTGGAAGGACCCGAGTCTCTGCAGTGATGCCCATGAAGTTTGCATCGCCAATCCAACGGGGCACGACGTGCAGATGGAAGTGCTCGCGGATTCCGGCGCCGGCGCAATGTCCGAGATTCATCCCCATGTTGAACCCTTCAGGCCGATACAGCGCGCTCAACGCCCGCATGCCACGCTGAGCCAACTCCATCATTTCAGCCACTTGCTCGGATCGTGCTTCATCGAAGCGAGCAGTGTGGACGGAAGGCGCAACCATGAAGTGGCCGGAGGTATAGGGAAACAAATTCAGAATCACGAAATTGAGCGAGCCGCGATAAACGATCAGGCGGCTCGCGTCCTGGGAAGGATCTTCTCCGATACAGAAGACGCACGAGGTGCTCTTCTTGCCGATTGACGCCATGTAGTCATAGCGCCACGGACTCCAAACGAATTCCATCTAGCTTGGAACCGCAGAAGGCAAGGCTCCGCCGGATGTTCCGTCCTCATTGATGAGGTCCTTGAGTTCCTTGCTCGGCTTGAAATAAGGAACTCGCTTGGCGGGTACTTCTACTTTCTCTCCTGTCTTGGGATTCCGGCCGACACGAGCATTGCGCTGTCTGACCCTGAAACTCCCGAAACCTCGAACTTCGAGCTTGTCGCCGACTCTCAATGCCTTGATTACACTTTCGAAAAGCGTATCGACGATGACTTCAGAGTCCTTCCTCGTCAGTTCCGTAACCTTGGCCACTTCTTCCACGAGGTCTGCCTTGGTCATTCCCTGTTACTCCCTTCGCTACAATGGACAGATTATTTCCACAAATATTGAAATCGCACCTGAGACTTCAGCGTCTGCGATCCAAACGGATTGAGGCTTGACACATCCCCGGTCAGCAGATCGATCAAAGTAACTCGCTGGCGTGTTGCTCGAAGCAGACTTGGCTTGCCCGTGATGCCAGCGAGCGAAGCGGTCAGATCGACAGCGTCCTGAAAATTGCCGATCTCGTCAATCAATTTCTTCTCGCGGGCGTCTCTTCCCGTGAAAACTCGGCCATCCGCAAGGGCACGAACGGCCTCCACATCCATCTTCCGGCCCTCGGCAACGGCCTGCACAAAGTCGGCGTACATTTCGTCGATCAAACCCTGAAAGTAGACTTTTTCGCGATCCGTAAGTTCCCGTGTTTGAGATCCGGTATCCTTGAACTCACCGGTTTTGAACGTCACATCTTTCAGCTTTGCCCAGGCCAGAAGATTTCCGTAGTTCACCCACTCTGCAATAACGCCGATGCTTCCCACAATCGTTCCGGGGTTCGCGACAATCTTTTTTGCCGGACATGAGACGTAGTAAGCGCCCGAGGCACCGACCGAAGACATGTATGCGACAACAATCTTGTTTTTCTTTTCCTGGAGGCGCTTGATCTCGGTGTAAATCTCCTGAGAAACAGCAACTCCACCTCCGGGAGAATCGACGTTGAGGAGAATGGCCGGAACCGACTTGGTATCCTCATAGCGCTTGAGCTGCTCGATGATAGGGCGAGAGTCGACCAGTTCACCTTCAATGTCTACAACCTGGATGCGATTTCCAAATGCGAACTCTCCTCCACCACCATCTCCTCCATAGGCAAGCAGAAGGGACAACGCGACGACAGCGAGAAGAATGAAGGCTCCTCCGCCGAGGAGGAGCCAGAAGAGCACGCGGTTACGCATAGTTTGCCTCGAACTCAGGGATTGTTCTTGGCCTGAAAGAGATCCGCAAGTGTGGCGCTGCCGTCAGCGGCGTCCCGGTACGTGTCGTAGTCCTTCCGCTCGGCATCTTCGGATGTAGCACGCTGGCTAAGTCCGATCTTGCGATCGGCCGGGTTCAGCTTGATGATTTTGAAGTCGAGCGCGTCGCCAATGGCGAAACGTTCTTCAACCTTCGTCTTGGCATCGGCGTTCTCAAGTTCGGAGACATGACAGAGACCTTCGATTCCCTCTTCGATCTCCACGAAGATTCCGAATGGCGCGTGCCGAACCACTCGGCCTTTTACGTTATCTCCCAACTGGTGCGTGGTGAAGAACTGCTCCCAGATATCGGGCTGAAGCTGCTTGATGCCCAGCGAGAGCCGGTGATTCTCCGTGTCGATATTCAGGATGATGGCCTCGACCTTGTCGCCCTTTTTCAGAACTTCAGACGGGTGCTTTATGCGGCGCGGCGAAATATCGGAGACGTGCACGAGTCCGTCGATTCCTTCCTCCACTTCGATGAAGGCGCCGAAGTCCGTCAGGTTGCGCACGCGTCCCGAGATGACCGAATTAACGGCATAGCGCTCTGCAAGCGTCGTCCACGGATCTGGCTCGGTTTGCTTGAGTCCGAGTGAAATACGCCGGTTCTCAAGATCGACATCGAGCACGACAGCCTCGACATCCTGTCCGAGTTGCAACACCTTCGATGGGTGCTTCACGCGCTTGCTCCACGACATCTCAGAGACGTGGACGAGACCTTCAACTCCCGGCGCGAGTTCGATAAAAGCGCCGTAGTCAGTGATGTTCACAACCTTGCCGGCGACTCGCACGCCAGGGAAGTACTGGTCAGGAACCAATGTCCAAGGATCTGGCTGGAGTTGCTTGTAGCCGAGCGAGACGCGTTCTTTCTCGCGGTCGTACTTGAGTACCTTCACGGTGATTTCGTCGCCAACCTTGAAGAGCTCCGAGGGGTGATTGACGCGGCCCCAGGAGAGATCGGTCACGTGCAGCAGGCCATCTATGCCGCCCAGATCGATGAAGACACCGTAATCGGTAATGTTCTTGACCGTTCCCCGTACTTCCGCGTCTTCGCGAAGCACTTCAAGCGTGAAGGCTTTTCGGCGAGCGTGTTCGCTCTCGATAACGCTCTTCCGCGACAGAACGATGTTGCCGCGCTTGCGGTTCAGCTTGATGACGCGGCATTCGATTTCTTTGCCTTTCAGGGAATCGAGATTCTTCACGGGACGAACATCGATTTGCGATCCCGGCAAAAATGCCGATACGCCGATGTCGACCTTGAGACCGCCCTTGATTCTCTCAATGACGCGTCCGCGGATGATCAGGCCTTCGTTGTAGGCCCGCTCCACGTCTTCCCAAATCCGGACTTTCTCAGCCTTCTCCTTCGACAGGACAATATGACCGTCGTAGTCTTCCGTGTCTTCCAGCAACACGTCGATAACGTCACCGATCGCGACTGTGAGTTGTCCTGTGGAATCGATGAATTGAGTGACGGGAATAACGCCTTCAGACTTGTATCCGATGTCGACGATGACGTCGGTGCTGGTGATTTTCAGAACTGTGCCCTGCATGACCTCGCCTTCTGCGAACTTGCGGGCGCCATATTCATCCAACAAATCTTCGTAGCTTCCTACCTCCTCCCCACCTTCTTTTGGGGCAGGAAACCGACCGGGACCGGTCGGTTTTCCGGGTTGGTTAACCATTATGTTGTTTCCTCCTGCGATATTGCGAAAACGGTACGGTATCGGATTTCGGCATGCATTGCAACCACTGGAGCTTGTCAGAATTGGGTTTATCCTTATAATGACTTGAGGACTGTCGGAGGATCGTATGAAAGCCAATATTCATCCCAACTATGTCGACGCCGTGGTGAAGTGCGCATGCGGGGAGACATTCCGGACTCGTTCGACGAAGCCGGAGATACATTTAGAAATCTGTTCAAAGTGCCATCCTTTCTTTACCGGTAAGCAAAAGCTCGTAGACACGGCCGGTCGAGTCGAAAGGTTCCAGCGGAAGTACGCCAAGAAAGGTTAAGGAGTTTCACCCTTGAACTTCCGTTATTTCAAACACTTCGTTCTGACTGCAACCCACTGGGCCCTCAGCTCCAGCGACGATATTCTCGTTGGCGGGCAGGCTGTAATGGAGGGGGTCATGATGCGTTCGCCCCAGGGCTACTCCGTCGCCGTGCGCCGGCAGGACGGCAGCATCCGGGTGATCAAGGAGGCGCTGAAGACTCCAGCAGAAAAACACAAGATTTTTAAGCTTCCCATTTTTCGAGGCATAGGCGTACTGGGGCAGGCCCTTGTCCTGGGAATCAAAGCGCTCCGGTTCTCTGCGGAAGAAGCCATTCAGGACGTGGAAGCCTCCGGTGCTGCCGAAAAGACCGAGAAGACCGAGCCGAAAACAGCGGAACCGGAGAAACTCTCGTCCTGGCTGATCGCGGGCAACCTCGTTCTGGCACTGGGAGTCAACATTGCGTTGTTCTTCGCGCTGCCGCTCTTCCTGACGAACTTTCTGCAGAGCCGGCTGGGATTCGAAAGTTCCCTGCTCTTCAGCGGCATTGACGGAGTTCTTAGAGTCGCCACTTTCGTACTCTTCCTGCTGATGATTTCCTGGATGAAGGATATGCGGCGAGTCTTCGAATACCACGGAGCGGAACACAAGACAGTCTATAACTTCGAAGCAAGAGAGAACTTGTCGATTGAGAATGCCCAGAAGTATTCCACCCTCCATCCCCGGTGTGGGACAAATTTTCTGTTTGTGTTGATGATCGTCAGCATCCTGGTATTCTCCCTGGTCCATTTCGATTCTGTCTGGACCAAGCTGCTCGCACGCGTTGTGTTTCTGCCTCTGATCGCCGGCGTGTCGTATGAGATCCTCCGGTTCTCGGCGAAACATCGCGGGAGTCTTCTCACAATCGTGACGTATCCGGGCTTGCTCCTCCAGAAGATCACGACCAAGCAACCCGACGAGAAACAACTCGCCACTGCAATCAAGGCCCTCGAAGAAGCGCTTTCCCTATGAGCCTCGACAATCTCCTGATCAGAAAGCTTCAGGATTCGGAAGCTCGTTACGTCGATCTGAATGCGCAACTTGCGGATCCCGAAGTCCGTGCGGACATCAAGAAGTACCAGAAGACCGCTAAGGCTCACAGCGACCTCGGAGAAATCGTCAACAGCTATCAGGAATACCGGACGCTCGAAAAGAGCATAGCCGACACACGAGCCCTCCTGCGCGAAGCCGGTCAGGACGCCGATATGAAGGCCATGGCCGAAGAAGAACTGGTGGCCCTTGAAAAGCGTCGCGATGCCTGTGGTGAGGAACTGAAGGTCCTGCTGCTCCCCAAGGATCCCAACGACGAGCGAAACGTCATTCTGGAAATCCGCGCTGGCACCGGAGGCGACGAAGCCACACTCTTCGTGTCCGATGTGTTTCGCATGTATTCTCGCTACGCAGAGCGTCAGCGATGGCGTGTGGAGATCCTTTCCTCCAACTCGACGGGAGTCGGCGGATTCAAGGAAATCATCGCCCTCATCGAAGGCAAGGGCGTCTACAGCCGCCTCAAGTATGAAAGCGGAGTACACCGCGTCCAGCGGGTTCCTGCAACGGAAGCCAGCGGGCGGATCCATACTTCTGCGATTACCGTTGCGGTACTGCCCGAAGCCGAGGACGTGGAGGTTGCGATAAGTGAGAAGGATCTGCGCATCGATACGTTCTGTTCATCAGGACCCGGCGGTCAATCGGTAAATACCACTTATTCAGCAGTCCGCATCACTCACATTCCGACTGGCCTCGTGGTTTCCTGCCAGGACGAGAAGTCCCAGATCAAGAACCGGGCCAAGGGACTCCGGGTTCTCCGCTCTCGCCTTTACGAAATGGAGCAGGAGAAGCAGAAGAAGGCGCTTGCTGACGAACGTCGGTCGATGGTTGGTTCCGGCGACCGCAGCGAGAAGATTCGGACGTACAACTATCCACAGAATCGGTTCTCGGATCATCGCATCGGGCTGAACCTTCACAGGCTCGACTTCATCATGGACGGCGACATCGGTGAAATCCTCGACACGCTCACCGCACACTTCCAGGCCGAGAAACTCAAGGACGAGGGCGATAAAGAACCCGTCGTGTGACGATCCGCGACGCACTCCGGCAATCCATACAACGTTTCGAACTTCATGGAGTCTCCAGCCCGCGCTTAAATGCCGAGGTTCTGCTGTCGCACGTCCTTGCTGCCGAGAAGGCCTATCTCTACACCCACCATGAACGCGAGCTTTCCGTCGAAGAGACACAGCGGCTGGAGGATGCCGTCTACGAGCGGGTGTCCGGAGTGCCCGTGCAGTACATCGTGGGCCGGCAGGAGTTCTATGGCCGATACTTTGCGGTGAATCCGTCCGTCCTGATTCCCCGCCCTGAAACGGAACTCCTGGTTGAACACGTCATCGGCTTTCGTCCTGCTGCCGGTTCGCGGATTATCGACGTCGGCACCGGATCTGGCTGCATCGGCATCACGCTCGCGCTCGAGCTTTCGGAGACACATGTCTTTCTCTCCGACGTCTCGTTCGAAGCGCTCCAAACCGCAACCGCCAATGCGAGACGTCTTGCAGCAAACGTCGGGATTGTCTGCATGGACCTGCTGGAAGCCGCGTCTGGTCCCTTTGACTTCATCGTGAGCAACCCTCCCTATGTCAGCCGCGCCGAAACGTCACGCTTGCAACGCGAAGTGCGTGAGCACGAGCCGCATGTCGCACTGTTCGCGGAAGACGACGGCCTGGGCGCCTATCGGCAACTCATTCCGTCGGCACAGCAGATGCTTCGTCCCGGCGGCTATCTCCTGATGGAAATCGGATTCGGGCTGGAAGAACGCGTTGTGAGTCTCTTCGACTCGAGTTGGGAACGGCTACCGACAGGAGCGGATCTCCAGGGAATTCCGCGCATAGTGATCGCCCGTAGACCTGCTCCTCCAATAGCCAATGTCCGTTGAGTGTTGTCCGATAATAATTGAACTTGGCCGGATCAACTTAATTGGCCAGACTCATTCAGACTGGAACGAATCAACTCCTATGACATCGCAGACACGACTTGGTCAACGACTCGTGCCAGCTCTCCTGGTTCGAGACATGGCAGAAACGCTGGAGTTTTACGGGAGACTCGGCTTCAAACTCACCGGGTGCCACCCCATCGGTAAGCCCACCTGGGCCGAGGTCTGTCGAGATTCTGTAACGCTGCAGTTCCATACGGGGCCGCCCCATGGAACGCCGACCACGCCGGTATTCAGCGGCACTCTATATGTCTTCCCAGAAAGCGTCACCGCACTCGCCGACGAGTATCGTGGAAAAGTCGAATTCGCCTGGGGCCCTGAAGTCATGGACTACGGCATGCGGGAGTTTGCGGTACAGGATCCCAACGGGTATTTCCTCGCGTTCAGCGAACCCGCCTAACAAACGCTGACGCTCGACAGCAGAATGGTGTCGTTGCGTTACCGAGCCTGATCTCTTCGCAAAACGGTTTGTCTGGGGTCGAGAATAATGTGCTGCGGCATTGTGGTTGATGTGAATCGGAATTCACCGCTATTGCCCGACACCATCACATTTCCGAGGAACGTATCGTCGGCATACACGGGAACCTGCATTTCAAAACCCTCCGGCACGCCGGACTGCGTGATCTCTCCAGAAATCACAAATCCATTAGCCGCAGCCTCCGCCTTGTAGCTGACTGTGTAAGATGGAATTCCGGTGCCGAACACCCAGCTATCGAAGAACCAGTCCAGAGGCTTACCTGCGTTTTTTTCCGCGAGCCTCTTAAAGTCGAAGGTGGAGATTCGTTTTGTTCGACCTTCGTTAACCACCTCGTCGAGAAACCTTCCGAAAGCAGGATCCCGATCATCGCGCTGCACCACATTCCTCAGCATGTGAACGATCCAGATGCTTTTGCTCCTCAGGGCACTCATCCCTTGAGGCGCGCGAGGCTGCGTCATCCGGAATCCGATCCAGACCGGCCCTGGGCTCTCCGGCGATACGCCCTCGGATGACGCGGTGAGCAGGTACTCTCGCGCCGATTGCAGAATGGTGGGATCCGATAGTGCCAGAGCGTAATTTCCCAGTCCTTCGATAATCCACTCATCTCGGTAACTTGCAGGCATCAGGCTGTTCGTTCGAGGCGTGAGTCCGGAGAACAATGTCGCGCGGCGTTCCTGAGGGACCTCGATGGCGAGAACGATTTCTGCCCCCACACGGCTGGGTTCCGGAAGGATGACCGTCAGGTGATTTGCCGTTGCAACGAAAGGGACCGGCGAATCATTCACACTAACTTGGGTCACGCCGGCCGAAGACATGGGCAGTTCGAATACTCGTTCGCCGTCAGCCTTGACCTTGAGGCGAAGAAGACCGTTGTCTGAATCGGCGGCAACAACCTCGAATAGGGACTTGTCCTCAACAGCCGTAATGGAGGGATCTCGAGATTCGCTTCGTTTATTGAAACTCACCCACACCAGCGGTGTAGCGGAGGCCGTCGTATTTTGCTGGATAAATATTTCCTCTGCCCGCCGTTCGTCGTCGATCGCATCGAACCATCCGAATTTACTCCCTTCGATTTGAGCAAGAAAAAAGGGCCGATCTTTGCTCCCGATAAGGTCCGAGAGAAGGCGCTCGTTGAGGAAGCCGCCCCGGCGCTGGAGCTCCGATTCCCACCGAAGCAATGCGTCAATGTCAGCCGCATCGGTCGTCTCCAGCGCGTGGCGTTTATACTCCTTCACGATTTCTTCCCACGTTCCGTCGGTAAACCGAAAGATCGCGGTTTCGAAATGCTCAGTGAGCAAAGCCGCCTTCGTGTAGCGAAACAGCTGTTTCTTCTCGATTGGATCGGGAGGAATAGCAAGAATGTCGCCGCTTCCGATGAAGACTGCACCGGTTACTTTCCCATTGATGGCCTCGGTGAAGGCGATCGCGCCCCTGTTCAAGGTAATCGAGAGAGCGTCGCGGTTGATCGTGATATCGCGAACGCTATAGACCTGCGACTTGTCGAGCCGCAGTTTTGACAGCTGCGCAAGGGTCGGATCCGTTTGCGGCGGGGCTACCTGATAGGCAGGCACGCCCAGCAGTAACAGACTGACAAGCCATCCAAGCATGGCCGCATTCTACTTCATCGCCGCCTCTATAACTCGATCAGGCCAGACCTCAACCCCCGCGCGACAGCCTCCGTGCGGCTTGAGGCCTGAAGCTTTCCAAGAATCGAACCGATGTGGAATTTGATCGTGTGCTCGGAAATATTCAACCGATCGGCAATGTCGCGATTCACAAGGCCTTCGGCCAGCAACTGTAGAACCTGGATCTCGCGTGGTGTAAGGTCCGAACCGAGTTCGTCCTCTGCGTCGGGGCGTGGCACCATCGAACTATCGAAAGCCAGTAGTCCCGTAGCAGCAGCCCGTACTGCATGAATGATCTGATCGGCGGAAACCTCACGGCTGAGGATCGCTCCGCGCTCGGCGCGAATGATGTGGTTGAACGTCCAACTGTCGGGTGTCGAGCCAATGATAACGAGGGGAACCTCATCGAGAAGCTCGTCAAGCCAGTCTCGCGTAATACCAGATTCAGGCGCGGTATCGGTATCGATAACAACGACATCCACGACTAGGCCGTTGAGTAACGAACGCAAGGATGCAAACGTCGACACCTGTCCGGCCACTCTCAATGAAGAATCATCGCGCAGCTGTCGCTCCAGCCAGTTCCGGCGGCTCTCCCCGGAAGCCATGATAGCGACCTGAATCATGAGACTAGCGTAAGGGACGCTCGCCGATCGTGAGGGTCAATTCAACCTTTTGGCCTCCTCGAATCACGACAGCAGAAACCTTCTGGTTGATGCCTCGGCGCAATAAAACGTCGTGGAGATCTTCCACCGCTTCGAATGACTGTCCGTCGAGGCTCACAAGAATATCGCCCAAAAGGACGCCACCGGCATCTGCGGGGCTCGTCCCTTCGACATGCAAGATCAGAAGACCCGTGGATGCTGCGACGCCGGAACTTTTCTGGATCTTTTCCGGAATGCCGACCGGCTGCATCACAAGACCAACATATGGCGAAACGGGATGCCCTTTAGTGATCAATTCCTCGCCGATGCGGCTTAACGTGGACGCGGGAATTGCGAGAGGCCTGCGATGCAACAGCCCACTCGTTGTCATGCCGAGAATTTTGCCGCTGCTGTCGATCAAGGCACCGCCCGAAAATCCGGGATAGAGCGTAAGGTCCGGCCGGATGAACTGATCAATGCGAGCGCGCCCGGCTCTCCATTCGCCCATCAGGCCGCTGAGAAGGCCGGAACTTGCGACGAGGTTCCCTCGTCGAGTTCGGCCGATCGCAACCACAATGGTACCAACCGCCAGTGAAGCCGTATCGCCGAAGTCGGCGGATTTCGTCTCGAGCGGCTTTTCAGTTTTTAAAAGCGCGAGGTCTGCGGAATGCGCGCGACCCACGAGTCGCGCGCCAACGGACTTACCTGAAGAAGGAAGCACTTCGACCGCGCCTTCCCCACGGACGGTGTGTGATGCCGTCAGAATGTAGTCCGGGCGCCAGACGATGCCGCTAGACGTGTGTCCCGATCGGCCGTCCACCGCCACGATCGATTCACCAGCGGTCGCGACCTTTTCTGAGATTTCTTTCGAGACTTGTTGCCAGATGTTTTCCATAGTGGTGCACTCCTGCACGATAGAGTGCAACAGACATTCGGTGGACACACCGCCCGAACGGGCAGGTGTATTGAAATCCGCAGCATGTCCTCATGGTACGCTCGGCCCGAAATGGCAGAGGTGATTCGCTTCAAAACAAGAATGTTTGACCTCGTGAAAGAGCGCCCCAATCCGCACAATCCTATCCACGGCGAATCGTTGCTGCTTTGGCTGAGCCAGAAGACCAGGGGAACTTTGGAGATTTCTCCACCGGACACAGAAGATTGGGGTTGGTATTCCCACGTCGTCTGGCAAGGCCGTGCTTACCTGCTGGGTGCGTGTGCTTATGAAGAAGAGAATGGCTTGAACGAATGGGTTCTCCAAATCGACAAACAGCGATCCTTCATGGAACGGTTGAGCGGCAAGCAACGCATGGATTCCGGTGACGAATGTGTGAGGTTTTTCCTGGAACTTCTCAAAAACGAACCTCAGTTTTCCGAAGTGTCGGTCGATTGAAGAGAGACGCAGGCAGACTATAAGCCGAGTTCTGTACTTCATCACTCGCGCGATGAAGCGGCGATCATTCCTCTAGGTTTCCGGTCTCCCGAAAACTCCAGCAGCCTACCCGGAAACTGGACGGGCCGTCCTCAGCGCCGTGAGGCGCCACGTTTCCTGTTTGGCCTTGCTCCGTGTGGGGTTTACCAGACGATCCGTTGCCGAACCGCCGGTGCGCTCTTACCGCACCATTTCACCCTTACCTGAGACCTTTCAGTCCATCGGCGGTGTATTTTCTGTTGCACTTTCCGTCCCTTACGGGCCCACGAATTACGAGGCACACTGCCCTGTGGAGCTCGGACTTTCCTCTTTGGCGAAGCCAAAGCGATCACCCGTCTGCCTGCGAGCGAATTAGGATACTGGAAGCTGCGCGATTGCACTAATACGCTTTGAGAAACCCCCGCCGATGCCACTGGACGGAAGTGTGCGAGTCCGAAAGAGGAAGTCGCGGAAAAGAGGCACAAAGTTCCAGCTTTACCGCGATATCTATTGTTTTCGCGGGAGAGCGAAATCCTGCTCACCGATCCGTTCCATCAAAGCATTTAGCTCTTCAGGCAACGGCGATTTCAAATGCAGGAGCTCTCCCGTTCGCGGATGAGTGAACTTCAATTCGGCAGCGTGAAGAAAATAGCGTCCAGGCTTACCGTATTTCTTCACGAACGTGGCGTATCGGCGTTCTCCATACACATCGTCCCCAACGATGGGATGACCTATCGCCGCCAGGTGCACACGAATCTGATGCGTACGCCCGGTCTTGATCTTTACTTCCAGCAGCGAAAAGTCTCCCGTCTCTTTCAGCCTGCGATACGAGCTGAGAGCTGCGCGCCCGCGTCCGTGCTGGACACTCATCCGCGTCCGTACGGTCGAATGTCTTGCAATGTTGAGAGCGATATCGCCGGAAGGCTCGCGCATTCGCCCGTGCACAAGCGCCAGGTACGTCTTTTCCACGGTGCGATCCTGAAATGCCCGGCTCATCCGCGCATGAGTCCAGTCGTTTTTGGCAACGATGAGCAGGCCGGAGGTCCACTTGTCTATCCGATGGACGATTCCCGGCCGGGCTTCGCCGCCCGCGCCGGATAAGTTTTGAAACCTGAACATCAAACCGTGAACCAGCGTCCCACCGGTCGTTCCCGCGCCTGGATGGACAACCAGGCCCGCCGGCTTTTCGATGACAACCAGATCGTCATCCTCATAGACAATCTGGAAGGCGATATCCTGAGGCTCCAGGCCGGGCCCGCGGGCCGATTCGAGATCCACTTCAACAACTTCATCGCCGCGCAGCCGGTAGCCGGATTTCTCCTGACGGTTCGCGACCCGGACCGCCCCTGTCCTGTTCAGGGCTTGAATATGAGAACGGGTGAACTGGACAAGATGGCGAGCCAGGAATATATCCAGCCTTAGACCCCGGTCCTCAGGCCCGGCCTGCAGTGTCATGGGTGTCCTTGCGGAAGACTTGAGTTACGAGCAGCCCTACTCCCACGGTGATCGCGGAATCGGCAACATTGAAGGATGGCCAGCGGTAGCTCTTATAGTAGACCTCGATGAAGTCGATCACGAACTGGTAGACGATCCGGTCGTAAAGGTTGCCAAGCGCACCGGCAAGAATGAGGGTAAGAGCGATATGCAAGAGTGTTTGGCTTATTGGCGTCCTCCAGCTATAAACAACAACTCCAGCGATTGCGACGAGAGTCAATACAGCCAATACCGTAGATTTAAGGGGCAGACTGGCAGAATCCAGAATACCGAAGGCGACCCCGGTATTTCGTACATACGTAATGTTAATAAACCCGTCTATTATGAGAATTGTCTGGTTCAGCAGAAGTTTGGTTTGGATCAGCCATTTGGTCCATCGGTCCAGTCCGAGAACGGTGAGAATCAGTACAATATAGGGTAGCCGGGACTTGAATTTAGGTGTCATGCGGAGAGACATTATACTGGACGAACTATGGTATTCTCGGGTGGCACTTTACCGAGGTAAACAACTGAAGCCATGAATCCTAACGAACTCAACGAACAGGACATCTTCAAGACTGGAACCTCAGTTTCCGAGACACAGCCATGGTTCAGTTCCATCCTTAAACAGCTCCGCCAGAATCGTGAGGATCGAAACAGGCCCGCTGCACATATCACGGCTACGCCCGATTCCGACTTTTTCAAGACTGGAACTTCGCTTTCGCGGACTCAACCGTGGTTCACCTCTATCCTGAAGCAGTTCCGCCAAAATCGTGAGGATCGTGAAATCGCTCCCGCCCATGTGACGGCTGCCCCGGATCCCAGTGCTCTGGACAAATTTGTGAAACCCAAGCCTTTGCTTGGCTCCATTGTGGCGACGGCGAAGGGAATGCTTGCAGACCGCGGTCGAACGATTCAAACGACGGCAGCGCCAATTGAAGTTGAAGACCTCTGGAGCAGAGACAATTCTGGAGTTTCCAGAATGCTTTCCGTGGGACTCCATGGTCTCCTTATTGCCGGGCTTGTCATTCCGACGTATCTGGTGTTCCGCAATCCTGAAAAGACCACTACAACTGTCACGATGCTCCAACAGCCGTTGGTGCTGAATTTGCCCAAGATGGATGCCAAATCTGGTGGTGGCGGCGGCGGTGGCAGAAAGACCGTCACTCCTCCATCAAAAGGGCAGGTTCCTCGCGGCGCCGATAAGCAGATCGTTCCACCGATGGTGGAAGCGAAAAATCTGGCACCTAAGCTGGCCGTAGAAACAACGGTTCTCGCACCGCAACTCGCCAACATCATTCCCGATCCCAGCAAGATGTTTGGAGACCCGAACGGCGCTGTCGGACCGCCATCGGCCGGTCCTGGGACGGGCGGCGGAATCGGCACGGGGACGGGCACTGGTGTTGGCCCTGGAAAGGGAGGCGGCGTTGGCCCCGGCGAAGGCGGTGGTATCGGCGGAGGCGTCTTCAATGTCGGTGGAGGCGTCAGCGAACCCGTCCTGCTCTCGCAGGTTCAGCCCGAGTACTCCGACGATGGACGTAAGGCCCGCATCCAGGGCACCGTCGAATTGCTCATCATCGTAAATCCGGACGGAACGGTGAAGTTCGACAACGTCAGAAAGAGTCTTGGTTACGGCCTCGACCAGAAAGCCATTGAAGCGGTAAAAAAGTGGAAGTTTTCCGCCGGCAAGAAAGATGGTAAGCCGGTTGCGACCTATGTCAGCGTGCTGGTGAACTTCAGTCTCCGATAAAAGTTTTTCAGTACCATCGAGGCCGCCGGATTGATCGGCGGCCTTTTTTATTCTGGAGCGAACTCATGAAAGATCCGGTCATCCTCAGCGCTGTTCGGACACCCATAGGGAAATTCCAGGGTGCGCTCAAAACCGTCACCGCTACCCAACTGGGAAGCCTCGTTGTGCGCGGCGCCGTAGAACGCGCAAGGCTACGGCCGGAACAAATCGACGAAGTCATCATGGGAAATGTCATCTCCGCCGGCCTGGGGCAGAATCCAGCGCGTCAGGCAGCCCTTGGTGGAGGACTCACCCCCGAAGTCGCGGCGTTGACCATCAACAAGGTTTGCGGTTCCGGACTGAAGGCCGTCGGCCTTGCCGCTCAAGGAATCCTGACCGGAGATTCGGAGATTGTCGTGGCCGGCGGTATGGAAAGCATGAGCAACGCACCGTACCTGCTTCCCGGCGCCCGTGACGGCTATCGTCAGGGAAATGCTACCGTCATCGATTCGATGATCCATGATGGACTCTGGGACGCCTACGAGCATTGCCACATGGGAAATACCGGCGAGATCGTCGCCGAAAAGTATCGCGTTTCCCGCGAGCGCCAGGACGAATTCGCGCTCAACAGCCATCGCAAAGCCGTCGCGGCCATGCAATCCGGTAAATTCACGAATGAGATTCTTCCGGTATCCATTCCACAAAAGCAGGGCAATCCCCTTCTGTTCGACACCGACGAATCTCCACGCAAGGATTCCACGATAGAAAAACTAGCGTCACTTAAACCGGCATTCAAGAAAGACGGAACTGTCACCGCCGGCAATGCCCCGGGTGTCAATGACGGCGCTGCTGCTGTGGTCGTGACCTCCGCTGAGCGCGCTGCGCAACTTGGACTGTCACCGTTGGCGAGGATCGCGGGCCAGGCCGTCAGCGGAATTGAACCGATGTTGCTTTTGATGGCGCCGGTAAAAGCTGTCCGAAAACTCCTGGCGAAAATCGGATGGAACCTCGCCGAGGTTGACCTCCTGGAATTGAACGAAGCGTTTTCCGTACAGGCTGTCGCTGTCATCGAGGAGTTAAAACTCGACCCCACGAGAGTAAATGTCAACGGCGGCGCCGTCGCGCTGGGCCATCCCATTGGCGCCAGCGGCGCGCGGATACTGGTCACACTTCTCCATGAAATGATCCGGCGCAATGCACGCAGAGGCATCGCAACGTTGTGTCTTGGGGGTGGCAACGCAGTCGCCCTGGCGGTAGAACGGTAGTCGATGGAGAAGATCACGACCATTGGGGTGGTTGGCAGCGGGACCATGGGCAACGGCATTGCCCATGTCGCGGCGCGTGCGGGATACCGCGTCCTGCTTTGCGATGTCCAGCAGGACGCTTTGAATCGCGGCATCGAAACAATCTCGAGGAATCTTGATCGAGAAATCGCGAAAAACAAGCTCTCGGTTTCCGGGAAATCCGAGGTCATTGCTCGCATCACGGGAACCATTGAAATGGACAGGTTCACAGAATGCGACTTCGTTATCGAAGCGGTAATTGAGGATTTCGAAGCGAAGGCGAAACTGTTTCAATCTCTTGATACGATCGTCCGGCCCGGCGTCATTTTCGCCTCCAACACCTCCTCGATTTCGATCACCAGGATGGCATCGAAAACGCAAAGACCTGACAAGATCATCGGCATGCATTTCATGAATCCGGTGCCTGTCATGAGCCTGGTGGAAATCGTGCGCGGCCTGGCAACGTCCGACGCGACGTGCCGGGTAACGCGGAGCCTTGCGGAGTCTTTTGGGAAAACGCCGGTTGAAGTGGCGGACTTTCCCGGGTTTGTGTCCAATAGGGTGCTCATGCCCATGATTAACGAAGCGATCTTCTGCGTCATGGAAGGGGTGGGATCACCGGAAGCCATAGACACCGTCATGAAGCTGGGGATGAATCATCCTATGGGACCGCTCGCATTGGCGGACCTCATTGGTCTCGATATTTGTCTGAATATACTTGAAGTTCTTCACGAGGGTCTGGGGGACCCGAAATATCGCCCGTGCCCCCTGTTGCGAAAGATGGTCGACGCGGGCCAGTTAGGTCGAAAATCCGGTAGGGGCTTCCACCAATACTGATTGGACCTCCCCTGACCGTCAAAGTGGGAAGCTGTTACTTTATGATCCATTGCCAAAACTGCACGACACGAAATCCATTGAATCGTGAGTTCTGCTGGAAATGCGGGGCGAAACTGCTCGTCGCCTCGGGTCCGGCAGCCGGGGACGTCGGAGTTCCCGGCATGGAAGAACACGTTCTGGAGCGGATCAGTGCGATTGAGTATTCGGTCAATATGCTGAACAAGCGCGTCGACGCTTTGGTGGACACGATCGAGCGCGTGGCCGCAAGCAATTTCATCGACCACACAATGATCGAAACGCTCACCGACGCTCTTCAGCAGGCCGGCATCGATCTGAGCAATCTTGAAAAAGAATGGCGGAAGCGCCTCGATTCCCGAATTATCGAGACTCAGGAAGTTGACCGCCTCGCCGGGCGCGTGGGCCGGATCATGGATGCGTATCGCGGAGCGGACCGCTCTCAGTTCGGGCAATGGATCGAACGATCTCACGATCTCTTCCTCAACGGCCAGCCGCGCGAAAGCGTGCGCTTCCTGAAAATGGCGCTGGATCAGGATCCCGCGAACATCGAACTTGGACTGTTGCTTGCTGAGGTCTACTTCCATATGAAGGCCTACGGCAGCGCGCTGCGATGTCTCAGCCATGTGCTCTCCATGAGCCCCGATCACTTTGAGGCAACGTTCCTCTCCGGCCTTGCTCAACAGCACAAAGGCGAGCTGAGAAGCGCGCAACAACAGTTTGAACGCGCGGTGGGCTTGAAAAACGATTCCCCAGCGGCTCATGCCACACTGGGGACGCTGCTCGCGAACGTCGGCCATAAGAAAAAAGCTCTCAAACATCTCGCGACAGCCCTGAAACTCAAGCCCAGCGCCTCGGTTCATTACGTGCTAGGAGCGATCTATTACCGCTCCGGAGAGCACAAGCGCGCAATCCAGCATTTGAAGCAGGCGACAGAACTCGATCCTCAGTATGGCGAGGCGTTCTATCAACTCGGATTGCTGTGCCTGGAGATGAACTGGCTCCGAAAAGCCCAGCAGTGCTTCAAAACAGCCCAGACTCTGAACCCCTACGAGAAGCGCTATCGCAGGCGTGTGCCCAGCTTCTCGGGTGAAGCTACCGGTCCGGATCAACTGAATAGGCTCATCCGCGAGGAAATCCGTCTGGTTCAGTACGGAGGATCGAGCGGACTCAAGCGTAAATAGAAAAGGAAGAAGTATGCCTGACGAAAAAACAGAAAAAACACGGGCAATCGATCTGGCCCTTTCACAGATCGAGAAACAATTCGGCAAGGGTTCCATCATGCGTCTGGGCTCCTGGGATCTGACCACGGGCATGGAAGCGATCTCCTCGGGATCGCTCTCGCTGGACGGAGCGCTTGGGATCGGCGGGTATCCACGCGGACGCGTCGTTGAAATCTTCGGACCGGAATCCAGCGGCAAAACCACGCTATCTCTTCACGCGATCGCTGAAGCGCAGCGAAACGGCGGAACCGCAGCGTTTGTGGACGCCGAACACGCTCTGGATGCGGTTTACGCCCGCAAGCTGGGCGTGGACATCGACAACCTTCTGGTCTCGCAGCCCGACAGCGGCGAGCAAGCTCTGGAAATTACGGAAGTCCTGATCCGCAGTGGCGCCATCGATATCGTTGTCGTAGACTCGGTCGCCGCCCTGGTCCCTCGAGCCGAACTCGAAGGTGAAATGGGAGAAGCGCAAATGGGCCTTCAGGCACGCCTGATGTCGCAGGCTCTCCGGAAGCTCACCGGTATCGTATCCAAGTCGAAAACAACGCTGATTTTTATTAACCAGATTCGCGAGAAGATCGGCGTCATGTTCGGCAACCCCGAAACAACGACTGGCGGACGCGCGCTGAAGTTCTATTCCTCCGTCCGCGTCGATGTGCGGCGCATCGCTTCGATCAAGGACGGCGACACTGTCGTGGGTAGCCGCACCAAAGCGAAGGTTGTGAAAAACAAAGTCGCGCCTCCGTTCCGTGAAGCGGAATTCGATATCCTCTACGGAGAAGGCATTTCGAAGGAAGGAGATCTTCTCGACCTCGCTGTCGAGAAGAATATCGTCGAAAAGAGCGGTGCCTGGTTCTCGTTCCAGGGCGAACGCCTTGGACAAGGCCGCGAGAATGCTCGAGTGTTCCTGAAAGAGCATCATGACTATCGCGGCCGCATTGAGCTTGGTTTGCGCGAAATTATGGGCATCGGGGTTCCGACAGTTCCCGCCCCGACAACTACGGCAGGAGCCAGTTCTGAAAACGGTCACGGCAAAAGAAAGTAGCAACACACGTCACACTTTTCCGAGCGGTACGAGGAAGCAAGGGCGAAGTTTCGCGCCCTGGTGCACAAAGCGGGTGGCCGGCTCCATATCCTGGAACTGTCCGCCCGCTCGCCTTCCGCCACTAGCCTGAGCATCGACATTGGCTGGCTCGGATCTGAGACCCCTCAACATGTTCTTCTCCACTCTTCCGGTATTCACGGCGTCGAGGGGTTTGCCGGCTCCGGAATCCAGCTTCAGCTCCTCGATCGATTGCCTTCTCTCTCCAAAAACTCGGCGCTGATTCTCGTTCACGTTCTGAATCCTTTCGGAATGGCATGGATTCGGCGAGCAAACGAGAACAACGTCGATCTCAATCGAAACTTCCTGGCGGACGGTCAATACCGCGGGTGTCCGCCCAACTACTCGCGCGTGGATTCCTTTCTCAGTCCGAAGACAAAGCCCAACCACGATTTCTTTCTCATAAAAAGTGCATTGATGATCCGCCGCTTTGGCCTGACCCCGCTCGTCCAGGCTATCGGGGGCGGTCAGTATGAATATCCACAGGGTCTGTTCTTTGGCGGCAAGAAGCTCGAAGAAGGACTGCAAAAGTACTACGCATTCCTTCAAGAACGCCTGCGTGCCGCGCAGAAGGTGCTGGCCATCGACGTACACACGGGCATCGGACGATTTGGACGGGACATGCTCATCGTCGAGCGTCCTCACTACGAGTATCTGCGCCGAGCCTTCGGAAGGCGCGTCACGCTTTCAGAACCGAAGCACGGTCCGGCCTATCGCATTCGAGGCGGATTGCACAATCTGCTCTCTCACGCCATGCCGGAGGCGGACTTTCATTTTATCGGTCAGGAATTCGGGACCTACAATCCGATCAAGGTGTTGCATCGCTTGCGCGAAGAAAACCGATGGCATCACTTCGGTACGGGTTCGCCCGACCACTCGACGAAGCAAGAGTTGAAAGAAGCTTTCTACCCCCGTAGCAAACAGTGGCGGAGGCGCGTGCTATCCCGCGGCCGAGCCGTGGTCGAACTCGGCCTCCGAACCCTGCGATAAATCGGGGCCAGGCACGCTGTTTCCCTATTTTCCCGCGCGATAATTTCAGAGATTTCTGCTTATTCTCACGGGAAAAGGGAAACAGCGTGCCTGGCCCCGATTTCTTCCCCGTCCCCGATTTATCCCGGTTGAACTCCGTGGGGCCCTGTCGTACGATTTTCACCTCGATGACTGTTCTTTTGAAACTTTTGATCGTAATGGCTGTCGTCAGTATTCTGCGTAGCTCGGAGAGATTCAGGACGATGAGCCGGGAGCTTGACGAAGCCGCACTAGACTCGCTGCAGAAAATCATGCGAGCGAGCGAAGAATCGGGTTATCCCGCCGAACTGGTGCCCCTCATGATCGTCCTCAGCGCCGTCATGTTCATGGCGATGATGGCAGGCCTCGGCAGCATCAAGTTCTAGCGCGTCGGCCAAAAGGCTCGCGTCGGACCTATCGGATGGGTCCGGGGAGACAGGCGCGTTGATATTCTTGAACCCTCCGGCGGCATCGTTCCTGCGGGTTTGTCTGTCGCGATGCGCGCGTGCCGTCAGCCACAAGGCACCAGCGTAGAGTGTGGGCAACACGTTTGTGCCATTGCAATTGCCCTACGAAGCGCTTATTCTTTTAACTTTCTTTCGCCAAATCGCACCGTGATTGTACT
>Ga0105248_10001825_pt1 | contig 23652 bp, 20 predicted proteins | sample KBSS34metaG_FD_81524 | JGI IMG/M metagenome (GOLD analysis project Ga0105248, IMG submission 81524) | Switchgrass rhizosphere microbial communities from Kellogg Biological Station, Michigan, USA - KBS S3-4 metaG | ecosystem: Host-associated > Plants > Roots > Rhizosphere > Soil | place... | reverse complement strand
GTTCGGACGTGAGTCGCCAGGCCGAGTCCACGCATTGCGCAGATCACATACCAGCCGATGTCCACCTGCCACCAATGACGGCTGAAGCATGCGGACGCAGGGTTCGAATGGTGATTTCCGTGCCAGTTTTCTCCCCATGCCGTGACCTGCAGGGGGCCGAGCCACCAGATGTTCTGGCTCGTGTCCACGCCGTCCGGAAGGCCGGGTTTGAGGTGCAGCAGGCTGTTCACGAAAGCTTGCATATGAAGGCAATAGACCAGGCGAATCGCTCCAAGCCAGAACAGTCCTGCCCATCCAAAGAGGAAGTACCCAAACGTGAGGGAGAGGATGATCAGGTATGGCTGAACTCTAGCCCAGAACAAATAGCGTGAATGGATTAAATCCGGACACCACTTTTCCATGCTGGACGCTTCCCACTGATAGAGCCAACGCAGGTGAGCCCACCAAAAGCCCCCGTGCCGGGGGCTTGAAACATCGTCGATTGTGTCCGAGTTCGCATGGTGATTGCGGTGATTCGCGATCCAGGTGCTGGGAGCTCCGGACCCATTGAATACCGCAAAGAAAATGAGGATCTGTTCCGCAACGAGATTAAGCCTTACCGCGCGATGGGAAAGAGCACGGTGATAACCAACGGTTGTGCCCAGTCCGCCAAGGGCCGTCGCAACAACTGCCCCGAGGAACACCTTCCAGCCCGGGACCGGAAAAAGCACTATTCCAACCACAGCCAATATGTGGATTAGAAGCAGATACACTAAGGTTTGACGATTGTCTCCATCCGCTTTCCACCAGGGCTGTGTCCAGGGATGCTTTTCCGCAAGGGCCGAGCGATTTGTCAATGAACTCCTCCGTAAACAAAATCGCGAAATACTAACACGCTGCCTTGGGAAAGCCTGTGAGGTTTCTTCGAAAAACGTGAGAAAGAATCGCGGTTTACTTTTTCGTCAAGTACTTTGCAGGATTCGCTTTGAAGAGGTCCTTGTCCCGGTTCGAACAGAAATAGTAGGTGTCGCCCTTATAGGTGTAGGACAGATCGGCGTGCTTATCGACCCAGAGGTCACAAACAGGATCTTGAACCTGCCCCTTCTTACCCTGCGAGAAGAGGACGACTGAGCCCAGAACGAAAATTACCAGGGTAAGCACCACAATTCGCGTCGAACGTTTCACTTCGGAGACCTCCCATCCTGCCAGGAACGACTGCGGGATCCATGAAATAACTTCGGCAGCATCGAATCAAGAAGAATCGTGTGCCGGCGCCGTCGAAGGAGGCTTTTGTAGGGTATTCCCCTCCTTTACCGGCCTAAAGGCGGATTCCCGTCGAGGTTCGCTGACAAGGTTTTTTGACGTTGGTTTTAGGCTTTTGCCGTAAAATTTCGCGGAGGTTTCTTGAAGGGAGGCTGGCAAATTTGCCCAAGTGCAACTCTATTCTGATGGGTTTGATTACCATCGTGCTGCTCGTTGCCGCACTCCCTCCTACGTCTTCTCGTTTCGTAGCCGAAAACGGCTCGGTTCGAGAGGAGTCTGTCCTCACGGGCGTTCCCCGAATTGAGGTTGTCGAGGGGGCCTTCAAGCGGAACGCAACGCTGGTTGCGACGCTCGTGGACTTTGATATCCCCGCCGAACTCGCCGAAGACGTCGCGAGGCTGATCCAGCCCGTTTTCGACGTTCGCAATTTTCGTTTCGGCAAGCCCTTCAAGATCGAGAAGGACACTGACGGAAGCCTGCGGGCGTTCGAATACAAGATCAGCGACGAAAAGGTTCTTGAAGTTCAACGCGGCGCCGACAGCTATGAAGCGAAAGTTTCGACACTGAACTTTGAAAGCCGGGATACCGTCATTACCAGTCAGATAAGCCCGTCTCGAAACAGTCTCTATGCCGCTCTGGCAGAGCAGGAGCGGAATGCAGTCCAACTTGCCGAGAAAGTGTCTGCGATCTTTGCATGGGACGTGGATTTCAACTCCAACCTGCAGGTGAATGACAGGATTCGGATCGTCGTTCCGGCCTATTACCACGAGGGTGAATTCATCAAGTGGGGAGACATCCAGGCGGCCGAATTGATCAATTCCGGCAAGACATATCGGGCATTCCGTTACGAGGGTTCCTACTATGACGCCAAAGGCAACGCGATAAAGCGCGCAATGCTAGCGTCTCCGCTGCCGTTCAATCCGCGGGTGACTTCAGGATTCTCCAGAGCCCGTCTCCACCCGATTCTCGGGACGAGCCGTCCCCATCTTGCCGTCGACTATGGCGCACCTACCGGCACTCCCGTGCAGGCGGTAGCAAAGGGCACGGTGACTTTCGCCGGATGGGATTCGGGGTACGGGAATCTCGTGCAGATCAAGCATTCCGGCGGGCTCACCACCGGGTATGCGCACCTGTCAAAAATCGACGTTCGCCCAGGGAGTACGGTCGCTCAGGGGGATTTGATCGGCAGAGTTGGTCAGACAGGTCTGGCAACGGGACCTCATCTGCATTACATGATGACGAAGGGTGGAAGACCGATCGATCCGCGAAGTCTGAAGGCGGAACCTCCGATCCCGATCGATGCAAAACTTCTGCCTTCGTTCCTTGAGCGCATTGCTCCAGTGCAGGCGCAGCTCGGAGCGCGCAGTCCGCACTGAGGTAGAGACCGGGCGCCTGGCGGGAGGCACTGCCCGCCACTTCAACCACCCGCTTCTTCCAGCAGCTTTTCAAACTCTGCCACGTCCGTTACGGGCTGTTTGCAGGCCAGGTTCTGACAAACATACGCAGTCGGCTTGCCACCAATCGCCTTGCGGTCCTTGAGCAGGGCAATTGTGCTTTCTCCAGCAGCAATAACTGTTCGCGGCAGGAACTTCTTTCGGTACGCCGCCAACAACTGTCCCGTTCCTCCAGCTAACGCGATTTCCATTGGTGGTCCGATCGCAAAATCCACAGCTGCCAGCATTCTTCCAAAACCGGAGGCATATTGAGCCAGATGGCTCTCCACGGCTGCGAACGTTTGCTCCGCGTGAGTGCGGAAATCGTCGCGGCCCAACAGTGCGGAAAGACGCAACAAAACGTCGGCCGCGACAGAGTTGCCCGAGGGCGTCGCGTTATCGAAGAAGTCCTTGGTCCTCGTGATCAGTTCCTCATGATCGAGAGCCGTGAAGTAGAAGCCGCCCTGATCCTCATCCGCAAATCGCTCGATGATGATCTGCGCCAGAGCTTCCGATTGGCGTAGCCAGCGTTCATCGAACGTGAGTTGGTATAGCGCGAGCAGGCCATCGGCGACATTGGCGTAATCATCGAGATAGGCATTAAATCGTGCACGCCCGTCCTTGAAGCTGTGCAACAGGTGCTTGCCGTCCCACAGCTTGTCGAAAATAAAGGAAGCATTTTCCTCAGCCACTTTCCGATAGTCGTCGCGCTGCAGGAATGCTGCGGCGTCAGCGAAAGCGCGCAGGGCGAGACCATTCCAGTCCGTCAGAATTTTCTCGTCGCGGCCGGGATGTACGCGCTTTTCTCGTGCAGCATAAAGACGGGGAAGCGCAGCTTTAACCTTCACTGCCAGGTCTTGTTCTGTAATCTTTTCGAGCTTGCAGAACTGTTCGGGAGGTCGCGGCACATTCAGGATGTTGTGATGCTCCCAGTTGCCGTAGTCCGTGACGTTGTAATAGCGGGCCAGAAGTTCGCCGCCCTCTTCCACGACTTCGAGAAACTCCTCCCGCTCCCAGACATAAAACTTGCCCTCCACACCTTCGCTGTCGGCATCCTGAGTGGAGTAAAAGCCACCGCCAGGGTCCCGCATCTCCCGCACGACAAAATCGAGAATCTCTTCCGTAATCCGCCGATACAGCGGCTTTCCGGTGAGCCGAAAGGCGTCAAGGTAGACGCGCGCCAGAAGCGCATTGTCATATAGCATCTTTTCGAAGTGGGGCACGAGCCAACGGTCATCCGTGGAATAGCGATGGAACCCACCGCCGACCTGGTCATACATTCCGCCATAGGCCATTTTGTCGAGGGTGACGGTGGACATCTCGAGCGGGTGTTCGTCGTGAGTCCGGTAGTGATAGCGGAGGAGAAAATCGATACTCATGCTGGGCGGGAATTTCGGAGCATTGCCAAAGCCGCCCTCGCGGGGATCGAAGCGGCTACTCAGTGAGCGTGCCGCCTGGTCGAGCAACTCGGCACTGAGCGTCCCTGTTCCCCGTCCGTTCTGCATTCGCTGATTCAAATGTTGCCGCAGCATTTGCGCATTGCTCTGAACTTCATCGCGGCGCGTGCGATACGCCTCGGCGATGTTCATCAGGAGGCGGGGGAATCCCGGCCGTCCGTAGCGATCGTCGGGAGGAAAGTATGTTCCTCCATAAAATGGCTCGCCGTTTGGGAGCAGGAACACTGTCAGCGGCCAACCTCCGCTGCCCGTCATGATCTGCACGGCGGTCATGTACACCTGGTCCAGGTCAGGCCGTTCTTCCCGATCCACCTTGATGTTGATGAAGTTGTCGTTCATCAGCTTTGCGATCTGTTCGTTTTCGAACGACTCGTGTTCCATCACGTGACACCAATGACAGGCCGAGTATCCAATGCTCAAAAGGATCGGTTTGTTTTCATCCGTGGCGCGTTTGAGCGCCTCGTCAGACCAGGCATACCAGTCGACAGGATTATGCGAATGTTGGAGAAGGTACGGACTGGTCTCGTGAATGAGACGATTCGGCATGGGATTAGCTCCGGAGTTTTTGTTTGGATATCGCGTCTTCCAAAGCCGTCGCAGTTACCCTGAAATGGTTTGCATGCCAGACGGGATTACCTTGTGAAATCAGGATTGCCTGCGGCGACTCGTGCTGAATACCAAACTGCTCCTCGAGGGAGTCGGAAAGCTCTCGATCTTCGATGACCAGAACCATGCCGCAGGCAACATCAGGATGTCTCGAAAGGAAGTCCTGTACCTCGCCGTAGGCGGCAGCACTGCGCGAACACTGCGTGCTATGCTTGAAAAGCACAACCGGTTCTTTCTGGGATCTCTCGAAAAGTGGGCCTAGGTCCTGTTCCTCGTGGAGTTCAACGAGCATGATCGTAGGGTAGCAGATCGACCCGGAACGAGGAGCAGCGAAATTGCCAGGCAAGGAAATCACAGATGATCTCGATCTCCTGCTCGGCGTCATGCCGCCACACCTCAAAGAGGCCCTGATAAGACAAACGGACCTCAAAAACCTTGTTGAGATCGTTTTGGATCTGGGCCGTCAGCCTGAGGCGCATTTCCCCGGCCGCGCGGTCTATCTTTCGGACCAGACGATCACGCGCGAAGATATCGAATACGCGATCCATCGGGTCGGCTCATTTACGATGGACAATCGCGCGGGAATTGAGAGAACACTTCATCGTATTTCCTGTATCCGTAATCGTCGGGACATTGTTATCGGGTTGACCTGTCGCGTTGGCCGCGCGGTGTACGGAACCGTCGATGTTCTGCGGGATGTGATCGAATCCGGAAAGAGCATTCTTCTTCTGGGGCGGCCCGGCATCGGCAAAACAACATTGCTTCGCGAAAGCGCCCGAGTTCTTTCGACCGAATTGAAGAAACGCGTGATCGTCGTCGATACCTCGAACGAGATTGCCGGCGACGGTGACATTCCGCATCCTGGTATTGGAACAAGCCGCCGCATGCAGGTGCCAAGGCCGGACCTGCAACACGCCGTAATGATCGAGGCTGTCGAGAATCACACTCCTGAGGTGATCGTCATCGACGAGATCGGGACGGAGGCAGAAGCCCAGGCAGCACGGACGATCGCCGAACGGGGCGTCCAATTGATCGCGACGGCTCATGGGAATTCCCTCGACAATCTATTGATGAACCCGACGCTGTCGGATCTTCTTGGCGGTATTCATTCGGTTACGCTGGGCGATGAGGAGGCCCGGCGCCGCGGCACGCAGAAAACCGTGCTGGAGCGGAAAGCTCCGCCAACTTTCGATACCCTTGTGGAGATTCGAACCCGGGATGAGTTTTCTGTGTTTCACGAGACCGCGCCTGTCGTCGACGCGTTTCTTCGCGGACGCACTATTGGGCCCCAGGTTCGTGTACGAAAGGAGGGAGGCTTCGACGTGCGCGAACAGGAGCCTTCTGCATTGCGTCCGTCTGCGCCCTCCCATTCCGCCCGCCCGTTTCGTTCTTCACGTGAGGATCGGGCAGCGTCGGACGGTTCCGCGCGCAAGAGCATCCGAATCTACCCGTATGGGATTAGCAAGGATCGGCTCACACGTGCAATTAATGACCTTCAGGTTCCGGCCTCGATTGCCCGGGCACCGAAGGATGCAGACGTGGTTCTCACGCTGAAGGCCCAGGAAAAACGACAGTCGGGGACGTTAAAGGATCTCGAAGAAGGGGGGCTGGAAATTTCGGTCCTGCGCAGCAATACCGTCAGCCAGATGAAGTCTTTCCTGCAGCAGGCATTTGGCCTTGAGGACCAGACAACAGAAACGGATAAGGCCCTCGTCGAAGCCGAGCAGGCGATAGATCGCGTCATGTCATTTGGTAAACCCGTCGAACTGGCGCCGCAGAATCCTCATGTTCGTCGATTGCAGCATCTCCTGATCGAACAACATGGACTGGGATCGCAGAGTCGCGGTGAAGTCCCGTGGCGTCGCGTGGTGGTGCTGCCGACTCGGGGGTAGGAAATCGGGGAAAGAAAATCGGAACCGGGTGGCCAGGCCCCGATTTCCTTCCCGGGTACGCCTAAATAGGGATATCGTATTGCGCACTGTAACTGGTAGCTGCGCTGGATCGTGACTGCCCGCTACTGTTCGTCCTTCCAGCGATACGGCCCGTTGTCTGCTGGCCGGCAACCGCACTGCGCCGGCCGGAGGGTGCACTGTGAGTAAGCTTCGCGTTCTGATTCTGAAGCCGAGCAAATACGATCCGTCCGGGCATGTCCAGAGATTCCGTCGGGGTTTCATGCCAAACGCGACAATTCCTTATTTGCGAAGCATGACTCCTCCTGAGTTGGAAGGCCACACGATTGAAACTCACGTGATCGATGAGTATGTTCAGACGGATCTCTCCTATCTACGCCTGCTGAGAGGCGAAGAGTATCCGACATTGCTCGCTCTGGCCGGTGTTCAATCGCATCAATTTCAACGGAGCCTGGATCTCGCAGCCTTTGCCCTGCACCATGGCGTTGAACATTGCGTCATTGGCGGCCCCCACCCGATGACCTGCGACACGTCCATGTTTCATGGCCGTGGTGTCAGCTTTGCTCTGTCAGAGGCGGAGACGATCTGGTCGTCGATCCTCAAGGACGCGCTGAATGGAGGTCTTCGGCCCGTCTATGGGGAAGGTCATCGGTGGCAAGCCGAACTCGACGCGCCGGTGCTGCAGCCTCCTTCGCCCACAGACTTGCGGCGTTACATCGTTCCGATGCTGGGGATCTATCCGGCGCGCGGCTGCCCTTTCACGTGCAATTTCTGTTCGGTCATCAAGATTGCCGGTCGCGCTATCCGCTCACAGGATATCGAAGTCACCCTCGCGGGTTTGCGGGCTGCCAAAGCGGCAGGCGTGAAATACATCATGTTCACGTCCGACAACTTCAATAAGTATGCAGATGGGCCGAAGCTGCTCGAGGCCATGATCGCGGAGAAGATCCAGTTCCCGTTCTTCGTGCAGTGCGATACGCAGATCGCGAAGCAGGAGGAATTCATAGATCTGCTTGCAAGAGCCGGATGTTTTCAGGTGTTCGTCGGTGTCGAGTCTTTCAACCGGAAGACGCTGCTGGCAGCGCACAAGGCGCACAATTATCCCCAGCTTTACGAGAACATTGTGAAGATGTGCCGAAGCCGCGGCATCATCACACACTTTTCGAATATCGTCGGGTTTCCCGAAGATACCGAGAAAGGCATCGACGAGCACCTGCGGGAACTCATTGCGATCGCCCCCGATGCGGCATCCTTCTATATCCTCACTCCGATCCCGGGCACGCAGCAGTATGACGACTTTCTAGCCGAGGGAAGGATTTTCGAAGCCAATCTGGACCGTTTCGATGGGACAAACGCGGTATGGCACCATGATGCGCTCGACTGGCGGCAGCTGCAGGACACGCTCTTTGATTGCTACCGCCGGTTCTACAGCGCGCCTCAGTTTTATCGGTTGCTGCATCGTAGCAAGCCTCGGGAAATGGCGCACGGTGTTGCGCTCTACCTGTTTTCACGTTTCGCGGCGTTCCGCCGCATGCATCCCATGTCGGGCGGGATTGGACGGGTCTTCCGTGATCGAAGTACAGACTATCTGTATCTGCGGCGCAAACGATTCGGGATAAGTCTGGCCCCGCTTCCGGCAAGTCTGCAGCTTTCTTCACATGATGCTGCGCTCAATAGTCGAGCGAATGCGCAGGCAGTGTGACCCGAGACAGAAACGGTAAGGAGCCTGGAAATCTTAAAACCGAAATTAGAAGATCCCGGGTTGGACTTCTTCCTCCCTACTTGTCCACGTACGTCAGGTTCAGAGCCCACAGCGCACTCTCTCGAATCTCGATTGGCGCGGTCAGCACTCTTCCATCCGGCAGAACGTCGAATCCCGGCCAAATTGTCTTACCGCCATTCACCTCGGGATCGAGAAAGGTCTTCGGGGAGCCCTTGATCCATACAGACGGGGTAGGTTCCGGAAGATCGTCTCGCACTCGCCGCGGTTTTCCTCCCTGGATCTCCACAGTCCATAGTGCCCGGTCGCTCCAGAAGGAAAGCGTTTGGCCGTCCGGAGAGAATCTGGGGAAATAGCCGTTCACGTTGAGGCCGCGTCTTTTACCGATCATCGGCATTGTCCAGAGCGTCATTGGCCCGCCCTGGTTCGATGCGAACGCAATTGTTCTTCCGTCGGGAGACCAGTCGGGTTCAAAGTCCACTTCGACTGCATCGGTCACGCTCGATGAAACGCCATCGCGGATGTCGACTTTTCGGAGATCGATTTGCCCAAGGATGTCGGTGTGCGTGTAGATCAGCTCAAAACCGTTGGTAGAAAATCGCGGTTGCGTTCCAAGCACGCGAAACGTCGGTGCGTCCCCATGACTTCCAGCGGTCCAGATCTCAAACTTGTTATCCTTCTGGATTGTGTAGGCGACAAGCGTGCCATCCGTCGATGCGGCGGGTTCAAACTCGACATCCGCGGTGTGAGCAATCGCCGCTCCGTCGGATGCTACGATGTTCGAATCAAGGTCGTAACGGGGCAGGAAGATGCGGTCCTGCCAGATGGCGATGCCGACGCGCTCCGGCAGAATTCCGTTTAGCATTCCGGTGAGCGGCGCGACGGTGTTTGCCCCGAAGTCGACAACCCAAAGGCCATAGCCTCCAGAACGATTGGTGAGGTAAACGAGCTTCTTGCCACCTTCGATCCAGCCAACGTCGAGTGGGTTCTCCGCCCACCGATCCGCAACCAGAGCCCGAGCTCTGCCATCTGACGCATCGATCGTCCAAACCTCGCCGCGCATTCCCAAATTCGTTTTGATAAAAGCGATTTGTTGCGAGTCTGGTGAAAAACGCGGGCCTCGAACTGAAATTTCAGGATTTGAGTCGGCTTCGAGCAATGCACGCTCGTGTGTTCCTCCGGTATCGGTGATCCAGAGGGTGCGGTCGCGAACGAACGCGAGACGGCCGGTCCCGGACCATGAAAGAGATGTGGCGTTTTGCTTGAATAATTCCGGCGTTGGCGGCGCTTCGGCGGGAGCGGTCGAAACGGCAAAAGTGTCGTCGCCTCGAGTGAACGTAAGACGCTGGCCATCCGGGGCCCAGGCTGGAAAACTTTCCTTATCAGTGGTTTGTGTCAGTCTCCGACGAGAGCCGTTGCTGATATCGAACAGCCAGAGGTCTCCGGAAGCAACCGCGACGAGTCGGCTTCCGTCGGGCGCCATGGTGACCTCGGTTTCGGATCCCTCGAAATCGACTAGCTTTTCCAGCCGCGGTTGGCCGAACACCTTTGGGCCAGAACTCATTGAGTTGAAAAGAATTACAACCACCGTTACCAGCGTTGTAGCGACGACCAGCGGCACCCACGGAATCTTCATTGGACCTCCGCCGGGGCGAATCTTACTACATCATGAAAAGTGGTTATTCGCATTCTGGCAAGGTTCGGCTATAATGCCGTTCGGCTCTCGGCAGCAGTTCTCACCAATGCCGACTCGCCGTTTACACGTTTTCAGCGTCTGAAAGAATGTCAGCAGGTACGGGGATCAAAAAAACCTCCCCGGAATCAGAGGGAAGTTATGTCTTTAAAACGAACGAAGGGTAAGGAAGCCCGGAAACTCAGAACAGTCACTACCAGCAAGGCCGTGACCTCCTCGCGGAGTGTCGCGAAGCTCGGACGTGGAACTGCTCCGAAACTTGCTGTTAAGACTACGCTTAAGTCGCCTTCCAAAACGGCCATCAAGGTCGCGGTTAAGCCGGATACTAAGCCTGCGCCGAGCGCAAGGCCGGCCATTAAGGTCGCCGCTGCCAACAAATTGCCGATGAAGGAAACCACTTTGATGAAGCCGGTCGCGATCAAGCCCGAGCGCATCCACAGTCATCCAACAATGTGTCTGCATTGCCACCTGATTGTCGAAATGTTTCATGAACGGGGCGCCGACCCCGTGAAGGGCGCATGGCAGTGCCCTCGATGCGGCCACAAGTACCTGTTCTCTCATTGGAAGATCAAGCGGCAGGCTCGCAGCAAATCAGAAGCTGCTTAACGCGGCCAAAACGGAATTTCGTTAATCACCTGGAGGCGACGGTTTACCGTCGCCTATTTTTTTGCGATTCGGTGTCAGGCACCTCGTACCCCGGTTCACTGTGAAACTTGAACGCCACTTCTACTGCAGACCCGCCCTCGATGTTGCGCGGGAGCTTCTCGGCAAGGTCCTTGTTCGGCGCCTGCGAGGAAGGAACCTCGCCGGGAAGATCGTTGAGACCGAAGCTTACGTCGGACCGCACGATTTAGCCTGCCACGCTTCAAAAGGGAAAACTCCCAGGACATCGATCATGTTCGAGGAGGGCGGCTGTGCCTACGTCTACATGATCTACGGCTTCTACTTCTGCCTGAATGCCGTCACGGAAGCCCGAGACTATCCCGCCGCAGTTCTCATTCGCGCCGTCGAGCCGCTCGATCATCTAGCCGTGATGAAAAGACTCCGGAAGAATCCCGATCACAACACGAACATCGGCAGCGGCCCGGGAAAGTTGTGCATGGCGATGGCCATCGACAAGAAACTCAATGGAATCGACCTGACGGGCGACACATTGTGGATTGAAGACCGTAAGCTCGTCGTTAGACGGATCATTGCAACTCCGCGAGTAGGTGTCGACTATGCCGGCGAATACAAGGACAAGCCGTGGAGGTTCTACGAAGATGCAAATCCGCACGTGTCGCGGGTGAAATTCCAATGAGTTTCATGATGCCAGCTTCTTGTCTTTACCACTCGCGGCTTGCTTCGTGGGGAGAAGAATTGGGAAGGCGCGCTCGATCTTCTCCTTGGCCCTGAGCTCGCGGAGGGTGTTTTCCAGCATGTTGGCCGGGATTGAACGACTGCGGTACCGAGCGTGGCGGGTACTCCCTGAACGATTCAAGGAAGCCCATGATGCCACCCATCCCTTGATAAACCTCCGGCACGTGATTGATGATCCAGTCCCAGTATGTATTGGAAGTGATATCCGCGCGCTCAAAGGGGTCTTGCATAAGGTTATACAACTTCGTCAGGCGCAGGAGGGTGAACGGCTCTCCCCACACGCCCATTGTTCCTTCCAGTCTCTGCTCGGCGAAGGAGCACTTATAGTCGCCAATGCGCATGCCCACAAGCAGGCCGTCGTCGTCGGAGTAGAAGAAGGTTTTGCGAGCGCTTTTGACGCCGTTGTTTCGGTTTGCGGTGCCCTCGAATGAGGTGAGGAATTTGCTCTGATCGTACCCGTCGAGATGGACCTTATAGGTGTGGCCGTGTCCGTCGTCGTACCCCTTGAGGCACTTGTCGACAATGTCCGCTTCCCCTGCCAGCGCGCAGAGGGTGGGAACCCAGTCGTTGTGACTCATCAGTTCAGTGGTGATGCTGCCGGCTTTGATGTGGCCTGGCCAGCGTACCAGGCACGGTACGCGAAACGCGCCCTCCCAGTTCGTATTCTTTTCACTGCGGCAGTGTGTCATCGCTCCATCGGGCCAGGTATTCATGTGCGGGCCATTGTCGCTGGTGTAAACGACGATCGTGTTGTCGGTAATTCCCATAGCGTCAAGGGCGTTGAGGACTTTCCCGATCGTCTCGTCATGCTCGATCATTCCGTCAATGTACTCGCTATCTCCATGGGCGTAGCACCCACGGTGTTCGGCACGGGCGTGCGTTCGCAAGTGCATGCGGGTGGAGTTGAACCAGCAGAAGAAAGGCTTGCCCGCTTTGCTCTGACGCTGCATGAACTCGATTGCGCGTTCGGAAGTCTCGTCGTCGATCGACTCCATTCTCTTTTTCGTTAGCGGGCCGGTGTCTTTTGATCGTCTGTTTCCCAATTTTGCCGAAGCGTGGGTCTTCGGTGGTGTCGTCCTTGTCGATGGCCTTGCAATCGAGTACTCCGCGCGGACCCCACTGGGCTTTGAAGGCGGGGTCTGTCGGGTAATCGGGGAGTTCCGGCTCTTCTTCGGCATTGAGGTGATAGAGGTTGCCGAAGAATTCGTCGAAGCCGTTCGCTGTCGGGAGCGTCTCGTTGCGGTCGCCTACGTGATTCTTGCCGAACTGGGCTGTGGAATAACCGAGGCTGCGAAGCAGGCCGCCAATGGACGGGTCAAGCTGACTCATCCCCATGGGTGCACCTGGGAATCCCACTTTGGTGAGACCCGTCCGAATGCCGTGTTGGCCGGTAAGGAATGCGGCGCGGCCAGCCGTGCAGGATCGCTCGCCATAGTAGTGCAGGAACTTCATTCCTTCTTTTGCCAACCGGTCGATGTTGGGCGTGTCGTAGCCCATAATCCCATCACTGTAACAACTGAGGTTCGTGACGCCGATGTCGTCGCCGAAGATCACCAGAATGTTTGGTGTTTTTGTCTTGGCCATGAGTTACTTGCTCCTGTTTTGAATTGCCAACGCAACGCTTCGGCCCGCGAGGATAGAGCTGCCGCCTTTCGGGGATGAGATTCACGAAGGCCGTGTTTCAACCCGCAAGACTACCGGGAAACGATTAGGGCTTTCCTGTATGTCGAGCGGCCGCCTGATCGCTGGACAAGCATGGTTCTCGCCAGCCGGGTTTATACTTCAAAGTGATCCGTTTACTCATGAAGTCCGTCCTCGAAACCAAACTCGAGTCCATTCCTCCTGGCCCCGGTGTGTACCTGTATAAAGATGTGTCTGGGATGCCGCTATACGTCGGCAAGGCTCGTTCCCTGCGGAATCGGGTTCGTTCATACTTCCAGGATTCCCGAGATTTCGATCCGCGGCTGACGCAGATGCGCTCATCCATTCATGACGTCGAGTTCGTTGTCACGGATACGGAAGGTGAGGCCCTTGCCCTGGAAAACAATCTCATCAAGCAGCATAAGCCGCGCTATAACATCCTGCTTCGTGATGACAAGACCTATCCGTACATCAGGCTGACAATCAACGAGCCCTTTCCACGGGCGATGATCACTCGGCGGGTGAGAAGAGACGGCGCATACTATGCCGGTCCTTTCTTCCCGGGAGGTCTTGCCCGCAAAACGCTCCGCCTGATTGAACGCTACTTCCTGATTCGGAACTGCACGATCACGATCGACGGCAAGCGTCCCCGACCCTGCCTACAGCATTACATCCATCGCTGTCTGGGCCCTTGCGTCGACGGCCTGACGACCGCCGCCGAGTACCAGGAGGCAGTAAAAGACGTCCGGCTATTTCTGGAGGGTCGCAAGACGGATCTTATCAAGCGTCTTCAGCAGCGGATGGAAGACGCGGCGGAAAACGAACAGTTCGAGATTGCAGCACACTACCGCGACGCCATCGAAACGATGGAGCGCCTGGCCGAAAGTCAGAAGATGGCGTCCGCGGGTTACGACGATATTGATATCTTCGGTTATCACCGCGAAGACACCATGGTCGCGATCTCGGTTTTTCACATGCGTGGAGGCCGTGTCGTCGATAAGAGGGAATTGTTCTGGGAGGACCTGGAGACCTTTGAGCCTGGAGAATTCTTTGGTTCTGTTCTGAAGCAATACTACCTCGATGCCGCATTCATTCCTGCCGAGGTTCATATCCCGGCGGACTTTGAGGATCGAGCGCTCCTTGAAGACTGGTTAAGCGCCCGGCGGGGCCGGCGTGTTGAGATCCGGACTCCGCAGCGGGGCAGCAAGCGCGAAATGATGGACCTGGTTCATCGCAATGCGCGGCTTGTCTTTCTTCAACGTTTTAAATCCGCGACGCTGTCCCCTGCTGCGATTTCCAGCCAGATCGAGGAGGCACTGGACCTCGAAACTGCCCCGCGGCGCATTGAGTGCTTCGACATCTCCAACCTTCAGGGCAGTGATATTGTCGCTTCCATGGTCGTTTGGGAAGACGGCCGAATGAAGAAGTCGGACTATCGTCGCTTCATTATCCGATCGGTAATCGGGGCTCCAGACGATTTTCAAAGCATGCGCGAGGTCGTCACGCGTCGATACAAGAGGGTCCAGGAGGAAGGCGGAAAGATGCCGGGGCTCGTTTTGATCGATGGCGGGATTGGCCAGCTTCACGCGGCTCAGTCGGCTTTGGATGGCCTGAATATCGTCGATCAGCCGCTGGCCAGCATCGCCAAACGCGAAGAGATTCTCTACGTTGCGGGAAGGGAGGACGAGCCGATCGTCCTCGACCGACGCTCCCCGGTCTTGAAGGTTATCCAGCAGATTCGCGACGAAAGCCACCGCTTCGCCATTACGTTTCATCGCGCCAGGCGAAGCAAACGGCATCTTACGTCGGAACTGTCTGCCATCCCGGGCGTCGGACCGCGAACCCAGCAGAGATTGCTCTCTCATTTCGGGTCTTTGGCCAAGGTTCGCGACGCTTCCCTGGCGCAGCTCGAAGAGGTCGTGACACAGCGCCAGGCCGCAGTAGTCTGGAAGCACTTTAAAGGCGGGTAGTTCGACTGTGTGTTACTATTCGGCACATTGCGAAGAAAAGTCACTAAAGGAGTCAGTTATGGGTGAGCAAAGCTCTACAGGAGATAAATTCCTATTTTTTCTGGCTGGAGCGGGTATTGGTGCTGTTCTGGCGTTACTGTTCGCCCCGAAATCCGGGAGAGAGACGCGGGAACTCCTCGCACGCACTGCGGCGGATAGCCGCGAATATCTGAGCAGTAAGGTAACCGAGGGCAAGCAGTTCGTCGGCGAAACCTCCCGCAAAGTCACCGACGATTTCTCCAGTTTCGTCGACCGCAGCAAGGACGCTCTACTTCGCCAAAAGGAACAGTTGACGGCGGCGTTCGAAGCCGGAAAAGCTGCATACAAGGAAGGAAAGGAATCAGGACAGTAATTTTCGGAGGGGATTTTGGACATTCTACTCACGGTCTTTGTTGCTCTGACCGCCATCGCTGTAATGACACAGGCTGGGGTGCTGGTCGCGATCTACATGGTGTCGAAGCGTCACTCCGAGCAGATGGAACGTTTCATGAATGAGACCCGCGAAATGATGGCTCCCATCAAGACGATCACGGAGAACCTGCGCACGGCTTCCGTGAATATCGTGGATATCGGTATTGCCGCGCGTGACCAGTTCCGGCGAGTGGAAGGCATGGTCAACGACACCAGTGAGGTTTTGCAGACTCAACTGGCACGCCTGGACTCCGCAACGCGTGACGTCGTGGAACGCGTCAACGACACGGCGCAGGCTCTTCAGGAGTCTGTGGTGCGTCCGGTCCGGGAAGTCGCCGCAATCGCGAAGGGAGTTGGCCGAGGTCTTGAGGCGCTGTTCCTTCGTCGTCCGAAGCCCACGGTGGATCAGGCTCATCAGGACGAAGAGCTGTTCATATGAGCAATGGAGATCCCACTCTTTCCGCTACCTAATCTTGTTCTCTTCCCGCAGGTTGCCGTCCCTCTTCATATCTTCGAAGAGCGGTACAAGCTCATGATTAATCGCTGCATCGACCAGGCCGATATTTTCGGCCTGGTCCTGCTGAATGAAGATGCGGATCAGGAGAACGAAGAAAGCATCCTACGCGTTGGCGTTACGGCCCGCGTCGTTCAAGTCGACAGACTCGATGAAGGCCGGCTCAACGTTTTGTGCGCCGGCGAATCGCGCTTTCGGATTCTCGAGTTCACCGGAAACGCTCCCTACTGGACTGCCGATGTGGAATTTTTCGACGATGATCCGGAGGTGGAGGACGGTCTGCAGGAAGCGTATCAACGCGTCAGCAAACTTTATCGAAAAGCGACAGATCTCACATCGCAATTGAAGGAAATGGAGATTCCGCAGCTCGATCTTCCAGACTCTCCGGTGGCACTTTCGTACATGGTCAGTTATGTGTTGGATCTCGGCGCGGCGCGAAAACAGGTGCTCCTGGAAACAACATCGACGCTCTTCAGACTCCGTTCACTTGTTGATGACCTGGAAACTGCAATCTCGCAACTGCAGGGTCAGGTCGCACGAAAAAGCCTCGCCCATAAAGCCATCCGAAATGGGGATCTCGGTAAACCGGGATCGAAATCGTCGAGCAGTTAAGGCCAGCCTCCCCAGCTACGCACCCGCCCAATGCGCTATGCCTCGAACAACCGCAGTCGTCGCAGGAAAACGTCCACGAGATACAACACCAACGCAATCGTTGCCAGCACCGGCCACAGGCGAGTGTGCACGCTCACGGTCTCACCCTTGGCATCGAAAATCTCCGGTCCCGACGGTTGATACGTGCCGCCGGTACTATTGCTCACATCGCGAAGCACCTGGAAATTCGGCGGATAAAAGTGATACTCGTCCGGATACGAGTATTCGAGCGTTCGCGAGGTTCCGCCCGCCGTATCGCCCACGGTGCGGAACACGTATGTACCGTCTTGATTCAAGGGCACGCGGGTCTCATACGCGCCCGGCCCGACCTGCGGGACTTCAATTGTCGACGCCGCCTGCGCAGGATCGACAATCCGTAGCCTGGGATGCAGCAAATTCCTGAACCGGCCGTCCTTTTCGATCGCGTTAATCGTGATCACCGCCTCGTCGTCTTCGCGAGTAACCTGCAAATCAAACTCGTCGTTGTCCTGACGCCGCATGGTTTCCCGTAACAGCTGCGCCCAGAACTTCGAGTAGTTGTTCCATTTCAACCACTCGGATGCCCAGCGGTCCTTCACATCCGATGTGAAGATGGCAGACTTGCCGAGCGCGTACTGCCATCGCGCCAGCAGAGGACGCTTGCCGGGTGTTTCGAGAATGACCTCGGCAGTGGATTTGCCTTTCGTATTCACGTAGCCCAGCAGCTCAGGAGCGGTCTTGAAATCGATGCCCTTGAACGCTTCGATGGTCTTTTTTACCGTAGGTTTGAAGTTTTCTTCCTTAAGCGATTTGCCCGCGGCCAGCTCTGTTTCGTCCTGAAAGATCTGCGGCACCGATTGCGGGTTTTCGACATAGTACGCGCGTCCGCCGCCCCAGGTGGCGATGTTTTCAAGCAGGACTCTATCCGACGCGGCGGTAACAGCGACTGTGGAAATCGTAATTTTGTCCTTTTGCATTTCCCCCGCCAGGCCTTTGAAATCCTCTGCGGGTGTCTGTCCATCCGAAAGCAGGATGATGTGCTTGGTTTCGCCTTCGGTCTCCTTGAGCTGTTCATAAGCCTCGCGCAAGGCGGGATAAATGTTGGTGTTGCCCGTCGCCACGATCTTGCTTATCGTCTGGCGCATCGATTCCTTGTCTTTGACTTCAGCGATCTTGAGCGCCCACTGAAAGTTGTAGTCGAAGGTGAGTACGCCGAAGCGATCGTCTTCTTTCAGTAGCGACAGCGGCGCCTTTGTGGCTTCCTTTGCGAGGTCCATTTTCGATCCCGCCATGCTGCCCGATCGATCTAGGACAACGACCATGGCAATGGACTGCCGTTCCTTGTCTGTCTCAAATGTGACCGGGAGAACCTCTTCAATCGTCGAGCCCGTGTACCCGTCCTTACCGTAGGTATTTTCACCCCCGGCGAGGATGAAGCCGCCGCCAAGGTCGCGCACGTACGTGGCAATCGCCTGCATCTGAGGCTCGGTCAAATTTTTTCGGTCGACGTCGCTAAGAATGATGCAGTCGAAAGCGTCCAGCTTGTCCGCTGTGGCCGGCATCTTTTCCGCGCTGATCACCTCGACCTGGAATCCTTCGACGGTCAGGGCGTCCTTGAGGTAGTGAGAGCTCGGTGTATACCCCTCGATATACAGGATGTGCGGCTTGCCAAAGACGGTCGCGGACTTTCGGAAGGCGTTATTCATCGGCATCGGATCGCCAGCAGCGGTCACGGAGGCCTCCAGAACCACTGTTGAACTATCGTCCTTCACATTCGTTGCAAATGCGATGCGGTTGAGGCCCTGCGCCAATTTCGCGTTTTTCTTTTCGATGACCTTGTCGCCGATCTTCAGTTGAACTTCTGCCGGGCCGCCGGACTGGCTGTAGACATGAACTTCCGCGGGGAACTGCTCCTCCGCCGTTACCGACGCCGGCGCGAGTATCGACTCAATCCATGTGTCCTTCGCAGAGCGCGAGCTGAGCATTCGGGTGTAAACGTGGACATTATCCAGTCGCAGATGTTCCAGCGCGCCGCTGAGATTGCCTGCATTGGCGTTGCCGTCTGAAAGAAGCACAAGGTGTTTAATGTGATCCGGTGGAAACGAACGCGCCGCGTGATCGAGAGCACTCGCCAGCGCTGTCTTGCTCTGATCGATTGCTTTAGGTTGTGGCTTGCTCGATACCGGCACTTTCGCCAGAGCTTCGGGCGTGTCGAATGCGAGCGAGTTCGCTCCAAATGCAAGGAAAGCTGAAGAAGATGCATTCCCGGAGCTGTTTGTCTTGCGGATCCATTCCAATCCTTCCTGCACCGCGCTCGGACTCACACTCTGCGACACGTCGAGCAAATAAACGACCGCAACGCGTGCGGATGATCGCAGCAGTGTGGGTTGCATCAGAGCCAGAGCGAGAAGAACAATAAGACCGCATCGAATAAGCAGCGAAAGCTGCAAATGCCTGGAACTCAGATCCACGGCGGACCGGCGTTGAATCAGCGCGAGAACCGGGATCAGGCCGAGAAGAAGCAGCGGCCAATAGTGCTCGAAGATCAAACTCATTGATCCGGGCACCTCACACCGTAATCCCCCGATGATAGGTGAACCATTCGAAAACAAGTAGCAATGCCGCGGCTCCGATCATGTAAAACCAGAGTTCCTGTTCCAACCAGCCTGCGGTAACGGCTGCAGGTCTATCCTTCTGAGATACCGTCTTGTTGACATTGGAGTACTGAGCGCTCGCCAGGTTAACGGCCACGTATTGCCTCGAATCTTCATGGGTGGCGATATAGAGCCCGGGCTCTGCGGCCTCGAACATCGTTGTTTCACCTTGCGGGTAGGATTCGAGACGAGTGCCATCGAGACCTTTGATTTCAGCTTGCGGCAGCGGGACGCTAATGACGCCCGGTTGACGGCGAAGCGCGAGAGACTCGCGGCTAAGCCATCCGAGAGCATTGTCGACAAACAGAGGAAAACCGCTGTGAAGTGGAAAGTCGGAATTTTTGAGGCTGAAGGCCGTCAAAACCCAGCGGGGCCTTTGCTTTTCTTCGGACGCGAGGATTAGTGGTGCATGATCTGCGGATTCCGCCAGCACCTGCATGTTGGTGTTTTCGACGCGAGCTGCTCTTTCCAGTGCGACGTCATGGAGAGAGACATAGTGCATCACAGGATGATCTTCCGACCACGTTGCGAATCGTGGCTTCGACAATGCGCCTTTCGTTTGCGGTAGCCATGTCGTATTCGGTATTTCGCCGATGAACAGCGTCGGTCGAGGCGGAGGGTTGGCTGGAGCGAAGCCGTCAAAGATGTAGGCATCGAAGCTAGGGTCGGGCTGGTACTTCTCGGGTTTAATCACGGTCACGTCGACCAGCGAATCAAGCCGCAGCAATGCTTCCAGGTATGGACTGCCGCTCGTGACCAGAAGTGTCTTCGCCGTGCGGTTAATCGGAAGGTAGGCAAATGCGACGTCGTCCAGCGAAAGTGCATCGCCGCCTGCTTGAATCGTGGCCCGGATGCCGCCGCCTTCGAACTTCGACAGATCGAAGGCGCCACCGAACTCGCCGCCGGCCTTGAGGTTCAGAGCTCGCTCGATATGCTGCCCACCAGGTCCCGCAATCGTGAGGCGGGCTTCTCTGTCCTGTTTTCCGTAGTTATGGACCTCGAGATACGCTTCGTACGCAAGCGCCGAAGACGCCGTCGATCGAATTTCAAAAGCTGTAATCGCGACGTTCTCTGCTTCCTCAAAAACGGATTCGCGGATGGTGCCCTTTGGCATCGCCAGCGGAACGACACCGTCCGTAATGAAACGCACATTCGCGGTCTCGGCATCTTTCTCGGGGAAACTCGGCATGCCGGAGATCGGTTTCATCCGTGCGATGGATTCGCGGATCTCGCGTCGATCGGTTGTCGGCGCCGCATCGATCCGTCGCGCAGTGTCCGCGACGCGAAACTCTGAACTGGGCGCGCTGGCGTTCACGGTTCGAAGGGCTGCTGCCACGGCGTGTTCCCATCGCGTCATTCCATCGCTGGTGCGTGTCAACATTGAAGGGGAGGTGTCCAGAACCAGCAGGGTTCGTTCGCCTCCGCCCGTCAGCCAGTGGATTTCCGGCCTGGCGACAGCCATAGCAATGAGAAGGCCGATAACTACAGCGGCCAGAATAGAAATTAACCTGCGGAGCTTTTCCCAGAGAGACTGCGCCTGGCGCTCGTCGAGGACGCGGCCCCAGAGCATGGATGATGCAATCACCATTCGCCGATGGCGAAGCTTCAGGAAATACAGAGCGACAATCGCGCCCGCCGTGATCAGCGCCAGAAGCGCCGCCTGCACACCTGTGAGCTCTAAAAACCTCATTTAAGGAATCTGCCCTGCCTGAAGACTTTCAAGACCAGCTCTTCGAACGGAAAATCCGTCACGGTCCGGACATAGCCCAGCTGGTACTTGCTGCAATAACTCTCAATGTCCGTACAAAAGCGATGATACTCCGCTTTGTAGGAGGCGAGCAGAGACGGTGTCACGGTGACTTCGCGACTGACGTTGTTTTCGGAATCCACCAGCACAAGTTCGCCCTTGAGCGCCGGATCCACTTCTTCATGACTGGCAATATGCAGGATGAAGATGTCGTGCTTGAAGTGTCGAAGAATGTCCAGCCCGCTTTGGAAACCCGAGGTATCGAAGAAATCCGAGATCACGACGCACAGCCCCCGGCGCCGTGTTTCCGTGCAGTAGGTCTTGAAGGCCTCGCGGGCATTGGTCTCGCCGGAGGTCGTCATCTCCTCGAGAAACCGGAAGACGCGGAAGATGCGGCCCTTGCCGCGCGTTGGCGGAAGCTCACCCTTGACCTTGTGCGCGTATGCGATCACATTGACGCGATCGAGATTCGAAAGTGCGATGTAGCAAAGCGCTGCAGCAACGCGCCGGCCGTAATCGAACTTTGACGGGTTGCCGTAAGACATCGACTGGCTCGCGTCGACAAACATGTAAATCGGCAGATCCTCTTCCTCCTCGAAAAGGCGGAGAATCAGTTTGTTGAGGCGAAGGTAGGCTTTCCAGTCGAGGTGGCGGAAGTCATCTCCCGCTACATACTGTCGATAATCGGCGAATTCAAGGCCTGTACCGCGGCGCATGGCACGTCGCTCGGCCTTGAGCTGACCGGCGAACAGCCGCTTCGAGAGAATGCTCAGGTATTCGAGCTTCTTGAGAAACTCGTCGTCAAATAGAGAAACCGTTGATGCCATGTTTTCGGTTGATGGGAAATTCGGGAGCTTTGTTATTGATTAATTGTTAATTGATATTTGTTAGGTCTCGCGGGCACTCGCGTTCCAGCTAACAAATATCAATTAACAATTAATCAATAACAAAGCTCCCGATCCCCGTTCCCGCCTTCTTCCTAACTGGGCTCCGGAATACCCTCCAAAATCCCCTTGAGTATCGTATCCGGATCGATCCGTTCGGCCTCGCCCTCAAAGCTCAGAATGATCCGGTGCCTCAACGCACCCAGCGCGCACGAACGGATATCGTCCGTGGACACATATACCCGGTTGTTCAGAAGAGCGCGGATCTTTGCGCCCACGATCATCGCCTGCGATCCGCGTGGGCTTGCGCCATGACGAACAAACTTGTTCGTCAGCGAGTGGGCAAACTCAGTATTCGGATGCGTCGCCATCATGATCCGGATTGCATATTCCTGCACGGGTCTCGCAATGGGCACCGCTTTCACGGTCTTTCGCATTTCCAGAATCTGTGGGCCGTCGAGGACGCGGTCCACCTGCGGTTCCTGAGCTTTCGTCGTGCGATTCAGAATTGTGTGAAGGCTGGCCAGAGTCGGATAGTCGACCTTCAGTTTCATGAAGAAACGATCGAGCTGCGCCTCCGGCAGTGGATAGGTTCCCTCCATTTCCAACGGGTTCTGCGTGGCGAGAACAAAGAAGGGCGGTTCCAGTTTGTACGTCTGTTTGCCGACCGACACCGTCTTTTCTTCCATCGCTTCGAGCAAGGCCGATTGGGTTTTCGGTGTGGCGCGATTGATTTCATCGGCCAGCACGACGTTGGCGAAGATCGGTCCCTGTTGGAACTGCAGGAACTTTTCGCCTTCGGCATTCTCCTGAACGATATTCGTTCCCGTGATATCGGCCGGCATAAGATCGGGAGTGAACTGGATGCGCGAGAACCTCAAATGGACGACATCGGAAAGTGTGGAGACGAGTTTTGTCTTGCCAAGACCCGGTACGCCCTCCAGCAGGACATGACCGTTCGCGAGCAGGCTCATGATGACGCACTCGATGATGTCGTCATACCCGACGATCACTTTTGCAACTTCCTGTTTAAGGCGGGTAAAGAGTTTTTGGAATCCCTCGACTTGTTGTTCGATTGCTACGCTCATTTGGTTTGTGTCGTCGGTTTAACGGCCTCGAAGTAGTTTTTGATCAACTGTTTGCTCTGCCAGGGAATGCGGTCCTGATTTAGCAAATCCTTTTGTGCCGGTGTCAGGTTCGAAGGTGCGTTGCGGTAGTCCAGTTTGGAACGTTCGCGTTCGCCCGCGGCTTCAACATCCTCCGCAGGTTTTTCGCCTCCTTCTCCAACTTCGATCTTTAGTGCTTCCTTCTGCAACTGGACTTCGAGAGCGGTGGCATCTCCCTCGAGCGGCGCGCTTTTCGTAGACCCTCCGAACGAGTTGCCGCCCTTTCCATCGGCGGCATCTTCCGAAGTCCCTCCCGGGTTTTCGCCCGCTTCACCACCTTCGCCGTTCTGCTCTCCGCCGGCGGCTTCGCCTTCACCGGCTTGTTCCGGGGCTTGGCCGCTCTGCTGTTCTGCGTTTTCGCCGGCCTCGCCCGCCTCGCCAGGAGCGGGCTGACCGGCTTTGCTTTGGCTGCTTTGTTTGCCGGCCTGCTTGGACTCGCCTGCAATTTCCTGCGCGTCGCTATCCTGGAGCGCCTCCACAAGATCGCCGATTTCATCGCCGGCTTTGCTTCGAAGTTCCTGATCAGCAAGCTGCTCCGCCAGGCTCTTTAGCTCTCGCGCGATGCGATCGACGCCC